>Ga0181520_10001119_pt1 | contig 56217 bp, 50 predicted proteins | sample PEATcosm2014_Bin_29_FD_132451 | JGI IMG/M metagenome (GOLD analysis project Ga0181520, IMG submission 132451) | Peatland microbial communities from MTU Mesocosm Facility, Houghton, MI, USA - PEATcosm2014_Bin02_30_metaG | ecosystem: Environmental > Terrestrial > Soil > Wetlands > Peat | place... | reverse complement strand
GTTCTTCTTTGCCTGACGGCAATTCTTGCAACGCTTTGGGGTCGAATAACCACGTTCCTGAAAGAACGTCTGATCAGCAGCGGTGAAGGTGAAGTCCTGCCCGCAATCGCTGCACGTAAGTTGAATATCTCCGGCCATGGGTCTCCTCGTGAAAATTGTACAGCCCAATGCGCCGTTTGCATACAAAGAATCTTCTGAAAATAAAAAACTTGTGCCGTCAGAGAAATCTTGGGCACTGCTTTTTACTGTTTTGAAGGGCGCGGCCCATCGAGTCCGACGCCGGCTACAGCTCCCAGCAATCCAGCAGCGCCATGCGTGGATAGTAGAGGCCGGCGAAGATGCGGGCGTCCGCGCCGCGCAACTGGCGCAGCACTTCGGCATAGGCCTCGAGCTGGGGCGCGAAGAGCGAACGCAGCATCGGCAAAGCCTTGGCCGGGTCAAGGTTATCGACGTGGGCGGTCTTGTAGTCGATGATCCACCAGCAATCGTCTCCGTCGCTTCCGGGCGTGGGACCGGCCTGGAAGACGCGGTCCACGCGGACCGCGCGCAGGCCGCCGGCGACGACACCGACCCATCCGGCTTCGCTGGCGGCGCTCCTGTGGGGCGAGAGAATCCACGAGCCGATGGGATCACGGGAGGCGTTAAGCGCGAGTTGAAGCGCCTGGGCGGCGACGCGTGCGGCCTGGAGTTGGTCCACGCCGACGGCGCGTACCTGGGCGGCGATGCGCGGCTCAAAGCGAACGAGCGCCGCGCGGGCGGCCTCCCATTCCTGGGTCAGTCGCAGACGGGCCAGCTCTTCCAGCAGCGTGTGTACGGCCGTGCCCAGAACGCGGGAGAGCAGACCGCCATCGTGGCGTGTGTAGAGGCGAGTGGGGCCGGTTCCGTAAACGGCTGATTCCACAGCGGATTGCGAGAAGGCTTCAGTTGGCGCAGGCCGGTAATCAGGCGGAAGGCGGCGCAGCGGCGTGGGCCGGATGGGGGATGGCATCACCAGCAGGTTGCTCTCGGCGGAGGCGGCGATGGACGCGATCTCTTCTTCCACGCCGGTCTCTGCTGCGGATCTCGCGGCCTTCCACTCTGCGAAGCGCTCGCGGACCTCCGCTTCCAGCGCCGGCCAGGCCGTGGCCAACAGGCTGCCAGTAGGTTCTACCAGCGTGTAGCTCCCGTCTTCTTCCTTGCAGGCGGGACGGGCGAAGAGGTGAAGCTCCTCGCGGGCGCGGGTAGCGGCGACATATAGGATGCGCCTCGCCTCCTGCGACTCGCGCTCGCGATAGACGCGATCCACCCAGGCCTTGGCGCTTCCTCTCTCCTCGCCCTTGCGCTGGAAGGGCGCGATCAGGAACTCGGTGATCTCGCCCGAATCGTCAGGTTCGGAGAGGCCGCGCTCCAGCCAGGTCAGCATTTTGCGGCTGCCGCGCCCCACCGCCGCCTGCAACTCCGGGACGATGACCACCTCGAACTCCAGGCCCTTGGACTTGTGAATGGTCATTAATTGCACGCCGCAATCGCTGCTGCTGGCAGGGTCTGGCAGCGCGGTGAGTTTGTCGAGCGCCGCGCCCAGGCCGGGGCCAAGCAGATCCTCTTCGCCGCCGGGCAGACGGTCCAGGCAGCTCCAGAGCAGGTTTAGGTTGGCGCGGGCGGTTTCATCCACACAAGCCGCGCCGCCCAGTTGCAGCCAGACCTGCTCAAGCCATGTTCCCAGCGAAGCAGTGGGGTTTGCAGCGCGCAGGGCAGACGCTGAAGCAAGCGTGTCGAGCAAGCGCGCGGCGGCCGGGCGGCCCTCCTCACTGAGCAGCGGGAGGCGCTCGGCAATCAACTGCGGCAATGGCCTGGGACGCGACTCAGAATCATCACTTCCGGCGATGCAGTGCAGGTCGTCGAGTGAGAGGCTGCACCAGGGCGCGCGCAAGATGCCCAGCCAGGCCACACGGTCCTCTGGATTGAGCAGTGCGCGGGCCAGGGAGAGCGCATCGAGCACCTCCGGGCTGGTTGCGAGCGTTTCCAGATCGACGGCGCGGAAGGGGATTCCGGCCTCGCGCAGAGCCGCGGCGATGGGGGCAAGGTGGTTTCTGGCGCGGCCCAGAACGGCGATGCGGAATTTTTCGCCGCTTGCCTTTGCTGCTTCGATGCGGCTCATCTGTCCGCGGATCAGAGCGACGATTTCGTCAATCTGCGCTGTGCGGGCTTCCTCTTTTTCGTTGATGGCATCGACGGATTGCCGGCGTCCAGCCTGGGGAACGAAATCGAGGTGCAGCACGAACGGTGGCGCGGCACTAACCAATTCTTCCCTAGCAGGCTGAGCAGAGGAGAAAGTGACTCCACTGCCGTCGTTTGCGGCAAAAACCTCAACAAAAATCTTATTGTTTTTCTTTACCAGATCAGGCGCGGTGCGGAAGTTGGCCGTGAGGGAAACGGAGTCGAAGAGCAGCGGCTCATCGTGCGCGACTTCCAGGCCCACTTTCTTGACGCGCGGGAAGAGCTCAGCGTCGGCGTCGCGAAAGAAATAAATGGATTGCATGGGGTCGCCGACCACAAAGCAGGTGCGGCCCGGGCGCTCGGGCCATGCGGCGATGAGGCTGGAGAGCAACTGATGCTGGCGGCGGCTGGTGTCCTGAAACTCATCGACCAGCAAGTGGCGAATCTTGTCGGAGACGGCGAGCGCGGCGTCAGTGGGCTGGCCGTCTTCGCCGCGCAGCACGCGCTGGGCGATCTGAGCCACTTCAGTAAAGTCCACCGCGCCGGCTTCGGCAAAGGCGATACGCAGTTCGCCCGCCGCTTGGCGCAGCAGCGTGAAGCAGGAGCGCACGATCTTCCACTCTTCATCGGTGTAGCGGGCCGGGGGCAGGGCGCGGACGGCGGCGAGTGCGGCTTCGAGGCCGGGGATGGCGGCGAGCGCGGCAATCAGATCGAGGAGACGGCCTTTTTCGCGTTTGCGGTCGGCGGGGAAACCATGCAGCTTATTCACCGTCTTGCGGAATGCGCCCTCGCCGGTGAGCAGCAACGCGGCAAGACTCACGTGTGCCTGGCGAGCCTCTTCAAAATCGCTGCTGCCGGTGAACGGAGCGGAGGGAAACTCGACCAGCTCGGCGAGTTCCTGATGAAGCTGGCCGCCGCTTTGTTCACAGGCAAAGCGCGCCAGCTCCAGCGCTTCTTCGCGCGCTCCCGGAACGTGGTCGAGAAGCTCACTCATATGGATGAGCGAATCGCGCACGGCATGTGCAAAGGGCCGTTCCAGCCGCTCGCGGAGCGCGTCCCAATCCGGTTCGCGCTCCAGGACAAAGCCGTGCATCCAGCGATCGCGGCTCTTGAGCATTTCGATCAGCAGCGCTTCCATCTCCTGCCATGCGTTGTCGCGCCACAGCAAAAGCTCTTCAATAGCCGCTCCGAGAGCCGAGCCGGTCTGATCGATCTTCCGGAGGGTTTCGCGGGCGGCGCGGCGATAGAGTTCGTCGGGCTGCTCGGCGATCTCCAGGCCGCCGCCCAGGCCGGAGAGCAGCGGCTGCTGCAAGGCCAGTTCGCGGCAGAAGGAATCAATCGTCGAAATGCGCAGTTGGGCGGGCAGGTCGAGCAGATTCCAGCCGTGCGCCTGCGAGTGATCCAACACGTGGCGGGCGAGAGGACTGGGCTCCTCCTTTCTCAGCTCATCGAGAATCCGGTTGCGCATCTCGGCGGCGGCGGCGTTGGTGAAGGTGATGGCAACAACTTGGCCAGGCTCGTCCACCTCGCACAGCAAGCGCAGGAATCGTTCGGCAAGCAGGGCTGTCTTGCCCGAGCCGGCAGGGGCTTGCACCAGAATTGACCGTCCGGGATCGAGGGCACGCTGGCGCTCAAACTGATCGGGAGGCTCAGGGCGGGAAGGTCTACTCATCGCCGACCTCCTCGCTGTTGGATTCGTCTTCGTCTTCCAGTTGCGCCACCCATTCCTGAATGCGGCAGAGGGTTTGCAGGCCGCAGCGCTCGCAGGTCTTGGGAGCCTCGCGCGGGTCAACTTCAGCGCGTCCGGCGAGGAAGTCCCTGGCTAGCTGCTGGATGCAATCCCGCCAGGCTTCAAGCTGATCGAGGGTGAGTTTGTTTTTAACCAGAGAGCTGGTTCCCTTAAGACCGCTGGAGAGAGTGGCCGCGGGATCGAAGACCTGTCCCGTAAAACCTGATTCGCCGGCCCGCACCTTGGCAAAGACCAGCCCGCCGAGGCGCTCTCGCTCACGATCGAGGGCAAAGCCGGCATAGAGCGGCAGTTGCACGTCGTCGGGGCGGGGTAGATCCCAGGATTTCGTCGATGCGGCGCCGGATTTGTAGTCGATGACCAGTTGGGAGCCGTCGCGGAGCAGGTCAAGACGGTCGAGGCGCAGGTCGAAGGTGAGCCCGGCGATGTGCACCGTGCGCTTGACCTCGGTGTCGGCGACCTCGAATTCGATGCGCGTGGCTTCATAGTCCAGCCACTCGGTGACCAGGCGAGTCAGCCGCTGCGCTTCCAGTTCCAGATAGCGGCGGGGCATGATCTCGCGCAGGTGCGGACGCAGCTCCCGTGCTAGAACGCGCTGAACATGGGCGTAGACGAAGGCTTGCCGGTCGTTCAGGCTCATCAGTTCGGCGTAACTCCGAATGCCGTCGGGTTTTCCTGCCCAGACCGCGTGGAGGATAGCGTGGAGCAGGCTGCCGCGCTGCGCGGCGGTCAGGCCGGCCTCGGCTGGCTTCCACTCCTGTGCGGCCAGACGCGCCGTGGCGAAGGCTTTGAAGGGGCACTGCGACTGCGCGGTGAGAACAGCAGCGCCCCCCGCGACCTTGCCCGGAGGGAAGGGAATGCGGCAGAAGTCCTCGAACCGGACGGTAAGCGGGGACGGGGCGGCTGGCGCGGCCAGTTCCGGCGGCAGGGGCTGCGGCGGGCCGGCGAATTGTGCGATCAAACGCGAAGGGCGGGTTTCGGCCTGCTCGTTTTGCCTGGCAAAGCTAAAGTGGACCTCCGGCGCGGCGACCAGAATGCGCCGGGTGATGGCCGCTGCAAGCTCCCAATCGTGCTGCGGAGTGGCGTGGGGCATTCCCGCCTCGCGCTGAACTTCCACGGGCAGCAGCGGATGCGTCGCGCCGCTCGCGGGCCATGCGTCCTCATCGGCTCCCAGGAACCAGACGGCGTCGGCGGTGAGGCCGGCCGACTCGGCGGGACCGGCGATCTGGATGGGCGCATCGCGCGATTCGGGAGCGAAGAGCGTCTCCTCCAGCGTGCGGTCGAGTTGCGAGAGGAAATCCTTCCAGCCGATGCGGCGGCCATCGAAGCCCAGCGAGCCGCAGCTTTCCACGGCCTGATGCCAGCGGCGAAGGGCCTGGAACTCGGCGCTGGTGAGCGGTCGCGCGACGGCAAAATGAAGCTCGTCAAGCAGGCGCGGAATCAGCTCCGCCCAATCGAGCGGGCTTTGAGGGCGGCGCGTGAAGCCGGACAGAAGGCGCTGCGCCGCGCTGATGCGCTCAACCCATGGAGTTGGAAGCAACTCAGCGGAGCACCGCTCGCCGAGGAAGGCAGCCAGAGTCCACTGGGTACGTTCCAGGCCGTAGTGGCGCAGGGCGCGCATGGTTGCCTGCAACGCCGCGGACTCCTGGGCGCTGGCGGCGGCGTGGCCTGTGGAAAGCAGCCAGTCGAGTTCGTTTTCGGCAAGTGAACCATCGAGCCAGCGCAGCACAAGGTGCGCCGCACGAGCCAGCGTGACCTGACTGAGCGGGACTCCTAGCGAAAATTCGAAGGCCGGGCCAGTGTGTTGCAGAAAGGCGCGTTCGATTTCGCCACGGCGCGCGCTGACGGCCTGGGTGACGACCAAGAGGCGAGCGCTGGGGTTGGCGGCGAGCTGGCGGCCGCACCAGATCACGCAGGCAACGAGTTCGGCTTGCGCGTCAGCGGCGGCGTGGAAGTGGACCTCGGCGGCCGGTTCGCCTTGGGCTGCCTCGCGCCAATCGCCCCAGGCGTCGAAGAGGCTGCGTTGCATGGGCAAAATGCGGTCGAATCCGGCCAGAAGCAGCGGTTGACGCACTGCCGGGTCTGCTTGGAGCAACGGAATCAGCTCGTGTGGCAGACGGCTGGGGCTGATCAGACTCCCCGCCCGGCAGGCCTCGTCAAAGGCTGCCAGCCAGCCGCTGAAGGCCGCCGCGTCCTGCCGCCAACTGGCGCGGGCGGACGGGCGCAGGAACTGCGGAGCGTAGGAGCAGAGCAGTTCGTGGGCCTCCATGGCCAGAGTCGCCAAACGGTGGCATGGGCCTTCGAGAAGCGTGGCGAGCGAGCGGTCCCGGCTGGCGATCTCCACCCAGAGCGCCTGCTCTTGCGCGGGATTGAGCAGCAAGCGAGCGTCGGCGGTCCGTTGCTCCCAGGTTCTTCGGACAAAGCTCTTCCAGTCGAGAATGTTGGGCGTGGGCCAGGCGTAGAGGCCTTCGGACAGGCGGGCGCGATGGAAGCCGGCGGCAAGGGCGCGCGCGGCGCGGTCGCTGGCCGTAACCACCAGGCCGCCCTCGCGCAGCCATGTGTTGATCTCGTCCGCGGCCAAGGCTCCCATTTTGTCGTTATACTCCGTTGGGCCGGGCGTGTGCCATGCGCTGTTGCCGATGTTGAGTCCATGATGAACCAGGTTCAGCGGCGCGCGCGTCGGCGTCGGAGCCGTCCGAAGGCGCGGATAATCGTAAGTATGGAAACCGCGCGCAATCTATCGCTTCTGAAGGACTACCAAGCCTATCTGCGCGTGGAAAAAGGCCTGCGTCCGCTCACTTGCGAGGCCTACGACGGCGACCTGAAGACCTTTGCCGAGTTCATCGAGGGGCGCAGCGGCGTGCTGTTGACGGCGATGCAGGAGGACGTGGCTGCCTTTCTGGAGCATCTGCGCGCCCACGGCATCGACCAGCGCTCGGCGGCGCGCAAGCTTAGCTGCCTGCGCGGCTTCTACAAGTGGCTCCTGCTCGACCGGCGCATCCATCACGACCCGACGGTGAAAATTGAGTCGCCCAAGGCTTGGAAGGTGCTGCCCAAGTCGCTGGCTGAGCCGGAGGTGGCGGAGATGCTGGAGCGGGCTCAGATGAACGCCGAGCATCCCCAAGCGCGGGCCACCGATCTGCGCGACCGGGCGATTCTGGAACTGCTTTACGCGGGCGGCCTGCGCGTCTCCGAGGTCACGGCGCTCTCCACCGGCGATCTGGCGCTCGACCTGGGGCGCGTGCAGGTGCGCGGCAAGGGCGACAAGGAGCGCATCGTGCCGCTGGGACGCGCCGCCGTCGAGACACTGGAGATTTATCTGCGCGAGGGACGGCCCCATCTGGCCCGCATCAGTTCGGCGCATACCAGTTCGGCCCGCAAGGCTCCCGCGACTCGACAGGATTCGACGCGTCTCTTTCTCTCACTGCGCGGAATGCCGCTGACCCGCCAGTGGGTCTGGCACATCGTCAAGATGGCCAACGGCCAAGCCAGCCCGCACCGGCTGCGCCACAGTTGCGCCACGCACATGGTGGAGCACGGCGCCGACCTGCGCAGCGTGCAGCTGCTGCTGGGCCACGCCGACATCTCCACCACCCAGGTCTATACGCACCTGGCGCTGGGGCGGCTGAAGGAGGTGCATCGCCTGCACCATCCGCGCGCCACGCGGCAACTCCCTCAGCCATCGGAGTCCTTCGTTCCCACCCAAACCAGCCGCAAAGGCCTTCATCTGGTTTCCAGCGCCAAGACCATCGCTGCTGCGAGCGAGGAGCCGGCATGAGCGCCGCGGCCGTACCCATCCTCGCCGCTTCGCTGGATTCGCTGGTGGCCGATTATCTGCGCGTGCTGGCCAACGAGCGCGGCGCATCGGCGCACACGTTGCGCGCCTATCAGCGAGAGCTTCACGGTTTTACCGCTTACATTTCCGAGCACTATGGAAAAGATCAAGGCCCGGAGGGCATCGAGCACACCCACATCCGCGCCTACCTGGGCACGCTCTATGATCGCGGGCTGGCGAAGGCCTCCGCCGCGCGGGCGCTGGCGGCCATTCGCAGTTGGTTCAAATGGCTGGCCCGTGCCGGGCTTCTGGAGCAGAATGCCGCCTCGCTGGTGGCCACGCCCAAGCTGCCCAGGCATCTGCCCCGCGTGCCGTCGATTGAGCAGATGAATCGCGTCGTCGAGTCGGTGGGCGAAGACGCCGCCAGTTGGCCGGCACGTGACACGGCGATTCTCGAACTGCTCTACGGCTGCGGCATCCGCAACGCCGAGCTGGTCGGCCTCAACCTCGAAGACATTCACTGGGCCAACGAAGCGATTCTGATTCGCGGCAAGGGGCAAAAGCAGCGCTACGTCCCGCTGGGCGACGCGGCGGCCCAGGCCCTGCGCGCCTACATGGCCGAGCGCGCGGCGCTGCTGGCATCAGGGAAGGGAATCGAGACGCCCGCGCTCTTCCTCAACCTGCAACTGCGCGGCCTCGGCAAGCAGAGCCAGGCCCGTCTGACCACGCGCAGCGTCGGACGCATCGTCAAGCGCATCGCCGTTTTACGAGGGCTCTCCGCCGATGTGCATCCGCACACGCTGCGCCATGCTTTCGGGACGCATCTGCTGGAAGAAGGCGCCGACCTGCGCGCCATTCAGGAGTTGTTAGGCCACGAGCGCCTCTCCACCACCCAGCGCTACACGCAACTGACCACCGCGCAGTTGACGGTGGTCTACGACCGGACGCATCCGCGGGCGCGGTAAGTGCTCGCAGAATATGGTCATAGGATCGATAGCGAAGAGCCGGCCAACCACCAATTCGATCGCCATAAATCTCATAGATTTCGGGTCGTTCGGTCATCGCGTATTACCCATCACAGACAGGAGCACGGAATGACGATGATCATCAGCGCATGGCCGTATCGGTCCATTTCGGCGAGGCGCTGGCCCTGGGGCTGGCCTCCGGACCTGCCTGCATCGCAGCCTGCGGACCCGTGGTGGTTCCTTCTTTGCTTACAGAGCGCGCGGGGTTGAGGCCCCATGCCCGCTATCTCTCTGTCTTCCTGGGAGCGCGGCTGGCGGGATACCTGCTGTTTGCCGCCGTGGCGTGGGAGATTGGCGCGCTGGTGTCGTTGCCGCCGGGGCCGCGCGTGCTGCTGATGGGCGCGGTCAATGTGCTGCTCGCCGGCGTGCTGATCTGGTATGCATGGTCCGCTAGAAGCCTCTGCGGCTCATCGTGTGTGGGTTCGCAGTTGGTGAATATCGGGGAAAAGAAGAATCGCAGAGCTGCCGGGCCGGCGGCGTTGGGTTTGCTGACCGGGTTAAGCCTCTGTCCTCCGTTTGTGGCCGCCGGCGTCAGGGCGGCTGAACTGGGCAGCGTGGCTCAGGCGCTGCTCTTCTTCTTTTTCTTTTTTATTGGAACTTCTGTCTGGTTTATGCCGTTTATCAGCTTTGGTTGCATTGCGCGCAACGAAGCGGTGATTACCGTCGCGCGGATGGCGATGGCGCTTATTGCACTCTATTACATCTCTTTGGGAATTGCCATGCTGATAGGGAGAAAAGCCTATGGCTACTAACATTCAACTGCCGCGCCTGACCCGCCCGGAGCCACGCGGCATCGGCTGGTCGCTTCTGCTGACCCTGCCGATCTTCATCTGGTCGCTGCTCATGCTCTTTCGCCCCGGCATGGATACGGACCTCAAGTCGCGGATCGCCGCCACGATCACCACAATCTTCATGACGGTGCTCTTTTTTATGATGATGCGGACGGGAAGCACCTATCGCTGGCGGCGCATCTTTTTCGTGAGTGTGGGAGTCCTCTTTCCCGTCGGCTTTATCTACAATATCGTCCTCGCGCGCGGCACGATGGGCATTCCGCTTGAAGAGATGATTGCCGGGCGGACGCCGTTCTGCTTCATGCCCATTCCGATGCTGATTTTGCCGGCTGCGCTCACCAAGACGTTGATATTCCCAGGGACCATCGCCAGCACCAACCACGGCATTGCGCCCATGGTGGGCATGTGGCTGGCTCTGACACTGGTACTCGGTAAAGGCTGGTGCAGCTACGCGTGTTTCTTCGGGGGAATTGAAGAGGGCGTGGCCGCGATTCCCGCGCGGGCCAGAATCCGCAAGCTCGACCCGCGCTGGCGCTATGGCCCATGGGCCGTGCTGCTGGCCATGGTGCTGCTCTCGCTGGCCCTCTTTGAGCCGGCTTACTGTATGTGGCTCTGCCCCTTCAAGGCCGTCTCGGAGTACGTTACCGCCCGCAACACGATTGGCCTGGTGCAGAATGGAATCTTTGTCCTGCTCTTTGCGGGACTGGTGATTGCGCTGCCGTTTCTGACAAAAAAACGAACGCAATGCTCATTCTTCTGCCCGTTCGGCGCATTTCAATCCATCTTCAACAAGATCAGCGCCTTTGAAATAAAAATTGACAAGGGTCGCTGCAAGCCCTGCCTGCTCTGCCAGAACGCCTGCCCGAATCTATCCTTGTCGAAGGAATCCATTGCGCGCGGCGAGACGCTGATGTCGTGCATGAAGTGCGGCGCGTGCGTGGATGCGTGTCCGCGGCAAGCCGTCGTCTGGCATATCAAGGGAACCGAGGCCGCCTGCAAGCCGGAGCGCGCGCGGCTGATGTTTCTGTATGCTGCCTGGGCCATGGCCGTCATGTTCGGCGGCACCATCATCTACGGGGGCGTTGCCACCATACTGCACTTTATTGCTTAGGAGGCGCTTATGAAACTCCGTCCTATTCTCGGCTACACGGCGGCGGGCGCGACAGTCCTTGTGGCAATGCTGACGCCTTTTGTGTTGATGGGGTATTTTGCGAATGGCGTCGCCGCTCTCCCGCTGCAAGTGGATGAGGTGTACTCCGGCGGTCCCAAGGCGCGCACGGTTCAGATGGGCGCATACTCGATTGTGATTCACCGGCCTGTCCGCCCGCACTTTTTGCAAAGCGAAAAGCCCTTTGTGCAATTGGATTGGACTCCCGTGAGCGCCCTGCCGCAGCACGTCTCAGACATGGTGGACATCGATGGCAATGGGCAGCCCGATATCCGCGTAACGTTCGATGTGCCAAAGGATCCTAAGGCTCCGCTACGTGTTGATGTGGAGCCGCTCAACCCGCGCTATCAGGCCATGCACAGCGCAGGCAAGGAGAGATTCTCCAGGTTGATCGTGCGCGTTGACAATGCGATCCTGGTGCGCGTTCCGCTCGCGAATCCGTAGTCCCAGACGTTGGCCGCCTTGGGTGAGATCTTCGCCGAGTAGCCGGATTTCCTATAAGTTGAAATGGAAGACGACGGCAACCGATGCGAGCGCTGCGCCAGCCTGCTCGGCAAGCACAATCAGCGCCTGCCTCGGAGCGCGCGGCAGCCACTTGATTGCGAAGAACGCCACGACCGGCAACTGCGCAGCCATGAGGAGCTGCCAAAGATGCGCGGCAGCGCCCTCATCGGCTTCACGGGCAGTGCCGTAGATGGCAATGTGGCCAAGCACAATCGCCAGCGCGGTGAGCGACATCGCGATGGGAAGAATGGCGCTGGGCCGCTTCAGAATTGCGCGAACAGAGTTAGAATTCTGGTCCATTTTGACTCCTTTAGTTGGGGACATTCGCATCTTCTACCGCATCGGTCCACTGATAATCGCAGCTTTCGCAGAGCCAGCTATTGACCGGATCGACGCTTTCCAGCAGCGGGTCTTCGGCGCCGCACCTGGGGCAGGCTGGAGGCATGTACTCCTCATCCGGCAACTTGGATTGCTCGACGATGGCCTGCGGAATCGGCCTTGATGCGACCTCGCGCGCCTGCTCCAGTTGATCGGCTGCAACCAGAATCCGGGGATAGTTGATCCCTTCCACAATCCGGTAGCCTTGTCCATCGCTCCAGCTCTCGATTCCCGCTTGCCGCAGCGCCTCGCGGACCATCCATGCTTCATCGCTGTCATTACATTCGCAGAGCAGCGTCTTCCAGGTGTATTCGCGGGGCAGAACGCTCTCCTCCGCTCCGTCTTCGGTCTTGGGCGTATCGGCGTCAGCATCCCAGGCCGAAGCCGCGGTGTGCTCGGAGAGCTTGGCCTCTATGCTTGCCGGGCGCGGCCGAGCTAGCCTGCGCGTCTTCATCTCGTCGCGGAGGATCTGTTGCGCTTGTTCGGTCAGACCGGCGAAATCAGCATCCAGTTCGTACAACTCCTCGTCGCTCATCTCGCGGTAGAGCTGAGAGAGACGCCGCCATTCCTCGAAAGGGTCGATGCGCATATGCAGCAGTATAGCCGTCGTGGATTTTCAGAAGTTGACCTTGCGCTCCGGGAACCAGGTGAGCTGAATGGTGGTGGTCGTCACAGTCTGCGGCCCGGGAAGGTAAATGGGGGCTTTCCAGTGTTCAATTGCAAAGTTTCCGTTGACTTCGAAGTCCTTGCCGAAGCGCTTGACGGCCTGGAAGTTGATGTCGTTCAGCGTAGTGCCGCCGGGGATCAGGCATGAGGAGTAGTTGTAGGGGCAGGATTGCGGTGAGGCAGGGGTTGAGCCAGGGATGGTTTGAGTCGTCGAGCCGGGAATAAAATTGCTGGTGGCCTTTTGATTGCGGTAACCTGCCTGGATCATCTCGTTGCCGCTAAGGTGCCAGGTAATCCAGGCCTGGCCGCCCTTGTCCTCGCGTCCGATCCAGTCGCCGAAGAGCTGGCCCTGGTTGGTATAGCCCTGCTTCTGGATCTGTTCCCAGTACATGAATTGGCCGTATTGGATTGCGGTGTTTGAACTGGAAGGATCGGTGGAGGCGGCTTCCACGCGCAGGTCCAGCTTGGGAAGGCCGGGTACATGGGAGAGATAGAGGCCGGGCCGGTAGGAGGCGCGCCGTGGAGCGTCGATGGGGGAAACATCGTCGTGCACCTCGGAGTCCGTATAGAGCGTGAGCCAATTGCGGACGAAGGGCAGCCGGTAAGAGAAGTCGAAGGCGCCAAAGCGAGCGCCGGGGTCCATAGAGTCGTTCTTGTCCGCGCCGGAGGGAGAGGTGACGCTGAAGAAGCTCCTCAGGAAGCTCTTGACGTTGACGGCTCCGTGGCCCTTGCCGGCCCAGATCACGGTGCGCTCAAAGCCGAATTCAAGGTTCTTCGTCGGCCGGAAGCTGATCTTCTCGACGTGGACCCAAGGGTCGCCCGGATTGATCACATTCGGCTGAGTCGTTGATGGTGGGTTTGCCACATAGGCAGGATTGGGCATATAGGTGTGCCCACGGAGCGCTCCGACCAGGAAATCGTAGCGGAAGGGTCCAGTTAGCAGGGAGAGTCCGGGAACGTGCAGCGGCTCGCTGCGGTTGATGCGGAAGGAATAGATGTTTGCGGCATTGTTGGAGTAAGCCATGCCGCCGCCCAGGCCAGGCCCGAGCCAGTCGTCCTGTCTGCCGAAGGAGATTTCGTGGCTGAGGACGTGAGCGGAGACGAAGGCCTCGATCACCCGCACGTCGGCGGTGGTGGCGATCGGTCCCATGGGAATGGTGGCCTGGTTGTAGGGGAGCCCGGTGGCGGCGTTAAGGAAGGTAGTAGCGTCCACGGTGCTGAGCGCCTGGGCAAGAGCCTGCGAATAGCCGGTGGCCGATGGTGCCGCCTGAAACTCGCCGCGCGCATAGAACACGAAGCGGCCGGTGGAGGCATAGCCGCTGGCGCCGGTGTAGTTGTTCAATCCACTTTCGTAGGGGCGGCCGTAGTCGTTGATGACGGTCGAGCCGAGGTGATAGCTGTCGCGCAGCGGGGTACCGCTGATACCACGCGCCACCGAATAAACCGACTCCATGCGGGCGAGGCCCTGGTGCGGCAGGCATGGGCCCTGGCTGTCGTAGCGCAGTTCGCGCACGAGCGCGTCGTAGATGCCCTTAGCCTCATTGGTGTCTGTTCCCTCGTCGGCGTCCGCGATCTCCTCACCGGCTTGCTCGACCATGCGGCCCAAGCTGGCGCGCGTCCAGGGGCGCATGCCAAGAAAGACATCGTCCACGTAGCCGAGCGAGTAGAGCCGCAGCATGGCCGGATAGACCCAGCTATCGACGGGAATGTAGGGCGAACCGAGCGCGGGCGGCGCGCATTCCGGCGCAAAGTCGCCGTCGTGGCTGGCGTCCTGAGGCGCGGCGGCTTTGGGCGCTGCGGGCTGTTGAGCAGCGACAGGAGTGGCGGTCAAGAAAGAAAGCGTCGCCAGCAACATGGCGCAGGGGAGAAAAGCAGCCTTGAACCAACGGTTACTCAAATTCATATTCCTCATTTTATCACTGGTTTACCTTGACTGGATGCAGGAAACGACGGAGCAAATACAAATCCGCTGCGCGTTAGGAAGGTCAACTCAATCACCGGGCCGCAGCTTCGACGGCGTCGTCCAACTCCCGTTTGAAGGCGGCGGCGACCTGGCGCTTTCCTTCCTCGCTGAAGAGGCCCTTGCGGGTGAGGTAGGTCTCCATCCGCAGGAGAGGGTCGCGGGCCTCTGAGTGCTCAAAGATGCAGTCGATGAGTGTGGGTCCGTTGCCCTTGCGGGCGTGGGTGATGGCCTCGGTTGAGACGCGATAGACGGCCACAGCGTCGTTGCCGTCGACGGGGATGACGGGAATGCCGCAGGCCTCCGTGGCTCCGGTCTGCATTTTGCCCCGCGGCGGCTCGGCCGGGAGGCGAGTCTGGCGAACGAAGAGGATGGGCAACTGCCGGTCGCCGGCAGCCTTGAGCGACTCAGGGGAGAAACTGGAGCCGTTGCTGAAGAAGGCTACGGAGATTCTGCCGTTCTTCGCCGCTTTTTTGGCTTGGGCCGCGACGGTAGCGAGCTTGAATTGGGCGGCAGGGCTGGGACGGGCGGTGTGGGAGTTCAGGTAGATGAAGAGTTTGTCCAGCGGCTCGCCATGAATCTCGTTCCAGATGAAGTGGACGAACAAGTCGCCGGGCGAGGCAGCGACGGTGTCCTCCGGCAGCAGGTCGATGGCAACCCCCACAGCGACCGCCTCCCGGCTGGCGGAGCCGCGCAGGCCGGTGGGCTTGCTTCGCGGGAAGGGAAGCTGCACACGCTCTTCGAGGGCACGGCACTTCACCATGGCGGCGTAGAGCTGGAGCAGCTTTTCGTTGGAGATGATGGAGAAGCCGGGTTTGCCTGCCAGGGCGGCGGCGCTCTGCTCTTTCGTTCTGGTCATCGTTGCTGGTTCCTCGCCGGTTTCTGCGATTGTAACCGGGGACGGGACTGATTGCGAGGGAGGAAGGCAGTTGGGGAGTAAAATCCATTTTGGGTAGCATTCGTGAGGGAGGATTACGATGCAATATCGCAGTTTTGGACGGCTTGACTGGAAGGCTTCGGCACTGGGTTTTGGCTGTATGCGCCTTCCCACCTCCGATGGAGAACGCCTCAGCCCCAATATTGTCGAGGACGAGGCCAAGCGCATGATTCGCCGCGCCATCGACTCTGGGGTGAATTATCTTGACACGGCTTACCCCTATCATGGCGGCCAGAGCGAAGTGGTTGTAGGCAAGGCGCTCAAGGACGGCTATCGGGAGCGGGTCAGGCTGGCCACCAAGCTGCCGGTGTGGATGGTGGAGTGCGCGGCGGACCTTGATCGCTTGCTTAACGAGCAGTTAGAGAAGTTACAGACGGACCACATCGACTTTTACTTGCTGCACGCGCTGAGTCACAGCCGGTGGCAGGAGATTGTTTTGAAGCATGACCTACTAACTCGCGCCGAGGCCGCGCTGGCCGACGGGCGCATCCGGCATCTGGGCTTCTCCTTTCACGACGAGTATGAAGCATTCGAGGAGATCGTCAACGGCACCAAGTTATGGAGCTTTTGCCAGATTCAATATAACTACATGGACGCCGAGAACCAGGCGGGCGTGCGCGGGCTGAAACTCGCGGCAGAGAAAGGCCTGGCCGTGGTTATCATGGAGCCGCTGATGGGCGGCAGGCTGGCCGATCCGCCTAAGGACATCCGGGCAGCAATGGAGAGCTTTCCGCTGCGGCGGTCTCCGGTCGAGTGGGCGCTCGGATGGCTCTGGGATCAGCCGGAGGTTTCGGTGGTTCTGAGCGGCATGAGCACGATGGAGCAAGTGGAAGAGAATCTGCGCGTTGCCGATCAGGCACGTGTCGGGAGTTTCACTTCGTCTGATCAGGTGCTGATTGCCGAGGTCCGGGAAAAGTATCGCGCGCGCACTGTGATTCCTTGCAGCAAGTGTAACTACTGCATGCCCTGTCCCAACGGCGTGTACATTCCGGCCAACTTCGAGTTTTATAACTACGCGCACTTGTTCGACGATCTTGGGGCGGCTCGCTTCCACTACCAGGTCTTTCTCAACGCGGCGCAACGCTCCAGCGCTTGCATCGCCTGCGGCACGTGCGAGGGATTGTGCCCGCAGCAGATCGCGATCAGCGAGTGGATGCCCAAGGTGACTGCTCTGCTGGCGTGAAGGGACGTTGGGAAGTGGTCAGCCGCAAGTGAAGTCGTGCTCTGCTATAAAGCGGCTGCTGCACATTCTCGTGTTTCATGTACGTTGTTGCCAGTGTGCTGGATCGCGGCTGCCGTGGAAGCAGGCGATGATAGAGAGCGTTTCATCAGCCTCGATGACGAACATCAGCGCGTAGGGAAAGCGGCGAAGCAGGGCGCGGCGCACGTTCTGTAGATTACGGGGAATTGGCGGGGGGCGGCGCTTATGCGCTGAACTGCTGCGTCAACCGCCGCGCGGAAACGCCGACCCAAACCGGAAACCTCGTTCTCATACCAGTCCTGCGCGTCGATCAACTCAGCGCGGGCGCGCGGGGTAAAGATAACCGGATGCATTACGGGCAACGCAGCTCAAGCTCGGTCTTCAAAGCTGCCCAAGTGACGCCCTCGCGCCGGTCTTCGTCGAGCGTTGCCAAGCGGCGGTCAAGCTCTCCCCGCTGCGCGGCTGTCAGGGGAAGGTGGGTGTCTTCCAAGCTGTCCCAAAGCTGCGAGATTAACGTCAGGCGCTCCGGCGGGGTCAGACGCACAAGCTCGTCATGGGTGAGGTTTTCCAGGTATCGAGGATAGGAGAGAATACGAGCGAAAGCAATAGGGACGGTTGTTTATCCCGAAGACGGAAGAAGCGGCGAATGTCTCCAATATAAGAACTTAATTGCACAATGCGGGATTTGGCCCCGTGATGTGCTTTGCATCACAGCGAGTCTGACCCCTGGAGATGAGACTCAGAGGAGCGGCTTATTTTCCGCCGGCCGCGCTATGAGGGATCTGGTAATGAGTGAAAAGAGCATGGTTATCCTGGATGGGAACGAGGCGGCCGCCTCGGTTGCCTATCGTCTCACCGAAGTCGTCGCGATCTACCCTATCACCCCCTCGTCGCCGATGGCCGAGTGGGCCGATCAGTGGCGCTCGGAGGGGAAGAAAAACATTTGGGGCGCGTTGCCCATCGTGGAAGAGCTGCAGAGCGAGGGCGGCGCGGCGGGCGCGCTGCACGGCGCATTGCAAGCGGGGGCCTTCGGGACCACCTTCACCGCCTCGCAGGGCCTGCTGCTGATGATTCCCAATATGTACAAGATTGCCGGCGAGTTGACCCCGGCGACGATGCACGTGACGGCCCGCACGCTGGCGACGCACGCGCTGTCGATCTTCGGCGACCACTCCGACGTGATGGCCTGCCGCTCGACAGGCTGGGCGATGCTGGCTTCCAATTCCGTGCAGGAAGTGGCCGACATGGCTCTGGTGGCGCAGATCGCCACGCTGGAATCGCGCATCCCGTTCATTCATTTCTTCGACGGCTTCCGCACCTCGCATGAGGTGGGCAAGATTTTTCCCATCAGCGACGAGACGATCCGCGCGCTGGTGGACGATAAATACATCATCGAGTTCCGGCAGAGAGCGCTCAGCCCGGATCGCCCGGTCATTCGCGGCACGGCGCAGAATCCCGATGTCTTCTTCCAGGCTCGCGAGGCTTGCACGCCCTTCCACGCCGCGGTTCCGGGGATTGTGCAGCAAGTGATGGATCGCTTTGCCGCCGAGACCGGCCGCGCTTACCATCTGTTTGATTATTACGGCGCGCTGGATGCGGAGCGGGTGATTGTGCTGATGGGCTCGGGCGCGGAAGCGGCCGAAGAGGCCGTGGACGCGCTTGTCAAGCAGGGCGAGAAGCTGGGACTGCTGAAGGTTCGCCTCTACAAGCCCTTTGACGCGAGCGCTTTTCTGGCCTCGCTGCCCCCGACGGTGAAGTCGATAGCGGTTCTGGACCGCTGCAAGGAGCCGGGTGCGAGCGGCGAGCCGCTGTATATGGACATCGTGACGGTGCTGGCGGAGAATGCGGACGCGCTGCCCTTCGCATCGAAGCCGGTGGTCATCGGCGGGCGCTATGGGCTTTCATCGAAGGAGTTTACGCCGGCGATGGTTAAGGGCATCTTCGACGAGCTGGCGAAGCCGGAGCCGAAGAACCACTTCACCATCGGCATAGACGACGACGTCTCGCACACCAGCTTAAGCTACGATCCGGAGTTCTCCACCGAGGATCCCAAGACGGTGCGGGCGCTGTTCTATGGACTGGGCTCGGACGGCACCGTGGGCGCCAACAAGAACTCGATCAAGATCATCGGCGATCAGACGCCGAACTATGCGCAGGGCTACTTTGTCTACGACTCGAAGAAGTCAGGCTCAATGACGACCTCGCACCTGAGGTTCGGCCCGAACCCGATCCGCTCAAGCTACCTGATCACCCGCGCCAGCTTTGTGGCCTGCCACAACTTCAGCTTCCTGGAGAAGATGGATGTGGTGGAGGCGGCGATGCCGGGAGCGGTCTTCCTGCTGAACTCGCCTTACCCGGCGGCTGAGGTCTGGGCGCATCTGCCCCGGACGACGCAGCGGGAGATTCTGCGCAAGAAGATCGAGTTTTATGTGATCGACGGCTACGAAGTGGCGCGCAAGGCCGGCATGGGCACGCGCATCAACACGATTATGCAGACCTGCTTCTTCGCCATCAGCGGAGTGCTGCCGCGCGAGGAGGCAATCACGCAGATCAAGAAGGCCATCTACAAGACCTACGGCAAGCGCGGCGAGGCGGTGGTGGCCAAGAACTACGAGGCTGTCGATGCAGCGCTGGCGCACCTAGAGAAGGTTGAAGTGCCGGCGGCGGCGAACTCGGAGTTCGATCTGATTCCATCGATCGATAGCAAAGCGCCGGAGTTTGTGCGCAATGTACTGGGCCAGATTGCCGCGGGTCACGGCGATCTGCTTCCGGTGAGCGCGATTCCGGCCGGCGGTACCTTCCCCACGGGCACGGCGCAGTATGAAAAGCGCAATATCGCGCAGTTCATTCCGGTTTGGGACAAAGAGCTGTGCATACAGTGCGGCAAGTGCGTGATGGTTTGCCCGCATGCGGTGATTCGCGCCAAGGTTTACTCGCCGGAGGCGGCGGAGAATGCGCCCGCGAGCTTGCAGTGGGCCAAGCCCAAGTGGAAGGGCATGGAGCAGGACCGCTACACGCTGCAAGTTGCTCCCGAGGATTGCACCGGCTGCGGGGTTTGCGTCGAGGTTTGCCCGGTGAAGAACAAGAGCGACGCCAGCAAGAAAGCCATCAACATGGCCTCTCAGCCGCCGATTCGCGAGGCAGAGCGCGAAAACTGGGAGTTCTTCCTGGGGCTGCCGGAGATGGATCGCTCCCGGCTGTCGCACGCCCAGGTGAAGGACCTGCAACTGCTGCAGCCGCTCTTCGAGTTTTCCGGCGCATGCGCGGGCTGCGGAGAGACGGCCTACATCAAGCTGCTGACGCAACTGTTCGGCGACCGGCTGTATATCGCCAATGCGACGGGCTGTTCGTCGATCTACGGCGGCAATCTGCCCACCACTCCTTACACTTCCAACAACGCAGGCCGCGGGCCGACGTGGGCCAACTCGCTCTTCGAGGACAACGCCGAGTTCGGCTTCGGTATGAGAACCGCACTGGATCAGCAGAACGAGTTTGCGGAGCTGCTGGTGACAAGGCTGGCTCCGGCCATCGGCGACGAACTGGTCGCGGCTCTGCTGGGCGCTTCGCAGAAGACCGAAACCGAGATCGACCAGCAGCGTGAACGCGTGAAGGAACTCAAGGCAAAGCTGGCCGGCAATGAATCCTCCGATGCGCGCAACCTGCTTGCGATTGCAGACACGCTGGTCAGGAAGAGCGTGTGGATTCTGGGCGGCGACGGCTGGGCGTACGACATTGGCTTCGGCGGACTGGATCACGTGCTCGGCTCCGGCAAGAACATCAACGTGCTGGTGCTGGACACCGAGGTCTACTCGAATACCGGCGGGCAGATGTCCAAGGCGACGCCGCGCGGCGCGGTGGCGAAGTTTGCCGCCAGCGGCAAGAAGAACAGCAAGAAGGACCTGGCGATGGAAGCCGTCAGCTACGGCTCGGTGTATGTGGCGAAGGTGGCGCTGGGCGGCAACGATACTCACGTGGCCAAAGCCTTCCAGGAGGCCGAGGCGCACGATGGGCCTTCGATTATCATCGCGTACTCCAGTTGCATCGCCCACGGTTACGACCTGGTGCATGGGCTGGAGCAGCAAAAACTGGCTGTCCAGTCGGGCTACTGGCCGCTGATGCGCTACAATCCAGGGTTGCGCGAGGAAGGCAAGAATCCCTTCCTGCTCGACTCGAAGGCTCCCGCGATCCGGCTCAAGGAGTACGCCTATCGCGAGGCGCGTTACACTATGCTGGCGCGCAGTAATCCGGAACTGGCGGCGCTGCTGCTGCTGGAGGCGCAGGACGATGTCGAGCGCCAATGGCGCGTTTACTCGGCGCGGGCGGCAATGCCCGGCCGCGGAGAAACGCCGCACATTGCGCCGGAAGAGAAGCCTGAGGATAAAATAGACGAGAAGCTGGCGGCCGCGGCTGCCGGAGGTGCGGAATGATCGATTTTTCCACGCAGTATCTAGGATTGAAGCTGAGCGGTCCCATCGTGGTTTCCTCCACGCCGCTGTCAGAGAACATTGACAACGTGAAGCGGATGGAGGATTCGGGGGCCTCCGCGATTGTGCTGGTGTCGCTCTTCGAGGAGCAGTTGGCGCTGGAGTCGAAGGCTCTGGACGATGACCTCTCGCGGGGCACGGATTCCTTTGCCGAATCGCTTGGCTACCTGCCTGATTTAAGCGACTATCGCATGACGCAGGAGGTCTATCTGGAGCACCTGCGGCGCTGCAAGGATGCGGTAAAGATTCCCATTCTGGCCAGCCTGAATGGCGCCACCACCGGCGGCTGGGTGCGCTTTGCCAAGGACGTGGAGCAGGCTGGCGCCGACGCCATCGAACTGAACACCTATGCGCTGGCCACCAGCAAGAGCCAGACTTCGGCGTTTCTTGAAGGGCAAATCCTGGAGCTGGTCGCGGCGGTCACATCGGCGGTCAACGTGCCGGTTTCGGTCAAGCTCTCGCGCTCATTCACCAGCATTCCCCACCTGGTTTCCCAGTTGGAGGATGCGGGGGCGCGCGGCGTAGTGCTCTTCAACCGCTTCTATCAGCCGGATTTCGACATCGAGACGCTGGAGGTGCGGCCCACGCTGCACTTCTCGACGCCCTCGGAGCTGCTGCCCCGGCTGCATTGGGCGGCAATCCTCTACGGCAATATGAAGTCCGATTTGGCCATCTCCGGCGGCGTTCACTCGGCGGAAGACGTGCTCAAGGGTATCATGGCCGGAGCCGGCGTGACGATGATGGCCTCGGCGCTGCATATTCACGGCATCGAGCACATCGGCCGGGTGCTGGCCGACGTGCGTTACTGGCTGGAGAAGCGCGAGTACACCTCGCTGTGGGAGACGCGCGGCTGCCTGAGCCGCCGCTCGGTCCCCGACACCTCTCCGTTTGACCGCGGCAACTACATCAAGACGCTCAGCTCGTATAGTTTGCGGCAGACGGTGGGAGCGTTCTAAGGCCTCTCGGCCACAATCCTCCGTACCCCAGCCCCGTTCGACAACTAAAGCGGGGCTGGGTTGTTATTGGGGCGAAATCGAGAGTATCATATGTGTTGGGCCACAATGTAGCTCCTACCGCCAGGAGGATCTCAAGATGTCTGAAAATGCTGTTGTCCGCGCCCGCATTGACCTGCTCATCAAGGAAGAGGCATCGAGCGTACTGGCGGCCATGGGGCTGACGGTCTCCGACGCCTTCCGCCTTCTTCTCACACGCATTGCACGCGAAAAGAAGCTGCCGTTTGAGCCGCTGACGCCAAACGAGACCACCATCGCGGCCATGCGCGAGGCGCGCGCCGGAAACCTAAGGAGCTTCGATAGCGTCGAAGCGCTCATGGCGGACCTGCATGCGGAGGATTGAGCCCACTACTCAGTTCAGGCGCGACTATAAGCGGGAGGCCAAAGGTCAATACCGCGCTACGCTTGATACGGAGATGACGCCGGTCATGCAACTCCTGGCATGCGATCAACCGCTTGAGCCGCGTCACCGGGACCACGCATTGACCGGCGACTGGAAAGATCATCGCGACTGTCACATCAAGCCAGATTTGGTCTTGATCTATCGAAAACCGGATGACGAAGTATTGCAACTCGTGCGCCTTGGCAGCCACAGTGAGCTTGGCCTTTAACAGAGTCGCCCCGATCCTCCGCTCGGTTCCCGATATCTCTCCGTTTGACCGCGGCAACTACATCAAGACGCTCAGTTCGTATAGATTGCGGCAGACGGTGGGGCGTTGATGCAACAGGCGGGAACGGCTTGGCAGCTATGATGGAGGCGAAGGGGCGAGCGGAATCAGATGGATCGGTTGATCGCAGGACATAAGCGGTTTCTCGTCGAGGTCTTTCCCGGCAAGCGGGATCAGTTTCAATTGCTGGCCGACCGGCAGGCGCCGGAGTGGCTCTTCATCACCTGCTCGGACTCGCGCGTGGTGCCTGACCTGATCCTGGACACGGGGCCGGGCGACCTGTTCATCATCCGCAACGCCGGCAACGTAGTGCCCATTGACAGCAACGCGGTGGACGGCGTGACGGCGACCATCGAGTACGCCGTCGAGGTGCTCAAGGTGAAGAGCGCCATCCTCTGCGGCCACTCCGACTGCGGCGCGCTGAAGGCGGCGCTGGACCGTAAGGAACTGGAAAGCCTGCCCAAGGCCCGCCGCTGGCTGAGCCACGTCGAGGGAGCCTTCAGCCATCGCCAGCCGTTGAATCCGGCCGACGGCGATCATGCGGAACTAGCCTCGCTGATCCGCGGCAACGTGGTGGCGCAGATGCAGAATCTGCGCGCCCAGCCGTCGGTGGCGCGCGCGGTCGTCGAGGGCCGGCTCACGGTCCACGGCTGGTACTACGACATTCTCTCCGGCCGCATCGAGCAGTATGACGGGCAAATGCGGCGATTTCTGCCGCTGGCGGGATGAGAAGCCGCGGTTATTGCGATTATCCTGCCTCAACCCGCTTCAGAGCGATCGCGCAGAATTGGCCATAAGCCGGCTGCAACACACACAGCGGCGGCCATGGCCCCCATCAGAGCGAAGCCGGCAGAGGTTCCGTGCATCGACGAAGCGACTTCGCGATAGGGAAGCGCTGTATAGCCGCGCAAAAGCCATAGAGCCGCCGCTGCCACATAAACCGCCGCCAGGGCGCGCATGGCTGCAAGCAGGCGGGTCACGCGCCGCATGGCGATTTCGCGCGACCTCCGGCGCGACCGCTGCAAAATCCAAAGTGGATCGGGGGCATGAAAACCGGCTTGCGCGCGCCGGGCTGCTGCGCCGAGCGCTTCGGCCAGATCGAGCGCCTGGCTGCAATCCGGGCACTCCGCCGCGTGACGGCGCAATTCCCCGCTCCACTCGCCCGAGTGCAAGGCCCGGATGATGCTGCTCTCATGCTCGCAACTCATTGGCTTCATGACTTGATCCTCTGCGGGCGGAGAAACTCGCTCGCCTTTTGCCGGGCGCGGTAGAGCAGAATCCGTATGCTCATAACGCCCAGACCAGTGGCGGCGGCAATCTCCGCGTGGCTCATTCCTTCAACATACGCCAGCCAAAGCAACTCCCGCTCACGCGGTTTCAAGTGGCGCATCAATGCCCGCACATCCAGGAGCGCGTCTTCGTCCGTTTGCGCGCCGCGTTCGGGAGGTTCTTCCAGGGCGGCATCGTCGCGGCTGCGTACCCGGTTGTGCAGCAGGTTGGTGGCGATGCGGAAGAGATACGAGCGGCTCTCTGCCTCATTCATCGCCGGAGCCTTGCGCAAAAGATACTTGCAATAGGTCTCCTGGAGCAGGTCGTCGGCCACGTCGGGTCGTCCGCTGGCATGTTGCAGATAGCCCCACAGCGGGCGGGAAGTCGCTTCATAGAGCCGCCTGAAGCCTTCCTCGCCCGCTGCTGTCTGCTCGCGCCCCGCCGTGATCCAGGCCGAAATCATGCGTGCATCTTCCATCCTGCCGTCCCCGGTCAAGCCTTCGGTTTTGAGTCCACCAGTCCCAGCGCGCGGGAAGCATAGAAGGAAACCACCGCCGCCGCTTCCAGTCCAACGCCCAGCGCCACCGCCAGGATGCCCATCACATGCGCGTCGTGCTCAACAATCCCTGCCGCGTGCATCCAGCACACCGTTCCGCCCACGATCAGGAAGACCAGACCCCACCGTGTACAGTCAAGGATACTGCCGTATGCGGTTCCCGACTCCTGCGCCAGTGAAGAAAGAAACTTCCTGCCGGCATCGGTCTCCACGTAGGCCATCATCGCCTGCGGCGAGTCAAAGCGCGCCAGCAGCGCCTCTGCCACTTCACCCTGCACCTTGGCCGTCTTGATGCGCCTCACGTTGGTGAAGATCACCCACACAATCCATCCAACCATTGTGAATACTGCGATTGGGACCAATATGTCTTCCATTTTTCGCCTCCCGGCTGAAGATTTGAAACCACCGGTAGAACACACGGGAGCCTCGGATGGTTAACAGCGAATCTGCGGCAGCCCAGGTTTGTCTGCCGATCATCCTCTTGTCGAGGCTTCGGGAAATGCCGGTACGACGTTCTGGAATCTGTCGAATCGATTCCGAAAAGCGGCAGAAACGCGTTCGAGTTCTGGATGATTCGGAAGGCTGTGCGGGGAAACGTCTCGCATTGCAGTACAGTGGTCCTAAAGGTGAGGCTCGTCACATCTAGGAGAGCGATTGCAAACTAGCATTACAGGTATGAACGCAGCAACTCTCATTCTGATAGCGCCGTGCTCGCTTCTGCTGGGCGCCGCGCTGCAGATTCTTGTCGCAAAGCTTTGTTCCGCAAGGACTAAGGGGATACTGGCCTTTCTCGCCTGCCTGCCGGCGGTGGCATCCGTGGTGGGGCTGATCTGTTGGGTCAAGGCGGGGCAGGCCGTCGATCTGAACGTACTCCATTGGGACGGGCCTCTGGCGCTGGTCTTTCACGTGGACGCGCTCAGCGTTCTTTTTGCTTTGATGGGGACGGGGCTGGGCGCCTTTGTGCTGCTTTACTCCATCGGCTACATGGCCCACGACAAAGCCGCCACCCGCTTCTTTGCCTCGATGCTGGTCTTCATCGCCGGCTTCGTCGGACTGGTCTATAGCGCCAACCTCTTTTTCTTCTATCTCTGCTGGGAGCTGGTGGGGTTGTGCTCGTTCTCCCTGGTGGGCTTCTGGTACACCAACCGCGAGGCGGTTGCGGGCGCGCGCAAAGTGCTGCTGATGACGCACATCGCGGGATATGGACTGCTGGCGGCGATCCTGGTTGTCTACAACCGCACCGGCAGCGCTCTGTGGACTGACCCCAATGTGGCGCACGCCTTCACCGGCGGCGTCTTTGTGCTGATGCTGGTGGCGCTGGTGGCGAAATCCGTGCAGGTGCCTCTGCACACATGGATTCCCGAAGCGATGGCCGCGCCGACGCCGGTGAGCGCGCTGCTGCATGCAGCCTGCTACGTGAAGGCCGGAGTTTATCTGGCCTGCCGCATGCACAGCTTTGGCGCGTGGCCAACGAACGGCGGAATTGCCTGGGGCAGCGCGACGCTGGTCTGGATCGGCACCGTCACGATGGCGGTGGGCGTGATGTACGCGATGGTGCAGACCGATCTGAAGCGGATGCTGGCCTTCTCGACGGTGAGCCAGATCGGCTACATGATGATGGGCATCGGCATCGGCACGCCGCTGGCGATTGCCGCCGGCCTGCTGCATTGCCTCAATCACGGCTTCTTCAAGGGCGGACTGTTTTTAACCGCCGGCTCGGTACAGCACGCGGCGGGCACGCGCGATATGAACAAGCTGGGCGGCCTCGCTCAGAAGATGCCGCAGACGACATTGTCCTGGTTAATCGGCGTGGGCAGCATGATGGGCATTCCGCTGATGAGCGGCTTCGCCAGCAAGTGGATGCTCTATGCGGCGGCGTTGCAGGCCGGATGGGCCGTGCCCGCGATGGTGGCCTGGGCGGTGAGCCTGGGCACGGTCTTCCTGGGCGCGAAGGCTACCAGCGCAGTCTTCCTGGGCCCTACGACCGAGGCGACCAAAGACGCCCACGAATCCCCGCCGACGATGGTCTGGGGGATGGGCTTCCTGGCCGCGGGCAGCGTGATTCTGGGCGTTGCGCCGCAGTTGGCTGTGAACTACCTGCTCAATCCGATTCTGAATGCGCTGCAAATGAGCGCGGTGCAGGTGACGTGGCTTGGGCTGTCGTCCGATGCGGGCAGCTTCTCCAGCGTGGGCGGCCTGGTGCTGGCGGTCTTTTCGTTGGTTGTAGGCGGAGCGATCTACGCGGTTGCTTATGTCTCGCGCCAGCCTAAGGTGGCCGGAGCGGCGCTGGCCGGGGGGGGCGTCTTCACTGGCGGCGAGCCACTTTCTTCCGAGGGAAGACTGACGGCGGGCGATTTCTCCAGCATCTTCCTGCAAAACTGGCATGAGTTCTTCCGCTGGTCGAATGTGGACGCTGTCTACCTGGGTGTCTGGCGCGGCTTGCAGGCGGTCTCGCGCGGGCTGGGTATCATCGTTTCCTGGATGGAACGGCGAGCATTGGTGCTGGTTGTTGTGCTGGCGGCGGCGATACTGGCGGGGGTTCGCTGGTTTGCGTTTGGTGTTTCAGGCTGGAATCCGACCAGAGCCTTGCCGAATTTGGAGATGCCGAAGCTGCTGATTGCCGCTTGCGCCATGGCCGGACTCGCCTTGGTGCTGGCCGCTCTCACGTACACGAAGAGCCGCCGCCTTGCACCACTGATGACTCTGGCTGGCGCAGCCACTGTGGCGGGCCTGGTTGTGGCCGTTCCCAATCATTGGTTGCGCCTTGGATTCCTGGAACTGGGCGCATTTCTGACCGTGGCGCTGGTCTGGCAGAGCGCGCGCACGCAAGCGGCGAAGCTGACTTACCTGGTCGTAGTTCTTATCTCGGCATTGTCCATTGTGGCCAGCGGTCTTTTCCTGGAGCAGGGACAGTATCAATGGGCTTGGGCGCTGTTTATCACCAGCGTCTGCGTGAAACTGGCCGCTGTGCCGCTGTTCTTCTGGCTGCTCAGTCTGGCCGACGAAGTTCCGGCCGTAGTTCTAGGTTTGATTATCGCCGTTGTTGATATGGCCGCTTTCGGCGAGTTCATGGTTTCCGCGCGCACGATTCCCGACTCCTACCATCTTCATCCATTTCTGCTGGGCGCGGCGGCCGCTACATCGCTCCTAGCTGCTTTTTTGATGCTCACGCAACGCAGTCTCAAGCGATTGCTGGTTCTTTCGACGGTCGAGGACGTCGGCTTTCTGATGCTGGGAGCAGCTTCTGTCAAGTTGCTTGGGTTGCACGGCGCAGTGATTGCCGCTTCGACCCACGCACTCGCCAAGGCGCTGCTCTTTATCTGCCTCAGCGGCCCCGAAGCAGACGGTGCGCTCGATGGCGAGCCGAAAGGCCTGGCCGTGCGTTACCCGGTCAGCACCTTTGGCTTCCTCTTCGGAATGTTGGCGATGCTGGGCATTCCGCCGACAATGGGCTACATCGGACGGTGGAGACTCTACGAGACAGCCGAGAAGATTGGCTGGCCGCTGGCAGGAGTTTTCATTGTCTCGTCGATTTTGGCACTGATCGCGTACACATTGGCTTTAACGCGCGTCTGGTGGGGTCCGCCGGGTGAGCCGAGTCCGCAGCCAACCCCGGAGCATCCAATAAGGGAGCCATTTGTATTGCAGACTGTGATTGTTGCGCTGGTTGTGCTGCTGCTGGCTGGCGGCATCTGGCCGGATGCGCTCGGAATGCTGCTGGGAGGTAGGCCATGAACCTCTGGAATAAATTGATGTGCTACTCCCGGCGCCACAGCCCATGGCTCTTCCACATGAACGGGGGCAGTTGCAACGGCTGCGACATTGAGCTGATCGCCAGCCTCACGCCGCGTTACGACGCCGAGCAGTTGGGCGTGCGCCTGGAAGGCTCGCCGCGCCACGCCGACATTCTTTGCATCACCGGCCCCGTCACCCACAACGCGGTGAACGCCATCAAGACCGTCTACGACCAGGTCTGCGGGCCCAAGGCGGTGGTGGCCATCGGCTCCTGCCCGGCGACTACGAACGTCTTCATAGACAGCCGCACGCTGGACGGGCCGCTCAACCGGCACGTTCCGGTGGATGTCTTTGTCCCCGGCTGCCCGCCCCGTCCCGACGCCATCATCCAAGGCATCGCCAAGGCGGCCGAGATTCTGGCCGAGAGAGCCGCAAAGAAGCTGCCCGTTGCGCCGGTCGTCATGCCTTTAGTGGGGCCGGGATGCGAAGGCGCTTGCCCATGCGCGGCCACAACGGAAACGAAGAATGAAGAGGTGCGGGCATGATTACACCAGAGATTTGGAACAGTCTGACCACTGCCCTCGCCCGCCTGCTCATCTTTCCCGGCTTGCTCTTCGCCGTGCCCGCCGCATGGTTCTTCCTTTGGGTGGAACGCAAGGCGGTCGCGCGGATGCAGGGGCGCATCGGCCCTCCCTTCATGCAGCCGTTCTTCGATTTCATCAAGCTGTTGGGCAAGAGCACGCCTCCCCGCAACGGCGTGGGCGGACTGCTGATGAGGGCCTGGCCGCTGATTGCGGTTTCGGCGGCGGCGGGCGCGGTGGGCCTGTTGCCAGTGCTGCCCGCATCGGGCGGCTTTGAGGGCGACTTGATTCTGCTTCTGGCGCTGCTGGAAGTTCCTTCGATGTGCATCATCGCCGCGGGCTTCTCTTCCGGCTCGATCTTCGGCGAGATTGGCTCGGCGCGCGAGGCTGTCCTCAGCGTCTCCTACAACATCGTCTTTCTGCTGGCGATCATCTCCATCGCCGCCTCGCAACACACCTTCAGTCTTCAAGCCCTGGCGCAACTGCCGGCCTCGCCGCTGCGCTGGCTGGGCATTGTGGCGATTCTGGTTTGCCTGCCCGCGAAGCTGCACCTGAATCCCTTTTCGCTGCCCAACGCCGAGCAGGAGATTTACTCCGGCCCGATGACCGAGTACGCCGGACCCGAGCTGGCCATGTGGGAGCTTTCGCATGGGTTGGAGTGGGTTGCGGCGACGGGCCTGGCGGCCACGCTGATTGCTCCGGCCCTCACGCTCTGGTGGGTTGCCGCTCTGGTCTTCGTTGCGCTCACCTTTGCCATCGTCTTGCTCCTGTCGGTGGTGGCGGCGGCCACCGCGCGCTTGCAGATCGATACCACGGTGCGCTTTTACTGGCAATGCACGCTGATCTTCGCGGTTCTGGCCGTTGCATCCGCGCTCTTCATGAGGTTTAGAGCATGAATATTCTGACCATGATGTGGAAGAACCTGTGGGGCGGCTCGCGGACGACACTCTTTCCCGCGCGTCCCAAGGTGAGCGAACACTACCGCGGCCTGGTCCGCTTCGATCCCGCGCTCTGCTCGGGCTGCGCGATCTGCAAGATGCGCTGCACCGCGCGCGCGATTGAATTTAAGGCCGGCAAAGGTGAGTTTACCTGGAGCTACGATCCCGGCCAATGCACCTTCTGCGGGCGATGCGTCGAGGGCTGCAAGGAACACGCGCTCAGCCAGGACTCGGAGTGTCCGCCAATTTACCTGACCATCGGCGAGTTGAAAAAATCCTACACCATTGCCCGCAAGCAGACTGTCAAACCGGCCGTTGCAGCGCCACCGGCAGCCGCCGTACCCGCGGCAGAACCCGTCCCTGGAGGCACGCAATGACCCCGCTCGAAAGCATCTCAGAAAAACTGGGGATTACCGAACCCTGGATTGAAAAGGGCGGCGTGCATTGGCTGACGCTGGGCGCGGCGAAGGTGCGCGAGCTGGCCAAGGCGATGAACGAGCTTCATGCGCGGTTCATCACCATCACCGCCTATCAGTTGCCAAAAGATGAGGGCTTTCGCCTGGAGTACCACTGGGACCTCGACGGCCAGTTGCTGGGTTTTAACTTTCAGCTGGCCGCGCACTCCATCGATAGCATTTACGACCTGTGCGAGGCTACGGACTGGATTGAGCGCGAGATTCACGAGGAATATTCCCTGGACTTTCAGGGCCGTGAGTATGAACCATTGCTGCTGCGCCAGGGAGACACAACCGGCGTGAATCTGCGCGACGCCGTGGCCACGAGATAGGAGAAAAAATGAGCTACAAAATCCCCATGGGCCCATATCACCCGGCGCTCGAAGAACCCTACAAGCTGGATCTGATCTGCGAAGGCGAGACGGTGATCGACTCCAAGCTGCATATCGGCTTCAACTTTCGCGGCATCGAGCACCTGGCCGAGACGCGCAACCACATTCAGGACATCGCGCTGATGGAGCGGGTCTGCGGCATCTGCTCGTTCATTCACACGCTCACGTTTTGCCGGGCGATGGAGGGGTTGACCAACCAGACCCCGCCGCCGCGCGCGCAGTACATTCGCGTCATCATGGCGGAACTGGAGCGGCTGCACTCGCACGTGCTCTGGGCGGGCATCGCCGCCAAGCTGATGGGCTTCAAAACCATGTTCATGACCTGTTTCGAGCTGCGCGAGAAGGTGATGGACATCCTCGCCGCCATTAGCGGCAATCGCGTCAACTATTCGATGAACCGGATTGGCGGCGTCAATCGCGACATTACCGACCCTGCGTCGATTTTGAAGATGGTCGAGGCGCTGGAGCTGGAGATGGCCCGCACCGTGATTCCGATCTTCACAACAAGCAGAACGGCCACTTCGCGTTGCGCGGGCATCGGCGTGCTGACCACGGAAAAGGCTCTCTCCTGCGGCGTTGTGGGGCCGGTGGCGCGCGCCTCCGGGCTGCCTCAGGACTTGCGCAAAGCCGCGCCCTATGCGGCCTACGCGGAGATGGATTTCGACGTGCCGGTGCAGCCGGCCGGCGACGTGACGGCCCGATTGCTGGTCCGCGCTCTCGAAATTATGGAGAGCTGCAAGATTCTGCGCCAGGCGCTGGCCAAGCTGCCTCCGGGCGAGATTCATACCGAGGGTGAGAAGTTCATCTTCACTACCGGAACAGCTACTGCCCGCGTTGAAGCTCCGCGCGGCGAGGTGATGTATTCGGTCTCCTGGAAAGAAGGCTCGCGCAATCCGGCCCGTGTCCATGTGCGCACGCCGACCTTTGCCGTAATGCCGGCGATTCGCTGGATGGTGAAGGGCGCGCGCCTCGCCGACACGCCGCTGATTCAGGCCTCGATTGATCCTTGCTACTCGTGCACTGACAGGTAGCGATTTTTATCAGTTCGAGGAACTGGGTGCCCTATCCTTCTACGGTATTTCACGAAAGGGTGGGATAACACAGTGCCTCGACAACCGGGCAGCATAGCCTTACAATTTAAGTGTTGGTTGTGGTGAAGGAGTTCACCCTTAACCGCTGTCCCCTCCTCATAGGCCGGACAGATGATGACTCCTGACAGGGTTTCCTGTTGCGGAGTTATCTCCCGGCTTGATCCCTGAATGACAAATTGAGAGTTCCTGCTCATGGCGAACGACTGCTCTCCGCGCCGGATTGGCTTGGCGACGACGCTGCTGGAGATAGGAAATGGATCTTCAGGTGGAAGACGGGACAAAATCGGAGCCGGCGGCAGGTGGCGATGGAATCACGCGATTGCAGGATCTGGCCGGGCTGGCCGCGCAACTTGATCGTGAAGATGTTGCCATTGAAGCAAACGCACTGGCTGAACGCCTTGCCGAAGGCCGCTTTTTCGTTGCCTGTGTCGGCCAGTTCAAACGCGGCAAGTCGACCCTGATCGGCGCGTTGATTGGCGAGTCGATTCTGCCCACCGGTTTTGTTCCCGTCACCGCAGTGCCCACGGTGATCCGCTATGGCAGCGCTCGGAGCGCAAGGATTCGCGCCGCCGACAGCAGTTGGCGAACAATTGCCCTGCATGCGTTGGAAGAGTACGTTTCAGAAGAGCACAACCCGGAAAATATAAAGCAGATCGCGGGCGCCGAGGTGTTTGTTCCCTGCCGGCTTCTGGCGACCGGCATGTGCCTGGTGGACACTCCCGGCCTGGGATCGGTCTTTTCAAGCAACACGGCAACCACGCAGGCCTTTATTCCCCATATTGATGCAGCGCTGGTGGTGACCGGATCCGACCCGCCGCTGGCCGGAGAAGAGTTAGCACTGGTCGAATCCGTGGCCCAGCATGTCGAACATCTGATCGTCGTTCTCAACAAGGCGGATAAAGCAAGCGCGCCCGAGAAGGCCGCGGCGATCGCATTCACCCAACGGCTGCTGGCAAAGCGTCTGCACCGGCCCTCTGAAGTTGTCTTCGAGATCAGTGCGACAGAGCAGCTGGAGAAACGAGGCCCGGAACGCGATTGGGGAAAGCTGGTCGATGCGCTGCAAAGCCTGGTGCAAGGCTCCGGCCGCGAACTCATCCAGTCCGCGGGCGAGCGCGGCATCCAGCGCCTGAGCGAAGAATTGCTGGCAAGCGAGTGCGAAGAACGCGACGCGCTGCTGCGTCCCGTTGAAGAATCCGAACAGCGCATTGCGGCGATGAAGCAGACCATCGCGGAAGCGGAGCGATCCATGCGGGAGCTGGGCTATCTTCTGATGGGCGAGCAGCACCGGCTCTCCGATTTCTTTCTTGATCGCCGCAAAGCCTATCTGGCCGCCACCAGGCCGGACGCGGCGCAGCAACTGGAAGCAGCACTGCAAGCGGCTCCTCACTCGCTCGGCCCCTCTTATCGCCGCCATATCATGCGCGAGGCGCAAGAGATCGTACGTGGCCACATTATTCCGTGGCTGCGGCCCGAAGAGGAGGAGGGAGAGAAGCAGTATCGCCTTGTGGCTCGCCGCTTTGCCCTGATGGGCAACGACTTCCTGAGTAAGCTGGCGCAGGCTGAAATCCCCGAGCTTAACCGCCTGCTCCATGCCCTTGACACGGAACGGGGCTTCCGCGTTCGCTCCGAGTTTTACTTTCAAGAGTTCATCGGGGTCGCGCAGCCTGCCTCGCCACTGCGCTGGCTGGCTGATCTCTGCCTCGGCTTCTTTGGCTTGCGGAGCAGGATCGACCGGGAGGCGAGGGAATTTCTGGAATGGCTGCTCGAAGTCAATAGCTCACGAGTGCAAAACGACATTCTCAACCGGGTGCAGGAGAGTCGCAACCGCCTGGAAGTCGAGATACGAAAACTCTTGCACGAAGTGAGCCGCATTGCGGAACTCGCTTTGGCGCGCGCCCGGAAGACGCAGGAAGAGGGAGCTCCGGCAGTCGAGACAGAACTGCTTCGCCTCAACACGGTAGAGAAGGAGATCAACGCAATCCGGAATTTCCATCTACCCTAAAGCCTGCTCTGACCAAACCAGAATGATAAAAAAATGGAGGAGTCATGCCCGAACCAGAATCGGAGATCGCGAGGACGCGGCGCCCAGGGGAACTAAACGACCCCCAGCAAAGGCGCTTGCTGGTCACTTGCAAGTACATCGACGGTTTGCTCAGCGACATCGAGCAAACTCTCCAATCAGCGGCAACGGAATCTCCGTTTCCTAGCCACATTGTGGACGTTACCCCCGCTCAGGCGGTCCAGATCGAAGGCCATATTCGCTGTCTCCGCGCGCAACTGCTGCAAACTCTGGAATGGCAGAGCATGAAGCCCGAGCCGCCGGAAATTCCCGTGACACGGTCGATCATGACAGACCTGTCTTTTATCGATAATGCCATCGAGGAGCTCAAACCAAAATATCTGCGCGGCTGCGGCGCGGTCCCCGCGGATGCGGTCGATGGACTTAATCGAGTCATTCATGAGCTTCGCTCCCTGGTTAAAGGCATGGAGAGTTATGTCCGGGATGAAATCATCGTGAATCCTGAAGCGAAGGAAAAGACATGAACGGCATGATTTTGCCTGAAGAAAGAGAGCCGTTCTCGATGCCATTGTCGTATATCCAAACCGAGCCGAGTCGAGAGTATCTGAGTTGTGTCGAGCGCGAGGTGGAGCTGAGCCGTCTTCGGAACCAGGCGAAGATGCAAAAATCCATGCTGGTATTCGGGCCGGAGGGCGTGGGCAAATCGCGCTTGTTGCGGAGGTTCGCCGAAGGTCAGCCGCTTGCGCTCTATGTGGCGCGGATGCGTTCGCCGCGCGAGTTTCTTCTCGCATTGCTCCATGCACTGTACTCTGCAAACGAGGAGTTGAATATTCCCAGAGAGCGCAAAGCTCTTTCGTCCTCCTCCCTCAAAGGAATTGCGCATCGGGCTCTGGATACACGTCCGTTTCTCATGGTGCTTGACCATCTGGATGGACCGTCTCGCGTTTTGACCGGTATGATCAAGGATTTGCATTTCTTTGGCCGCACGCCGGTCATCTTTGCCTCGCGTTCGCCGCACATGGAAGACATTGGCGCTCTGCGCCCACTGTGCGCACTGAAGTCGGAGCGTCTTGAGATCAAGAACTGGCCGGAAGCTATCGCGTTGGAATTTGCGCAACGTCACGCGGAGGGAATTCAGTTGCGGGCATCGAATCTGGACTCGATCCTGCCCTCGCTCGTCGCGTGGAGCGATGGGAATCCCGGCGCCATTCTGCGGATGTTGAAGCTGGCGCAACTTCCGCAGTACAGAACCGGTGACCAGATTAAGGCTCACATCCTGTATGTGGACTATCGCATGGGGCATTAGCCGCTGCTTCCGAAGACGAGTTCAATCAAGAGTCTTATCTCGCGCGGTAATCTAGAAAGAGAGAGGTATCCTTGCAGAAATACCTGTTTATCGCCATTGGCGGCGCATTTGGCTCCATTGCCCGCTACTGGGTTGGCTCGACGATTGCCGGGCGCATGGGGACGCGCTTTCCCTTCGGCACCTTCATCATCAATATGAGCGCCTGCATCATCTTAGGCTTCTCGCTGACCTACCTGGGCAAGCGAACCGGCATGGACCCGGCCTGGCGATTCCTGATTGCGGTGGGGTTTATCGGCGCTTACAGCACTTTTTCTACCTTTGAGTGGGAGACGCTCTCCACCTTGCGCTCGGGAGCTTTTGCCCTGGCGGCTCTCTATACCGTGGGCAGCCTCATCCTCGGACTTACCGCAACCTGGTGCGGCGCGCTGCTGGCCGAGGCGATCTCCTGAGAACCAGTTCCGGGTTTCCGCACACGGATGACGCCGAGTGCGATAGAATTCCGGCTTGCGGAGGAATGCTGAAATGTTGCAATCCGGAAAAGCCGTCAAAGTTGCCATCTACCTGAGCGATGGCGCCAAGCATCATGGGGTACCTGTCTACTCCAGCATCCTCGACTTCCTCTTTCATAGCGGAATCGCGGGCGCGACGGTGCTCAAAGGCGTTGCCGGTTTCGGCGCCGCGCACCGCATTCACTCGGCTCATATTCTGGAGATCTCCGACCACCTACCCATCAAGATCGAATTCATCGAAACCCGCGAGAAGGTCGATGCGATCCTGCCGGAATTGGATAAGCTTGCCGGCTCCGGCCTGATTGAAGTGCAGGAAACTACGGTTATTGTCCCCGCCAAAGGATAGACCTCGACCCAGCCAGAACAGCACCCTTCCGCTATGGCTCCGAAGTGAATGGCGAAGCGGGCAGCCCCTCGCCGTTGAACACGTTGCATCGCGGGCTATTGGCCCAGCCGTAGCGCACTTCAGCCGGCTCGGCAACGGAAGGACTCGAAGCTAGGACGGTCGTGCCGTCGATCCTGGCTGTAGCGGGGAAGAATTTTCCGTCGCTTCCCGCAACCTCAAAGCCGGTCAGCTCGCCGCCCTTGGCCGTCAATCCTTTGGCGTGATCGAACCAGACGCGCATCGCGCTGCCTTCCGGCGTCGCCTGGCGGTAGAGCGGCCCGGAGTACTCGATGGCCTCGCCGTAGCTCAGGGCACGCGCGGCAAGAGCCAGGCGCAGGCCCACATCCAGCTTGTCGGTGGGATGCACGTTGTCCGGGTTGCCGATGTCGATGGTCACCGCCATGGCCGTATTGCGCACTTCCAGGGTCTTCAACTGCTGCTCGCGTAACAGAGCCCAATCCTCGCCGGGGCCGGATGTGAAATTAGCGATCTGCACGTAGAGGAAAGGGAAATCGCCGACACCCCACTGCCGCCGCCAGTCCTCGATCAGCGTCCGGAAGAGGCGGCTATAGAGCGGCGCGCGCTCCAGTGCGCTGTTGCTCTCGCCCTGGTACCAGATCACCCCGCGGATGGGAAAGGGCGTCAGCGGCGCGATCATACCGTTGTAAAGCAGTCCCGGCGCCCATGTGTTCAGCGGCGGGTGCCAGGGAAACTGCGGCTCCGGCTGTCCCTGCTTCCGCGCCTCTTCGCGCTGCCGCTCCCGGTCCTTCTCGATCAAGATCGCGTCGGCCTCGCGTTCGGTCATTCTGCCGCGCGAAGCGAAGATCGGCGCCAGCGCGGCGTCCTCGCCGAGCGCGGTCAGCCGCGTCCAGGACTCGGCCACTGTGCCGCCCCACGTCGAGTCGATGATACCCACGGGCACTTTTTCCCGCTGTTCAATCTCGCGGGCAAAGTACCAGGCTACAGCCGAAAAATCATTTGCGGTTTCAGGCGACGAAGCGGCCCATCCCTCGGTCTCGATGTCGTCCTGCTCATGATCCGAGAGGCGATGCTTGACCACCAGCAGGCGAATGCGGGGGTTGGCCGCATGAGGCAGATCCGCATCGGCCGTGGCCGCCTTGCGCATCTCGAACTCCATATTCGATTGCCCAGAAGCCAACCACACGTCGCCCACCAGAACATCGTCCAGGGTAATGGTCTGGGCGGGGGCGGGATTGCCGCCCTCAGGTGCGGACGCGCCTTCCACAGTCATCTGAAAGGGTCCGCCAGCCGCGCCGGGATTGAGGAAAACGCTCCACCGGCCCAGTACTCCGGCCTTGGTTGCGCGCGTCTCGCCGCGAAAGCTGACCCGCACCTCCTCTCCAGGCGCAGCCATGCCCCAGAGGTGCACTGGGAGGTCGCGCTGCACTACCATGTGGCTGGCCAGAATTTTGGGCAACGTCACTTGCGCGCTAACCGCCACGCAGGATAGCAGGAAGAACAAAAGCAGATTTCGCAATTTCATATGGAACCTCATGGATGCCAATTTCAAGCCTCCGATCCAAATTGATGACGGAGGAGGTCTCTTGGAAAAGAACGTTCCCAGAGTAACGATTCTTAGCCCAACACCGATTATCTTCGGTTTTTCAAGGTTCAGTCGTAACTTTTTCCGGCAATCCGTGTCAAAATGAGCAAAAGTGAACACTTTTCCGCAGCAGATTCCTGTGCGGAAGCTCCGCGGACAGGATGTTTTCATCTCCCGGAAGCGGGGAATACTGAAAGGCAGTTCAAGTTATTGACCACGGAGGAGCGATGCTATTGACGCGAAAGTTGCGCGCAACTGTATTTTTTCTCATTAATTTAGCTCTATTGACTATCCTTCCCGCTCAGAGCCGCGCGCAGGCAGCACTGCTTATGGAGGAACCTTACGGTTTCTTTGGCTCGGTCAATCCGACCGGGCACAATGCGATCTATTTTGAGCGCATCTGCGCTGAAACTCCCATTCACCTGCGCCACTGCCACGACGGTGAGCTGGGCACCGTCATTGCTCGCTACCAGGGCATCAACGGTTACGACTGGGTGGCGATCCCGCTGGTTCCTTACCTCTATTCAGTCGAGAACGCCACGGATGTTCCCTCGCGCGTCAACCGCGAGACCGTCAAACGGCTGCGCAACCGCTATCATGAAGCCCATCTACTCAGTCTGGGAGAAAACCTCTCTCCCGGCACTGTACTGCATGGCGGCTGGAACCAATTAGTAGGCGTCTCCTATGAGCGGCGCATCTACGCCTTCCGCTTCGAGACCACCGAGGAACAGGACGATGCACTGATCGCGCGCATGAATGACGGCGGGAACCGCACCCACTTCAGCCTCCTGTTCAACAACTGCTCGGATTTCGCGCGTCTCAGTCTCAACCTGTACTTTCCCGGCACCTTCAAGCGCAGCGTCTTCCCGGACGCGGGCGTGACCACTCCCAAGCAGCTCGCCTACAAACTGGAGCGCTATGCCGGCAAGCATCCTGAGACGCAACTGACAATCTTCGAGATTCCACAGATTCCCGGCTACCGACATCCGAGCCACTCGAACAAGAGCATCGCCGAGTCGCTGGCCACCACCGGCTATGCCATCCCCATTGCGCTGCTGAATCCTTACCTTGCCGGAGGCTTGTTCGTGGATTATCTAGTGCGCGGCCGCCATCATCTCATCCCCAAGAATCCGCAGCTTCTGGCGCCGGACAATTTAGGGGCATTGACAGCAGCGACCCGCGTCGCTCAGAATCCGGGGAGCGCAGGTGTTCAGGCCCCCCGCGCCGTTGCCGGCGGCTCCGCGGGAGTCGACGGAGCCGAAACAGCCAACTTCGGCCTGAAAGAAATCGGTGTTGCACATGAGTAAATCTTCCGAGCAGAATCTCAAAAACCACGGGCGGCTGGATCCGCCGTTTCATTTTGTATTGGGTCTGGTTCTGCTTGCCAATCTGGTCTTCGCCGTCTTCCACCTGGTGCATCATTGGAAAGATGCTCCCATCGCGTCGTCATGGCTCCTGGTGCTTTCGCTGGCGGTGTTCATTCCCTTTATCAAGCTGCGCGCCTATCCGCTCAAAGTGCAGGACCGCGTCATCCGGCTGGAGGAGCGGATACGCTTGCAGGCGCTGGCCCCCACGGAATGGCACTCGCAGATCTATCGCCTCAGCGAGGACCAGTTGATCGGCTTGCGATTCGCCGCCGATGACGAGGTGGTGGAACTGGCCAAGCAGGCTCTTGAACATAATTTGAACCGCAAGCAGATCAAGGAGCGCATCAAGAGCTGGCGCGCGGATTTCTTACGGGTCTAGAGCAAAACCAGGGATACTGTAGCCTGATTAGCCTCGTCGAAGGTCGCCGCTCTCTGTTGGTCGCGTCGACTTGAGTGAGTTGGTTTCGGGATACGCCATCCCTGGTTTTGCTATAGCCGGGGTTGCTCTTTCCTGTCGGCGGGATTTCAGTCCACCAAAGCGGCAATATCCGCCATGGAAACGCTGAATTCGCTGCCTGGCAGTTCGAAGATCGTTCCGGGCGTGAGCTGGCCACCGAGGAAGCGATAGAACAACCGCTTCTTGGGTTCGATCACCCAAATAGCCCCGATGCCCATCCGCTCGTAATCCGCGAGCTTTTCGAGTACGCGCGTCATGCTGTCTTCCGGGGAAAGAATCTCAAAGACTGCCAGCGGCGGATAGGTGATGATCTGCTCGCGGGGAGCGGTGCGGCTTAGCAACGTTACATCAGGAACACGAAAATTGTCTGGTCCGGTCTGCACACGCAACTCGGGGCGGGAGATGATGCCCAATTCCTTCTCGCGGGCGAGAAAATAAGCCACCAATATCGCCTGCCAGGTCGCATGATCGTATTCGCCCACCGCACGCTCCTCCAGCACACCGGCCACATACTCGCAGTCAGGATCGGAGGTGGTCTTCAGGTACTCCGCGACAGAGATCAAGGTTGCAGCAGCCATATCGAAGATCCCTCCGTGGTTTTTATTGTACGCCTGAACGTCTTCCCGACAGTTCCGGCGGGACAGCGTAGGAAAGCACCAGAACGCCGCTGGGCAGAGCCTTGCTCTCCTTCAGATGAAGAGTCTGGCGCGGCCCCTCCGGCAGTAACGGAGTTCCGCTTCCCAGCAGTACCGGCATCACCGTGACATCCACCGCATCCACGAGACCGGCATCGAGCAGGGAGCGAAAGAGTACGCCGCCGCCCATGAGCCAGATGTCCTTGCCGGGCTGCGCCTTCAAGGCGGCTACCGCCTCTTGCACGCCGCTGCTCAGAATGGTGACGCCTGGATGCTCTACGGGCTTCAGTGTGCGCGACACAACAATCCAGTGGTGCCCGAGATCCGGCCAGTGAGCCGCCCTCACCCTGGCAATCTCGAAGGTTCGCCGGCCCATCAGCAGCGTGTCGAACCGCGCCCAGATCGCGGCAAAATCGATTGCTGGATCGGAGACAATCCAGTCGTACTCGCCGTTGGGTCCGGCGATGAAGCCATCGAGGCTCATTGCAACGCCGTAACGCAAACGCCGCATTACCCCTCCTCCGCCTCGCGCAGTTTGGCGATCACGGTGAAGTCTTCCAGCGTTGTCGTGTCGCCCCTGATCTCGCCGTGGGCGGCCATCTCCCTCAGCAAGCGGCGCATGATCTTGCCGGAGCGGGTCTTGGGCAGGGCTTCAGTGAAGCGAATGTCGTCAGGGCGGGCGAGCGAGCCGATCTCCTTGGAGACCCACTTGCGCAGTTCATCCTTTAATTCGTTGCTGGGCTGGTTGCCGCTTTCCAGCGAGACGAAGGCGGAGATGGCCTGGCCCTTGAGTTCGTCGGGGCGGCCGACTACGGCGGCCTCGGCAACTTTGGGATGGGCGACCAGGGCCGACTCGACCTCCATGGTTCCCAGGCGATGGCCGCTGACGTTGATCACGTCGTCCACACGGCCCATCAGCCAGAAGTAGCCGTCGGCGTCCTGGCGCGCGCCATCGCCGGTAAAGTAGCTGCCGGGCACGTCGCTCCAATAGGTCTTCTGATAGCGTTCGGGGTCGCCGTAAACGGTACGTGCCATCGAAGGCCAGGGCTTGCGAATGACCAGCAGGCCTCCGTGGCCGGGGGGCACCGGATGGCCCTCCTTGTTGACCACCTCGGGCAGAATGCCGAAGAAGGGCCGCGTAGCCGAGCCGGGCTTGGCCGCCACTGCGCCGGGAATGGGCGCGATCATGATAGCCCCGGTCTCGGTCTGCCACCAGGTATCGACGATGGGGCAGCGGTTGTGGCCGATCTTCTCGCGATACCACATCCAGGCCTCGGGGTTGATTGGCTCGCCGACGGTGCCCAGCAGGCGCAGCGAGGCCAGCGAATGCTTTTCCACGTGCTGGTCGCCCCACTTGATGAAGGCCCGAATGGCGGTCGGTGCGGTGTAGAAGACGGAGACCTGATGGTTGTCGATGATCTTCCAGAAGCGGGAGAAGTCGGGCCAGTTGGGCGCGCCCTCGTACATCAGCACTGTAGCGCCGTTCAGCAGGGGGCCGTAGACCACATAGGAGTGGCCGGTGACCCAGCCGATGTCGGCCGTGCACCAGTAGATGTCCTCGTCGCGCAGGTCGAAGACGTACTTGGAAGTCAGGTAGGTCTGCACGGCGTAGCCGCCGGTGGTGTGGACCAGTCCCTTGGGCTTGCCGGTGGTGCCGGAGGTGTAAAGGATGTAAAGCGGATCCTCGGAATCCATCTCTTCGGCGGGGCAATCGGGCGCGGCGGCGGCCATCAGCTCGTGCCACCAGTGGTCGCGGCCGGCAACCATCGTCACGGGCGAACCGGTGCGGCGGAAGACGACCACATGCTTCACGGTATGGCAGGCGTTCATGGCCTCGTCCACGGTACGCTTGAGCTGAATCTCGTTGCCGCGGCGGTAACTGGAGTCCTGGGTGAGGATGGCGACGCAGGCTGAATCGTTGACGCGATCGGCGATGGCGTTGGCGGCAAAACCGCCGAAGATGACCGAATGCACTGCGCCGATGCGCGCGCAGGCCAGAAGGGCAATCGCCAGCTCCGGCGTCATGCCCATGTAAACGGCTACGCGGTCGCCCTTTTTGATTCCCAGCGCCTTGAGGGCGTTGGCAAAGCGCTGCACCTCGGCGTGCAGTTCGGCGTAGGTCAGCCGGCGAATCTCTCCCGGTTCACCCTCCCAGATCAGCGCGGTCTTGTCGCGCCTTGCGCCCAGAGCGTGGCGATCCACACAGTTATAGCTAAGGTTGAGCTTTCCGCCTACAAACCATTGAGCCGATGGGAGATTCCAATCCAGCACCTTCTTCCACGGCTTGAACCAATGCAAATCCTGGGCGACGCCGGCCCAGAAGCTCTCAGGATCGTCAATGGACTGCTTGTAGAGCGCTTCATACTGCTCCAGGCTCTTGATGTGGGCTTTGGCGCTGAACTCCGGCGGCGGCGGGAAGACGCGGTCCTCGCGCAGTGTCGAGTCGATGTCCCGATTGGCCACGGCCAAAATTGGGTTGGCAACGACAGAAACAGGGCCGGCAACTTCAAAAACGGGCAGGGAAGTCATACGAACCGTCCTTAGGGGAAGAGGATCGAAAAACGGCTCACGGCAGCCCTTGGGAACATGCTCCGCTTAGGCTCCGCGTGAATGCAACTCTATCTAGTGATGCATACAAACGGCAAATGGACGGGAAGAATTGCACCGGGGTTAGCGCGCACGGAAGTTTCAAGCGCAAGGAAGGGAATCGGAGCGCCGGCTACGCGGACTTCTTCTGCGCGGTCACGTAGTCGCGCAGCGCCGCGTTGATGCGGCTCTGGAAGCGCCGGCCGGTCGCGCGAAAGAAGGCGATCAGGTCGGCGTCCAGGCGCAGCGTGATCTGCTGCTTGTTCTCCGCCGGGACCAGCTCCGAGACGCGCCGCCAGCCGGTGGTTGGCAGTGGCGAAATGCCGCTGAAGTCGATGTCTTCATCCGGCATCGTCTGAAGTTCCTCCCACGCCTGCCGCTCTTCAGCTATAAGGCTGGAGAATTGTCGGGATCAAGATGAAAATAATCGGTCTCAGTCGATTTCATTGTGCGTTGGTCTGGATAAGAAACTCTTCCAGCGCCTTGGAAACCACGGCATTCAGTTTTTGATTGTGCTCTTCGGCAAACAGAGCCGCTTGCTTGTGCAAATTGGGTCCAACACGAACATTAAAGCTGCCCTTGAAGGGCTGATCCGGAGTCTTGCTCTCCTCCGCGCAAAAGGCCAGGTACTCGTCCACGGCGGCGCGGAAATTGGATTCCAAGCTGTCCACATCCGACCCCTCGTAGACGATGGCATCACGAATTCCAAGCAGCTTTCCGTGCAAGACACGATCCTCGGCGCTATATTCGACCGAGCCGTCATAGCCTTTGTATTGAAGCGTTTGGCTCATGAAATTTTCCTTTCCTGGCGTAGAAACTGAATGATTGCGCGAATCTGATAGGCCTTGAGAATCCCGGACGGATGAGGCTCATGCAGAAAAATCAATGCCTTGGTTGCCGGATCAATAAACTTCCTGCCCGAGCCCCCGGAGGTTCGGAGTTCATATCGAGAGCATTCATCAGCGACAGCAGCTCATCCCATGTGTAATCCATGGGTTTGGCAAGAAGTCGCGTCATGGCCTTTTGCAGTTTGGACATCTGACACCCCGTCCATCTGCGACTAAATTTAGTTACAGTCTAGCACGATTGGCCAGAGTCGTCCAGATTGTGCAAATTCTAGCTACAACAAGGCTATTTCCTGGGTTGCTGTTTAATGTTCCATTGGCCCGGTTGGCCAGGACAAAGGCAATAGTCGATTACCATGCCTTGTAGCGCAGAATCCAGTTCTTCTGTTCCCTGGTGTCGGGAACGTCGAGGCCGCGGGCTGCTTCTATGGCTTTGAGGGCTGCCTTCGGGTTCCAGCCCAGGTGAATCAGCGTGCAGGCGGCAGTGACGGTGGACCTGCCAATGCTGCCCCGGCAATGGATGCCGATCCGAATGCCGGCTCGGAGACGGTTGACCAACTCCTCGATAAAGATTCTGAAGGAATCAGGATCCGGCGGACAATGAGTATCGGGAATGGGATAGAGGAGGAATTCCATCCCCAGCCGCTCCGCGACTGAAGCTTCTTCCTCCAGTCCCAACAATGCGACTTCTTTCTCGGTGAGGTGGGAAACCAGGGTTTGAATGCCGCCCTGCTTGATTCTCAGCAGTTCGCTCTCCAACTTGTCATCGCCGTACGGCTTTAACACCACTGCCAGCGGCGGAGGGGGATTGCCATTGATCCAGAAAATTTCGTTCATGGTTCTAGGACACCTGCAAGCCGATTCATCATTAGCTATTGGAAAACTTATTCGGTTGGCGGCGTTGACGAACCCTTGGTGGCATTGTCGTCATCACTCGATCCAAGTCCGAGCATTGACGTTGAGCCAGATCCCAAGTCGTTGTCAGGATTCTTCTTTCTCTTCTTATCGATTCCATAGGCCAAAAGCATGGCGCCTGCCATCGTGCATAACGCAGTTGTGGAGTCAAGAGCAGACAGGCTTAAACCCGCGAAATCACCGTATTGACCGACCAGGTACAGTCCAACCGCGATAACACACAAAACCACTCCTCCGATGATCATAGTCACCCCTTTCCGAAAGACCACGGCACAGATCGACTCCGTCCGCCTTCAATGAAATTTGGATAAAGCATAACATAGAAGACAAAATCACATGGACTACATGCTTTTATGAATTGCGGTACTGCTTCTGTGCCAGACCCAGGCGGTGCGGACGATTTCATCAAGCTGGGTGTACTTGGGCTTCCAGCCGAGTTCGCGGATGGCCTTCTCGGAGCTGGCGACGAGCACGGCGGGATCGCCGGGGCGGCGGGGATGGACCTCGGCAGGGATGGGGTGGCCGGTGACGCGGCGGGCCGACTCAATGACCTCGCGAACGCTGAATCCCCGTCCGTTGCCCAGGTTGAAGACTAACCGGCTCGCGGATTCAGGGGCGGTTTCCAAGGCACTAAGAGCCAAGAGGTGGGCATCGGCCAGGTCGGAGACGTGGATGTAGTCGCGGATGCAGGTGCCGTCGGGGGTGGGATAGTCGTCGCCGAAGATTTTGATCGAGGGGCGGCGGCCCAGCGCCACATCCAGAACCAGCGGAATCAAGTGCGACTCCGGGTTGTGGGCTTCGCCACGGGTGATGCCGTTTGGCCCCTCCGGCGCGCCGGCCACATTGAAGTAGCGCAGCGAAGCGACACGCAGGCCGTGGATGCGGTTCAGCCAGCCCAGCATCTGTTCCACCAGCAGCTTGGACTCGCCATAGGCATTGGTGGGAAGCAGGCGAGCATCTTCTTTGATAGGAATCACTTCCGGCTCGCCGTAGACGGCGGCGGTGGAGCTGAAGACCAGCCGGCGGGGGCCATGGGCCAGGATGGCTTCGAGCAGGGAGAGGGTGGAGGCGGTGTTGTTGCGGAAGAACTGCTCGGGATGGAGCATGGACTCGCCGGCCTCTATGAGCGCGGCAAAGTGAAGGACGCCGTCGAAGGGTTTTTCTTCGTCTTTGGCGGAGAGGAAAATCTTCTCAAGAGTGGGCCGGTCCGCCAGCTCTCCCTCGACGAATTCCACGCCGGGAGGCAAAAGATCGCGCCGTCCATGGCTCAAGTTGTCGAAGACGACGGCCTGATGTCCATTCTCGGCCAGCAATCCGGCGACTGTGCCCCCAATGTACCCCGCGCCGCCCGTCACCAATATCTTCACAAAAATCAGTCCTTTCTTGAACACTTTGGTACAAGACAAAGTGTATTACAGAGGGCAGGAAAGGGCCTCAGTTTGCGCGCCTTGGACATCGAGTCCCAGTACTACCCCAGATGGGGTAATTCCAGCCTCTTACCCTACGGAGCCAGCGTCGGGATTGGGTACAAGATTCCTGAAGGCGCGCCGCCCAACGCGATTCTTCACGCAGATGTCCGCGCGGATTATGATAATCTGTCTTTTCCGGGAGCGCAGCAACGCTGGCGCCTCTCCGGAATCCCTTGCGCAACTGGCGATTCAGGTGGGCCACCACCGGGGAGCGGGAGGCAGTCTTATGCCGATCGCCTGGGCACTCATTTCCATGTCCAGCGAACTCGTCGAAAGGACTGCCCATGACCCGTATCCAAACCAGTTTCCGCGATTTTCTGCTCGCATCCGATCCCGATGTTTTCAATGCGATTGTTGGCGAAGAACTTCGCCAACAGCAAGGAATCAACCTGATTCCTTCAGAGAACTACACCTACCCGGAGGTTCTGGCCGCACTCGGTTCGGTGCTGACCAACAAGTATTGCGAGGGCTACCCCGGCCGCAGGTACTACGCCGGACAGATCTTCACGGACCGCATCGAGAACGCTGCAAGGGAACGCGCCTGCCGGCTCTTCCGCGCCGAACACGCCAATGTGCAGCCGCTCTCCGGCTCGCCAATGAATCAAGCGGTCTATCTGGCTTTCATGAAGCCGGGAGATACGATTCTCGGCATGGACCTCTCTCACGGAGGGCACCTGACCCATGGCGCTCCCGTTTCGCACATGGGACAGCTCTTCAACTTCATCCGCTACAAGACCCGGCCGGATCAGGCAGGCGCCATCGACTTCGACGAAGTGCGGAGGCTGGCCCTGGAGACCCGTCCGAAGATCGTTTTATGCGGCTACACATCGTATCCGCGGGAGTATGATTATGCGAGCTTCCGCGCCATAGCCGACGAAGTGGGCGCGTTGGCCATGGCCGATGTCTCCCACGTGGCGGGCATGATCGCCGCCAATGTCCTGCCCAATCCCCTGGACGCGGGCTTCGATATTGTGACCACGACCACCCACAAAAGCCTGCGCGGCCCGCGCGGCGGCATGATTCTATGCTGCAAGCAATACGCGAAGCAGATCGACAACTCCGTCTTCCCCGGCTTGCAAGGCGGACCTCACATGAACAGCATTGCCGCCGCCGCGATCGCCTTCCGAAAGGCCGAAGAAGCCGAATTTCAGGACTACGCGCACCAGACACTTGCGAACGCCAAGGCTCTGGCGGAGGCGTTCTCCCAGGCGGGCGTAACGCTGGTCACCGGCGGCACCAGCAATCACATGATGGTGGCCGACACAGTTGCGAGCTTCGGAATTGACGGCAGACAAGCCGAGGAGGCGCTGGAACAGATCGGCATCGCCACCAACAAGCAGGTGATTCCGGACGACCCAAAGCCGCCGCTGCGGCCCAGCGGCATCCGCATCGGCACACCGGCGTCCACGACGCGTGGAATGGCGGAAGCGGATATGGCACGCATTGCCGGATGGATTGTGGATGCGCTTCGCCACGCTGGAGACGCGTCCCGGCTCTCCCGGCTGGCGAGCGAAGTGAGAGAGTTCAGCGCCGCCTTCCCCATACCGGGCTTCGATAACCTGCCGTGGTAGCTTGCGGGACAGGATTTAATGCCCATCAGGCATACCGAATGCAAGAAGGGCCACTCGCGCGGAGTGGCCCTTCAACTTGCATGAATTGCGCTGGCATTACGCCGGTGAAGGCGAGCCTTCGGGGTAGCCCGGTCCACTGCGGCTTTCGGGCTTGAGCACCTGCTGCACGTCGGGACCGCCGATATCCGAAGGCGTAGCCAGATTCGAGCGCATCGGGGGCAGCTCCTGGCCGTCGATGAGCATCTTGACCTCTTCGGCGTCGATGGTCTCGCGCTCCAGCAGGGCCGCGGCGATGCGGTGCATCGCGTCGGCGTTCGATTCGACGATGGTATGGGCCGACTGGTAAGCCTCGTCGATTAACCGGCGCACTTCCAAATCGATCTGCCGGGCCGTCTCCTCGCTGAAGTCGCGGTGCTGGGCGATCTCGCGACCCAGGAAGATTTGCTCCTCTTTCTTGCCGAAGGTGAGCGGCCCCAGGCGGCTCATGCCGTACTCGCAGACCATGCGCCGGGCCAGATCCGTAGCGGATTCAATGTCGCTGCCCGCGCCGGTTGACATCTGGTTGAGGAAGATCTCCTCGGCCACACGCCCGCCGTAGGAGATGGCCAGATTGGCTTCCAGGTACTCCCGCGTGTAATTGTGCCGGTCGCCGGGCAAAAAGATCGTCACGCCCAGAGCCATGCCGCGAGGAATGATGGTGACCTTGTGAATGGGGTCGGAGTGTTCGCGCTTGAAGGAGACCAGCGCGTGGCCGGCCTCGTGATAGGCGGTCACACGCTTCTCTTCCTCGGTGAGCAGCATGGACTTGCGCTCGGCGCCCATCAGCACCTTGTCCTTGGCCAGCTCGAAGTCGTACATGACGACCTGTTTGCGATTCATGCGCGCGGCGCTCAGGGCGGCCTCGTTGACCATATTGGCCAGGTCGGCGCCGCTGAAGCCGGGGGTTCCGCGGGCCAGCACGTTCAGGTTGGTGTCGTCGGAGACGGGAACTTTCTTCACGTGGACACGTAGAATCTCCTCGCGGCCGCGCACGTCGGGCAGGCCCACCACCACGCGGCGGTCGAAGCGTCCGGGGCGCAGCAGCGCGGGATCGAGCACGTCGGGCCGGTTGGTGGCGGCTACCAGAATCACGCCGTCGTTGGATTCAAAGCCGTCCATCTCAACAAGAAGCTGATTCAGCGTCTGCTCACGCTCGTCGTGTCCGCCGCCCAGGCCAGCGCCGCGATGGCGGCCAACCGCGTCGATTTCGTCAATGAAAATAATGCAGGGCGCGTTCTTCTTGCCCTGTTCGAAGAGGTCGCGGACGCGGCTTGCGCCCACGCCGACGAACATCTCAACAAAATCCGAACCAGAAATGGAAAAGAAGGGAACGTTGGCCTCGCCGGCCACGGCCCTGGCCAGCAGCGTCTTGCCGGTTCCCGGAGGGCCCACCAGCAGCACGCCCTTGGGAATGCGGCCACCGAGTTTCTGGAACTTGGCCGGCTCGCGCAGGTACTCGATGATCTCCTTCAGTTCTTCCTTGGCCTCATCCACGCCGGCCACGTCCTTGAAGGTGATCTTCTTTTGCTGCATGGAGAGCAGGCGCGCGCGGCTCTTGCCGAAGGAGAGCGCCTTGTTGCCGCCCGACTGCATCTGGCGCATGAAAAAGAAAAAGATGAAACCGAAGAGAAGGATCGGCCCCACATTGAAGAGCACCTGCAACGGTATGTTGCTTTGCTCCGCCTTCTTGGAGAAGTGGGCGTCAGAGGCCAGAAACGCAGTCTCAAGGCCTTCATAATGCTCGCCGACGTGGGTGTGGAACTGCTCCTTGGGGTTGGCCTTCATGTGGCCGTGCAGCTCCGTGCCCTGGACCTCCGCATCGAGCACCTGCCCCTGCTTCACTTTGTTGAACAGGTCGGAGTAGGAGATCTCCGCATCCTTGCCCCCCATGTTTCCGCTCTTCGACATCACGCCCCAAAGCAGCATGCAGCAGATGCCGATAAAGACCCAAAACATGATCGCTCTGACGGTCGAATTCACCAGGATTCCTCTCTTCCAGCGTTGGGGACGACGCCAAGCGGGTCTCCAGCACTGCTTACCTCACTCTTTAGACGCCGGTACATCCCTGAAAGTCACAGAAAGTACACAATATCTACGCAGGCAGACACAACAACGTTCCCGCCCGCAAGAGCAGTAACTTTGATTGTACTCTCAAGCCAGGAAAACCAGTAGCAATCCTAGGGCCGATTTCAGCGGCAATCAGAGTCAACCTTCGCGTCAATTTCCAATCCGGGAAGGCTCAACGCCATCATTCTCCAGGCTGGTTGACACGACGCGGATTCCCGGAGCCGGTTCCACGTCAACTCCCCGCATCCAGACGATACGGCCGTCGAGTTCGAGGACCGGCCAGAAGGCGCGGCTGGAGCCGGTAACCTTCAATCGCTCCAATACTTCCTTCACCTTGCGTGGGCCGGAGGAGTAGCGCAACTGGACGCGATCTCCGGGCTTCCAGTTGCGCAGCGTGGCGGTCTGGTCTTCTGTCCCTCTGGCCGGCTCGGAGGCTTCGATCCGCAGCCGCATGCCGAAGGCGGCTACCTCGCCGGGAATCGCCACATGGTACTCGGCAGCCGCATCCGTACCCGCCGCCGCAACCGGCTGAATGGCCAGCCGCAACTCTCTCGCTGTTCGTTCGGCGCGCAACCCCTGCACCAGCTCCAATCTCTGTCCAGCGCGCCCGCAGAGCGCCAACGCACGCAGAGCTTCGGTAGCGGGAAAATCGAGGTCCGCGCCCAGCTCTTCCGCGGCGAATCGCAAGAGCCGCCGCTGGAGAGCCGGAGCGAGCGCGGCCAGTCGGGTGAAATCGAGCGCCAAGCCATCGCCAGCCTCACGGCCACCGCCTCGCACTGGGCGGCCATGCAGGAGCAACTGCGGAGCTACCTTGGCTACTTCGGAAGTCCACCACGCCTCCTCGTCGCGGGCCAACTGAGCCATCTGTGCCAGGTGCTCGCGCAGACGCGGGTTCCAGCTCTCCAGCAGCGGCAACAGCTCGTGGCGGATGCGATTGCGGGTGAAGGTGAGATGGCGGTTGGAGGAGTCTTCGCGCCAGCCCTGGCCGATAGCTGCGAGATAAGCCTCGACCTCAGCCCGCGTCGTGGCCAGTAGTGGGCGAAGAATGCGGCCTTCGGGAAACTCGACTACCGGATGAATACCGCTCAAGCCCTCGGTCCATGCGCCGCGCAGGAACTTGGCCAGGACTGTTTCGGCTTGGTCGTCGCGGGTGTGGGCGGTGGCCACAGCTTCCACCTCGTCCGTGGCCATCAGTTGCCGGAACCAGCGGTAACGCAGATGGCGCGCGGCTTCTTCGATGGTCTGGACTTGAGCCTTTGCCTCGGCCTCACAATCCACCCGCGCCTCATGGAAGGGAAGGCCCAGCTCAGCTGCAAGTGCGCGGGCAAAGGCCAGATCGCCGTCGGCCTCTTCGCCGCGCAGTCCATGATGCAGGTGGGCGGCGTGCAACACCAGGCCTAGTTGCTTGCTCCGCTCCGCCAGCGCGCGCGTCAGGGCCACGGAGTCAGGGCCGCCGGAGAGGCCAACGGCCAGACGCAGGCCCGGCTTGAGCAGCGTTGTGTCGATTGCGAGCGTCGCGGGCGGCATAGGGCGCATCCCAAAATCATAATCTGCCGAGATATATGGGTGCCCCCGGTCCGGTTTTTCGGACCGGGGAAACTACGAACCTCTATCGGCAATTTTCAATAAATCGAAAGAAGATTGGGTGCCCCATCCATGGCGCGTACTTGTTTTTGCGCCATGGGTGGGAAACTACGAACCTGAATCGGCATTGTCCTTGAAAAGAGAGAGAACTACTCGCCCAGCATGATGCGCTGAATTCGCGTGGCGCGGCCGGTCATCGGATCGCAAGCTACCAGTGCGGCGCAGATCTTGGGGTTGCCCTTGGCGGCTTCAAACTTGCCCGGCATTCCGGTAAGGAACTTGCGCAGCACCAGCTCCTTTTCCACGCCGATCACGCTGTCGTAAGGGCCGCTCATACCCACATCGGTCTGGTAGGCGGTCCCGCCCGGCAGCACGCGCTCGTCGGCGGTCGGCACATGGGTGTGCGTGCCCAGCACCGCGGTCACGCGCCCATCCAGATGCCAGCCCATCGCGATCTTCTCACTGGTGGCCTCGGCGTGGACATCCACCACTATAACCTTGGTCTTGATCTTCTCCAGCAGCGCGTCGGCTGCGTGGAAAGGATCGTTGGTCGTGTTCATGAAGACGCAGCCCTGCAATTGGATCACCGTGTATGCGACGCCTCTTGCCGTCACGCCCTCATAGACGCCCCAGCCGGGAACGCCGGGTTGCAGATTGGCCGGGCGCAGCACGCGGCGGCCGCGATCATCGCTGTCGGCGGGCGAGGCGGTCATGTAGTCGATCAGCTCGCGCTTGTCCCAGACGTGGTTGCCGGTGGTCAAAACATCCGCACCCAGATCGAAGAGGTCTTCGGCAAGCTGCGGAGTCAGGCCGAAGCCGCCGGCGGCGTTCTCTGCATTGATGATGGTCAGCTCGACGTTGTGCGCCGCGCGCAGATGGCCGATGTGCTCGCGCACGATCCGCCGTCCCGCGCTGCCGAAGATGTCGCCGATGAATAGAATGTTCACTAGAACTCCTGACAATAGGATAAGCGGAGTTAGCGTTGTTAGCGGAGTTAGCTTTCCATCCCCTGATCCCTGACCCCTGACCCCTGTTCCCTGTTCCTCATCAACGGAAAGAGAATCACATCGCGAATCGACTTGGAGCCTGTTAAGAGCATCACCAGACGGTCGATGCCGATGCCCTCGCCGGCGGTGGGAGGCAGTCCGTAGGCCAGCGCGCGGACGTAATCCTCGTCCATCTGGTGGGCCTCATCGTCGCCATGGGCGCGATCTTCAAGCTGCTGGGCAAAGCGCTTATGCTGCTCCACCGGATCGTTTAATTCGCTGAAGGCGTTGCCCAGCTCGAAGCCGCCGCAATAAATTTCGAATCGCTCAACCCAATCCGGATTATCTGGATTCTGCTTTGAGAGCGGAGAAACGGCGGTTGGAAATTCGTAGATGATTGTGGGTTGAACGAGGTGTTCTTCGGCAAGAAGCTCAAATGTAGATGCTATAAGTTTTCCAACAATAGGACTTGTTAGAATCCGATAGTCATCAGGGTTCTGCGCCTCCGTTACAGCCCTGCTGCTGGCTTTGATTCCTTCTTCTGACATTTCGTGAAACGCAACCATCTTGGCCGAGACAGATCTGTTTTCTTCTGAGATCACACCTCGCCCCAAGACCAAGCCATGGTAGTAATCGGAAAGCTTATACAGTGCGGTTGCAAAGCTGGCAAGGTTTTGAAAATCTTGTTGGGAAGGTGCTTGAACCTCTGGCGGCCAAAACTTAACGATTGCCTCGCGCATCGAATGCCGCGTCCACTTACCGAGGTCAATCTCCACGCCGTTGAAGTTCGTGATCGTCGTCCCGTTCACCTCCATCGCGACAAACGCAATCAGCTCTTCGGTCAGGTCCATCAGGTCGTGGTAGTTCGCATAGGCCTGATAGAACTCCAGCATCGTGAACTCGGGGTTGTGCTGCGTGCTGACGCCCTCGTTGCGGAAGTTGCGGTTGATCTCGTAGACGCGGTCGAAGCCGCCGACGACCAGCCGCTTCAGATAAAGCTCCGGCGCGATGCGCAGAAATAGATCCAGATCGAGCGCATTGTGGTGCGTGGTGAAGGGCCGCGCCGCAGCTCCGCCGGCGATCTGCTGCATCATCGGCGTTTCCACTTCAATGTATCCACGGTCGTCAAAGAACTTCCGCAGCGCGCGCAGCACCTTGGCGCGCTTGACGAAGACTTCGCGGGCATCGAGGTTGGTGAAGAGGTCCACATAACGCTGGCGGTAGCGCAACTCGACGTCGGCCAGCCCATGAAACTTCTCCGGCAGCGCCAGCATCGCCTTGGCGAGGAAGGTCAGTGTCTCGACATGGACGGTCAGCTCGCCGGTGCGCGTGCGGAAGAGGTAGCCGGTGACGCCGATGTGGTCGCCCAGGTCGAGCAGCTTGTAGAGCGCAAAGCCCTGCTCGCCGACGGCATCCAGGCGAACGTAAATCTGCAGCCGCTGGCCCTCTTGTTGGAGGGTCGCGAAACCGGCCTTACCCTGGGCGCGGATGGCCATAATGCGCCCGGCGACGGCCACCGTCACGCGCGGCGCTTCCAGAGCCTCGGCTTGCGCCTCGCCCCATTGGGCGCGCACCTCAGGCAGGGTGTGCGAGGCAGGGAATTGGTTGGGATAGGCGGCCTGTCCCAGCTTGACGATCTCTTCGAGTTTTGCCTTGCGCAGATCGAAGAGGCTGCGCTCAAATTCCGAATCGAACACTGAACTTCCTTCCATTTTTCGGGCAAATGCCTAAAAGGGAAGTATACCTGCTCGCCGGTTTGCACTGTATGCTGAAAGGAGTCACCATGTCCTTTCACCGCGCCATTCCGGAGTCGAAGCCGCCCGAGAAGTCCTCCGGCGGACTGTCAGCCTATATCGAGGCCGAAAAACTGCTGTATCTTGCCTTCGTGCTGCCCGCGACGGTGTTTATCGGTTGGGCGGCTGGCTGGTGGGCGGACAACCGCCTGCATCAGACGTGGATGGAGTTTGCAGGGATCGTCCTGGGCAGCATCGCCGGACTGTACTACGTGATTCAGACGGCGATTACCGCCGAAAAGAAATCCCGCCTAAAAGACTCGGCCCAGAACGGGAGCGGAAATGGAAACAGCGAGAATCACGGATGACCGAGCCAACTCATTTCTTATCGGATTTCACGGATCAAGACCTGCAACTACTGCTCCGGCGCGCTCTTCGCAATACATTGATTCTAGGCACTGTTACAGCCATTGTTGTGTGGATTGGCGGAGGCTGGCGCAGCGCGGCCATGCTCGTGACCGGCACGCTGATTTCGGCGGCCAGCATCTGGGAGTGGCAGCGTCTGGTGCGCGTCATTAACGCCAGAATGGACAAGCAGAAGACTCTAGCGAACGCTCCGGTGGTGGTTCTCTTCTTTGTGCTCAGGCTCACCGTTTTTGCCGGGGTCATCTATGGTAGCCTGAAATGTTTCCACGGCTCGATTGTGGCGCTCTTCTTCGGCTTGGGGCTGGCGGTATTGGCGATTGGCTGGGAGGCGATCCGGTTGCTTCGCGATTGACAGCGCGCCGGATCGAGACGGAAACAAGACTGAAACAGGCTCCGTGGCTGCAATTTACTGCCCGGAGACGGAAAGACTCTAGGATTGATGCCGGAATCTCTAGCAATTACGCATTTGTTGAATCAATGGTTCGGTGGCATCATTGCTTCCGTGCTGCATGCTGTGGGCATTTCTGCCACTCCCGCCACGGCCATCAGCGACACGTTTGCGATGGAATTGCTGGTGGTCTGCGGCCTGATTGCTTTTTTTGTGGTTGTGCGGATCAGCCTCTCCGTGGAGAAGCCAAATCCGGCTCAGCAGATCGCAGAGATGATTCACGGCTTTGTCGGCGACCAGGCCGAGCAGGTGATCGGACACGGATATGAGCGATTTCAAGCCTTCGTGACCTGCGTTCTGTTATTTGTAGTCTGCAATAATCTTGCCGGCTTGATTCCGGGCGTCGAAACGCCAACCGCCCAGCCCATCGTTCCATTGGGCATTGCGACGCTCACATTCCTTTACTACAACTTCCACGGCCTCCGCGCCAACGGCCCCATCGGCTACCTGAAGCAGTTTGCGGGACCGGTATGGTGGCTGATTCCGTTGATGTTCCCGGTCGAGATCATCTCTCATCTGGCTCGCGTCATGTCGCTCACAATTCGCCTTTACGCAAATATGCTGGCCAGTGATTTGTTAACGCTGATTTGTTTTTCGATGTTCCCGGCAGTAGCTCCGACCGCGTTTCTCGGACTGCATTTTCTCGTTGCTTTGGTCCAGGCTTATGTCTTTATGCTTCTGTCAATGATTTATCTGTCCATGGCGATCTCGCATGAGCACTAACAAGATTCCGCCGGGGAGCGCTTCCGCTCCGGGTCAACGGTAGGCCGCAAGCGTGAGGGGGCCAGCATGGTGAGCCTCAACCACCCACTGGCGGCCAATTCAAGGAAGCTGGAGAACTATGCGTAAACTTCAATATGTGTTCATGGCCCTGGCGGTTTTGTGTTTCGCCGTTCCGGCCTTCGCGGATGGCGGATCAGCCGTTATCAATTTGGCGCCGATTGGCGTTGGCCTCGGCATGGGTCTGGCGGCAGGTCTGTGCGGCCTCGGCCAGGGCAAGGCCGTTGGTTCAACCACCGAGGCTTTGGCGCGTAACCCCGGCGCACGCGCCGGCTTGCTGATGTTCTTGCTGATCGGTCTGGCCTTCATCGAGTCGCTCACCCTGTTCACATTCGCCATGGTCTTCCTGAAGATCAAGTAAGCCTGGCTTAACGAAAGGCACAACGGCCCCACCCGAGCGGGTGGGGCCGTTGTGCCTTTTCAGGCTCTTACCGGCCTGCCGCTCCACCGCGTAGCATCTGGATGGCCTGCCGGTAGTCGAGTGTGGCGGGGACCGGCGTAAACAGCGTGTAATCCTGCACGGAGTTCGAGTTCTTGGGCTTCCAGAGCACCCTTCCGTTCATCACCAGCTTGAGGTGAACGATCCGCCACTCTCCCGCGCCCACATCGGCCTGGTTGATCTCCACCCAGCCGCCCTTGTCCAACTCACCAAGGATGCCCAGGCCAAAGTCCTTATCCTGCTGCAGGCTGCCCGCCAGGCGCACCACGCGCTCCTGAGCGGGGTCAATCCATATTTCGCCGGCCATGGCGGTTAGTACGCCCGTCTCCAGGTCCGGTGGGTCGAATTGCGGATTGGGGCGGAAGGTGAACTTGACCACCGCTCCCGTCGAGGCTGTGCCTGTTCCCGCAAACTGGTAAAGAAACGCCGTGGGCAGCACGCGCAGAACCTTCAGCGCCCGCTCGGTGTCATTCTCTTCGCTCTGCTTGCGATGCCGCTGGAGGCTGGGATCGCCGAGCAGCGCATTGAGCCGCGCCTCCTCCTTCTGCTCGTCGGC
>Ga0181520_10001118_pt1 | contig 56221 bp, 30 predicted proteins | sample PEATcosm2014_Bin_29_FD_132451 | JGI IMG/M metagenome (GOLD analysis project Ga0181520, IMG submission 132451) | Peatland microbial communities from MTU Mesocosm Facility, Houghton, MI, USA - PEATcosm2014_Bin02_30_metaG | ecosystem: Environmental > Terrestrial > Soil > Wetlands > Peat | place... | reverse complement strand
CGCGAGCGCCAGCATGGCTAAACTCCGACGCCCCCTTCGGGGGCTTGACGGCAACGGCTTGAGACCAATTCGCGGCCCCCAGGTGCGAAGATGTGGGTAAAGCATAGCCGCTTGCGGAGAGGGGCCTACCCGCTGTAGGCGGGTCAGGGTGAGGTCGCCGTTCGCCCGGCAAACGGCGATTTCCGGGCAGTTTCATGCCGGATTCCGGCAGTCTGAAACGATGGGAATGACGGCATCGGCGGGCGAGATGCCCGCCCCACGCGGGCATTGTCGAAGCGCTCACACACGGGCGGAACGCCCGAGGGCAGACGTGCGACGAGGCGGGCCGTATGACCCGCCTCGCTCATCTGTCGGGCGTATGGAAGATGCCGGGAGCGCCGTCCAATACGGCGCTACTCGCACTCGCAGGTTTCTGCAGGGGCCGGAGCCGAGACGTTGATGACCTCGGTGACCTCCGGGATGTTCTCCTTCAGTACCCGCTCGATGCCCATCGTCAGGGTCATCTGAGACATCGGGCAGCCCTTGCAGGCCCCGGTGAGGGCCACCTTGACCGCGCCGCTGTCCTCGACTTCGACGAGATCGACATTGCCCCCGTGTGCTTCCAGCGCCGGACGCACTTCCTCCAGAACGCTTTCAACCCGCTCGCGTAGTGTCATGTGAGACGCCTCCTGGCCGGGGTATCCCCCGCATGGTATTGTGCAGTAATCGTGATACCGCGCTACCGTAAGCACGGCATTAACTGTAACCCCATTATGCCCTGCAGGGTTCCCGCCTAAGCCCGAACCTGCGATCCGGGCGGCGTCCTATCTGTGGGAGAAGGGGAAGCCGGGTTCGCCCGCGAATATGCGTTCCACGCCGCTCAACGCCTGAACATGCAAGGAGTGAGAGCCTGTGCCGCTCGAGGATCCTCCGGTGACCAACTCGGAGCTAGCCACTTTCTGCCGACAGTTCTCCAGTCTCTTCCATGCGCAGATCAACATTCTCGATATCTTCGACGCCCTTCGCGAGCAATCCGGCAACCCGTTCCTGCGCGAGGTCATCGACAACGTTCGGCAGGACATCGAGAACGGGCGCACTCTCGCCACGGCGTTCAGCAGGTACCCGCAGGTCTTCTCACCCTTCTTCATCAGCATGATGCGGCAGGGCGAGCTGGAGGGCGAACTCGACCGCATCCTCAGCGATCTCGCCACGCATTTCGAGACACGCCTGGAGGATACGCCCGATGCCACGCGGCGGCGAGGCGAGGCGCTCTTCGACTGGGAAGCCGCCGCCCGCGCCTGGCAGTGGGTCCTCATCTGGCTGATGGCCATCATGGCCTGCTGCCTGATCGGCGCCTCGCTGGTGTGGCATGCCACCAATGTCGGTGCATTGCCCGGCGACGCGGGACCGAACGCGTTGCTGCTGGTGGGCATCATCATGCTGCTCGGCGTGCTGGTTATGTCTCTCGGACGCCGCAAGCATTGAGGGTCGCTTCGTGTTAGCGGATTCTGGCCCGGCGCAGTCGGAACCAGGGAGGGATTGACCACGAAATCGCAAGGGCACTAAACGGCCCAACCACTTCGGTCGAGAGTTGTGTTGGTGTTTCGTGTCTTCGCGTCTTCGTGGCCTAAATCGTCGGCCTGTCCCACAGTCGTGTGTATGCTAAGCGCAGACCGAAATCACTGTGTAAACCTTGGGAGTGTTTGCAGATGCCGGATGTTGTGTGCCTTGGTATTCTTGTTGCGGATGTCTGGGGGCGGCCGGTCAATGACTGGCCGGAGCGAGGGCGACTGTCTCTCGTCAATGAGATCGGAATCGGCATTGGCGGGTGCGCGTCCAACACCAGCATCGCCCTGCGCAAGCTCGGCGGCGATGTAGCGGTCATGGGCAAGGTCGGGGCCGACGGTTTCGGCGACTTCGTCGTGCACACGCTCGAGAATGCTGGTGTCGGGACCACGGGCGTCCTGCGCGACCCGACGATCGGCACCTCCGCCACGCTCATCATGATCGACGACGCCGGGGAGCGCACGTTCATCCACTACCCCGGCGCAAACGGTCGTGTGCGGCCCGAGGAACTCGACATGGCCCTCATCGGCTCGGCGAAAGTGTTCCATTTTGCCGGGGCGCAGGTCATGCCCGGGTTCGACGGCGAGCCGGCGGCGTCGGTGCTGAAGGCGGCGAAGGAGGCCGGCGTTACCACCTGCGTCGACACCGTGTGGGACGCCACCGGGCGCTGGATGCAGCTCATGGCGCCCCTGTTCCCGTACACGGACATGTTCCTGCCCAGCCTCTCGGAGGCGGTTGAAATCACCGGCAAGAAAGACCCGGCAGACGTGGCCGCCGTCCTGCTCGACCTCGGCGTGAAGCTCGTCGCCCTCAAGATGGGCGAGGAAGGCTCGTATGTCCGCACGGCGGATGTTGAGCTTCGCGTGCCCGCCTGCAAGATCGTCCCGGTAGACGGCACAGGGGCCGGGGATGCGTTCGTGGCCGGGTTCTTGCGCGGCAGGCTGGAGGGCTGGGACCTCGAGCGCACTACTCGGTTTGCGAACGCCGTCGGCGGATTGTGCGCCTCGGGCCTTGGCACCAGCGCCGGCCTGCGCGACTTCGAGGGCACACTGCAGTTCATGGCCGAGCAGGGGGTGTAGCGGATCGAGGGCGAGGGGGGGAGTCGAAGAGTAATGCCGCGAAGCCCCGCAAAAGGGCTGACGGCGAGGCATCGCCCGAGGTTACTGCATGGTCACTATCGGCCCCCTCGTCACTTGCGTCCTGGTAATCATCCTCGGTTTTTGGGGTGGTCTCCGCCTTTCCCGATGCGGTCCGCGCACATCGAACATCGCGGGCCTGCTCTGCGTCGCCGTCATCGCGGCATGGATCGTCACGCAGTGGTGCACCGATCTCTCCTATCGGCTCATCCCCTGGCACGAGTATGTCTTCTACCAGCGCGCGTGGCTCGTACTCGCTATCTGCGTACTCATCGCCATCTGCTATCGACAGTCGCGTCGCCTCGTCCGGCTGGTTCTGGGAACCCTGGTATGCTGTTTCATCGCGTACTCGGTGTTCGACATGGGCGCGCCGGTGCTATTGCGCTCGTGCGTTGAGCGCCTCGATGACGACCGGCAAGGCGCCGGCCCTGTCAGTCAGACCAGCGGCTGGAGTTGCGGCGCGGCAGCGACGGCGACCCTCCTGCGGTTGAACGGGGTGCCCGCCAGCGAGAGGCAGGTGGCCGAGCTTGCGGGGACATCGCCGATTGAGGGCACCGACATTCGCGGGGCGGCAAGGGCTGTCGAGATTCTCGGCGGGGCGCAGGGCCTCGTTCCGCACTTGCGCATCGGCCTGCCGGCACGCGACATTGCCATCCTGCGGACGCCGTGCACCTTCGAGTACAAGCTCTACCCCACATTGTGGCACGTTGCGGTGATGATGTCCATTGATGGCGACATCGTCGATGTCGAGGACCCGCTGCTGGGTCGCGACAAGTGGACGAAGGAACAGCTCGCGGAGAAATGGGTCGGCACCACGATGGAGATCGAGCGCCGCTAAGAGGCCCACGCCCCGGACGCAGGGCTGCCGGACGTTCTCGGAAGGGCCTGCGCCGTTTCGCGACGAACTCATCGGGTGCGTGCATGAACCAGGATGTGCAGCAAAGGAGAATGTACCGTGGCTGGCGCCAATGACGAAAGACTTGCGCAAGCGCTCACGAAGCTGGGGGTCTTGGACGGGACGCAGCTCGCACTCGCCAAGTCGGAACAGGCGAAGAGCGGGACAAACCTGATTCAGACGCTTCTTCGCCTGGGCATGGTGACCGCCATCGACATCGCCCGGGCCGCCGAGTCTGTGGCGGACGAAGCGCCTCCGGCGGCGCCCCTGATGGCGGAGGAAAGCGCAGCGCCCGATGTTCCGGTCGCGCCGCCGGCTCCCCAGGCCGGGCCGACGCAGCCGGCTCCCCGACCGTCAACTTCCGGCTCGCGGCCCCCGCACTCATCCGCGAAGGCCTCTCTGGCCTCCTACGAGGTCGATCCCGAAGCCCTCGCGGATGTGCCCCGGTCCGTTGCGGAGCAATACCTGGTCCTCCCGATCCAGATGAGTGAGGACCGCATCATCGTGGCGATGGCGGACGCAACCAACGTCTTCGCGATGGACGAGGTGCGCACGCGAACGGGCAGGCGGGTCGAGCCGATCGAGGTCGATGAGGACGAGCTTCGCCACGCCATCGACCAGTATTACTCAACCCGCGCCAGGGCGCACGTGAGAGTCTCGGCGACCGCGAGAGACATCCACGAGAACGTCAGCGGCCTCGAGGCCGTCGCCGGCGCGGACAAGAGCCTGGTGGACATGCTGGACCAGGCCCCCGTGGTCCGCATCCTCGAGTCGATCCTCTCCGAGGCGGTCCGCATGAGGGCCTCCGACATCCACGTCGAGCCGCGCGCGGAAGACCTGCAGATCCGCTACCGCATTGACGGCCAGCTCATGACGATCACCCGGCTGCCGAAGGACATGCAGCGGTTCGTCCTCTCGCGCATCAAGATCCTCGCCGGCGAGGACATCGCAGAGTCACGCCTGCCTCAAGACGGCCGCTTCGAGACCGTCGTCGACGATCGCCCCATCGACCTTCGTGTGTCCACGCTGCCGACCTTCTGGGGTGAGAAGGCCGTCATGCGTATCCTCGACAAGAGCCGCACGCTGGTCTCGCTCGCCCAACTGGGGTTCATGCCCCATACGCTCAACGGTTTTGAGGAGCTCATCCGCCAGCCGCAGGGCATGATCCTCGTCACCGGCCCGACCGGCAGCGGCAAGAGCACGACCCTGTACGCGTCTCTGCACACCATCAACGATGATAAGACGAACATCACGACGATCGAGGACCCCATCGAGTACGAGGTGGACGGGCTTAACCAGATCCAGGTGCATCCGCAGATCGAGTTGACGTTCTCCGTGGCGCTGCGGCACATCCTGCGCCAGGACCCGGACGTGATCCTCATCGGCGAGATCCGCGACTTCGAGACCGCCGAGCAGGCTTTCCGCGCCGCGCTCACCGGCCACCTTTGCCTCAGCACCCTGCACACGAACGATGCGCCCAGCGCGGCGACCCGTCTCGTGGACATGGGGATCGAGCCGTTCATCGTCTCGGCATCCGTCATCGGCATCCTCGCGCAGCGCCTCGTCCGTCGCCTGTGTACGCGCTGCAAGGAGGCCTACGAGCCGGTCGAGAAGGAACTCGCTCAGCTTCAACTCACACCGGAACAGGCGGCGCGCATTCAATTCCACCGGGGCCGGGGGTGCCAATACTGCCGCAACAGCGGCTACACGGGCCGCGTGGCGCTCTACGAGTTGATGACGGTGAACAACGAAATCCGCGACGGCATCAGCCAGCACCTACCAGCCCAGCAGCTTCGGACCCTCGCCCTGCGCAACGGCATGAAGAGTATGAGATACGATGGCCTGATGAAGGTCAACACCGGGGTAACCAGCGCCGCCGAGGTGCTGAGGGTGATGTTTGCGTCGGATTAGCGCTTTGTTGGCCATGGACCCTTGGGTGGCGGCCGGATAACGACAGACGGCAACGGCCTGTACATCCTGGGGGATTGCATCCCCCAGACCCCCGCATTCCTAAAGGCCTTTGACGTTTGGGATCGCGGGGGTTTGGGGGACGCAGTCCCCCAAGGTGTTAAGGCCGTTCAGCAATGTGCTCATACCAGAACAGCATGAACACACGGTCCTCTATCCGTGACATCCTAGACCGCATCGCCCCTCTGATGGGGCTTGTGGTTCTTTGCGGGTACTTCGCGATGACCCAGACGGGCTTCATCGCGCCCACCAATCTGCTTACCGTGGCCCTGCAGATCTCGGTCGTGGCGATTATCGCTATCGCCGAGACCTTCGTGATCGTTGCCGGCGGGATCGATCTGTCGGTCGGGTCGGTCGTCGCCTTCTCCGGTGTCGTCGCCGCCGTCCTGATGAAGAGCGACCACTTCCATGCGTCCCCGGCCGTCGCAAGTCTTGCGGGTATCGGCGTCGGAGCGGCTTGCGGGCTTGCCAACGGCCTCATCATCACCCGCATGGGCCTCCCGCCCTTCATCGCGACACTCGGCATGATGGGCATCTGCCGGGGCCTCGCGCTGTCCCTCACCGACGGCCAGGCGGTCTCCGGCCTCAGCGAGAGCTTCGGCCAACTCGGCAACGGGCGGCTCGCCGGAATCCTGCCCATCCCGGTGGTGATGCTGATCCTCGTAGCCATCCTCGCCCACATTCTCCTCCGCACCACGTGCTTCGGCCGATACACTTACGCGCTCGGCTCCAACGCCGAGGCGGCGCGTCTTTCGGGCGTGAACGTCAAAGCCTACTCGACGGCGATCTTCACGCTCTGCGGCGCGCTGACAGGCCTGGCGGGGATCATCCTCGCGGCCCGCCTGAACATCGGCCAACCCACAGCAGGCCAGGGCTACGAGCTGGACGCCATCGCGGCGGCGGTCATCGGCGGCGCGAGCCTGATGGGCGGCCGGGGCACGATCGGCGGAACGCTGATCGGCGCGTTCATCATGGCGGTCTTGCACAACGGCTGCGACCTCAAGAACGTGGGCGTCTACTGGCAGCAAATCATCATCGGGGCGATCATCGTGGTGGCGGTGTTCGGGGATACGCTGAGGCAGAGGCGACGCGGCGGGGGGTAAAGGGGAGGATGCTGGGGAGAAACAATCTGCGGTACGCGGCCTGTCCGCAATCGCAGTTCGTAAGGATGGACATCATCCTATCATCTTCATGCAGTGCGGTCCGGTCCGCCATAGCGTGAGCGAGCGAGAGCAAGCCGGACTGCGCCCGTTCGACCACCGTGTGATCGTGCGCGAGACTACTCTTCGGATCAAGGACGCGCAGGATACCGATGTCGCGCCTACCATCCACGAGTTGTATGCTTGGCTGATCCGGGATGAAACGCGTAACGACATGATTGTCGGCGACGTACTGGAGGCGTTGTCACGTGGGCGTTCCCCAGTGGTGTTGACCGAGCGCCGGGAGCATCTTGACCTCCTGGCCGCTCGGCTGGAACCGCTGGCCCGCAACGTCGTGGTGCTCAGGGGCGGCACGGGGGTCAAGGAGCGCCGGGCGGTGGCTGAGCAACTCGCCAGCATATCGGAAGATGAGGAGCGTGTCCTGATCGCAACGGGTCGCTACCTCGGTGAGGGCTTTGATGATGCCCGATTGGATGCTCTCTTCCTGACAATGCCCATCTCGTGGAAGGGCACGCTGGCTCAGTACGCCGGACGCCTGCATCGGCTTCACGATCAGAAGACCGAAGTGCTGATCTACGACTACGCCGACCTGCAGGTACCGATGCTGGCGCGGATGCACGCCAAGCGGATCAAAGGCTACGAGGCGATCGAATACCGAGTGGAGAAAGGCTGTAATGCCCAAGCCGAACAGCCACGAACACTGTGGCCGCAAGGAGAGTAGCATGGCCGATCCTGCCGGGGGCCATAGTCTATGGTTAGACCTGTCATTTGGGGACTTGGTGGAGTGGGTTGGCTCGACGTCCGTGAGCCGCGGGCGCGATTACCAGAAGAAGAAGCGCGTTCTGATGGTGGCCTGTTCGCCGGAAGGAGAGCTGTCGGCCAGAGTCGCCGGCGGCAGTCTGTACGATACGATTGTCTCACGGGACGCGGCGGGAATGCTCTCGTCTGTCTGCTCCTGTCCACGCGGTGGTGACTGCAAGCACGCGGTGGCGGCGGTGCTGGACTACCTGGAACGAGTGAAGGCGGGCCAGGAGATTCCATCTGAATTGCCGGCGTTGCCGGAGAAGCAGCCGGCGCCACCATCGGTTGGGCAGGCTCTCGGTGGCGACAGTGCCGTGGCCCTGGGAGCGCCCGCCAAGCCTCCTGAGGCGACCGCAGGCGCGCGAGAAGCGAAGAAGGTGGGTATCGAGGAATACCTCCGGGGGATGACCGCACCTGAACTGGTGAGCTTAGTCACCGAGCTCGTGAACGCCTCCGAGGATATCAGGCGGTTGCTTGAGAGCCGTGCCGCACTGGCCAACGGAGAGATGGATGCCGTCGCGCGCAGCGTCAGGAAGGAACTGGCGCGAGTGAGTTCCGAGCCGGGTTGGCGGGACTCGTGGGATGAGAGAGGCTGGTCGCCGGACTACAGCCTGGTCACCAAGCACCTGGAAAGCCTCCTCGCTGCCGGACAAGCCGATCTGGTCCTGCAACTTGGGCTGGAACTCATCGAAGCGGGGATCGCGCAGGTTGGGATGTCTGACGACGAAGGCGATACCGCGATAGCGGTCTCCGAGGCCCTGTCGCCGATCTGGGAGGCGCTGGGCCGCTCATCCCTGAGCGCGGCGGAGCGGATTCTCTGGCTCTATGACCGCTACCTGGACGACGAGTATGACCTGTGCAACGGCGCGGAGGACGAGGCAGACATCTGGGAAGTGGGGCCTAAGGTCTGGAACGAGGTGGCCGACGCGCTGCTGGCGCGCCTGGAGACCAAGAAGATGGAGCTTGTGCGCCGTGAGGACTATGGCACTCACTACCGCCGCAACCGTGTTGGGCATTGGGCCATCTGCGCTCTGCAGGAGGCGGGGAGGAAGGACGAAGCCGTGGACTTGGCCCTGCGCGAAGCCCGGATAACCCAGAGCTACGAGCGTGCGGTGGACCTGTTGATCGAGGTCGGAAGGCAGGAGGAAGCGCGTCTACTCGCGTTGGAGGGCATCAAGCAGACGCAATCCGCGCTCCCCGGCATCGCCGCCCACCTACGTAGCCGCCTGTGTGAACTGGCCGGACGGGAGGAAAATCACGCCTTGGCGGCCGCATTTCTCGCCGAGGAGTTCTTCCTGCGCCCCTCTCTCGAAGGGTACCGCAAGCTGCGAGAGGCAACGCAGCAGGTCGGCCTTTGGGATGCGGTGCGAGAGCAGACACTGGCGGCTCTGCAGACCGGCTCATCTCCACCGAGGACTGCTGGGTGGCCGTTGCCCGACACCGGCGCCTCGCCTGAGTGTGAACGCCGGGGGGCGCAAGCAGCGCAGCCGCACTTGCTCACCGAGATCGCCCTCGATGAGGGCCATCATACCGACGCCCTGAAATGGTATCACAAAGCCTCTGTGGATCGCTTTGGCTGGGGAGGGACTGCCCTGGCGGAGCAGGTCGCCCGCGAAGTGGCAACGACGCATCCGGACGAGTCCATCACCATCTGGCGGGGACTGGCCGAGGAGCACATCAATCGGGGCAATCGCTCAGGTTACGAAGACAGCCTTCGCTATCTGCGGCCGATGCGACGGTTGCTGATCCAGTCAGAGCGACAGGATGAATGGGAGGCATACCTGTCAGCGCTACGTGAGGAACACCGGCGCAAGCGGGCACTCCTGGAGACACTTGATACGCTCCAGGATGGGCCAATCATTGGCAGTTGATCCTGGCAGGCGGGGTCTTATCTTGAGAGGCGGGGCGTTGCGGTAGCGTCTGGCGCGTGGGATCCGCTGTCGGTATGCCGGAAGTGCCGCAAGCCTGCTGATCCCGGAGCAATCACCCTGTTCGGTTGGGCCGTTGGACAAAATGGTCGTGGACAAAGGGTCCGCCCGCCGATTGTAGGTAGAACTGCCGCAAGCGTGGCGGCAGGGAACGGCGAGAGGAACAGGATTGATAGGACTTGGGGGATTACGACATGGCGGATAGCTTCGTAGCAGCATAGCCCCGACGGCCTGTCGTTTGGCCGTTGAATACGGCCTGATTCCCGCCGATTACCTACCATCACATTACTATGCCGCTTTGACAACCAGCAGACAAAGCGCTCAATATCTTGTCAGAAGCTGACCGTACCACAAGATGAGAGGCGAACGGCGTTGAACCACAGAGACACAGAGGGCACAGAGAACGGCTGGGAAACGGCCGGCCTGCCCGATAGGCGTTAAGGGACGTTGCCGTTCTCTGTGTTCTCTGTGTCTCGGTGGTCAATCGCCGTCCATTTCTCCGCATCGCAGCTCATTGCCGAGCAGGGCCGCACAACCAGCATGGTAATACTACCTACAATTAGAAGACGCACCCGTGGACAAAATGGTCGTTGACAGGCCGCTGGGCATCGTGTATCCTTTATTCTGCTCGCGGCACTACGCGCGGGCGTTTTGGTCTTTGAGGGGCTGTAGCTCAGTCGGTTTCAGAGTGCCACCCTGTCAAGGTGGAAGTCGCGGGTTCGAGTCCCGTCAGCCCCGCCATACCGTACTCAACGACCCTTCTGCCGTCGAACCTGTGGTTCGCAAGCAGAAGGGTTTTTCGTAACTGGCTGTTGGGCTCACGCCATCGAAGGCGCAGTTCGATAGGAGCAGATTCAGCAGCCTGCGCTTCTCCTCGGGTGCTGCGTCCGGATAGAGCCTTGTCAGACGAGAATCTTTGGCCGAATGACAAGACAGCAAGATCGCTGAACGACTCTGACACCTTGGGGGATTGCAGGGGTATCGCTATGCAATCCCATCCCCAATCCCCACGGACGTATAGGCCGTTGGTGTGCGTGGCCTTTACAGGCCTCTGCCTAAAGATTCACGACTGACGGAGCAATAGGCTTCGCACACGGCCGCGAAAGCGCCTACCATACACCGCATCCCGATCCCTCAGCAGGTAGCGGGCGCTTCGTCCCACGGGGAGGGCTTCGACGATCTGCTACTCGGACCACTCCGCTGTTGGGTTCTCGGTCACCCCAAAGTGCGCCACCCGCCGCTGAGGATAGTGCAGGACAAGCAGCACAAACAGCATCGTGGACTTGACTATCGGCACCACGAACAAGTCGATGGCGATCAGGTCCCATGTGTGGTCGTGAAGGAGCGCCCGCCAGTTGGGACACGGCGGCTTGCGGTGTCGGAGCATGTGCTTGTGGACTGCCGACTCGGCCATTGCGATGCCGAGCGTGCCTGGTTCTCGAAGGACGCGCGGTGCTCTTTAGGTCGGTTTGGCACGGGACATCCTCCGGATCAGCTCTTTGGTTTCGATGGGCACAGGTGGCCGCCCACGCCTGCCCCTCCGGTTCAGCCTCGTCCAGTGTCCTCGGAATCCTCTACGCTGCGCCTGATGACGGTGACTGGTTGGAAAAAGACCAGTGCCTCCTGCCAGCCTGACCAGACACGGGAAATGAAGACCCACAGGAGACGGTTAGCGGGTGTGAGGCGTGGCTTGTGCCCTGCCCGCTGGTGGACTGCCAACGGGTGGCGTAGTGTCAGGACCTTCAGTTGCGCGGAAGGGCGAGTTCGGAAGGGAAACGCGGAGGGAGCGAGAAAGGAACACATTGTGGTCGTCAAGGCGGGAAGGAGCATCCGGGGCCGCCCGCTGATTGTAGGTAGGACTGCCGCAAGCGTGGCGGCAAGGAACAGCGAGGGGAACAGGATCGATAGGATTTGAAGGATTGCGGCATGACGGATAGTTCCGTAGCAGCATAGCCCCGACGGTCTGTCGTTTGGCCGTTGAATACGGCCCGACTACCGCCGATTATCTACCATTGCTACGCCGCTTTGACAACCGGCAGACGAAGCGCTCGGAATGTTGTCGGAGGCTGACTGTATCCCAAGATGAAGCGCGAACGGCGTTGAACCACAGAGACACAGAGGACACAGAGAACGGCTGGGAAACGGCCTGCCTGCCCCACGATAGGCGTTAAGGGACGTTGCCGTTCTCCGTGTCCTCTGTGTCTCGGCGGTCAATCGCCGTCCATTCCTCGGCAGGGGGCATCTCATTGCCGAGCAGGGCCGCGCAACCGGCGTAGTAATACTACCTACAATTGAAAGACGCACCTGGAGCATCCGAACGCTCGAATGGCAGACTGGATGGCGCTGTTCCCGCAACCGTTGGACATAGGCCTGCCGGGTTCGAATCCCCCACGGCCCCAGGCGCTACGAGTTGTCGAGAGGAACAGCAATCCAGCATCCGCCTCAGGAGTCCAGCCGAATCCGGGTGGGCATGATCGCGGCGGCAAGATGGAGGCGTGGCGCACACATGACTGGTACAGGCTCTACCGGCCGGTCAGATCGCAGGTGGCCGGGCACGCAGATGCTGTGCGCGGCAGTGGCAGTGCTGTGGGCGCTGGTCCCGTCAGTTGCCTGCCTTGCACAGGGACAGGAGGGACCGAGGATGCTCTATGTGTCCACGCACGGCAACGACGGCTGGTCCGGCCGGCTCGCAGATGCGGATGCTACAGGAACGGACGGCCCCCTCGCCACGCTCGAGCACGCTCAGGCGACGCTGCGCAGGATGAAAGCCGCCGGCCAAACGCCAGCGGGGGCGACGGTGCTCGTGCGCGGCGGTATCTATCGCCTCTCGAAGCCGATGTCATTTGGGCTTGAGGACTCTGGTTCGGCGGAGGCCCCTATCGTCTGGCGCGCGTATGAGAAGGAGAAGGTCACGCTGACCGGCGCAGTGCCGGTTACAGGTTTCAGACCCTGGAAGGGCAAGATCGTAGTGGCCGATCTGAAGGGCACGCCGCTGGAGAAGGTCGCCTTCCGCCAGCTCTTCTTCGGCGGCCAGCGGCAGGTTTTGGCGCGCTACCCGAATGTGGACCCCAAGGACCCGCATTTCGGCACATGGGCCTACGTGCTCTCGGTGGACGGGCCGAACGTCAAGGACCACTTTACCGCCACCAGCGATGTCATCAAGGACTGGCAGAAGGTACAACAGGCCGAGGTCGCCATCCATCCGGCCTATGGCTGGGCCTGGAACATCGTACCGATCAAGTCGGTGGATCGTGAGAGCGGGGTCATCACCCTCGCCGGGAACGTGAGCTACGACCTCATGGTCGGGGATCGCTACTTCGTCCAGGGGCTCCTGTCGGAGCTGGACGCGCCAGGCGAGTGGTACCTCGATCGCGACGAGGCGAAGCTGTATTTCTGGCCGCCGGCGGACATCAAGACCGCCGAGGTTAGCGCGCCCGTGGCCGGGTCCCTGGTCGTCGCAGACGGCGCCAGCCATGTGACCCTCCGCGGCTTCACCCTCGAGGCCTGTGGCGGCGATGCCGTGACGCTGAAGGGGTGTGAGCGGTGCCTTGTGGCCGGGTGCACCATCCGCAACACGGGGATGTGGGCAGTCAGCATTACCGGCGGTCACAACACGGGCGCATCCGGGAACGACATCTACGCCACCGGCGCCGGCGGAGTGAGCATAGACGCAGGCGACCGCAAGACCCTTGCGCGAGGCGACTGCTTCGCCGACAACAACTACATCCACCACATCGCGGCCTTCCAGCGCACCTACAACACGGGTGTCAACCTCTTCGGCGTCGGCAACCGCGCCAGCCACAATCTCATCCACGACTGCTATCACCAGGCAATTCTGATGGGCGGCAATGACAACGTGGCGGAGTACAACGTCATCCACCATACGAACCTGGGTTCCGAGGACACCGGCGGCCTGTACATGTCCTCGCGTGACTTCACCCAGCGCGGCAACATCATCCGCTACAACGTCTTCCATCACATCGGCGGCTTCGGCAAGGACAGCTCCTGGCAGCCGGTGCAGAACGGGCGGGTCGGGTATCACTACCCCGGCTTCACCTGGGGCGTGTATCTTGATGCCCCCGAGGTGGGTTGTACGGTGTTCGGCAACGTGCTGTACAGCGTGCCAGTGTGCGGCCTGTTCAACCACGAAGGCCGGGATAACATCTGGGAAAACAACATCATCATTGACGCGCCCGCGTTCCAATGCAGCAGCGGCAACTACCCCGACCTCGACGAGCAGTCCTACTCGTACATCAGGACTCTACGCGAGAAGGGCGGTTACGACACCTACCTGCAGCACTACCCGGAACTCGCCACCTACACCGACGATGCGGCCTCCCACCACACCTGCGTCCCCGGCAAGTTCGTGCGCAACATCATCTACTACACCCGCGACGGCGGCAAGATGATGCGGGACCGCAACCACAGCGCCTGGGACGGCGGGCAACTCGTGTGGACCTTCACGTCGAACAAGCTGGCCTTTACCGGCTTCCAGTTCGACTATAATTGTATCTACGGACCGCCCGGCCTCCCGCTGCGGTTCTCCCTGACGGCGCGCCCCGATGCCGGCAAGCTGCTCAGTTGGGAGGGCTGGCTGAAGACCGACCAGGACGCCCATTCGGTCAGCGCCGATCCGCTGTTCGTGGACCCGGCGAAGCATGATTACCGCCTCAGGCCGGACTCCCCGGCCCTCAAGCTCGGTTCCAAGCCCATTCCACTGGAGCAGATCGGTCCGTATCGAGACGAGCTGCGCGCGAGTTGGCCCGTTGTGGAGGCCCCGGGCGTCAGCGCGCTGGGCGACTTCACCACCGAACGCTACTTCCAACTGCCCGGCCAGGAGCCGGTGAAGGCCACGGCGGTTCAGACGCGTGGAGGCCTCGGCAACGTCGTCGCCAAGCTGAAGGAAGGCAGGCCGGTGATGGTCGTTTGTTTCGCCGGCGGCACTCATCAGCAGGGCGGCTGGTTCGGCGAGTTCGTCGCCCAACTCAAGCAGAAGTACCCGCAGGCGCAGATTACCGGCGTCAATGCGGGCATCGACGGCGGTTTCCGCGGCTCCGGCGCCAGCGTCTTTCGTTTCGGTCACGAAGCGCTCCGCCACAAGCCCGACCTCGTGATCGTGGATTTCGCCGCCGATGACCAGGAGGGCGACAGCGAAGCGGCCAAGGCAAGTGTCGAGGGTATGGTGCGCCAGACGTGGCAGGCCGACCCGCGCACCGACGTGCTGTTCGTCTACGCCTTCCGCGCGGGCTACGAAACCGACTACGCGAAGGGCGTCTGCCCGAGCGCCGTTTCCGCCCACGAGCGCGTGGCCGAGCGGTACGGCGTCCCGTCCATCAACTTCGGTTACGCGATGGCGAAGATGGCGCGCGAGGGCAAGCTGACGATTCGCGCCACGGCTGAAGAAGCCAAGATGTCACCCGACAAGCCGGTCTTCACCAACGACGGCGTCTACACGACCGCCGCGGGCTGGGGGCTATGCGCGAAGCTCGCCGCGGATGGCTTCGCTACCGCGGCGGAAGGTGCCGCCCCCGGACCGCACGAGATCGCAAAGCCGCTCATGTCTGCCAACATGGAGGGTGCGGTGGAAATGCCCATCACCGCCGACATGCTCACCGGCGACTGGCAACGGGTTGCCCCGCCCGCGCTCGGCGGCGGCGACTTCGGCCAACACTTCGATGCCTTGTGGGCCACGAAACAGCCTGGCGCGAAGATGAGCTTCAAGTTCACCGGGACGCGCGCGTGGATATTCGACGTCTTCGGGCCGGCGACCGGGCGCGTCAAGGTCACCGTGGACGGCCAGGACAAGGGCATCCGGGAGCAACTCGACCGCTGGTGCTACTACTACCGGCTGGGCGGGCTGGAGATCGCCGCCGGGCTGGTTCCGGGCGAGCACACCGTCGTGCTGGAACTGTTGGCGGACGCGCCCGACCGCAGCGTGCCCATCGCCGAGGCCAGGAGGCTCAGTACCTACCAGCCCGCCGACTTCGAGGGCGTGGCCTTGCACCTCGGCGCGATCTGTGTGGTGAAGTAGAGCGCCGCGCCGCATCGCTGAAAGGAGGCTCACCGTGCAGATGCCCACTGCTCTTCTGGTCGTCTCGTCTTTTTCGGAAAGCCCATCTGGACGCCGAAGCATCACGAGGTCGGGGGCGAATGCCCCGATCTGGCTGTCAAGCTGGTCGGTCTGAACGGGGCCGCCCGCTGATTGCAGGTAGGACTGCCGCAAGCATGGCGTCAGGGAACGGAGCAGGACACAGGATGGATGGGACTTGGGGGATGGCTCCGTAGAAGCATAACCTCCACGGCTTGTCGTTTGGCCGTTGAATACGGCCTGATTCCCGCCGATTGCCTACCATATACTACGCTGCTTTGACAACCGGCGAGCGAAACGTTCGGAATCTTGTCAGAAGCTGACCGTATCCCCAGATGAAGCGCGAACGGCATTGAACCACGGAGACACAGAGGGCACAGAGAACGGCTGGGAACGGCCGCCTGGCCCATGATAGACGCTCAAGGACAGTGTCGTTCACTGTGTCTGTGGCTCCACGATGACGCCACACCCCCCGGCAAGACCGGCAAGGACGGAGAACGCTTCCTCTACTACGCCTACACGACCGTCATGCGGGAGCCGAAGCGCTGCTGATGGTAGACCGCTTTCCGGACGCGCTGCGGAAACGTGGATGCAGCGCCGTTACACCGGTCCGGTTCGAGCCGGCAGGAGCGCCGCGATCACTGCGGCGGCCCGGCCGTTCGACGCGCGGGCACCAGGGCGATTACCAGGGCGGCGCCGAGGAGCAGGCAGCCGGCGATCACGTATTGGCCGATGGCCGGAGTCCCGGTGCGGTCATTGATCCAGCCCACGATGGAGGGGCTGACAAAGCCGGCGAGGCCGCCGATGGAATTCACCAGCGCGATTCCCGCCGCGGCCGAGGTCCCGGCGAGGATCGCGGTTGGCATCGTCCACGAAATGGGAAACGCCGACAGGATACCGGCAGTCGCGACAGACAATGCGGCGAGCGACAGCGGCACGTTGCTCGGGTTCAGCGCACTGACGATCAACCCGATGCTGCCAGCGATGGCGCTCAGTCCGAAATGCCAGCGCCGCTCCAGCCGCAGATCGGAACTCCGACTCATGACGTTCATGGCGATGGCCGCACACGCGTATGGGACAGCCGTATAGAGGCCAATCTCGATCGGGTTCTTCACACCGGTGTTCTTGATGATCTGCGGGAGCCAGAATCCGATGCCGTACAAACCCATACTGATGCAGAAGTAGATCAGCGAGAACAGCAGCACCCACGGATTGGCGAGTGTCTTGCCTATGGAAAGGTGCTTCTTGTCGCGTCGGTCGTTGACGATGTAACCCTCCAACATTGTCTTCTCCGCCTCATTGAGCCATTTGGCCAGGCGGATGCCATCATCGAGATACAGGAGAACGACTATGCCGATCAAGATCGATGGAATCCCCTCGAGCAGGAATAGCCATTGCCAGCCGGCGAGTCCGTAGACGCCCGTACACCTCTCCATGATGAAGCCGGAAATCGGGCTGCCGAGCACACCGGTAACCGCGATGGCCGACATGAACAGGGCCACCATTCGAGAGCGGCGTTGTGAGGGATACCAGTAGGTCAGGTAGAGAATGACCCCGGGAAAGAACCCGGCCTCGGCGACGCCGAGGAGGCAGCGGGCGACGTAGAACCAGGTTTCGGACTTCACGAACATCATGAGGGAAGCGATGATGCCCCATGTGATCATAATACGCGCGATCCAAAGGCGGGCACCGATCTTCTCGAGAAGGATGTTGCTCGGAACCTCGAACAGGAAATAGCCGATGAAGAAAATGCCGGCCCCGATCCCGTACACCGTGTCGCTGAACGCCAGGTCTTTCTGCATCTGCAGCTTGGCGAAGCCCACGTTCACGCGGTCCAGGAATGCCGCGATGTAACAGATGAACAGAAACGGTATCAGTCGCCAAGTGACCTTGGCGTAGGTGGCGCGCTCGAATTCCGGGCTGGCTGCGACGGGGGAACTCATGAGTCACGGCTCCTGGTTCTTGATGTTGACCTTGCCTATGAAAACGGGTCCAGGTTGAATGCCAACGCAAAGGATGCTGGGCGGAGGGCCAATATTGGCGACAGAAGTGGATGCTACAGACATCACTATTTTTCCTCTTCGCCTCACGCCGCCCAAATCCCTCGGTTGTGGGCTCTTCTCGGGTGTGTGTGGGTAGCTTGATCCCGCCGGGGCGGGATTGAACAGACTGCCTCGACACGGGGTCGTTATCCGTGCCGTCGCGTCCGCAGGACGCCCGGCCCCGCCGCAGGCGGGGACCCTCAGCCGGATGCTTCAGCGTCCGGGATCAGTCGCGTCCCATATCATTCCGTCCGCAGGACGGGTGGCCGAAGGCCCGACCAGCCCGCGCGTGCCCTACGGCTCCGGGCGGCTTACGCCGCCATGCGGACGCAACGGAGGTGATTGCAAAAGTCGCTGCGTCGTCTGTAGGAGCGGTCTCCAGACCGCGATTGCCATTAATATGCCGTCATAATGACATACATTAGTCATTATCTATTTCATTATAGCGGGAATAACGGCTTGTTCGCACTCTGGAGAGTGCTCCTACAGACTTTTGCAATCGCCTCAACGGCAACGGTTTACCCAGAGCAGTTGGCTACCGCCCTCGCCAAGACCAGTTCATGGCATCTACCCACACACATTGAGAAAAAGCCAAGAGCCCCCGGCAGGATTTTGCGCATTCATACCGAAGAAGTAGTCGTTCCGACAGCTCTACGAGGGATGATTCGTCGAGAAGGGGGCGTGCCATGACGACGTATCTGGGCTGGGCAGGCGTCATCGTCGGGCTGATCGGTATACTCTATGCGGGGGGCGTCGTTGCCGCAACACGGGCAAGAAGCCAGGTCTCATCCCCTCTTCGTCTTTTCCCCTTTAGTGGAGAGCTGCTTCCCCTCTTGATCTCGATGGTCGGCCTGATTGTGATCCCTGCCGTTCTTGCCGTGTTGCTGAGGGACCCGCCGTTCGCCGCGGGCGGGCAACTGGGCTTCGGCTTCCTGCTGGGCGGCGCTTTTGCGATCGTAATGGTTTGGATCGGCCCCTTGGTGGAGGCGGCGCTACCGGCAGACGTCAGCCCGCCGCGACAGTGGGTGGCTGGGACGGCCTATTCGATCGGTCTGTCGGCCTGGGCGCTCGCGGGCGTTACCACGACATTCGTCATCTTCGGCGGAGCGAAGGAGCCGCTGTTGGCGGCGCTGATGGGCTACTCCTTGGCCTTCGTGACCGTGGCGCTACTGGCACATGCGGTGGGCCGCACGACAGATGCGGGCGAGAGTCTGGGCAATTGCTGGGCTGCTCAGGGGTCCCAGGCGCTCCTCGTGGCGGGGTTGGTAGTCGGCATCTGCCTGTCGGCAGAGCGCTTCAGCCGGCCTGGCGAGCGCCTCTGGTGGTCACTGCCGCTCGCGCTGGCGGCCACAGGGATACTGGCGGCGATCGTCGGCTGCAGACTCGCAAGCCTGAGCACACGAGCCGGCTACAGGACGCGGCTGTTCGTCGCCGCCCTGATCGGCCTCATCATCACCGGGATCGTGAGCCTGCCGCTGACCGTCACGCTCATGCAGTCATGGCCGGCGTTCGCCTGCGTGGGGCTGGGTCTGTGTGGTGTAGGGTTGGCAGTATGGCTGACGTTCGCTGCCCCGGAGTCGCACGAACCCGCGTCGGCCTTGCAGTCGGCCGCTCTCTGCGGGATTGTCGTGCTGGGGCTGACCGCCGCGTGTTTTCGGTTGCTGGGGGGATACGGCCTGGCGCTGGCGGTATGCGGCAGTTGGGGGATTCTCATCCCGGCGTTCGAGGGCCTCGCGCCGCCGGCGGAACCTGAGCACGCTTGGCGGCTGGACCGAGCGGGCAAGCTGAACCCTTATTTGTGTGCTCTGGTCCTTGCTGAGGTTTACCGGCTCTTCCTGGGTCGTTTCCGCGCCGACGCCTTTGGCGCGGACGTTCACTACGGTTTCATCGCGGCGGCTCTCGGGGTGCTGGCCACGCTGCTCGCCGCCGCTTACGCCATGCGTCGAACGGGACAGGTCCGGATCGGACGCGGCATGGTCGGGCATGCCCTCTGCAAAACGGGCGTGGTGGGCTTGAGCGCAGTCGCCATGCCATTGGTCGTGGCCTTGATGTGGGGCAAACAGGCGGAATCCGGGCTGCTGGCAGGTCTCGTTGTCGGCGCCCTCGTGCTCGCAGCCTGGCGTTCGCCGACGCCTGACGGCGGCACGGCGCCCCCGGAGGGGTGGCTCTTTGGGCTTGGCGCTGCGCTCGCGGCGGTACCGCTGACGCATCTTCTGGAGCCATTGCTCGCCGCGAGCCGCACCACCAAGCTGCTACCCGCGCTGGTTGCATTGCTGGTCGCGCTCGTGTGGGTGATCGTCGATGCCGCACGCGCCCGAGAGACTGACGTCGCCCCCGATCCGGACGCCGAGACAGGTGCTGACATTTCAGTCGCGCCGCAGGCGGAGGAGGTGGAGCCATGAAACGCCCGGTACGCTTAACGTCCTGGCACATTGCCGCCTGCTCGGCGCTCGCGTTCACTGCCGGCGTCTTCACCTACCTGGCCCGCACGGAGGTGCCGCTGGGTGTCCTGTCAGGACGCGCAGTCTCGGAGGAGACGGGCCTGCCACTCACTCGGGCGGAAGTGCTCGCCCGAGCCTACGCGCCGGTGGGCAGCCCTCTCGCACTGACTGTGGCCCTCAAGACCGACAAGGACGGCAACTTCGGGCCGCGTCGTCTTCCGGCCGGACACTACGCCGTGTCGGCTCACTCCCGCGGGCACTCGCTGGCTCCGACCGAGATCGCGGTCGACGAAGGCAAGGTGCGTCATCTGTCTTTGGAGTTGGCCCGGCGAGTATCGCAGCTCAACGTGTACCTGCATCGCCACGTCTGCCACGTCGGCGAGCCGGCGCCGTTGCTGTGTGAGGGGCTGCTGCGGGACAACGAGATAGTCGTGTCGGTATACGCCAGCGACCTCACCCGGTACATGGTGATGGGCAAGGCCGACCTGGGGGCGTGGGTCGCCGACGTTGAGCGCCGCTTCCCCGAGGGCGTTGCCGCCAGCGAGCACTGCAAGCTCATCAGCAGCGCGAAAACGAGCGTGGCGGGTCGCGATACTGAGGGCGTCTTTCAGCAGCGCGTGCCGGTGCCATTGCCCGGCGCGGGGCTTTACCTGGTCACAGTGAGCGCCGACGGCATTCGCCGCATGCAATGGGTGTTGGTCACCGACCTGGGCCTGATCGTCAAGCAGGACGGTGACCGGCTGCTGGCCTATTCCACGCATATCCTGACCGGCCAGCCGATAGCGGGCGTGCGGTTGGCCGCCTACCGCGAGCAGAAAGCGTTCGTGACGCGCCCCATAAGGACCGAAGGCCTGGCGCAGTCGGGATGGCCGCCTCCTCCGCCTCCAGAGGCGACGGTCTACCGGGAGCAGGCGCCCGTCGCGACGGGCCTCACCGGGACCGATGGCCTGACGCAGCTCAGACTGCCGCCCGCGCCGAACGGGGAGACGCACGATGGGGAACTGCTGGTCCTGGCCGAGCAGGGGAAGTCTTTGGCAGCCGTGCACTGTTCGACTGAACCAGCGGAGGCCAACGACTTTCAGTTCTATATGTGCACTGACCGACCGGTGTACCGCCCCGGAGACATGGTGCACTTTAAGGGGATCGTTCGTCGAGCCAGCGGCGACCGTTACCTCACCCCGGTGAACGAACCGGTGGCACTTGATATCCGCGACGAACTCGAGACGCTGCTCTACCATCAGACGTTGCGCACGAACGACTATGGGAGCGTCCAGGGCGACCTCAGGCTGCCGAGCACGGCCAGCCCGGGCAGCTATCAGATAACGGCTGCGATTCGCGGGGAGCCACACGAGGCGGAGTTCGAAGTCGCGGCCTACCGCAAGCCTCAGTTCAAGGTCGCTGTGAAGAGCGCCCAGGAACGCCTCGTCAGCGGCGACGATGTCGATATGGTCGTGAGCGCCGAGTACTACTTCGGCACTCCAGTCGCAAAGGCCAGCGTCGAGTACCGGGTCTATCGTGAACCGTACTGGTTCGACTTCACCGACGAGGTGGAAGAGAGTGTGGACGAGGGGGCAGAGACAGACGAGGAAGACGACAGCGTCCATGGCGAGGTTGTCGCGTCCGGGCGCACGAGAACGGACAAGCAGGGCGTGACCCACGTCCGACTTGCGACACGGTTCAAGGACAAGGATGACCCCGACGCGGATTCCGATTACCGCGTCAGGGTGGTGGCGACTGTGAAAGGGCCGGGAGGGCAGGAGGTCGAAGCCGAGGGGCAGTGTCTCGTGACACGGGGCGACTTCCGGCTGGATGTGATTCCCTCGCGCTGGATGGCCAAGCCGGGCGAAACGGTTCATGTCGTTACGCGAGCGGCGGACTACGATCGGCATCCTCAAGCCGATCTCCCCATCGAGGTTGTTCTCCAGCGCCGGCAACAGGTGGACGCAGAGTCGCAGACGACCGTTGTCACCCGGACGGCGGGCCGGACCGACGCGCAGGGGAAGGCGACGGTGGACATCACCGCTCCCGCCGAGGGGCACTATTCGCTCGTTGTATCCGCACGAGATGGCCACGGTAATCGGGTGGCGGCGCATGACACGCTGTGGGTCTCGCCGGTATCCTACGCGGAGTTCGACTATCAGTACCCGGAGTTGGAGATCGTCACCGACAAGCGCGCCTACGAGGTCGGCGATACGATCCATGCGCTGGTGAACAGCAAGGTCGTGGGAGCGATGGCCCTGGTGAGCGTCGAAGGACAGGGCCTACGCCGCTGGTTCCTGAAACCGCTGCGCGGCAAGTCAACGCTGGTGGATGTTCCGGCGCTGGAGGAATACGCGCCAAACGTCTATTTGACGGTGGGCTTCGTGCAGAACGAAGAGTACGTCTTCCGCACCAAGCGCATCGAGGTCTCGCCGCGCCCGAAGATGCTGACGGTAGAGTTACGGACCGACAAGAACGAGTATCACCCGGGCGAATCCGCAGTCTGTCAGGTCACCACGCGCGACTCTCGGGGCAATCCGACACCCGCGGAGCTTTCGCTGGGCGTGGTGGACGAGGCCGTCTACGCGATCCGCGAGGACAACCCCGACGACCTCCTGCAGACGTTCTACGCGCGCCGTCCCAACCATGTGCAGACCCACTTCTCATCTCCCACCCTAACTCTGGGGCCGAGGGTCAAAGGCGCCGGCACGGTGGCGATCCGCAAGCGCTTCCCGGACACCGCCTTGTGGCGGCCCGACCTGCGGACGGACGCTCGCGGGCAGGCCAGTGTTCGCTTCAGCATCCCCGATACTCTGACCACGTGGCGCCTCACGGCTCGGGGGTGCACGACCCAGACGCTGGTCGGGTCGGCGGTCCGCAAAGTCCTGTGCAAGAAGGACTTCATGGCGCGGCTGGAGATGCCCCGCTTTCTCGTTCAAGGGGACCGGGCTGCTCTAACCGGGGTCGTTCACAACCAGTCCGGGGAGAGGCAGGCAACCCGCGTCACGTTCAACGCCGGCGGATGTGCCGTCACGCGCGCTCCACGCCTGGACTTCAGTCTGCTGCCCGAGAGAGTCAGGCAGTTGGAGTGGCGGGTCCTGGCCGAGACTCTGGGCCCCCAGGTAGTCCGGCTGACCGCGGAAACGGGCGGGGGCCCCAGCGACGGTCTGGAGCAGCCGCTGCCGATCCTGCCGCAGGCGCGGGAGCATGTGGAATCGCGCGCCGGGGTGCTCGATAAGGCAGGAGGCGAGACCTTCACAATTCGCACCGATGCGGTCCCCGAATTGAACGGCGCAAGGCTGCTGTTGGCCCCTTCGGTGACTGCTCCGATATGGTCGGCTCTCGACTATCTGGCCGATTATCCGTGGGGTTGCGTCGAACAGACGATGAGCAGCTTCCTGCCTGACGTGGTGATCGCACGGGCACTCAAGCAAGCGGGCCTCGCCCGGCCTCAGCTTCAGGCTAAGCTGCCCGATATGGTGCAGACCGGCCTCCTCAAGCTCTACGGGTTCCAGCGCTCCGATGGCGGCTGGGGCTGGTGGCGCTACGACGAGGCCGATCCGTGGATGACCGCCTATGTGCTGTTCGGCCTGCTGGAATCGCAGGACGCCGGGTTCCCGATCAACACGGACGTGCGCGACAAAGGTCTGACGCGGCTCAAGGACATGGGGGACAAGAGCCGCCTCGACAACCACGACCTGGCCTTCGCGGCCTATGTACTGGCCCGAGCGGGAAGCCCCGCGACGGCCCGCAAGTGGCTTGGCAGACTGGAAGCGGTCGCGTCCCAACTGTCGGCTGAATCGCTGGCGCTTATGTGCCTGACCTACCACCAGATAGGAGACCTGCCACACGCCGAGCAGACCTACATCCGCCTTTGGTCCAAGTCGAGGACGCCCGGTTCGCTCTGCTCTTGGCCGGGCGACGATCGGCCGACAGATCACTCGGCGGCCGATACCGAGGCTACTGCACTGGCGCTCAAGGCGAGCCTTGCCGTGCGCCCCAATGACCCACGCCTCGGCAATGTTGTGCGCTGGCTCATGGCCCGGCGCGAGGGCACGCACTGGACTTCCACCCGCGATACGGCGTTCGTCTTGTACGCCACCGCCGACTACGTGCGGGTCTCCCAGGAGTTGAAGCCTGATTTCAGTCTGCAGGTCTCGCTGAACGGCAAGCCCCTAGGATCGGCGATGCGTTTCAGCCCTGGTGACGTCTTCGCCCCGGAGCGAACGCTGGAGATACCCGCGTCTTTGCTGCAATCGGGAGAGAATACGCTGTGGTTGGCCAGGCGCGGGACCGGAAACGTGTGCTACTCGCTGCAGATCACCCAGTATGTGCCGGATCAGTCCACCGCCGACACCATCACGTCGTCGGGGCTACGCGTCGAGCATACCTACCACCTCCTTTCCCTGCAGCGCGACCCGAAGAGCGGAGTCCTGGAGATGCAGCCGGACCCGCATCCGCGAACCCGCTTCCACGCCGGCGACCTGGTTCGCGTGAAGGCGTCTTTGTCAACTCGCGCGGAACTGGGGTACGTGATGCTCGAGGACCCCTTGCCGGCTGGTTGCGAAGTCGTCACCCGAGGCGACCTCGATCTCGACGAATGGGTCAATTGGTACTCCGACATGACTGTGCGTGACGATCGGGTCGCCTTCTTCGCGCGGCGGTTGCCCCCCGGACAGCATGAGATCGAGTACGATCTGCGTTTCGAGGCGCCGGGCGTTTATCACGTGCGACCGGCAACAGTTTCGTGCATGTACCAGCCGACAATTGCCACGAGCGGCGAAAGCGCGACACTGGAGGTGAGGTGAACGGTGGCGCGAAAAGCGGAGGCACTGGCGCTGTTAGCGGCGATCGCGCTGCTCGGAGCGGCCGCCTGCGCGTTCAGCCTGTGCGCCGGACGGGAGTCCACTCTCGGTGGGTATGCGACGAGTCTGCGCGGACGCAGTCCTGCCCAGAAGCACAACGCCCAACTCGCCGCGAGGCGGCTGAACGGGACCGCCATCCCTGCCGGCGGAACCATCTCGTTCAACCGGATCGTTGGGTCCTGGACGGCCGACCGGGGTTATCTGCGCGCTCCGGTGAGCTACGACGGCGAGCTGCTCCCGGCGTGGGGGGGAGGCGTGTGTCAGACGTCGACCACACTCTACAACGCTGCCCTTCTCGCCGGTCTGGAGATCAAGGAACGCCATCGGCATGAATATGTGCCCCACTACGTCGCTCCCGGACGTGATGCCGCGGTGGCCTATCCCGCCATCGACCTGGTCTTGCGCAATCCGTATCCGTGGCCGGTCCATCTGATAGTGGAGGCCGAGCACGACGTACTACAGGTATCAGTCATTGGGCCGCACAGGCCGGCGGACACAGTGTCCATCGTAGAAGAAGCGCATTCGGTCATCCCGGCTCCAGCCGTCGTGCAGGTTAGTGCGAGCGATTCTCGACGGTGCGGTGTGGCCAACCCGGGCCAGGCGGGGCGTGAGGTTGTGATTTACAGGGTTCGCCGGCGGGATGGCCGGCCGAGCCGGTACGAGTTGGTCTCTGCCGACTACTATCCGCCCATTAGCCGCGTCGTCAGAGTGTCGCAGGAGAGGTAATCGTCACTGCGGGCGGGCCGGGGCGTCGCGTCCGGCAGGGCGTCCGCAGCCCCGGTGGCGCGCGCTGCCCTGGAGAGCTCGCGCCGCAGCTTGTAGGCGCGGATAGTGGCATTTCCCCGCGTCATGGGCCTCGACTTTCGCTCGCAGGTGCCCTGCCCCGTTGCGTCGAACTATTCTCAAGCGGTCTGTCGCCAGCAGCATTGCTGTCCGATCCTCACGATCTCCATCTGGTAAAGAGATAGGGGGCGGAGAGGACGCTGGCTCCGCTGCGAAGTCGGGCTTAGTGGCGCGGGGTTCCACAATGTGAAAAGGAGTACGGTAAATGTTCAGGAGCTATAGGGCGGTTCTTGCGGTGATAGGGGTGCTGGGTGCGGTTTTGACAGGCTGCGGCGGAGGTAGTAGTACTCTTCAATACATTTCCATAACCGGCACTTGGCTGGCGGTGAGCGCGACCAAGGATGGCCAGACGGATACACTCGCCGATGCCTTCGCGTGGGACACCGGCACGACCAGCATGACCCTGACCTTCAACAACAACGGTACCTGGGTTGAGACCGAGTTGGGGGCGGGGAGCGTTATCATAGGGCAGAGATCGGGGACCTGGAGTTCGTCCGGGGACATCATCACCTGGCAGCAGACGCAGCCCACCGCTCTGAGCGAGCCGGACCTGACCTATGGCGTCTCCGGCAACACAGCTACGTTCAGCTTCACTCCGACGAGCGGCAGCAATTCCGGTCACAAGATCGTGGCGACCTTCAGCGGCACATCGACCACCTGATGCCCGCGGGCGCAGGTGACGACGGTGCTGGCCGCGTAGCGGTTGGCCGGCCCTGCTGACCCGTCCAGGACCGCCGAGCGCGGGCGCATCAAGTCTCCGGAGGAGCGACACCTCCCAACATGAACCGGCACTCGCACCTGCCGCATCCCGCCTTGATTGTGGCTCTCTGTGTGTTGGCCGCTCTGGTCGCAGGCCCGGGCATTGGCGCGCCGTCGGATACATCCAACCCCTCGATCCCGATCCGGTTCGCTCTGCGGGAGCCAGGCTTCGTCACTATCGTCATCGACGACCCGCAAGGCCGGCGCGTGCGCAACCTCGTCAGCGAGACGCCCTTCAGTGCGGGCGAGAACACGGTGTGGTGGGACGGTACGGATGACGTCGGGCGGCTCCAGACCTCGATTAACTGCAACTTCCAGGTCCTGCACGCGCTCGTGGCCCCCGGCCAGTACCGAGTGCGCTCCCTGGTGAGACCGGCCATCGGCCTGCAATATGAGTTCACCGTCTACAACCCCGGTCGTCCCGCATGGGCGACGGCGGACCCTTCCAGCGAGTGGCTGGCCAACCACACACCGCCGAGCGGGGCATTGTTCGTGCCCGAGGCTGATGCGAAACTCAGTCCGGCTGGCGATGCGCCCGGCGGCCTGGTCCTCGTGTGCAGCTTTGTCACCGAGGGCGGCAGCGGCCTCGCATGGCTCGACCTCGATGGCCACAAGCGCTTCGGACAGCACTGGGTCGGGGGCGTCTGGACCGGGGCCACCCATCTGGCCCGCGATGCCGGGCCGAAGCGCGTCTCCGGCGTCTATGCGTATGCAGGCTCGGCGTGGGAGGCGAGCGCGGGGGGCGGCTATGACGGCTCGCGGTCGGAGCTGCGTCTGGCCGAACTGCTGACTCGCGAAGCCAAGGCTGCCGCCCCGCGCGATGGCCGCTTTGGCGTTGGCTACGACAGACCCCTGCTCGCCCCATCGTCGCCGAATGAGGGGCTTCTGCCGCCCGGCGCGCAGAAGCTCGGGCAGCTGGGCGAGGACACGCGCTACGCTTTCCCCGATGCCGCACATACCGGCCTGAGCGGGCTGGCGATCTACAACGCCCGCCTCGTAGCCGCCCTGCCCAAGATGAATCAGCTTCTGTGGGTGGACGCCGCGAAACGCCGAATCATCGGCACCGCGAAACTGGCCGACCCTCGCGGCCTGGCGTTCGACGCGCAGGGCAGACTGCTGGCCCTTTCGGGCAAGCATCTGCTGCGCTTCGTCGTCGGCACGAACCCGCTGGCGCTGCCACAACCTGAGGTGCTGGTTGCCGGCGGGCTGCAGGACCCGGTCGGAATCGCGCTGGACAGCGCGGGGCGGATCTACGTTAGCGACCGCGGCATAAGCAACCAGGTGAAGGTGTTCGCCACCGACGGCAGGCCGGTTCGCGTCATCGGCCGCGCCGGCGTGCCGAAGCTAGGCCCCTATGATCCCCTCCAGATGCACAACCCGAACGGTCTGACCATCGATAGTCGCAACCAGCTTTGGGTGGCGGAGACGGACTACGTGCCCAAGCGCGTGAGCGTGTGGACGCTCGACGGCAAGCTGGTGCGCGCCTTCTACGGGCCGATGGAATATGGCGGCGGGGGGGCTATCGATCCGGCAGACCCGACACGATTCGACTACAACGGGATGGAGTTCGGCTTGGACTGGAAGACCGGAGCCTCCGCGCCGGTCGCTAACTACTACCAGCCGCAGTCCGACGCGCTGGGGCTGCCGTCGCAATTCAGGAGCCGCGCGCCGGAGACGGCCATCTCTTTCGGTGGCCATCGCTATCTGACCGACTGCTACAACGTCAGCCCCACGAATGCGGCGGAAAGCGCGGCGCTGTGGTTGGTTGACAAGGGGGTGGCGAAACCCGTGTCGGCGCTCGGCAGCGCCAACGAATGGCCGCGGCTGGCGGGGCTGTTCCCCCTCAACGAGAACTACTCCATCCGCTGGACCGGTCAGGTGATGCCGCGACAGTCCGAGACGTACACGTTCACCACGTTCTCGGACGACGGCGTGCGGCTGTGGGTCGATGGCAAGCTCATCATCGACAACTGGACACCGCACGGCACCACCGAGGACCGGGGCGCCGCTTCTCTTCTGGCGAATCACCGCTATGACATTCGACTGGAATTCTTCCAGGCCGCCGGCGGAGCCGCCATCAAGCTGCTGTGGTCAAGCCCCAGCCAGCCGCGTGAGATCATCCCCGCCGCATACCTGTACCCCTCCGCCAAGGCCAAGCTCGCCGGTGGCCTGAGCGGGCAGTACTTCGGGAAGCGCGACCTGACCGACCTCCGCCCCGAACAGGTGGACCCGACTGTCGACTTTGAATGGCCGACATCACCCCCGAAGGCGCTGCAGTCGAAGCAGGCGTCGCCGTTTGCCAATCGGCTGCCTCCCGGCACGAAGCCCGGCGACCGCCTCATCTTCACGTGGTCGGATCTCAATGGTGACGGCAAGGTGCGACCGGAAGAGACCTCCTTCGCCAAAGGCGACGCGTATGGCGTCACCGTCATGCCGGACCTGTCGTTCGTGGCCGCCTATCTGGACGGCAAGGCGGTCCGCTTCGCACCCGTGGGCTTCACCGGACAGGGCGCGCCGCGATACGACCTCACGCGCGGGACGGTCATCGCCACCGGCGCCCGCAAGCCTGCGACCAGCGGGGGCGGGCAGGCGCTGATCGGCGACGACGGCTGGACGGTCCTCACCGTGCCGCCGGAGCCGTTCGCCGCGCAGGCCTCGATGTCCGGCGTCCGCAATGGTCAGCCGATGTGGAGCTATCCCAGTTGCTGGCCGGGGCTGCATCCATCGCACGATGCCCCGATGCCCAGCTATCCGGGGCAACTGATCGGCACGACGAGGCTCCTGGGCGGGTTCGTGAAGCCCGTCGGTTCGGACCTCGGGCAGGTGTGGGCGATCAACGGCAATAAGGGGAACGCCTATCTGTTCACCGCCGACGGGCTGTTCGTGGCCACGCTGTTCAAGGACTGCCGCACAGCCTCCTGGAACGCGCCGAAGGCCGAACGCGGGATGTCGGTCGCCGACCTCAGCCAGCAGGAGGAGTGCTTCTGGCCCTCAATCACTCAGGCCCGCGACGGGCGGATCTACATGGTCACCGGCGGCAATGGCGGTAGTATCATCCGGGTCGATGGCCTGGAGAGCGCGCGTCGCCTCCCCGATCAGACCCTCACAGTGACCGCCGACCAGTTGCGCGCGGCTCAGGAGTGGCAGGTGGCGCAGGAGCTGGCCCGGGCGCGACAGGCCGGCCCGAGCATCTTGCGCGTCACGATGCCGACAACGCCGCCGGCGGTCGACGGCAAGCTCGACAAGTGGCCGGCGAGCGGCTTCGCGCAGATCGATGACCGCGCTTCAGCGGCTCTCGCTATCGCGGGCGGGCGGCTGTTCGCGGCATTCCGCACGTCCGATCCGAGTCTTCTGAGCAACGCCGGCGAGTCGCTCCCGCTGCTGTTCAAGTCGGGTGGGGCGCTGGACCTGCAGATGGATTCCGTCGCCGGCGGGCTGCGGCTGCTTGTCGCGCAGGTGCGAGGCAAGCCGGTCGCGGTGCTTTACCGTTCACAGGACCCGGAGGCGAAGGGGCCGCCGGTGCCGTTCACCTCGCCGATGCGGACCATCACGTTCGGCAGTGTCCGCGACGTCAGCGATCAGGTTGCCCTCGCCGCAGATGGACAGGGCGGTTTCGAGCTATCCGTGCCTCTCGCGCTATTGGCGCTGAACCCCGTGGTGGGAGATAGGCTGCGCGCCGACGTAGGCATCCTGCGCGGGAACGGCTACCAGACGCTGCAGCGGGTCTACTGGCACAACAAGGCGACCGGCGTCACCTCGGATGTCCCCAGCGAGGCGGAACTGCAGCCCGAGCTTTGGGGTCAGTGGGAGTTCGGCGCGGGCGAGCCCCCCAAGTAGCAGCAGGAGGGGAGTCGCCAGGACGAGGATGGCAGCGCCTCACCCCCCCGTGGCGACGCCTTCCTCCTCGCAGTTCCGGTGCGCGGCTTTGCCACGCCGCCGGGTCACGGCTGAATGCCTTTGCGCTGGACGGGACGGCGGTAGACCTTCCCCCCGGCGGTCGCATAGAGCGTCTGGAAGTCCGCGCCGCCGAAGGCGATGCTCTGCGCCCTGCCGCCGGGCGGGTTGGCGATGATGAAAGCGGTGCGGCCCTCCTGATCGCCCAACTGGATGCCGAGGGTGGTCGCAACATACAGGAAGGAGTTCGCGTCCACCGCCACGCCGGAAGCCCCGATACTCGAGGTCTCGTCCGTAATCTCCAGGCGGTAGAAAGCCTCCGGGTTAGTGAGGGAGCCGTCGGGCTGAACCTGCAGCGACCACGCCCAGCGCCCGCTGCGATCGGCCACGCTGAGCAGCGACTCGCCGGGCATCAGCCGGAGGCCGCTGGGCGAGGGGATCCCCTCGAAGGCGACTCGCTTGTTGCCCTTGGCGTCCACGTATGACACGCGTCTTTGCGCCGGTTCGGTGAAGTACACCCCGCCTTGCTTGTCCACTGCCAGATCGAGCGCTTTCACGCCGGTTGCGAGGACGGTCTCCGCGCCGTCGGCGGCGAAGGCCACCACCCGCTCGCCTGCGCCATCGCACGCATATAGCCGCCCGTCCGGGCCGAAGGCCATGCCGCTGATCGTGCCCGCGTTCTCCTTGAACGGGGTCGCCTTGCCGTCCGCGCCGAGCTTCACGATGCGCTTGCTCGTCGGGTCGGAGACATACACGTTCCCCTGCTTGTCCACCGCCAGCGCCTGCGTGGAAGTCAGGCCTTCGCCGACCGCCTCCCAGCCCTTGTCCGGCACAACGATGTTCGTCGCCCAGTCTCGGCTGTCGGGCGGCTTCGGCGCGGTGATCGGCTTGGGCCAGTCGCGCCACAGCCAGCGCAGCGCGTCGGGGAGGATCGAGCCGCCCTGGATGTCGTTGTGGCCCTCCTCGCCGAGGACGACCTTGTAGTCATAGCCCATGTACTCGAACGCCCCCGCCATCGCCTGGTTCTGGACGTACCAACTCCCGGCGTAGGTGTTCATGTCCTTCTTGCCGCTTTGGATGAACACGCGGATCGGCTTCGTCTCGGTCTTGCGCACGATGGAGGGGTACGCATCCCCGCCGCGCAGGTTGGAGAAGCTGCCGACGAAGCTCAGCACGCGCCGGAAAGCGTCGGGTCGGAACCATGCGGCGGTGAAGGAACAGATGCCGCCGGAGCTGCCGCCGCAGATCGCGCGGTCGTTGGGGTCCTGCGACAGGTTGTACTGTTTGCCGACCTCGGGCAGGATTTCCTCGATGAGGAACCTCGCATAGCGGTCGCTCACGGCGTCATACTCGAAGCTGCGGTTGGGCCGGCCGGGGAGGTCCTTCGCCGGGGGCGGCAGGAAGCCAGGGTTGATGAAGATGCCGATGGTCACAGGCATCTCCTGGCGGGCGATGAGGTTGTCGAACACGACGGGAATGCGCCAGCGGCTTTGATCGCTGGCATATCCGCCGCCGTCTTGGAAGATCATCACGCAGGCGGGCTTTTCGGCCTTGTACTGCGCGGGCACGTAGACCCAGTAATCGCGCACGGTGCCGGGGAAGATCTTGCTGGTCCAGGTGGCGTGCGTGACCATCCCGCGCGGGACATCTTGGACCTGGGAGTCGGGGCCGAGGGGGTATTGCTCGGCGACGGCGGCGAGGGCGGTCAGGAGGACCAGACCCAATGGGATGCCAACGAACAATGAGAAAAGCCTGTCAGACATGAACGGCTCCTTTCGGTGTCGCGAGGGAAAACACATATTACCCCGATATACAGCGCTCCGTCAGTCGTGGGCCCTTGGGTTGAGGCCTGTAAGGCCACGCGCACCAACGGCCCATACGTTCTGGGGCATGGCAGAAAGATCGCCGTGCGATCTTGGCCCCAGGCCCTCGCATTCCCAAAGGTCTTTGACGTTGAGAATCGCAGGGGTTTGGGGGATGCAATCCCCCAAGGTGTCAAGGCCGTCACTTCCCCGCTGGCGCTGTCCGGCCTTTCAGGTACTTGTCGAAGAACTCGTTCTGCGTCCATGTAACGGTCGGGTCGCCGATGCCGTGTCCGGTCCAGGGTCGGATGAGAAGCGTCGCGGGGACGCCCGCCTTGGTCAGCGCGGCATACAGCAGTCGCGCTTGCGCCAGCGGCACCAGCTTGTCGTGGTCCCCGTGCACGATCAGGAAAGGCGGGTCGTCCGGGGTCACGTAGGTGAGCGGGCTGGCCCGCATCGCCTTGTCGCGGTTCTCCTGCACCGGGCCGCCGATGAGGCGCGAAGGGCCGCTGTCCTTCCCGGCCTGCGCGGGGTCGGCGAGGAAGTCCACGGGGCCGGCCCAGTCGCTCACGGCCTGCACGCGGCTGGAAAACTGCAAGTTGCCCTCATCGCCCTCGAGGTCCTTCACATCGCCCGAGGTGCCCAGCAATGCCACCAGGTGCCCTCCGGCGGAGTGCCCCCACGCGCCGAAGTGATTCACATCGAGGCCATACTGATCGGCGTGGGCGCGCAGCCACCGGATCGCCGCCTTGCAGTCATAGATCTGGGCCGGGAAGATGGCCTCCTGGCTGAGGCGGTACTCCACGCTCGCCACGGCGTACCCTCGGAATACGAATCCGATAAGCGCCGCATCCTTCCGGCTTCCCGCCATCCAGCCGCCGCCGTGAACGCACACGATGACAGGCAGCCGCCCCTCGGGCTTCTCCGGGAGGTAGAGGTCGAGTTGCAAGGACTTGTCGCCGACGCGGGCGTACTCGAGGTCCGGGAAGGCCCGGATGCCCGGGATCGCCTTGGGCTGGGCCTGGGCTGCGGCTGCGAAGATGAGACCGCACAGAGCGATCAGAAGAAGTCGGTGCGGCATAGGTGTCCTCCATCAGTATTGCATTTCCGCGTGGCGCGGTCGTTCGCGTGGCGCGGGCGTCTCGCCCGCGATGCCGTTTCGCCGCCTCGCCTAACGGCAACGGCTTTGGCAGGCGAGACGCCTGCCCCACGCGCAACCGTCCGCCTGACTCATGCGTCTCGTCTGCCTGCCCCGCGCGCCTTCACTGCCCCGGCATTGGATGCGTCCACAGGTATTTCAGGGTGCCCATGATCGCGGGGAAAGCCACCGGCGCGCCGACCGGCATCCCTCCCACTTGCCACAACAGCCCCTTCCCGACGCGTGACGCCGACAGGTACGGCCTGTCCCCGACCTGCGCCAGGACGATCGCCGCCGACTTCGCCTCCACCCACCGGTTTGCGTCGCCCCGCTCCTGGCCGAGCGCGTCCGCCCACGCCGCCCCCAGCATCTCGCGCCCGATGGGCGTCACCTTCAGCAGAGCGGGGTCGGAATCGGGGCTGATCGTTGCCTTGCCGCCGAAGGCCGCAAAGCCGTCGGGACCGAAGTTGCTGCGCGTCCAGCCGACGATCTGCCCGTTCTCTCGTTTCGGCCAGCAGGGGTACCAGAAGGGATAGCCGGCGGTTTCCCACCACATCCCGCCTTGGTCCAGGTACGCCTTGATGCGCGTCAACATCGGCTTGGCCTCGGTCTCGTCGCTGACCATGAACGACTCCGCCAGCGGGTTCACGATCGCGAAATAGTCGCCCGCTCGCTCGGTCAGCGCCTGGGTCAGCTCCTCCGGCGTGCGCAGGGGCACGATTGCCAGGTATGCGCAGCGCACCAGCGCAGTCTCCCCCAGCGCCTCGCGCAGGTCGTCGGGGGAGATCGCCAGCGGCGCGCCATTGGCGGGTTCAGGCGAGATGACGCCGATCCGGTACGGCGGATGCGACTTCTTCGCCGCCGAGCCGGGCAGCGGGTTTGCCACCTCGGCCATCATTGTCCAGAGATGCTCGCAGACGGCAACTGCCCCCGGGACGATCAGTTTCGGGCTGGGCACAAACCCACCGACCCGGAACAGCCAGCCGTAACCGGCGCGATGGCCGGTCAGGTACGTCTTATCGCCCGCCGTTGCCAGCACGACCGACGCGCAACGGGCGGTCGAAGCGCGTTGGGTCGGCGCTTTCTCGCCGGCGATGGCATCCGCCAGGTCCGCTCCCAGCCACTCGCGGCCGGAATCGGTCACCGTGGCGTTGACCGGCGGCGGGTCGTCGCGCCAGTCCTGCGCCTCGAGCCGGAACAGCTCCCCACTCTGGCCGCCGATGCCGCCGACTTCCCATCCGCCACCCTTTTTCGCCCAGTACGGATGGCACAGCGGCCAGCCGCCGGTCTCCCACCAGATGCCGCCCTGCCCGACATACGAGCGGATACGGGTGAGCATCGGGCCGCCGTCATCCGGTCCGGCGCACAGGAAGGCCTCTCCGTCCGGGTTGACGATGGCGAAAAACTCCGCCGCGCGCCTGATCGTCGCCTCGGCGAGAGCCTCCGGCGTGCGCAGCAATTCGACGGCGAGGCCGTCCTTGCGCACGAGGTCCGACTGCGCGAAGGCCTCGCGCCAGGCATCGGCCGAGACGGTGACGAACATGGCGGGCGGATGCTCTGCGGCGATGACGCCGATCAGCTTGGCAGCCGGGTGTTCCGCCGCCTGTGCCGCCGCACCGATAAACATGAGCGTGACCGCCATCGTCAGAAGCCCCAGGCAGGGCCTGTGTTGGCTTCTGCAGATAAAGCGGAGCGGGTTGATTTGGATGCCTGTCACGGGCATGTGCGATTCCTCTCTTTGCGAAGGCTGGCGTGAGTGAGCGCCACCCACAAAGCCCGATCCGATGTCACCGACCTCACCTTGTGCCATCACGGATGAATGCCGGCTCAACCGCCTGAGAATCGCGCGCTAACGTCAGGCGCGATACTGAAGCTTTGGGGGCAGCGGCCTTCCTTCCAGAAGTGCGCGAAACTGCGCGTGAGGCTCATAGACTATGGGTTCAAGCGGCGGCGATACAGGCCATGAGCAAACAGGGCAGGCCAGGAGGACTGACCCGGCGCACGCGCGGCTGGAACCGGAACATCGGCAGCACCTCCTCGGCGAGGATGTTGCGAAGCCTTCTCCGGGCGTAGCTTCGGCACCTGCCGTCTCGGGGGAGGAATGCCTCGACCCCAGAGCGCCGCACAACCGCAAGACGCCCGCGTTCAAGTGATGCGGTTCGCCCGTGCGGAAGGCTCTTCCTCAATGTGTATGGGTAGCGGCGCTTAGGTGGGCTTGGCTATCGTCGCCAGGTGACACCCGGACGTTGTACAAGACGAGCCGTTGCCGTCAGCCCCGAAAGGAGTCCCGCCAATTGACTGACTGACGTTGGCATGTGTTTGGCGATACTCCTTCAGACCATGTGGCAGCGCGATTTATCGCGCGGAGCACGTCGCATAGTTACCAACGCTTCGACTTCGACGGAGTGCTTGCTTACAACCGACGGCGCAATGGGCGGAGGGCAGTTCAGCCCGCATTTGACGCGATAAATCGCGCTGCCACATGGTCTGAGGAAACAGTCGATAGACAGGTACTGACGCTCGCGGTCAGCCAGGCAATAGGCGGCCCGCCCCCTTTGGGGGCTTGACGGCATTCACTCGTTCATCGAGATTAGCTCACAGGGCTTCCGTCAAGCTACCCACACACATTGAGGAAGAACCCGTGTGGAAGGTGTTAGGCGACAGATCGCGAAACACATTGAAGGCGGCTCAGGCAAGTTTGGAGCCTCGGAGGGGCCGGTCATTGCCTGCAATGGAGAGGAGTGGCGATGCGCAAGGCAGCTTTGATGATGATCCTGTTGGCCGCGGCGATAGGTGTCGGCGCAGACGCCCAGGACGCCAAGCCGTGGGAGCGCCAGGGGACCAAGGCCGGTGAGGAGATCGTCGGCCCGGACGGTGGGAAAATGATCTGGGTTCCCGCAGGCGGCTTCGACATGGGGTCCGAGGATTGCGCGGTGCTCGTGCATACGGTGCAAATCAGCAAGGGCTTCTGGCTGGGCAAGTGCACGGTGACGAATGCGCAGTATCGGCAGTATTGCCAGGCATCGAAGACCGAGTTCCCGACGCAGAGCGATCAGGGCGACGATCACCCGGTTATTTATGTGAGCTGGGATGACGCCAAGAAGTACTGTCACCGCTTTGGCCTGCAATTGCCGACTGAGGCGCAGTGGGAATACGCGGCGCGGGGGCCTGAGGGGCGCAAGTATCCCTGGGGCGACAACTGGGACAAGTCCAAGTGCTGCAATGACGCGAACAAAGGGCCCAAGGGGCAAACCTTCCCTGTCGGCAGCTTCCCCCAGGGGGCATCCTGGTGTGGAGCGCTGGACATGGCGGGCAACGTATGGCAGTGGTGCAGCGACTGGTACGACGGCGAGTACTACGCCCGCTCACCCGCGGGTGACCCGCCGGGACCGGACACCGGCCTGGACCGCGTCCTGCGGGGCGGCGGGTGGACCTGCGATGCGGATCATTGCCGCTCGGCGTTTCGCTACGACTTCGACCCGGAACACGGTTACGTCACCGTCGGTTTCCGTTGCGCGAAGATTCCGTAGAGTTTGGTGTGAGTTGCGGCACTCGATCCGGGCTGCGGGGGGATATGACGGTTTCCATAAGAGGTAATTGCAGAAGTCGCTGCGTCGTCTGTAGGAGCGGTCTCCAGACCGCGATTGCCGTTAATACGCCGCGATAGCGACATGTTTTCGTCTCTATAGACGTTATTCCGGCACACTATGAGGTCCGGTCGCATTGCCGGGCACAGTCCGGCGCGGAGAGTGCTCCTACAGACTTTTGTAGTTGCCTCCATAAGAGAGGATACATGTGAAATGACAGTGTGCGAGATGTCCAAGTTACCGAAAACAGTATCGGCTGCGGCGAGCGTAGCTGTGGCGGCGGTCGTCGTGGCGCTGATGCTCGGCGGCTGCGGCGGTGGCTCGTCGGCGACGCCCTCAGTCACCCTAAACGGCGCATCCGCCGCCGGAACCCTGACAGTCAGCAACTCCGGCGCATCGACCCTCAGCGGGACCGCCTCGTTCGCCTCCACGGTGACTGTGCAGATCGACAGCGGCGCCGCCCAGCACGCCGACCTTAGCGGTACCAACTGGCAGATCATCAGCACGCTTAGCAACGGCGCGCACAGCGTCGTAGTGACCTCGCTGGATGCCTCCGGCAACGCGATCGCCTCCGGCGCCTTCTCGGTGACGAACTCCGCCAGCCCGCCGAGCAAGCCCACCGTTGCGATCACATTCCCGGCTCCCGGTCAGGTCTACATCGGCGCCACAGGAGCCATCACAGCGGCCGGCACGTCCGCGACGACCTCTTCGGACGCGATTACCTCCGTCAGAGTTCGCGTCAGCGGCGGCACATGGATGACCGCCACCGGCACCACCGCCTGGACCCAGGCCGCGACTCTCAGGAGCGGCTCCAACGTGGTTGATGCCCAGGCCTTCACCGCGTCGGGGGCGAGCGATGTCGCCGGCGTCACCTGCACCTATAACCCTTTGCCGTAAGCGGCCGTCGTACGCAGGCAATCTCGCGCCAGCGTGAAACCCCATTTGGTACGAGTGATCCCGTTTGAGGAGGCACCCTGAAATGACCGCCAACCTCGTCCTGCTCGGCCTGGCGGCGGCTGCGGTGGCTGCGCCGTCGGCATCGGTCACGCCAAACATCCACATCCAGGCCGATCAAACTCGTATCGGCATGGGCCGCACCCTCGCCGTGCGAGCGGTCGCCATGCAGCCCGACGGTCGGCCCGCCGCGGGACGCCTCCTGCTGCCCTACGTCAATGGCAAGCGCTGGGGCGCCCATGAATACGCCGACGCGAACGGCGCCGCCACCTTCCGGTTCCCGCTGCCGTGCCCGGGGCGCGCCGACGTGCAGGTGACCGCCGAGTCGGTGATCTCGCGCCCGACGGAGGAATGGATCTGGACGAAGCAGGTGAGCGACGGGCAGCACTTGTTCCTGCAGACCGCATTCGACGCCCCGCCAGGCGTCACACAGGCGACGCTCTGGATGGCTGTTGACGATTTCGCGGATGTATATCTAAACGGGGAGAAAGTGCATAGTGCAGGCGGCTGGACCGCTGTAAAGCCGGTGGAGGGCCTGGCACGGCACCTCCGGCCCGGCCGCAACGTCCTGTCCGTCGCGGCCGTCAACGGCACGGGACCCGCCGGGCTGCTGGTGCGGTTGGAGTGGCAGACGAAGACGCAAAGCGGCCTGTGTGTGACCAACCCGAGCTGGCATGCCTACGACACACCCCCCGATGGGTGGCCGGGATTCGCTGCCAATCCGGGGGTGACGCTGGTGTCGTTCGGGAAGGCCGACCAGGCTCTGTGGAGCGGCGGCATGGCGAACTGGCCGACCATCGGCAACCGCGACAAGCTCATGGCTGGCAGCCCTCTCCCGCCGGGCGCGGTGGTTTCCAACACAGTGCCCGTTGAAGTGTACCGACGGCCGATCCGCGCCATCCCGAGTGACCCGCAGCGCCTTGTCGGCATGCAATGGGAGCCGTGGTTCACGCCGAACAACGCCGCCTGGCAGACGGCGCAGGCGGTGCCGGTGATGGGCTTCTACTGGTCGTGGAACCCGGAGGTTACCCGACAGCATATCCTGTGGTTCGCCGAATCCGGCATCGACTTCCTGGTGGTGGACTGGACCAACCACCTGTGGGACAAGAAGCACTGGGACGAACGGCCCGACGGCACGAACGAGATCATCCTGTGCACCACGTTGGCGCTCGAGACCCTCGCCTCGATGCGCGACGAGGGCATTCCGGTTCCGAAGATGGTGCTGCTCACCGGTCTCTGCAACGGCCCCAGCACCACGATGGAGGCCCTCAACGAGGAGCACGCCTGGATCTACCACAACTACATACGCAACCCGCGCTTCAAGGACCTGTTCGTGGAATACGACGGCAAGCCGCTCCTCATGCCTTTCTGCGGCGGCGGCCCCAACTGGCTCAAGAATGCCGGCGGTCCGCCTATCGACGACACCCACTTCACGATGCGGTGGAACTCGGCCCAGCACCAGATCAGCCATGACAACGAGGCAGGCTTCTGGTCGTGGATGGACGGCAGCCTCCGCCAGCCCGTCACTTACCGCGACGGAAAGCCCGAAGCGCTGACGGTATCATGCGGATTCTTCGCCGGTGGCGGATGGCTCGCGCCCGACGCTTATGGACACCGGAACGGGTGGACCTACGTGGAGTCGTTCCGTCAGGCCTTGGAACTCCACCCCCGCGTCATCCAACTCCACCAGTTCCAGGAGTACGCCGGCCAGCCCGAGGGGCAGGGATACGGCCCAAACCATGACATCTACGTTGACAGCTACAGTGCCGAACTGAGCGACGACATCGAGCCGACCTCGCTGACCGCGCCGGCCTATCGCGGCGAGGGAGGCTGGGGCTTCCTGTCGCTCAATCTGACCCGCGCGCTGGTGGACCTGTATCGCCAACGAACGCCGGAGACGACGGTGGTGGCCATCGGCAGCCCGCTGCGGGCGTCCACGGTGACCGGGGACCGGCTGAATGTGGAATGGACCGCTCTCGGCCACAAGCCCACCAGCTTCACCGTGCTGCTGAATGGCCGGACGGTAGCCCGTGGCCTGCAGGAGACCCACGCGACCATTGACTTGCGCGATGTGAAGAGCGGCCCGGTCACGCTGCGAGTGGTGGCCGAGGGCACGAAGATGCGCTATCTGCCCTCGTGGACCGAGGATTCCTTGCCCTTGGAGCACTCGACGACGGCGTATGCGGAATTGAGCTTCACGCGGAAGAGGTGAACGGCACCCCACCCCGGGCCCGTGTCCACGAGTGGGAGACAGCTAACGGCACCTCACCCCCCGGCCCCCTCTCCACGAGGTGGAGAGGGGGAGAACGACAACGGCAAGACGGCCCTACCCCGCCCGCTTCGCGGGCACCCCTCCCGTGGACCCGCCGCAGGCGGGTATGGGAGGGGGACGGCTAACGGCGCCTCACCATCGCCCCTCTCCGCACGCAGAGAGGGGAGAACGGCAGGCCGCCGTCACCGGCTGGGCGCGCCGCAGACCACAAAGGCTCCCCACTTCCACGGCTCGATCCGCTTCGCGGCCCGTTGCGCGGCCAGCGCCTCGCGCTGCGCTTGTGCGAGGGCCAATGCGGGATCGGCGGTCGTCAGGTAATGGTCGTAGAAACTCACCATGAGCTGCCGGGTCGGCTCATCCGGCACCTCCCAAAGGCTCATCATCACCGCCTGCGCGCCCGCCGTGGCGAATGACCGCCGCAGGCCCATCACCCCCTCGCCCCGCCGCACCTCGCCCAGACCCGTGTCACAGGCCGACAGAACCACCAGCCGAGTGCCTTGCAGGTTCAGGCTCGCGACTTCCCCAGCGGTGAGCACCCCGTCGTCTTGTCCCTGGGGAATGCTCTCGCCGTTGAGGAGGCGCTGGGCTCCGGCGAGGGCCAGGCCGGAGCGGTGCATCGGGTCGTGCAGGAGTAGCGCCGTGGGCTGCAGGACCGGCGCGCCGCCGCCACGCGTCACGGGCTTGGACGGGACAGCCGGGGGCTGGGGAGGGCTGTCGGGCAGGAAGAAGCCGTGGGTCGCCAGATGAAGGTAACGGGGCGCGGTCATGGCCTTCAGGGCCGACTTGGTGGCTTCGTCGCCCAGCAGCACGCGGGTGCTCTCGCCGGCTTCTCTGAGGCGATGGGCGATCTGCTCGACCTCCGTTCTGGTCTGCGGCAAGGGAGTCAACCGGGCGCTATTCGGGAGACCGCGCATTTCCCGCACTAGCGCGGTCGTGGTCGCGGCTTTGGCGATGGCCGTTGTCGCCGGCTTCCCCGGTGAGGCGGGCGCGCAGCTCTTGAAGTCCGGGTCGCCGACCAGGACCGCGCCGGAAGTCGCCGGCGACTCCACCGAGACCAAATCACGCCCCGAGTTCACCAGTTGCAAGATGTGCTTCTCGCACAGGAACGTGGGTCCGGCGGACGACGGCAGCACGCCGAACGGAATCTCCGCCAATTCACCGTCGGGCGCGAGGATCACCCGGTTGACCCCGTCCAGGTGTTTCTCCAGCGGCCTGCAGACGAAGTCATAGACATCCGCGCCGGTCCCGATGATTTCCCAAAGCGACTTCGCCCGCAGCAGACTGTGGACCGCCGCGTCTATCTTCTCCGCATCGCCCAGCGGCACACAGATGGGGTCCTCCGAACGCGGCTGCAGGACATACGCCGCATACTTCCAGCCAGCCCAGGAGGGCTGCGCTCCCGTGGCTTTGAAGTTGAAGGTCTGGTAGGCAGTGAACTCGACCAGCGCGGCGGCGTCCGGGATCGCCTCGGAGACAGCCTTGCAGTCGGCCTTCGTGCGCGCGGTCAGGCCGGCCGACTCCGCCGACTGATGCGCGAGTTCGGACTCCAGCGCGTCTTGCTGCGTCTCCAAGTCAACCCAGCGCGCCTTGGCTGCCTGCTCTTGCGCGGGGGGCGGGATGCTGAAGGCCAGTTTCGCCAATTGCTCGCGCACGGACTGCAGTTGGGTGAACGTCCTGGCGGTGTGCGGGTCGGAAGCGAGGCGGACGGTCCGAACCTCGGCAAGCTCCGAGGCCATCAGCCACCCTTTCCGCGCCAGGACGACCTCCAGGCCCAGGCGTCGGGCCTGGGGGCTGTCGGGCATCAACTCGGAGCACAGGGTCAGGGCTTCAGAAGTCGTGTAATCGAGCTGCGCGGCCAGCCCTTCCCGCTGTCGCGGCGAGCTGATCGCGAAGAGACGTTCGGCGAGGCGGTTCTCGATCTGCACGGCCCGCTGCATGTCGGCAAGGGCCGCTTCCAGGCGACCCTGCGCGCACGCCAGCCGCGCGCGGTTGACCAAAGTCGCGGCGACCCTGGGATGTTCCGGACCGAGCGCCTTCTCCCGGATGGCCAGCGCTCGCTCGACCAAGGGCTCCGCTTCGCTGTAGCGGCCCGCCTGCTGATACAGGGCCCCGAGGCTGTCGAGGCTGCTCGCGACACTGGGAGCGTTCGGCCCCAGCGCTTTCTCGCGGATCGCCAGCGAGCGCTTCAGAAGCGGCTCGGCCTCATCGCATCGGTTGGTGTTGCAGTACAGAACCGCGAGGTTGCCCAGGCTTGTCGCGGTATCGGGATGGTCCGGACCGAGGGCTTTCTCGCGGATCGCCAGCGCCCGCTTCTCCAGCGCCTCCGCCTCTGCGTACCGGCCCATGTCCTCGTATAGCGATGCCAGGTTGCTGAGGCCGGTGGCGGTCTCGGGATGGTTCGGTCCAAGGGCTTTCTCGTAAATGGCCACGGCGCGCTTGAAAGGCGGCTCCGCGTCCGAGTCGCGGGACATGTTCATGTACAGCGCCCCCAGGTTGTTCAGGCAGGTGGCGGTGTCCGGGTGCTGCGGTCCCGATATCTTCTCACGGATCGCCAACGCGCGCTTGACCGGCGCCTCCGCCTGGTCGTAGCGGCCTGTCTCCTGGTACAGGGTTCCGAGACTGTTGAGGCAGGCGGCGACGCCCGGTGAGTTTGGGCCCACGGTCTTTTCCCAGATCGCCAGAGCGCGTCGGTACACCGGCTCAGCTTCGGCATACCGGCCCATGTTGTCGTAAAGCACTGCAAGGTTGTTGAGGCTGGTGGCGGTGTCGCGATGCTCCGGCCCGAGCGCCTTCTCACGAATCGCCAGCGCGCGCTGGGCCACCTCCTCGGCCTCCGCATAGCGGCCCACATCGTCATAGAGCGCCGACAAGTTGCCCAGACCGGTGGCGACCGTGGGGTCGTTCGCCCCCAGTTTCTTCTCCCAGATCGCGATGGCACGCTTGTAAAGCGGCTCCGCGTCGGCGAACCGGCCGAGGTTGGTATAGATCCACCCCAGGTTGTTCATGCCGCCGGCGAGGTCGAGGCTGTCCGGCGCGAGCGCCTTCTGCCGGATCGCCAACGCTCGCTCGGCGAGAATTGCAGCCTGCGCGTACCGCCCCATCTCCTCGCACACTGTGGCCAGACACCCCAAGCTGGTGGCGGTATCCGGCTGTTCCGGGCCAAGCGCTTTCTCGCGGATCGCCAGGGCGCGCTTGTAGCAGGTCTCCGCCTCCGGGTAGCGTCTCATTTCCTCGTACAGCGCCCCGAGATCGGAAAGGCTGTCGGCTACGGCGGTGTGGTTGGGGCCTAGCGCCTTCTCCTGTATCGAAAGCGCACGTTTCAGCAGCGGCTCGGCCTCGCCGTAGCGCTCGGCTGCCACATACAGTGACCCCAGCTTCTGGACATACGGGAGGGAGTCCGGGGCGTTCGGTGCCGGCGTTTTCTCACGGGCCGCAAGGGCACGCTTGTAGTAAGACTCCGCCTCTGCTTGCCGGTGCATGTCCTCGCACAGCACGCCCAGTTGGTAGAGGCTGAACGCTATGGCGGGATGGCCCGGTCCCAGTCTCTTCTCCCGGATCGCCAGCGCCCGCTTCGCCAACGGCTCCGCGTCCGCATAGCGGCCAAGCTCGAAGTACAGCAGCGTCAGGCCGTCGAGGCTGCCCGCGATGTCGAGATGATCCGGTCCGAGCGCCTTCTCCCGGATGGCCAGTGCGCGTTTGAGCAGCGGCTCCGCGTCTGCGCGCCGGCCTGCGACGAAGTAGACGGTCGCCATCGCGCTGAGCTTCGTGGCCAGAAGAAGCTGGTTGTCGCGCAAGCCCTGCTCGTAAAGCGCCAGGGCCCGCTCCGCCAGGGGCAAGGCCTCATCGAACTTGGCTTGCCGACACAACTGGCCGGCGCGATTCTCCAGTTCCTGCGCCTCCTTAAGCATCGCCGCCGTATTCGTCGCTTGAGCGAACACGGCGGCCAGCGGGACGAGCGCCGCGCCGATGCACATCGCCACGATGGCGCAGAGGAACCGCTTGCCTGTCATCTCGCCCGTCACCGCCTTCAGTCGGAACATGGATAGGATACGCCGACGGCATTTCCCCCTTACGTCGCTCCTGTCTGTAACCGATTCGGCGCTCTTGTGCGATGTCCTTCCCCGATCGGCCCCGATGTCGCAGGGGAACGCGAGAGTGTCGCCGAATAGTCCATCGAACAAGTCGGTCGTGCACTCTGAAACGAGGAGGCCATCCACATGATCGTGCCTCAGACAGTGCGAGTTCGGCTGTTGTCACGGCTGCATTGGCTGACACTCCTGGCGGCATCCGCCTTGGCAGCGTTCGCCGTAGCCTGCGCCTCCGGCGCGAGCGGCCCTATCGACATGTCATACGTGAGAGCGGCTGCAGGCCCGGATGGCTTGAAAGACTGGATGCCGGTCAAGGCCGGGATCAACGCCTCATACCTGTGGGTCAAGTTCAGCCCCGATTACTTCCAGCTCGAGGTTTCGCCCGACGACATTCAGGGCCCCAAATCCCCCGAATGGCATGTGCCCTATCTGACGGTGACCGTGAACTCCTTCGGCCCGGCGATGCTATGTGACGGCAAGCCGGTGTCGGCCATCCCGATGGTGTTCCGGGGGGTGTGGAAAGTGGTGAACGACAAGAGCCACGCCGGCGGGAAGCCACGTTGGGTGTTCACGCCCACGGAACCGGAGAGTCCCGACGCCCAGGTTGTCACCTACGACCCCAAAGGCTCCCTGCTCAGTCCCCCCTTGCGGTTGATCGATTCCAAAGTGCGCATCTCGATCAAATTCAAGGATGCCTACGTCGAGCACAAAGAGAACAAGTCATTCCTGGACCGGGTTTCGGGCGCCCTGGGCTTTGTCGCCAGCGTCGTCACCGGGTGCGGGCCGGCGTTCAAGAGCCTGAGCATCTTCTCATCGCTCCGGTCGAATGACCGCATCGGCGCCGCCAAGTCGGTCGTGGACTTCTTCGACAAGCAGACCCAGCCCGCCAACCCGAACCAAAAGGATGTCACACTGATGCAGATAGACGACATCCGCTGGCTGCCCGGCGACGAGCAGCTTCCCAACGGGGATGTCGCGCCGGTGCCGCATCACATTCTGATCGCTCCGACGGCGGCCTTGAAGACCGCTAATCTCACTGATGGCTTCACCAGCCTGGGGCCTGTCAAGGAACTGATGTCGAGCGTCGGCCCCGCCCCCGTGATGATGATCACGTTCGATCCGGTCGAGACGGTGTTGCCGAATACCACGAGCACCATTCTCAACGATCTCGACGCGGGCGATGGCTTGCGGAAGGCCTTCCGCGGCATTCGCGAGGCAGCCCTGGCGAAGGACCCCGCCAAGCTGCGGGCCCTTCGCGCCGCCGCCCAGATGGAGGCTGAAGCCCGCGTGGACACGGGCAAGTTCCTGGACCGCGAAGTGGACGCTGTGGACGACGCCTTCGTGATCGAGGTCGCGGCGCGGATGGGAAGCGCGACAGATGCGGCCGTGGCGCTCGGGATTCCCGAGAGCACGATCATGGTCGCTCAGAAACGCAGCCGCCCGGCCTCCGACGTGGCGGTAGTCACCCAGATCGCCGAGGTCGCGCGATCCGACAAGGCCGTGAGGGCCTTCGGGAACGCGGACGACAGCGGGCTGCACGAGTTCGGCAAGCCCGGCGGCGCCTCCTGGAGCACCACCAAGCGGGCTCTGGACATCGTTGACCCGCCCGGCCCGGAGCAACAGCTCGACCGCGAGGCGGCGGAGGTGCTGTACTGGCTCAGAGCGGCGGGCATCGAAGACCCCGAGACCGAAATGCGCCTGCGGCCCTATGAGGCGCGGCGATATGCTAGAGATGTAGCCAAAGAGCACGGGCAGGAGGTCAGCTTCGCCACGCCATAGTCTGATCGAGAGGGAGACTGACTTGAGAAGCACAACTTACCGGGCCGCAACGACGCTGGCCCTCGTCGCCATCTCTGCCATCGCCATGTCAGTCACTGCCGCCGCACCTGCTCCCGTCGAAGGCGTGTTGTCCGGCTACGGGCGGATCAAGCTTTCCGTCGAACCGGACGCCTCCGGGGGCGGGGCCGCCATCTTCGCCTGCGAGGATGCCCGGCACGCCGATCAGTTGCTGAGCAAGCTGCGCGCCGACTTCACCTGGGACAAGCTGTCGCCCGAGCGGCAGATCAGCTTGCCCGGCGGCGCGCCGGCTCTCGCGGCGGAGGGCAAAGGCGTGCTCGTCTTCGCCAGCCGGGGGAACGTCGTTTATGCCCTCGCCGCTGCCTCATCCGAGGCGGCGCAGGCGGCCCTGAAGCGCTATGCCCTCGGCGGCGGCGATACCGCGTTCACCCCCAAGAAGCGCCACCCGATGTCGCTGGACTTCTTTGATCTGCGCCCGGTGAGCGTGTACTACCTGCCCCTGAACGTGCGCGACATGGAGCAGGGCTGGATGCGCTACGACCGCGAGACCCTCGGGCGGCTCCCAGCCTTCTGGTCGCGCTTCGGGTTCGGTTACAGCCTGTTCCAGCCTTACTTTGGGATGGACGAGTTGGCCGACGGCGCGCCCCACTTCTTCCCCCTCGAGTATTGCGTCAAGCAAGCCGTTGCCAACGATGAGGTTGTCATGGCGCACGTCGGGCAATACTGGGCGCCGTGGTGGATGCGCAACCGCTTCCCGCGCGACATCGTTCAGTGGGACCCTCACGCGATCACCGGCTGGGGCTCCATCGACGCGATGGGCAGCACCCACCTCAGCCAGTCGGCGTCTGAAGAGGCCTATGCCTATTCCCGGCGCTTCACCAGCGAAGCGCTCGACCACCTGCACGCCGCCGCCGGCGATCACCTGGGGTGCTTCCGCGTCGTCGGAGGCGGCCATCCCGGCGATGAGATGGGCCTGCACCACATGAGCACCGAGTTCATGGACTACGACGAGGCCGGGCAGGCGGCCTTCCGCCGCTGGCTGCGGGACACGCGCAAGCTCGACTTGCCGACGCTGAGCCGACGCTGGTACGGCGACGAGAAGCGGCTGCAGTCCTGGGATCAGGTGAGCATCCCCTCGAATTACGAGTTTTTCGGCGGCTTCGGGGACGACACGTTGAACCTGCTCCAGGGCTGGCTGTGGCGACCGGACAAAAAGACCGCCGAGGACGAGGGGTGGTACAAGTCCGACTACACTCCTGGCGACGAATGGACGCCGACCGACCTTGCGCCCTCCCTGAAGCAGCTCTTCCTGTTTGGCTCCGAGCGCGACAAGGACCTGCGCGAGGGCAAGAGCACCGTCGCGTGGCTCCGCAAGGAGTTTGACGCCTCGGCATGGCTGGCGAAGAATCAGGGGCGGCAGGTCTATGTCGTGGCACAAGTCGAGGACACCGCCACCCAGCCGGTCGAGGTGTTCCTCAACGACGCATACCTGGGGCCGATCAAGCCGAAGACCGTCTGGTGCGGCCCAATCGCCTTCAAAGCGACCGCCCTCATCAAGCCGGGGCGCAATGTGCTGTGCTTGAAGGTGCAAAGCGGGATCATCCGCGGGCCGGTGTTCCTCACCACCGAGGAGCCTAAGCGCTATCCGTACCTGGGCAAGCTTGAGAATGCCCGCTGGGTGGACCTGCGCGACTGGGAGGCCCAGAAGCTGGTCCAGGGCTGGAAGCGCGAGGCGCGCCCCGTCCGCGAGAAAGACCCCGATACGCCCTTCATGTTCTGTCCGGGAGGGTCGCGGGAGTATTGGGATCACTTCCTGGAGTTGAAGACCGAACTGGGCGTCTCGTGCCTGCATTTCACCGGCGGCGGGTCGTCGTACATGCCCTGGTGGAGCGGAATTGGCTATGTCTGGGGGGCCTACGGCACCTCCGAAGAGGGCGGCACGATCTCGGACACCCCGGGCCTGAGCCGCGAACTGGCCTGGATGCTGCTCGATGCTCAAGGGCATCACAACTACTATTATGACGCCCTCGACTGTATGAGGATCGAGGAGAAGACGCATTGGTTCTCCCAGAACGCGCGGTTGCTGGAGTTGATGGGCAAGGCCACCTGGGAGAAGCCGCCTATCGCGGTCTTCCGCGCCGCCCGCAGCGACAACTACTTCCCCTACACCGCCCAGGCGGATGACTGGGACATCGGCCGCAGCAGCCTCCAGGCCGCGCACTACCAGAACGTCTATGTGACTGAGTCCGAACTGCGCGCCGGGCTGGCCGGCGACTACCCCGTCGTTTTCGACGGCGGCACCTCCGTGCTCGATGAGGACGTGCTGGCGGCGATTGAGCGCTATGTGCGCGCCGGGGGCACCTTCGTGGCCGTGAACGTGACCGGCCGCCACACGCCTCTCGAGGCCGACGCCTGGCCCATCGAGAGGCTCACCGGCTTCAAGGTGATCGGCGAGCGCGACAACATGCACGTCACGGTCCTGCCGGGCAATCCCCTCCTCAAGCGCCTCGCCGGGATGACCTTCAACGGCAACGGCATCGCGGTGAACTGGATGGGCGTGAATCACCTCTCCGAGGGCGCAGTGGCCCTCGAACCGAAGGATGGCGACGGAGCGGTGCTGGCACGGTGGGAAGACGGCACAGCGGCGGTCGGGATGCGCCGGCTCGGCAAGGGGCGGGTCATCATCCTCGGCTCGTCCTTCTGGCGCAGCATGTCCGACCGCGCCGGCAATGGCATTTCCCTGAACGGGTCGGTGCAGACGACATTTTTCAACGATCTCTTCAGCGGGCTGGGGATTCGCCGCCAGGCGGATGCGGACAGCGAGGATGTCTGGGTCCGGCACATGGTCACCAAGAACGGGCTTCAGGACTGGGTGATGGCCTACAATGCCGGGCGCGGGGCGGAGAAGGGGCGGACCGTGTCCCTCCCGCTGTCCCACAAGCCTGCCTGTGTCTTCGACATCGTCACCGGCAAGCCGGTGGATTTCACCTGGGAAGACGGCGCGGCGCGCATCCCGAACGTGGACCTCGACATGAACGCGGTGAAGGTCTTCGGTGTCGAGCGCGACAGCTTCCTCGACGCGGCGCAGCGCTGGTTCGCCGAAAAGCGGCGCTACGAGACCCGCCCGGTGGTGAGCAAAAGCCCGCCGCCTGCCGCGCCTCAGCCGCCGTCCACCGCCGTGGCGATGGACACCTTCCGCTTCCGCCAGGCCGACGCCGGGGCGAAGACCGACTTGGCGTGGCTCACCGAGCCGACGGCCGGCGCGGCGTGGCACGACGCGAGCTATGGCTTCTGGGACGAGATGGGGTATGCGGCCAAGGGCATCGGCCTGTACCGGCGAACGTTCCGCGCGCCGGCGGCATGGCGGGGGCACAGAGTGCTGCTGGCTTGCGCCTCCTGGGATTATCCCGTCTTCCTCGAGCGCGCCACGATGTACCTGAACGGCAAGCGCGTAGGCGACTATGAAGGGCACCCCTGGGCGAACTTCGATGTGCTCGACATCACCCCATACCTCAAGGAGGGAGAGAACGCTCTGGGTGTCCTGGTCGAAGCCACCGAGGTTCGAGGCGGTTACATCGGGCAACTCACCGCGTTTCCGCTGGAGAACCTGGAGGATGCGAAGGATCTCAGCGCGGGCTGGAAGCTATACTCGGACAACCAGAAATGGACTCCGGTCAACCTGCCCCTGGAGGCGACCGGGCGACACCTCGAGACAGACGTGACCCTGCCGGCGGCGTGGAAGGGCAAGGATGCCTTCCTGGAGTTCGAAGTCGCGGATCGGTGGGTCGGCTGCGTGGTCATCAACGGGCGCGTGATCGCCTACAACGGTTTCCTGCACCCGTATGGGAACATCATGCAGGTGAACCTGTACCCGTGGGCGAGGCCTGGCGAGGTCAACCGCATCGAACTGTGGTCGTACAGGCCGCAGGAGCAAGCGCAGCAGAGAATGATCGTCAAGAGCGTGCGAATCGGGGCAGTGCCGCAGGCCCGTTAAGCGAGGATGAACGCCGTGCGAAGAGGTTTGATGATCGGATTGTGCCTGTCCTGCGCCGGGATGATGGCCGCTTGCGCCGCCCATGCCCAGGGCGGCGCCCCCGCCGGACCGCGTAACATCATCGTGAACGGCGGCTTCGAGGACTGGGCGCCGCTTGACCCGAACACGGCGCAGCGCGAGGACGTGCGCAACATTGACCTCGTCCCGCCCAACAGCGGCCCCGTGGGCTGGACGCCCATGCGCGAGTTGACGAAGGGCCAGGCGCGCACTGCGACGATCGCGATGGACGAGACGATCAAGCACTCCGGCGCGCGGTCAGTGCGCATCAAAAACGGCGACATGCGCGACATCACGTACGTCTACTACTCCACGGAGCCCTTCGCCGCCAAGCCCGATGACCCGCATAACATCCAGCCGAATCGCCGGTACATGGTCCGCTGGTGGGTGAGGGGCGAGAACGTCGAGCCCAGCGGCACCGGGCCTATTATGATGATGAACTACATGTCGCAGAAGGACGGCAAGTGGTACCGCACCGACACGTATGAGTTGGGCGTGCCCCTGCCCACCGGCGCCTTCGACTGGCAACAGCGACAGTTCGTGTTCATCACGGACGAGTACGCAAAGTGGGCGGCATTCACGTTTCAACTGCGCTGGACGACCGGCGCCGTGTGGTATGACGACGTCGAACTGCTCGACATCGGCCCGGTCGTGCGCGTGGAGACCTATTGACCTGTGACGGAGCGTATTCGTGGCCGCCCATCAAAGGAGAGACCGTCATGCGTGCGGTTCCCCGGTTTCGGAGTTGGCTCATGGTGACCCTGTCCCTCGCGCTGAGCGCCGGCGTACAGGCTGCCCCGGGCGTCTACGTCTCCACCCAGGGCAAGGACGCCTGGAGCGGCAAACTGGCCGCCCCCAACAGCGGCAAGACCGACGGCCCCTTCCGCACTCTCGAGCGGGCGCGCGACGAGGTCCGCAAGCTGATAGCAGCCGGGCGGCTTCCCAAAGGCGGCCTGACGGTGGAACTGGCGGCCGGGGCGTATGAGCTGGCCCAACCCCTCGTCCTGACCGCCGAGGACAGCGGAACGCCCGAGTGCCCGATCACATGGCGCTCCCATCCCGGCGCGGAGGTTCGCCTGATCGGCGGCAAGGTCGTGCACGGCTGGAAGCCGGTCACCGACCCGGCGGTCCTCAAGCGCATGGACCCCGCAGCGCGCGGGAAGGTCCTCCGGGCCGATCTCAAAGCGCTGGGGATGACCGATTTCGGCGCGATGGAGGCCGGGCAGAGCTGGGGCGCTTCGCGTCCGGGGCTGGAGGTGTTTTTCGCCGACAAGCCCATGACCCTCGCCCGGTGGCCCAACGAGGGTTTCGTCACCATTCCTGAGGTTCTGGGGACGACGAAGCAGGACATCCGCGGCACCACCGGCTGCATGGAGGGCATCTTCCGGTACGAGGGCGACCGCCCTTCGCGGTGGGTCGGCGAGAAAGACATCATGCTGGAGGGCTACTGGTTCTGGGACTGGGCCGACCAGCGCCTGAAGGTCCAAAGCATCGACACCGAGCGGCACATCATCACCCTGGAGCCCAAACCGCAGCATAGCTACGGCTTCCGCAAGGGGATGTACTACTACGCCTACAATCTGCTGCCGGAGCTGGACCAGCCCGGTGAGTGGTATCTGGACCGCGACGCGGGCGTGCTGTACTTCTGGCCGCCCTCGCCGCTGGACAAGAGCCGTGTCGTCGTCTCGGTGCTGCCCGGGTTGGTGACGATGCAGAAGACGGCCCACGTGACCCTCCGTGGACTGACGTTCGAGTGCTGCCAGGGGACCGCGTTGTCGCTGAACGACGTGGAGGGCGTGCAGGTCGCCGGCTGCGTCATTCGCAACACCGGGGCCTGGGGCGTAGGGCTGTCCGGCAAGGACAGCGGCGTTGTCGGCTGCGATCTGTACAACCTGGCCGACGGCGGGGTCAGCATGAGCGGGGGCGTCCGAAACACGCTCACGCCCGGCAATCTCTATGTGGACAACTGTCACCTGTTCAAGTTCGGTCGCTGGAACCCCATCTGCAAGCCTGGGGTGCAGGTGGACGGGGTCGGCAATCGCGTCACCCACAACCTCTTCAACGACGCCCCGCACATGGCCATCATGTGGGGCGGCAACGACCACCTCTTCGAGTACAACGAGTTCCACAGCGTGGTGTACGGGGCCAACGACGCCGGAATCATGTATGCGGGCTACAATCCCGCGATGCGCGGGCATATCATCCGCTACAACTACTTCCACCATGTGTATGGCTTCCACGACCAGGGCTGCAACGGCGTCTACCTGGATGACATGTTCTGCTCCGCCACCCTATATGGCAACGTGTTCTATAAGGTGCCGCGTGCGGCTTTCATTGGCGGCGGCCATGACAATGTGGTGGACAACAACATCTTCGTCGACTGCCAGCCGGCGTTGCATGTGGACGCTCGGATGATGGGCTGGGCCTCGGATTCGGTCGGCATCATGAAGCAGCGCCTGGAGGAGGTGCCCTACAAGGAGGAGCCGTGGCGCAGCCGCTACCCACAACTGCTGACCTACCTGGATGGCAACTACGCCCAGCCCCGGGGCAATCTCGTCACCCACAATATCTGCTGGGGCGGCAGTTGGGACGAGATCGAGGGCAAGGCGCGCCCTGGCGTGAAGCTGGAGAACAACCTGGTCGGCGTGGACCCGCTATTCGTGGACGCAGCGAAGGGCGACTTCCGGCTCAAACCCGCGTCCCCAGCCTGGAAGCTGGGCTTCCAGCGCATCCCCATCGAGAAGATCGGCCTGTACGCAAGCCCGCTGCGCGCCTCCTGGCCCGTGACGACGACCGTCCGCCCCCCGTACAAGCCGCAGGCGGCCGCGGCAAACCCCGGGCTGACGGTCAGACACCCCGGCCCGACCTTCGCCGTGCCCCGGACCTCGGCCCAGATCAACGTGGACGGTAAGCTGGAGGCCGCGGAGTGGGGCGGGCTGGACCCCAAGCGCGCGATGCGGCTGGCGCAAGGCCTGGAGGAAGAGCCGGTCAGCCCGCCCAGCAGCGCCTGGCTGGCCCACGACGGCACGCACTTGCTGGTGGCGGTCAGCAATGAGGTGAACCCCGACCAGCCGCTGAGGATGGGCGACACCTGGGGCAGTGATGATGCGGTGGAGTTGGCGTTCCGCAACCCGGACATCGGGCCGGGCGCGCCGCTGCTCATCCTGCGTGGCTACCCCTCGGGCCATTTCGTCAGCAGCGACGAGGCCGGCGCCCCGCCGGAAGCCGTGAAGAAGGCCGCCGAGGGAGTCCTCTACGCCGCCCAGGTGGTGGACAAGAGCCACTGGACCGCCGAGTGGAGCATACCCTTGGCCTCTTTGGGTATCGATCCGAAGAAGACCCACAAGTTTGCGTTCAGTCTGACGGTGCGCAAGAGCGCCGGGCCGGAGTGGGTGCTTTGGGTGGGCACCCATCACGCCACCTGGAATACGAACAACGCCGGGTTCCTGGAGCTGAAGTAGCCGCGCAGGCGGCCATCATCCTGTGCTGGCAGCATGACACCGTGGACTTCACTCAGAATGACCCCACGCTGCTATCGCTATGGCGCCGAGAGGCGCGATGTGCCGTTCGTGCCCACTAACACGCCCCTGCCGTAATCGGCGTCGGCTACTTCAATCCCTGGAGTTCGGCGCAGCTTGAGAAGGCCTGGTTCGGGCTGTCACCGCAGGCCGGCTTGCCGATGATGCGGATGCCCCAGACCTCCGTGGGCGGAATCGTCAGGGCGAACGTCTGCCCGTCCTGCAGGCCGTTCGCGTCGGTCGCGGTGGTTGCGGGGTAGCTGTCCAGCGTGCCGACGGCCTCCCAGGGGCCGTCCTTCGTGCGCTTGATCTCGAGGCGCGGCTTGCCCGCTGAAGCGTCGAACCACCCGCCGTCGTGGAAGCAGTGGCCGTGCGCGAAGACGATCCTCGACACGCGCACCGGCTGCGCCACCTCCACCGCGTACCAGTCCTCATCCATTTTCCGCCCATCGAAAGTGACCCGGTAGGTGTGCGCGTCGTCATCGGCGATGTCCCCGTCGACATTCCCCGCTCGCGACCATGTTTCGGCGCCGAACGCGAGGAGGCTGGTCGGCGTCGGCGATGCGCTGCCGGTCACCGGGAACCACACCAGATAGCGCGAGCCGTCGCCGCCGAGTTCGGAGAAGGGCTGCATCGACAGGACCATGCCGTCGCCCGGATTCCCGGATTTCGTTCGGCCAATCAGTTTCGCCGGAGCCTCGAAACGCCAGTCCGCCGACCCGTTGCCCTCCGCTTTGCCGCCGGCCGCGCTCGCCGAGAGGCTAACCGCTCGCAGCGGCTGGACGCCGGGGTTCGCCGATTCCGCCGCGCCGAGGACAAGCGGCCCGCACATGACGGCGATGCGGCCCTGGTTCGTGTGATCGCCGACGATCGTTCGCGTCGGCAGGGACATGCGCAATGTGACCGCGTCGTGAGCTCCCCACTGGCGGTCGATGACCGCGTACCGGCCTGGCTGTGCAGCGGTCGAGGCCTGGCTCCCGTTCACCCACAATGAGACGTTTTCGGTGAACGCCGGGATGCGCAGTGACAGCGGGAACCGGACCGGACGCTCCGGGCTTACGGCGATCCGCACGGAGCCGTCGAAGGGGTAGCGCGTGGTTACGCGCAGTTGCACCGGCGTGCCCCGGATGCTCAGGTCGGTTTCGCCGGAGTCGAAGAGGTTGATGACCGCGCCGCTCCCATCCGACGTGACCGCGATCTGAGGGATCAACGCGATCCCTCGCGGGCCACTGGACAGACAGCAGCACGTCCCATTCCCGTAGGGCTTCTTGCCCTCCAAAGCGGTGTAGTAGCACCACTGGTCGCAGGTGGGCTTCTGCGCGCCGAGGAGGTGGTTGTAGATGGTGCGCTCCAACTGTTCCGCGTACTTCGGGTCGCCGGTCAGGCGCAGGAGTTGCAGGTTGAGCTGCGTCCAGGTGACGGTGACGCACGTCTCGCAGATGCTGTGCGCGGTGTCATTCGGCAGAAAGTAGTCATCGTGGAAGCACTCCCCCTGACTGGCCGAGCCGGTGAGGTACAGGCGCCTGGCGACGATGTCCTCCCACGCGTATTGGGCTGCCTGGAGTAGCTGCGGCTCGCCGGTGGCGCGGTACAGCTCGCACAGGCCGACGATGTTCGAGAGCATCTCATAGGCCTTGCCATTGGCTACGCGGTTGACGGCCTTGTACTTGAGCAGGCTTGAGAGGACCTTCGCGCCGTGGGGCTGATCCCAGGCCTCGAGGATGTAGCGGCAGAAGGCGAGGTACTGCGGGTCTCCGGTCTGGCGGTAGAGCAGGACCATCGGCTCCATGACGCTGGTGGCCGCCATGCCGATATGCTCGCCGGCGGTGATAATGTCGCGCCTGCCCTTGCCGAAGGTCGCGCAGAGCAAGTCGCCGATGCGTTTCGCGCTGTTCAGTGCGTCGGGATCGCCGGTGTACTTGTAGTATGTCAGCAGCCCGATGAGGCAGTATTTGTGGACCCACACGTCCCAGCTTGTCCAGCGGTCCTTCGGGAGATAGGTGCCCAGGTACCCGTCGGCCTGCTGGCACTGCATGAGACCCTTTGCCACGCGGTCGAGCTTTTCTTTCAGCGCCGGGTCGCCGGTGTTCACCCAGGCGAGGGTGGCGGCGTGCAGCCACTTGCCGACGTGTTCGCCGATCCAGTCCTGGCTGCCGGGTCGGTTGCGGAACCCACCGAGAAGCTCGTCTTCGTTGACGACAAGCAGCCGGGCGCTCTCGCTGAGGGCGATGCGCTTGCCGAGGTAGCCGGTGAGGCGCACCTGGTCAGGTTCCAGGAGTGTCTCGCGGTCCTGCACAGCAGGTTTCACGGCATCAGGCACGGGCGTCACCGCGGCTGCGGCGAGGCGGGCGAACAGAAGAAGGGCGGGCAGGGCAAACCAGCGCGGTCGCATGGGGGAGGGGTCCTTTCGTCGATCTCGTGAGAGGTACATTCCACGGGCGGGTGTCGGGACCTGTCTGTGGGCTCTTCCTCAATGTGTGTGGGTAGCTCGACGGAAGCTCCGTAAGCTGATCTCGATGAACGAGTGAATGCCGTCAAGCCCCCAAAGGGGGCGGGCCGCTCATTGTCTGGCTGACGCGAGCGTCAGTATCTGTCTAGCGACTGTTTCCTCAGACCATGTGGCAGCGCGATTTATCGCGCCAAATGCGGGCCGAACTGCCCTCCGCCCAT
>Ga0181520_10001117_pt1 | contig 56241 bp, 44 predicted proteins | sample PEATcosm2014_Bin_29_FD_132451 | JGI IMG/M metagenome (GOLD analysis project Ga0181520, IMG submission 132451) | Peatland microbial communities from MTU Mesocosm Facility, Houghton, MI, USA - PEATcosm2014_Bin02_30_metaG | ecosystem: Environmental > Terrestrial > Soil > Wetlands > Peat | place... | reverse complement strand
GTTGAGCACGTCGGTGGTCTTGCCGCACTTGTCGATATAGAACTCGGGCTGCCAGAGGCATCGGCACGGCCGCGGGTGAATCCTGGAAGGGCGAGGTTGCCTTCCCGCAAAGTCCCCAGACCAGGCCGCCGCCGGCCTCCACGAACTTGACCAGGTTGCGCTGTGCCGCAGGCGTGATCTGCCCGAAGCCTAAGCGGGGATGCCTCGCTCACGCTTCGGGTTGCGAAATTGTCATTCCGCCAATTCACCCTCGATTGCCAAGCGGACGAGTTCGGCAACCGACTCGACTTCCATCTTGATGAAGACCTCGTGACGACGGCTTTCGATGGTCCGGATGCTCAAACCCAACTCCTTGGCGATGCTCTTGTTCGGCTTGCCCTGAACGATCAGATTCATCACGCTGCGCTCGGCGACCGTGAGCCGCTCGGCCCGCTGCCGGATCTCGCCGCGGCGCTGGGCCTCGCCGCGCGTGGCGGCGTCCTGCGCCAAGGCCTTGCGGATGGCGTCCCAGAGTTCCTCTTCGTCGTACGGCTTCTCCAGCAGGGTCACCGCCCCGGCCTTCATGGCGCGGACTGTCGACCGGGTCCGCGGGAAGGCGGTGAGCACGATCACGGGCGGCGCCGCGCCCCGCTCGGCGAGCCGGTCCTGAAGGTCCAGACCGCTCATGCCGGCCATGCGGATGTCGGTGACGACACAACCCGGACTTCTCGGCATATAACGCGAGAGAAAATCCTCGGCGGAAGCAAACGCTTCCGCCCTCAGTCCCAGCGAACGGACCAGCGCGCAAACCGACTTTCGGGCGCGCTCGTCGTCGTCGACGACAAATACTACCGGCTCAAACGTCATGGGATTTGCCTCCATCGCTAGCAGGGAGGGTGAAGTGGAACGCGGCGCCGGACTCCAAGGCGGGCCCCGCCCACAACCGACCTCCGCAGGCCTCGACAATCGTGCGGGCGATGCTCAGCCCCATGCCCAAGCCGTCCGGCTTGGTGGTGATGAAGGGCTCGAAGATCTTGGCCTCCATTCCGGGCGGCAGCCCGTGGCCGCGGTCGGAAACGACGACCTCCAGCCCGCCGTCGCCAGGCGACGCCGAAACGGCGACGGTCCGCCGGTCGGCCGGCAGGGCCTTCACAGCGTCGATGGCGTTGGTCAGGAGATTGACGAGGACCTGCTGGATCTGCACCCTGTCCACCGTGACCGGTGGCAAGGCGGTGGGGAACGACGTTTGCACGCGGACCCGGGCATGGCGCAGCTCGACGGCGACCAAGCGCACGGCCTCTTCCACGATCTGTTCGATGCGGCACGCGGTGTGCGGCGCATCGCCGCGCCGCGCGAAGGCCCGCAGCCGCTTCACGACTTCGGCGGCCGACACGGCCGTGCCGGCGATCTCCTCGTTCCATTCGCGCACGCTGTCCAGGTCGGGCGGGCCCTCTTCGGCCAACACGTTGCGCGTGGCCTTGGCATAGTTGAGGATGGCGTAGAGGGGGTGGTTCAACTCGTGGGCCAGCTCCGCCGCCATCTCCCCCAGCGTGGAGAGTCTCGCGACGTGGGTCAGTTGCTGCCGCATGTCCTGTAGCTTCTCTTCCGCCTCTCTGCGCTCGGTGAGGTCGGTGATGAACGCCCAGTGTGGCCCTGCCGTCGGGAAGCTCCACGGCCGTCGCCAGAACGCTCGCTGGGAACTGTGAACCGTTCTTGCGCTGAGCCACGGCTTCGTACTCCGAGACAACGGGCAAACCGTGCGAGCGTTGACGGGCGCGCTGGTCGATCAGCGCCCGCCACTCGGGCGCCCAGAAATCGGCAATCGGCCGGTCAAGGACTTCCTCCGTCCGTTGGTAGCCAAACAGCTTCAGGTAGGCGCGATTGGCATGGAGTTGCAGTCCGTCTCGGCCGATGCCGATGGCTACCGGGGCATCCTCGAAAAGGGTACGGAAGCGAGATTCGCTTTTCCGCAATGCCTGCTCCGAGTACTTGCGCACCAGGGCATTGGCAAAGACTTCTCCGATCAGACGCAGGCGAGAGACAACGTCCGGCCGCCAGTTGCAAGGCTGCTTTACAAACTGAAAGGCGATCAGCCCGATAACCCCCATTCCGATCCTCAACGGCACGGCAACGACGGATCGGAGACCGTGCGTGCGGCACAATTGCCGCTCTTCAACCGCATGGTCCGGCAGCCCCGCAGGAAGGAGAGGTAGGAAGACAGTCTTGTCTTCCATGACTTGGGAGAAATACCAAGGAAGCTCTTTGACGTACATCACCTCGATCGGGGACGGCTCGACGCCCGCAGCGGCATACGAGTGCGTCCTCCTACCACCTGTGCGATCCGGTAGCAACTCCACAACGTTTAGCCGATCAACCGCCAGGAATTCGGCCAGGGACCTAAGGGACTGATCGATGGCTTCATCGACTTGATCGGCGGAAGAACCTGCAAGGGTTGCGGAAAGATCGGCAATCAACTGCTCGAATCGCATCCGGTCCCCAATAGCCAACTCAGCCCGCTTGCGGTCGGCGATGTCGCGCCGCTGTTCCTGTTGTTGCACGAAGACGGCAACGCCCAGATTGGCATAGATCACCGCTACAAAAAATTGACCGAACAGGACCGACTCTTCGCCGCTGACGCCTTGGAGAATCGGAAAGGCGATCATCAGCAGTGGAAGCGACATCAATACCATGGCCTTGAGAGGCCGTGAGCGCCGCGCGGTCCACGCCATCCAAGCGCAATAACCCAATGCCAGGACGTGGAATATCCGCACGGGAACCATGAATCGGCTGACCTGAACGCGGGGAACATAGACGGAGCCCCAGCGGCCCAATTCCACCGGGCCCAATGCTTCCACGGAATCCCACGGAATCGGCATCGTGCGGACAGTTCCGGCGACGACCAACACCAGATAGCCGGCGGTTAGCAAGCCTTCGGGCCATCCGGGGACTCGACCACAAAGGTCGTCGTACAATCGTATCAGGAAGATCGCACAAAGGTAAGAACACAGCGTTTGCCATCGCGTCATGTCCACGAAGGCTTCAACGTCGGCGCCAGGGCCCCGCAACGCGCCGAGCGACGCGTAGACCGCCGCGAGGAGCGAAATCAAGGCAAACCATCCCAAGGGCCTCCACTGCCGTTGTACACAAACGAGCAACCCGGAGATTGCGCCTGCCGTCAGCGCCATCCCCGCCACGGCTGCATCCAGAAAGAGAATTGGCGATGTCATAATGTCTCCAGCGCCTTTGCCGCCCATTTGCGCACGCTGCCCGCCGAAAGAAAGACACGATCGAGGGGGCACCTCGGCTAACCCCTCCTCAACAATCACTTCTCGGATTGCCTCTTCGTCGTCCGGATCGAACTTGGGGAAGACCACGATCAGCACGCTCATGCGTCCGATGGCTCGGTGGCGGATCACCCCTTCCTCGCGCTTTGCGCACATGGGAGTCCGGCCAGTTGGCAACTTCCATCTCACCCAACACTTTATGGGGGGTGCTGCGTAAGGACCTTGGACTTTTCAGTTTACACTACGCGCCCGCAGGCAGCAATGGACGAGGACCATGGACGAGGACCAATCCACGAATTCCACGCCTTGGGACTCGCGCGACGCCTTGCCGGCTTGGCACGGCGAGCGTCGACGCACCAAGATCCATTACAGCCATGGCATGAAACACCCGGCGGTCAAGTTGTCTACGGCAAGCAGTTCGTGGGAAGATGAATGAGCCGGCAGGCAAGGTCAATTTCCGGCCTTGCTGCCGGTGCAGCGGAGTTCTTGCAGCGATCGCAGATATCGACGAACTTCGTGAAGACGGCCTTGAATGCGCTCACGACGACCGGATCGAAGTGCTTGCCGGAGTCTTCGCACACCAAGCGACGCGCATGGTCCGCCGCGTAGGCGGGCTTGTAAGGCCGCACGGAAGTCAGCGCGTCGAAAACGTCGGCCAAGGCCACAATCCGGGCGGGCAAGGGGATTGCCTCGCCTTTCAACCCTGACGGATAGCCGCTGCCGTCGAACCGCTCGTGGTGATGCCGCGCAATGGTCACGGCCATCTCCAGGAAACTGCCGCTTTCGCTGTGCAGGACGACGTCCTCCAGGACTCGGCCGCCCAGGACGGTGTGCATCTTGACGATCTCGAACTCTTCCGGCGTCAGTCGCCCCGGCTTGAACAGGATCGCATCGCTGATGCCCACCTTACCGATGTCGTGCAGCGGGGTGGAACGATACAGGTCCGAGAGGAACTGCTCGCTGATCTCTCGGGCATAGGGACTTCCTTGCCTGAGTTGTTCGGCCAGCGCCTGGCAGTAGTCGCGGACCCGCAGCACGTGCTCCCCCGTATCCTCGTCCCGCGACTCGGCCAGTCTGGCGAGGGCAAAGACCGCGACATCTTGCATGGCGTCGATCTGGCGATTTCGCTCCTCGACAAGCCGAGCAAGCTTCCCGTCCGGGGCCGGAGAATCCGGCTCGGCGGACGCCACGCGGGCCATTGCCGCACGGAGGCGAAAGTGCAGTCGCACTTGCGAGCGCAGCACGGGCGGGTCGATCGGCTTGACCAGGTAGGCGTCGGCGCCGGCCTGGAAGGCCCGCACCTGCTCCTCTTCCGAGGAGACCGCCGAGACCATGATGATCTGGACGTTCTCCCGGGAGAGCGTCTCTCTCAGCCGGCGGCAGGTCTCGTAGCCGTCGATGCCGGGCATCTGGATGTCCAAGAGGACGAGGGCCGGTGTCTGCCGCGCCGCCAGCACAAGGGCATCCTCCCCGCTGGCGGCCGTTACGACCTGGTGGGTTTTCCCCAGTAGGCCCATTAGGAGTGCGCGGCTCGTCCGATCGTCGTCGACTACGAGAATACGGTCGTTCATCTTCTCTGCGTGCGATGTTGCCATGGAACAATCTGCGTCGTTTGGGGTCCGCCTACAGCGACAATCGCGGCAATCACGATGGCTATTCCGAACCTGCCGAGGATCTTGGTCCTCATCTTCATTCACGCGAACACGTCCTTCTACTCTGTTGAGTGCTGTTGGAGCAAATACTCCGCCGCTTTCATACGCTGAACTGCGTGACCAGGCCGCGGAAATGCTCGGCCATTCGAGACAATTCCCTGCTGGCGGTCTGCGTCTGCGCGGCGCCCTCGGCGGATTGCCGAGCGGCCTGGTCAACGCTGCTGATCGTACGCGTGATCTCCTGGCTTGCCGAGGCCGATTCGGCGACATTCCGGGCCACGGACTCGGCGGCGGTGGACGATTGTGCGACGTTGCGGGCGATCTCCTGGGTGGCGGTGCTCTGCTCCTCGACGGCCGAGGCGATCGATCGCGATAGCTGGTTGACCTGCTCAACGACGTCGGTGATCTTGCCGACCGATTGGACGGCCTGGTTGCTAGAGTTCTGGATGGCCTCGATCCATTTACGGATATCCACGGTGGCCGTCCCGGTTTGCCTGGCCAATTCCTTGACTTCCGTGGCGACGACGGCGAAGCCCTTGCCGGCCCCGCCCGCCCGCGCCGCCTCGATCGTGGCGTTCAACGCCAGCAGCTTGGTTTGCTCGGCGATATCCTGGATGACCTCGATGACCTTGTCGATCTGGTCGGCTGCGGTCCCCAATTCTCCGATCAGCGAACTGCTGGCCGACACGAGTTGAGAGGCGTTGGCAGCCGTGGAAGCGGCTTGCTCTGCGCCGCGGGCCACTTCGCGGATGCTGGCGGTCATTTCCTCCACAGCCGAAGAGACGGTCCGGATGTTACCCGACAGTTGCGCCGTGGTGGCGGCAACGCTGCTCATGTTCGCCGTCAACTGCTCCGCGGCCGCAGCGACCTGGCCGGACTGCCGCATAGTTTCGTCCGCCCCGCTGGCCACTTGCGTGGACGTTGCCTCCAGTTCCGTCGAAGCGCCGGCAAGCGATTGGGAGTTGTCCGTCATGCCGCCGATGATGTGCCGGAGACTGGTCACGGTACTGGCAATCCCGCGCGCCAGGATGCCGCATTCGTCCTTGCGGCGGAGCAGTCGCTCATCGATGTCGCGCTTGAGTTCGCCGCGCGCCAACTCTTGCAAGTGCGCGACGACAACTGCAATTGGACTGGCAATGCCCCGCGCGATGAACATGCCTAGCGCCAGCCCGAACACGACCGAGACGAGCGTTCCGCAAATCAAGACTGCTCTTGCTTGCTGCGCCACGCGTTCTCCGGTCGTTACCGCCCTGTTGCCCACCTCCGCGTTAATCTTCACACGTTGATCCAGTAGATCGAACGCCTTGGCCTGAACCGGCAGGCAGACATTGAGCAACTGATCGGCCATCTGCTTCTTCAGAGATCGAATGGCCGCCTTCTTTTCGCTGATGGCCGCGGCCACGGCGCCCATCGCTTCCGCCAGGGGGCGGTCGATGCCACGGACGGCCTTATCGGCGATCTTCCCCGCCCCGGCGGCGGATTTGTCGAAACGTTTCAAGGCTTCGCGATACTTGCCGTCCATTTCGGCGTGGAGCTTGGCCAGGGTTGCCACTGCTTGTTGATCGAGACCCACAGCGTGCATCAGCGGTAACAGACGCTGCAAACCGGATTGAATCGCTGCCTCCTCTTTCACATATGCGGCGAAGTGCTTGTCGAAATCGGCAGCGTTGTTTCCGCGGAGTAGAACGTCCTTCCACTCCTGCACTTGGGTCTTCAGCGCCAATTCGACCTCCCCCAGTTGATCGGCGGCCATCTGTATGGAATCGCTGAGCGAGAAATTCGGGTCCAGGGAACCAGGGCACTTCTCCAGGATCTCGTCAAACTCCCGGCTGGATCGCAGAAACGCAGCGCTGTCTTCATTACACTTTTGCCATGTGGCGTCGAACGACTGCCACTGCCGGTCTTCCTCCGGCGTTCTCGGCAGTGGCTCATAAACCTTGCGGGCCGCATCGCACTGCGCGTTCGCCGCAACGATCTTGTCGTACTGCCGGCTGCGGTTCGCTTTGTCCAAACTTGTGTCCATCAAGGTCCGCTGGTTTACCTTGATCTGGCTTAAACTAGCCTTGATGACCAACAAACTCTGGACGCTTGGAAGCGAGTTCGTACCGATCTCCCGGAGTGAATCACCCATCCGCGCCAGACCCCAGTAGGAAGCACAACCGACAGCGATCGTGATGGTTGCGACCGCCCAGATCTGTGCTTGTTGCTTCGTGCCGATTCTCAGATTGTTGAAGTGATTGAACATTTCGGGCATATCTTTGCGATCGTCGGCGCCAGTTGTTTGTTGTCGAACAGGCCGCGGTAGGGAACTACCGCTACGTCACCCGTCAGCGGCGCTATGTTCAAAGTTAGGTTCTGGAAGTAGTTGCCGTATGGCACTTTTGTGCCAGCCCCCCTTGCTTACACCCCACAGAAAAATGGCACAGAATGCATTCCGCCGATGGAGAAGATCCCGCCTGCGAACGGCATCACGGCAGATGGGGGACGTTTCGACGGAAGAAAACGTCCCAAGGACCGATGCCGGCATCTCAACTAAGGACCCGCCGAATATCCAGCGGGATCTGAACGGAGATACAAGTTCCCTGCTTAAGGGCACTATCGATCGTGACTTTTGCGCCGAGCATTCGGGCCCTTTCGCGAATCCCACACAACCCGAACTTTGTGCCGTAAACTGCCTTCGTATCGAAGCCCACGCCCCAATCCTTGACCGCCAGGCGAAGTTGGCCATCGTGCTGGATAAGTTCGACACGGATCTTCTCGCTCCGGCTGTGACGGCAGGCGTTGGTAAGCGATTCCTGGGCGATGCGGAAGAGCGTGGAAGTCAACCACGGGTCAAGCTGCAATGGCGGCAGATCGTGAATGAATTCGATCTGCGACATGCTCTGGTAATCCTCGATGAGTCCCTGGAAGGCATCAACCAGGTTCGCCTCAATGGTCGCCTGGTGCAGACCGCGGATCAGGCTTCGCAACTCGTGGATGCTCCGCTTGATCAGCTCGACACCCTCTCGAAAAGCATTGGCAGCGTCTTCACGCTGCGGGGCACGACACCGTTCGTAGTTCTCCAAGTGCATGAGCGCCGAGGCAAGGTACTGGGCAACCCCATCGTGCAGGTCATAAGCGATCAGCGGTTGCCGATCCAGAGTCCGGGACGCCATCGGCTGAGATGCTTTGGGCCGCCATTGCGAGAACGCCGGACTACCGATAGCAGGAGGCACATCCTCTTTCGCCGTCCCCGGGGTCGGGTTGGATTCAACCTGGCGCAACCGAGTCGCCACTCCAGCCAACTCGGCCGCCGAGGTGACTCCCATCTTGCTGTAGACGTTGGCACATAGCCGATTCACCGTACGGAGGCTGATTTTCAACATCCGAGCCATGCGTTTCTGAGGCACCCCAGCCACGAGCAGGTCCAGAAGTTGCTTCTCCCTCGGTGTCAACGACTCCAATCGTTGCCGTTCGTCGGCCAACTCCAGAATGGATTGCCGTACCCGCTGACTACGATCGATGGCTTTGCAAATCGCGTCTGCCAAATCGTCATTCCTGTACGGCTTTTCAATCACGCTTACGGCGCCGTTCTTTAGGGCACGAACCGCCATGGACACGTCGGCGTTCGCGCTGACGAGAACGACGAAGAGAGCGCTTCCCAATTCGTGAAGCCGATCCTGAAGTTGCAGGCCATCCATGCCGCCCAAGCGGAAATCGACCAACGCACAACCTGTCATCGCAGGTTCGTAGCGATCGAGGAATTCCTCCGCTGACGCGAAAGTTGTGCATGGGATATTCAGCGAGGAAGCCAGCGCAGCCATGCCCTTGCGCGACCTGGGATCGTCGTCGATGACAAACAAGGTACTTGGGGATATAGTCATTGGGATACTCCAAATCAGTTGCCCGCCACATGCACTTACCTTCTATCGTAAGCCCGGCGAACGAATCGTGAATGAGCAATTGCCGCATGTCCTTGCGGGTTTCCGCAATGACGGCACTCCGTCCTCCGCGCACAAGTGGCAGGGCCAACGTCACAAAGTCAGGAAACCTTCGGTTTTTCTTGACCGGCAGGTAATTTGAATCGCTGGATTTTGCCAGCCTATCTTATGGCGATTTCTCGCGGAGGAGTGCCCCACGAATGGCACTAGACTAAGCGCGGAGTTCTCTGCCAGACTACAACCGCTTGCGTTATCAGCCGAAGCTGGCCTCAACTGCTCGTGATCGCCTTCCTTAAGCTAGTGCCATTCGTGGGGGTGACCGACGCGTGCCAGGTGGCCTGCCATCGCTCCGAGAAATGCGGTGGTTTGTTGACGTATCGCACAAGCGACGGGTACATGGAAAAATTGGTTGCGCCATGGCGCTAGAGCCGCGGTCGTGGCGGGGCTTGCTGGGACACCCGCGAAGTGCGAGAATATGCGGGAACATACAAACAGTTGTTGCGAAGGTGCAAGCGACCTTCGAATCGGCAACTCCTTATCCTTCATCGCTCATCCACCATCCCTGATCTCATGTGGACTTCCTCACAAGTTGCCTCGACGATTGATCACGCGGCCTTGAAGCCGGACATGACAAACGACGATATCCGCGCCGCCGCCGCGCTGGGACGGAAATATCGCACAGCGAGCGTCTGCGTTCGCCCCAGCGACGTTGCCCTGACAGCCAGCCTGCTGAAAGATAGCGGCGTGAAGACCTGCATGGTCGTCGGCTTCCCGCACGGCGCCAATCGGCCGGAGATCAAGGCATTGGAGGCCCGGCTGGGAATCGCGGACGGTGCGGAAGAACTCGACATGGTGATGAACGTGGGCAAGTTCCTTTCAGGCGACTACGACTGGGTGCGGCGCGATATCGAAGGCGTCGTGGCCGAGGCACGGCGAGCCGGCAACGTGATCGTGAAGGTGATCCTGGAAACCTGCTATCTCAGCCCGGAAGGTATTGCCCGGGCCTGCCAGATCGCCTGCGGCGCCGGTGCGGTCTTCGTTAAGACGTCGACCGGATTCGCATCCGGCGCGGCCACGCCCGAGGCGATCGATATCATGATCAAGACGGTCGGCCAGCGGATGGGTGTGAAGGCCTCCGGCGGCATCCGCGATTTCCAGACCGCCTGCGCGTTCCTGGACCAGGGATGCACGCGTCTTGGCGTCGGCAGCACCGCCGCAGTGCTGGGCGAAAGCGAAGGTGCGACGGGGGCGTACTGAGACCTGAACTAGATCGGACGCTCGCCCGACGTGTTGAACGTCCGGTCGCCGGCGTCGCCCAATCCGGGCACGATGAACTTGTGCGAATTCAGTTCGGGGTCGATGGCCGCCACGTAAAGGTACGCCTCCGGATACCGATGTTCGACTTCCTGAACGCCTGGTCGCGAAGCAATAATCGATAACACCTTGATCGTCGAAACACCCCACGCCTGCAAGGCGCCCAGAGCTGCCAGCACCGATCCGCCGGTAGCGAGCATCGGATCGAGGACCAGTGCTGTATCAACCGGCCGGTTTGGCGGCAGCTTGCTGTAATACTCGACCGGCTGCAAAGTCACTTCATCGCGGTAAATCCCCAGGTGCCAGACTTGGGCCTCAGGGATGAGATTCAAGATGGGGTCAACCATCCCCAGCCCTGCCCGCAAAATCGGAACCAAGGCGATCTTCTCACAAATCGCATGGCCGATTGTCTCTGCAAGCGGCGTGCGAACCTGCCTGGTTTCGATCGGCAAGTCCTTCGTGGCCTCGTAGGCCAGAAACACGGACAGCCGCTGGATCAGCATGCGGAACTCGGCCGACGGCGTCGTCGCATTTCGCAAGTGGGTGAGGTGATGTTTCACCAACGGATGAGCCAACGCAACAACTCTTGATCTCCGAACAGGGCTGTCCAAGGTCTCGGCTGAAAGTGACATCATCGTCCGAATTCCTCTTACGAACTGGCTGGATAGACGAGCAACATTTCACAAAGTCTAGCACCATGCGCTCAAATCAGGAAGATGGGGGCCGCCACATGTTTCCAGCATAATGCGACCAACCGTTCGGACGGAGTACGGGATCAAGAAGTTCCTGCTTTCCACGGACGCGTTTGAGATGCTAACAAAATGCTAACACTTCTGGCTCTCCGCCAAGTTTGTCCCCAAACCTGGCGGAGAGCCACAATTCCTTTGCGTGCGAAGGCACTTGCAGAATGTCGCTGCGCGTGTAGACTAATTGCGATGAATATCGCGCGCACATTACTGGGTATGGCGGTGCTGCTCTTGGTGGCCTATGCCCTTTCCAATAATCGCCGCTCTATCAAATTGCGCGTGGTTCTGTCCGCCTTGGCTTGCCAGGTCGCCATCGGCGCCATGATGCTTTTTGTGCCGTTGGGCAGGACTATGTTGGCTGGCGTCGCCGGCGGCGTGAACCGTGTCCTGGGGTACGGCAATGACGGGATCGCTTTCATTTTCGGCGGCCTGGTCGACAAGAAAATGGGTGAGCTGTTCGGCGACGGTGGCTTTGTTTTCGGACTGCGGGTGTTGCCGATGATCATCTTCGTGACCGCGCTTATCGCGGTTCTTTACCATCTCGGCATCATGCGCTGGATCGTGACCGGCCTGGGCGTGCTTTTCCAGAAGCTGCTGGGCGTAAGCCGGATCGAGTCGTTCTCGGCGGTGACCACGATCTTCCTCGGCCAGAGCGAAATGCCGGCCGTGGTCAAACCGTTCGTGGGACAAATGAGCGGCCCCGAACTATTCGCCGTGATGTCAAGCGGCATGGCCTCAGTGGCAGGCTCTGTGCTGGCCGGATATGCTGGCCTGGGCGTGAAGATGGAATACCTGCTTGCCGCTTCGTTCATGGCGGTACCCGGCGGCCTGCTATTCGCCAAGATCCTATGCCCGACCGTCGAACCGAGCCGCGTCGTGATCGATCGGGTTCAGTTCGACGAAGCCAAGCCGGCCAACGTCATCGAGGCAGCCGCCTCGGGGGCCTCCGTGGGCTTGAAGATCGCCGTCAACGTGGGCGCGATGCTGATCGCCTTCATCGGCCTGATCGCGCTTTTGAACGGGATAGTCGGCGGCCTTGCGGGTTGGTTCGGCCATCCGGAATTGAACCTGGAATCGCTTCTCGGCTACGTCTTTTCGCCGCTGTCGTGGTTGATCGGCGTGCCCTGGGATGAAACTCGCGTGGCCGGCAACTTCATCGGCCAGAAATTGATCCTCAATGAGTTCGTGGCCTACGTGCGGCTTTCGCCGTACTTGAGGGATGTCAGTGCCGTGACGGCCGCCGGCCTGACTCCGCTTGCCCCGCGCACGCTGGGCATCCTTTCTTTTGCGCTATGCGGTTTTTCCAATTTCTCGTCGATCGCCATCTTGACCGGCGGCTTTGGCGTGGTGGCGCCGGAACGTCGCTCTGAGGTGGCGCGATACGGATTAAGAGTCGTGGCGGCCGGCACGTTGTCGAACCTGATGAGCGCGACCATTGCCGGCCTCTTCCTTTCCTAGGGATGACAAACTGGGGATACTGCATGTTACTGCCCCAAGAACTCATCCGAAAGAAACGCGATGGGGGCGAACTGCGCGCCGCCGAAATCGCCGCGTTCGTCGAGGGCGTAACGGCTGGGCACGTCACCGACGGCCAGATCGCGGCCTTAGCCATGGCAGTGTTCTTCAGGGACATGAACCTGATGGAGCGAGTTGCCCTGACCTGTGCCATGCGCGACTCCGGCCACACGCTCCAGTGGCAAGGACTGGGCCTCGACGGCCCGATCGTCGACAAGCATTCGACCGGCGGCGTTGGAGACCTGACCTCGCTCCTTCTGGGACCGATGGTCGCGGCTTGCGGCGGCTTTGTGCCGATGATTTCCGGCCGCGGTCTTGGACACACCGGCGGCACGCTCGACAAGTTGGACGCCATCCCCGGCTACAACACGGCGCCGGACATCGGCTGTTTCCAACGCGTGGTCCGGGAAGCAGGCGTCGCCATCATCGGGCAGACGGCCCAACTGGCCCCGGCCGACAAACGCATCTACGCCGTGCGTGATGTGACGGCCACCGTGGAGTCGGTGGCCATGATCACTGCGTCGATCCTCTCCAAGAAGCTGGCGGCCGGGCTGGAAGCTCTCGTGATGGACGTCAAGGTCGGTTCCGGCGCCTTCATGCGGACGCTTGAGAAATCGGTCGAACTGGCCGAAAGCATCGTGCATGTGGGCAACGGCGCCGGAATGAAGACCGCCGCCTTGCTCACCGACATGAACCAGGCACTGGCGCCTTGTGCCGGCAATGCGATCGAAGTCCGCTGCGCGATCGATTACCTGACAGGCACGCGGCGACCGCGCCGCCTGCATGAAGTCACCATGGGGCTTGCATCGCGGATGCTGGTCAGCAGCGGCCTAGCGCCCGATGAGACCGCCGCTCGCGGTCGGCTTCAGCAGGCGCTGGACACCGGCCAGGCTGCGGAGCGTTTTGCCCGCATGGTCGCCGCGCTGGGCGGCCCGGCGGGGTTGCTCGACGCTCCCGATCGCCACCTGGCGGCCGCGCCGGCGGTGGCGCCGGCCAAGGCAACTCGCAGCGGCTATCTCCACCGAGTGGACTGCCGCTGTCTGGGCCTGACCGTGGTCGGGCTCGGCGGTGGCCGCCTCCGCCCCGATGAGGACATCGATTACACGGTGGGTTTGACCGACCTGGCCGAATTGGGCCAGCCGATCGAGGCGGGAGAGCCGTTGACGATGGTGCATGCCTGCACCGACCACGCGGCCGAACGGGCGGTGGCCTCGGTGTTGACCGCTTGCCAGATTTCGGATTCACCCCCCGAACCGTTGCCGCTGGTGTATTGGGAAATTGGATGCGAGTCATCTTCTTGATTATCGATTCTCTCGGCATAGGCGCCGCACCCGATGCCGAGCGCTTTGGCGACCGAGGCGCCAACACGCTTGGGCATATCGCCGAGTGGTGCGCTCGGGTAGAGGGACGACACGTTCCGCTTCGGATTCCCAACCTGGAACGGCTCGGCCTTGGGCTGGCCTGCCAACTGGCCAGCGGCGCCTTGCCGGCTGGGCTGTCGGCTTCGCCCGAACTCATCGGCGCCTGGGCGGCCGCCCGCGAACTGTCTACGGGCAAGGACACCTGCTCCGGCCATTGGGAACTGACCGGTGTGCCGGTGCTCTCGGACTGGGGATACTTCAGGGAGACCACGAACAGTTTCCCCGTCGAGTTGCTCGAAACGCTGGTGCGTCGGGCCGGGTTGCCCGGCTGCTTGGGCAACCGCCATGCCTCCGGCACTGCCATTCTCGATGAGTTGGGCGAGGCCCACGTGGCCAGCGGCAAGCCGATCTTCTACACGTCGGCCGATTCCGTGTTCCAGGTTGCCTGCCACGAGGAGACCTTCGGCCTGGCGCACCTCTATGAACTGTGCCGGATCGCCCGCGAAGAAGTCGACCGCTACAACATCTGCCGCGTCATCGCCCGGCCCTTTGTCGGCGACCGTGCGTCCGGTTTTCGCCGCACCGACAACCGCCGCGACCTGGCGGTGCCGCCCTTGGCCCCCACGGTGCTGCAGAAACTCGCGGACGCCGGAGGGCACGTGGTTGGCGTTGGCAAAATCGCGGATATCTTCGCCAACGTCGGCATTACGCAAACGGTCAAGGCGGCCGGACTGGAGTCGTTGTGGGATGCGACCCTCCAGGCCGTCGCGGAAACGCCGCTGCCCGGCATGGTGATGACCAACTTCGTCGATTTCGACCAGAATTACGGGCACCGCCGCGATCTTTCCGGCTATGCCGCCGGCCTGGAGTATTTTGATATGAGGCTGGCGGATTGCCTGAACTTGCTGCGCGATGACGACGTGTTGATCGTATCGGCTGACCACGGTTGCGACCCGACCTGGCCCGGCTCCGACCATACGCGCGAACACGTGCCGGTACTGATCTACGGAAAGCGGGTCGTGCCCGGCTGCCTTGGCCTGCGCGAGAGCTTCGCCGATGTTGGCCAAAGCGTCGCACATTGGTTCGGCCTGGAACCTTTCCCGAACGGCAAGGCGATGCTCGCAATGGAAAGAAATCGATGAACCACGAGACATTGATTCGAGAAGCAGCGGCCGCCCGGCAGTGCGCTTATGCTCCGTACTCGCAGTTCCTGGTCGGCGCGGCGGTCCTGACCCGCGATGGCCGAATCTTTCGCGGCTGCAACGTCGAAAACGCGTCCTTCGGACTGTGCAACTGCGCCGAGCGCACCGCCCTGTTCGGCGCGGTGGCCGCGGGCTGCAAGCCGAGCGATTTCGTCGCACTCGCGGTCATCGGCGACACCGAGGGACCCATCGCTCCGTGCGGCGCGTGCCGTCAGGTCATGATCGAATTGGGCACGCCCGGCATGCAGGTCGTATTGACCAACTTGAAGAACGACGTGGAGATTACCACGGCCGGTGCCTTGCTGCCCGGCGCGTTTTACCTACATAAAGAGGACCGCAGATAAGCGAGGGCCGCAAGAATGAGCAAAGTTCCAGTTATCGCCGTCATTGGCGCCTGCAACATCGATCTGATCAGCTACGTTCCGCGAATGCCGGCGATCGGGGAAACGCTGCATGGCACTCGATTCCAGATGGGCTTCGGCGGTAAAGGAGCCAACCAGGCGGTGATGGCCGCAAAGCTTGGCGCGGCGGTCACCATGGTCTCGAAGGTCGGTTCCGATGTGTTCGGCGAGAACACTCTCAAGAACCTCGAGCGGTTGGGAGTCTCTACACAGCATGTCCGCGTCACCGATCAAGCCTTTTCCGGTGTAGCGCCGATTACGGTCGATACCGAAGGCCGCAACTCGATCATTATCGTCACAGGCGCCAATGATCTGATGACTGTCGAAGAGATCGAGTCGGCGCGGCGCGAGATCGCCGCTTCGGACGTGCTGGTTTGTCAACTCGAAGTGCCGTTGGCCATCAGCCTGGCCGCCTTGCGGATCGCGCGGGAGGAGGGCGTGCGCACGATCTTCAACCCGGCCCCGGCCAAGCCCGAACTGCCGCAAGAGATCTACACGTTGTCCGACATTCTCTGCCCGAACGAGAGCGAGACCGAAATGCTTACCGGCATGCCGGTTTCGTCGCCGGCCGAGTGCGAGGCGGCGGCTCGCGAACTGCTTCACCACGGCGCCCAGACAGTGATTCTCACGCTCGGCGCGAGAGGCAGTATGGTGGTGACGCCGGACTCTACGGAGCACGTTCTCGTCCAAAAAGTCCATGCGGTGGACTGCACGGGCGCCGGCGACGCGTACATCGGCAGCCTGGCCTTTTTCCTGGCTGCCGGTTTGCCAATGACCGAAGCCGCACGCAAGGCCGGCGCGGTCGCCACGCGTTCCGTGCTAAAGCCGGGCACGCAGGTCTCGTTCCCAACCCGGGAGGATCTGGCCGAGCTTTTTTAGACTTGGCCGCCGTTGACTTGGAAATGCACTTGAAGCCGAGCATCTTCGATTCCTCGAAGATCCGTTGGAAGCCCCAGGCGAGATCGTTCGTCAGGTCGACGGTGGCATACAGATTCCAAGAGAGTGGCGTACAACGGCTGAACGCCCAACGTCGAGCCGGCGTCCAGTACCTCAACTGAAAGGCGAAGTCCATGAACCGTATTATACTCCCGCTATTGTTGTTGGGCCTGTCGCTTGGCCCTGTTTTCTGCACGGCGGCAGAACCAAACGTTGACCAAGCTCCTGCTCCAAGAAGCCGAGCGCAGGACCTACCGCTGCTGCCACGGCCATCAGTGCCGATTCCACCATCCACGCCGCCGCGCGAATCTCAGATGGAACAGGAGGCCATCACGGTTTCGGCGGCTGGCGATGACGACGCCCAACTCAAAGCCACAAAGGATGAACGAGTCAAGGTGCTGACTGACCTCCTGGAACTGATAACGGGATCCTACCACGGCGGTACCGCTGAAGCCGCTCAAATCTGCTCCACACACAACGACTTGTGCAATGCCCTGTTGGACTCGACGGAGGAAGCCGAGAAGAGGGTCGCTCTATTAACGAAGCAACTTGAGAAGGCCAGCGAGTTTCTCAAGAATACGCAACGCAGATTCGACTCGGGGACCATAACCCAAGCAGATGTCTTGCGGGCCAAGTCGCTGTGCCTCGATATCAAAATCAAGCTGCTGCGAGAACGCAACAGGAAGAGACCGCGGACGCCCAATCCCACGGGAAAATCGATTGATCGCCGGACTTCATAGCGTTGCTGGGCTTAGCCGCCTACGGCCGTTTCATCCTGCCAGCGCTGGCGACGGCCAGCAGGTTTACCACGTCGTTGACCGTGGGCTCCAGCAGAACCACGCGCCCCGCTAAATCGCGATCGTGGTCCGTTGCCACAGTCCCCCGCAAGACGGCCGTTCCCGCGTCAAGATTCACCTTAGTCGTGCAGGGGGCAGCAAGTCCCATGAATGGTGGTCGTGTCCGGAATAATGCTTGCCCGGCCTGTAACAATTGGTAGGATTGCAGCAGGACCGGCATCAAAAAGCCAGGAAACTGGCGGCTTTTCTTGACTATCAGGCGATTTGGCGCCTCCGCTTGACTTTCGATACAAATCTACTGTTTTGCGAGAGGCGTCTTCTTTTCTTTGATCACCGGACACTGGGGAGCCATCTTGGCGTTCAGCGCAGCAAACTCCTTCCACTCCTCGGGAAGTTCGTCCTCGTGGAAGATCGCCCCCACGGGGCACTCGCGCACACACACCGAACAGTCGATGCACTCATCCGGATGGATGTATAGCATCTTTTCCCCCTGGTGGAAGCATTCCACTGGGCAGACGAGTACACAGTCGGTGTATTTGCAATCGAAACATGGTTGAGCAACTACATGCGCCATCGTTTAACTTCTCAATATCGTACCGTAGCGTCGCAGTACGTCTGGCAGTTCGGCGCTGAACTTGCTCCGGGGCAGCACTTCGACACAGCCGGCGACACGGGCCTCGTCGAGACGAGCCTTATCCACGTGCGACCCAAAGGCGATCATTGGGACAGCACCGGCAGCCTCACGGAGCCGGGCCACTGCCGTCCCGATCTCGATCTCGGCCATCCCCAGATCAATAATGACGAATACGGTCGGCCTGGCGTAGCACAGTTCGACCGCCTCGACCACATCGCTGGCAACTGCCACTTGCTGACCGAGGGCCAACGCGGTTCCCGTCACCATCGAGGAGAAGAGCATGTTTGTCGTCAACAAAACCCCGTGCCGCATCTTAGGTTGATCTTCATCGGAGGTCATGCGATTTCATCCGTCGTCATCTGCCAAATACTACCAATCATCTTATCCACCACCTGGATCGCCGGCAACTTGCCCATCGGAAAGCCAGGGCTATCAAGGCATACCTTTTGTCGAAATATTGAAAGGCCGCCCATTTCTTGGTACATCAGCAGCCCAACTTGCCTACGGTGGTCACCCCACTCCGCGCGCAAACGCCACGAGAGGGGTCTGCCGAACTGCCCAGTGGATGCCTGGAGTTGAGCGAGTGTAGGCCGGGCTCCTGGATGCCGCTGAAGGTTGACATCAAGACCGACAGGACGTGGGCCGAGTATAATTTGACGAAACTGGCCTTTGCCCGTGGCCTGCGTATGATTGTGGCGGTAGTTGTTCGTCGCTTTCCATCTCCATCATGCCGGAACAAGGCTCCGTCGAGCTCGCCGTCGAAAAAGTGACCGCCTCGGCCCGTGAGTCGCAAGCGGATCGGGTTGCCATCGAAGAGCCGCTGGAAATCCGCCTGGACTACGTCGCGGAGGGCAAGCGGGTCACACGCAGCATCTCGATCACCATGCGAACCCCGGGCGACGACGCGAGCTTGGCCGTGGGCTTCCTGCTCGCCGAGGGGATCGTCCATGATCCGGGCGATGTCCAATGCGTGCGTCCCTACGGACCGGCGGCCGGACCGCTGGAGTTACACAATGTCATCCGCGTTGAACTCCGCGAAGAAGTCTCCGTCGACTTGAAGCGATTGGTGCGTCATTTCTACACGACGTCGAGTTGCGGCGTATGCGGAAAAACGTCGCTCGAGGCCTTGGCGATGGGAAACATCGTCCCCCTGACGGATAAGCTTCCGCAGATTTCGGCCGCGACAATGCACGATCTTCCCCAACGGTTGCGGCAGGCCCAAGCCGTCTTCGATCGGACCGGCGGATTGCACGCCGCCGCACTGTTCAATTCCGCAGGTGAGTTGCTCGCGCTCCGCGAGGATGTCGGCCGGCACAACGCTGTCGATAAACTGCTGGGCGCTGAGTTCCTCGCCGGAAGAGTTCCCGTGGCCGACCGTGGTATCCTGGTTAGCGGCCGGGCCAGCTTCGAGTTGATGCAAAAAGCCCTCATGGCCGGCGTTCCGCTGCTGGCCGCGGTGGGAGCCCCCTCCAGCCTAGCGGTCGAACTGGCGGCACGTTTTAACATGACCCTGATCGGCTTTCTCCGCGACGGCCGCTTCAATATCTACTGCGGCGGATGGCGTTTGCAATGATAGATCAAATTATGAACGATCCCAACCAACAGAACCAGCCGGCTGATATCGCCGACAACGTGCGGGCTCAACCGCCCGAGGAGTTCAGCGGCTTGCGAACCACGCCGCCCAAGACAGCGGCGGTTGGCGCGGCCTCGGTATTTTCCGCCATGAAGCACGTCTGGCGGGAAATGGGAATCAGCCGCGGCCTGCGCGGGCTGCTGGCTCTGAACCAGCCAGGCGGAATCGACTGCATGAGCTGCGCCTGGGCCGATCCGGACGAAGGACGAGGTCTCGTCGAGTTCTGCGAAAACGGCGCGAAAGCCCTGGCCTGGGAGGGCGATTCGGACCGTGCCGGCCCCGAGTTCTTCGCCCGGTATAGCGTGGCCGATCTCTCGCGACAATCGGACTATTGGCTGGGCCAGCAGGGCCGGCTGACCCATCCCATGGTGCTCCGCCGCGGCAGCACGTATTATCAACCGATCACCTGGGACGAAGCCTTCGGTCTGATTGCGGCCGAACTCAACGCGCTGGCCTCGCCCGACGAGGCGATCTTCTATACCTCTGGCCGGACCAGCAACGAGGCCGCCTTCCTGTACCAGTTGTTCGTGCGGCAATTCGGCACGAATAACTTGCCCGACTGCTCGAATATGTGCCACGAATCGAGCGGTGCGGCCCTCTCCGCCGTCATCGGCATTAGTAAAGGGACCGTCAAGCTCGACGACTTTGATCGGGCCCAAGTCATAATGATCCTCGGGCAGAATCCCGGCACGAACCACCCGCGGATGCTGTTAGCCCTGCAACGGGCAAAACGCAAGGGTTGTAAGATCATTGCCATCAACCCCTTGCCGGAGGCCGGATTGATGCGATTCAAGAATCCGCAGGAGGTCGTTGGCCTGCTGGGTCCCGGAACCGCCTTGGCCGATCTTTTCTTGCAAGTGCGGATCAACGGCGATTCCGCGCTCTTGAAGGGCCTGATGAAGGCCGTCTTGGAAGAGGAAGCCCACCGGCCTGGTGCCGCGCTCGACCTGGACTTCATCCGCGAGCAGACCACAGGGTTCGACGCGCTGGTGGCCGATCTCCACAACCTGGAATGGCAGGCCGTCGTCGAGCAAAGTGGCATCCCCAACGACCAGATCCGCGCGGCCGCTGCGGTGTTGGTGCAATCTCAGAGGCTCATTACGTGTTGGGCCATGGGCCTGACGCAACACCGCAACGCCGTCGGCACCATTCAGGAAATCGTCAACTTGCACTTGATGCGCGGCGCCATCGGCAAGCCAGGGGCGGGGCTCTGCCCCGTGCGCGGGCATAGCAACGTGCAAGGCGATCGGACCATGGGCATTTGGGAGCGGCCCAAGAAGGAGTTCCTCGACAAGCTCCAGGAGGTTTTTGGTTTCGAGCCGCCGCGAAAGTTCGGCTACGACACGGTCGAGGCTATCCGCGCCATGCATGCCGGGCAGGCCAAGGTCTTCTTCGCGCTGGGCGGAAATTTCCTTTCGGCCACGCCCGACACGGAATTCACCGCTGCCGCCTTGCGCCGCTGCGAGCTGACCGTCCAGGTCTCGACGAAACTCAACCGCGCTCACCTCGTCACCGGCCGGCAGGCGGTGATCCTTCCCTGCCTGGGGCGGAGTGAGCGCGATCTCCAGGCCGCCGGTCCGCAATTGGTCTCCTGCGAGAACTCCATGGGGGTCGTGCAATCGTCGCAGGGAAACCAGGCGCCCGCGTCGGAGCATCTGCTCAGCGAACCGGCCATCGTGGTCCGACTCGCGGAGGCCGTTTTGCGTGAGGGGCACCATGTACCCATGGTCCGCGGCGTGCCCTGGCAAGAGCTTGGCGAAGATTACGACCGCATCCGAGATCTGATCGCGCGAGTGATTCCAGGATTTGATCACTACAACGAACGAGTCCGCAAGCCGGGCGGGTTTTATTTGCCCAACGCCCCCCGCCAGGGACAGTTTCCCACAAAATCCGGAAAGGCGAACTTCACAGTGCATCCCCTGCCGGAAAATCATCTCGACCCAGGCCAGTTGGTGATGACCACGATCCGCAGCCACGACCAGTTCAATACGACCATCTACGGCTTGGAGGACCGTTATCGGGGAATCCACAACGAGCGCCGCGTGGTCTTCATGAATGCCGACGACATCCGCGAGTTGGGCCTTTCGGCCGGTCAGGTTGTCGATTTGACCAGCTACTTTCATGGTCAGACCCGAGTTGCCCGACATTTTCTGGTCGTATCCTACGACATTCCCCGATGCTGTGCGGCAACTTACTTCCCCGAGACCAACGTCCTGGTGCCGCTGGACAGCGTCGCCGAGACGAGCAACACACCAACGTCAAAGTACGTGATCATTCGGGTTACGCCTGGCGATACGTAGAACGAAATTCATTCCGTTTGTCCGAATCGGCAAGACAACGGAATAGTTTCGTTCTACAAAGCCCTGTTTTTGACCGATGCGTTTATTCACATTCCGGGGGGTGGACCCTCTTTCCAGTCCGCGCTACACTTCTCCGTCCGTCGCACTCGAAGTTCTTTCTGGTACTTAAGTCTCATTAACCCATCGAGGTTCCACCATGGCATCTAATCGTGGCGTGGTCTATGTCAAGCCCGGCGAAGTCAAAGTTCAGTCGATCGACTTTCCAAAGCTGGAAGATCCTACCAATGGCAAAGTCATCGAGCATGGCGTCCTTCTGAAGATCGTCTCGACCAACATTTGCGGTTCCGATCAGCACATGGTCCGCGGCCGCACCACCGCTCCCGCAGGCTTGGTTCTGGGACACGAAATCACTGGCGAAGTGATCGAAACCGGCCGCGACGTGCTCTTTATCAAGAAAGGCGACCTTGTCTCCGTGCCCTTCAACATCGCCTGCGGGCGGTGCCGCAATTGCAAGGAAGGCCGAACCGGTATCTGTCTGAACGTGAACAAGTCGCGGCCGGGCGCCGCCTACGGCTATGTCGACATGGGCGGTTGGGTCGGCGGCCAGGCCGAATATGTGATGGTGCCCTACGCCGACTTCAACCTGCTGAAGTTTCCCGACCGGGTTAAGGCGATGGCCAAGATTCGCGATTTGACGCTGTTGTCCGACATCTTCCCCACCGGCTTTCACGGCGCGGTCACGGCGGGTGTCGGGCCCGGGGCGACGGTTTACGTGGCCGGCGCCGGACCGGTGGGGCTGGCCAGTGCTGCCTCATGCCATCTCTTGGGTGCGGCGGTGGTGATCGTCGGTGACCTGATCCCCGACCGGCTCAAGCAGGCAAAGAGTTTCGGTTGCGAAACGATCGACCTGGGCGAGGATGCCACGCTGGCCGAGCAAATCGAGCAGATCCTGGGCCTGCCGGAAGTCGACTGTGCCGTCGATTGCGTCGGTTTCGAGGCACATGGCCACGGTCACGACGCCCAGGTCGAGCGGCCCGCCACGGTGCTCAACGCGATCATGTCGATCACCCGCGCCGGCGGGTCTCTGGGTATTCCGGGCCTGTATGTCACCGATGATCCCGGTGCGGTCGACCCCAACGCCAAGATCGGCATGCTCGGCATTCGCATCGGGCTGGGCTGGGCGAAGAGCCATTCCTTGCATACTGGCCAGTGTCCCGTGATGAAGTACAACCGGGCCCTGATGATGGCCATCCTGCACGACAAGATTCAGATCGCCAAGGCGGTCAACGTCACGACGATCTCGCTCGACGAGGCGGTCAAGGGCTATAGGGATTTTGACAAGGGCGCGGCGAAGAAATTCGTCATCGACCCCCATGGCATGATCGCGGTGTGAACGTAAAGGCTTGGCCTGCCTGGCAAGATGCCTATGCTGCTGCGCCCTCACCGGTTCCAGCGCCGGCTCGCGCTTGATCACGGTGGCGGCGTCACTTGCCGCGTCCACCTGCGGGACGAAGCGAATGGTCAGCACCACCAGCGAACTCACCGTGACCGTGGCCCCCAGAATCAATAAGGCCGTGGCTTCCATCTTCGCCAGTCTCTGGAATGGCCACGTTCTCGATCACGTACGACTGCAAAACAGGAACGACCGCTTCCTGGCTAACATCCAGCGTGGCGACTCCTATTCGGTCAGGGCAACCTGGCCCGTTTGCCATTCCTGGCGACCATCCACGTGGGCTCGCTGGTCCTACCGACGCGCCGTGCCCAAGCCAGAGGCGCGATCCGGGGTCAGGCCGGCCAAGGAGCCCTCTGGTGGTGGCTGCGCACCAGCGGGCCTTACCGTGCGTTTAACAGGCGATTAGGATGTGGTTTCTGTGAAGCCCCAGACCGCGTTCCCGGTGTCTGCGGCAGCCGCGGAGTCCGGCGTGATCAACGGCACATCGTAAGCCGGGCCTGTCTTGGTCCACCAGCGTTTGATTTCCCTGCTGCCCAGGTAGATCTGGTTTCGCAGTAGCGGCAAGGCCCGATTGGGCACGATCCGCAAGGCCAGCATGTCGCGGGGCTCCGCGCGGAAGTGTGGTTTATAAGGTTCATCGCCGCGGAGGAAGTCTATGGCTCGCCCGCCTTGCTTGATCGCCCGCTTGATCGTGGCGGCAATAATCAAGTGGCCGGGTTCATCGTCAAGCTTATCAGTCTCGATTCCCAGCTGATAGACGTAAGTGATCCCCTGGCTGATCAGTTGATACATGACGGCGACCGTTTGTCCGTCCAATTCGAGCCACGAAAGCTGCAATTGGCCAGAGGCCAGAAGTTCCCGCGTGACTTCCCGATGGAAGGCCGCATACAGCGATGAGATAAAACAGCCCGGCTCGCCGAGCATGTTACGCCGTTTCTGATGCAGCTCGATCAGAGTATCCCAGACGGAATCGAGTTGATTCGCCTTTTCGACGACGCGGAGGACAGCCCGGCCGGTGTCAAACAGATCCCGGTCGGCCCTGCGGAGCTTCTTGCGATGGCCTTTCGAGACCATCATCACGTACTCATCCCACGTTTCCGGGAGAGTAAGCCGCCAACAGTGAATAGGCGTGTTTTCATGCTGTATGCACTTTCGCCGGCCAAGCTTCGCGAGCAACTGCGTTACGGCCCGATCGTCGGCAGCAATGCCGTCGACTTCCAGCAAGTCCCAAGCTTGCCGGGCGCTTTGGATGCACTCCGGCCCGGAAAGATACTTGGCTAAGGCGTCGGTCACGCGATCCGTATCAACAGGCTGGCAGAGCACGCTCAAGTAATCGGAGCAGACCTCGCCGGTTCCCAGCCAGCGGAGCACTCGACCCTTGGCCGCCGATCGGTGTACGTACCAAGGGGCTATTCCCACGAGCCGTCCGGTCTCGTCACGAACTCCGAGTACATATAGCTTCGCGCCGCCTGTTGAGCCATAATGCCGCCACCAGCACGAGAGCCATGCCCAGGAGCGAAAAGGAATGCTTCCAGCCAACAGGTCCCATGATTCTGCAAAGGGCGCAATCTCTTCCAGCGTTGAAAAGACTTCGATCATCATACACAAACCTTCGTCATGTTCTCTTGGGAAACAAATCGAGTTCAGAGAATCTTGTGCGGCCTCGAATCGCCAAAGCCACACTTCCGAGCTGCTGAACTATACCACCGGTACGAAAGCCCACCTCGGCCCAGGCTTACGATCCAACCTTGCGGCCTGAGGCCAATGCGATCGTGACTACGCATCGAGGCAACATTGCCATATTCGATAAGGGCAAGCCCCTGTGACTTCCCAGACCGGCACATCTCTGCCAGCGCTCGCCTTGCCGTAGACACATACAACCCTCGCCCACGATACGCCGGCGCTGCGAAGGCATTGAATAAGTAGCAAGCATCGGCCGAAAGCGATAACGGGATATTCATGGTGTCTTCGGGTCCGATATTGTGTTCGGCGAACCATGCATAGCAGGCCAAGCTCGGGCCGTCCAATGCGGCAAAGCATCGGTGGTTGGCGTCGGCCAACCGCAACGCTGTGTCGTACACAAGGTGGTTCGTCGGATACGCCGTCAGCCGGCACAAGTCGTAGGCATCAAGTTGACGAAACTCGTATTTGCTATCCCAGCGCGGTTCGGCGATCACATTCAAGTCGCCCTCCCACACCTGGGCAAGTTGCAGTCGTGCGCCGCGCCGCGCTAAACGATACGCCAAGCGTTGCCAGTTGTTTGACTGTTGAAGTCGGCAAGCTGGCTTGCCGGAAGGCGCTACTGCGTCAGCTAGAAGACTCGTCATGGCTTAGAAGTTTACTCTTGAATTCAGGCTGGTACCCATTCTTATCCGACAGGACAGTACCACAAGACTATTGCCCGTGATCATAATCCACGCTCTAGACAAGTGACTGGTCCGACTATGAACACTACGTCAATACGGGAAGACCGGTGGACAAATTGCGGCTAATGAGGGAGACGGGCGGTGGCAAGGTGTTCATCTGGATCATCGCGAATTCCTCGTGGTGGCCTGGATGGCGTCGAGTGGCGGTCTAGGTTAGAGCAACCCGCGCGCCAAAGGTCTCCACAGCGGTCTAGCCGGCCGGTTATTTCGCATAGCCGTTACCACCGGATCGAAAACGGCGATTGCGAGCGATCGTGAAACCCGCAGTGCGTTGCGAATTGGCAACACCGGCAGCAAGCAATGCAACGCCCATAAGAGTTGACCTACGGTTTGGCAATGGAAAGCGGGCGCCCCGTTAGATCGCAGTGAAACGGACTTCTTCACCCCCATTGCCTGCTAACCCAAGGCGTGGGTGAAAGCCCACTTGCAGGCATTCCGCCAGATCGAGGCCGAAGAAGCAAAGGCAAAAGACAAACCGTCTACCAAGAAGAAATCGCCGTCGCGGAACTTGTAGAAGTGCCAACTGCTTTATTCGGCTCGGCAAGTTCAGGCGGAAGAGCCCAACTTGGTCAACGGCGGATTGCTGGCGATAATCTCGCCCGTCTCGGAGACCGTCAGGTAGTAGGACCGGCCAATTCGGGCAGCAATCGATACGGCAAGGGTCTTATCCGGCTCAGGCTGCTGCCAAATGTTCACCCGGTACTTGCCGTTGTGGTGATTGCAGACCTCGACACGCTGCAACCGTGGCGGCATGCCGATCTTCGCCAATACCTGGGACTTGATCTTCTCGGCGTGGTTCGGCTTGGGTTCTGCCACCATAGCGGGTTCTTCTTTGTTCTGGACGGTCTTTTGGGCCTTTGCCATTCTTTCCTCAATTATGCTGGACGGTACGATGCTAAATTCCATTATACCCGATTTCTGTCCGCGGCGGTTCTGGCAGGACGGCGATGCCCGCACAAGCCCTAAGGACCGGCGAATCAATAAGTGTCGTGTTGCAGGGGTCGCGGACCGTGATTGGCCAGGGTTGGCGGCCGAACTGGATGCTGGTTCTCCGCCAATAACTTCACGGATAGCCTCTCAGGCCGGGCACAAGAGAACTGCAAAGTCTGTCTATGGAATCCCTGGGTAGAACGGAATTCCTTCCGTTTCCCTGAAATAGGCAAGGCAACGGAATAAATTCCGTTCTACGTAGAACTTTGCAGTTCTCCTCAGGCCGGGCGGCCTGCACTTGACGAATCGCCCCATATCGGCCACGATAGTTACGTATGAAAAATATTCGCAACTTCTGCATTATCGCCCACATCGACCACGGCAAATCGACCCTGGCCGATCGACTGATCCAGGCCTGCGGCGGCGTTTCCAAACGCGAATTTCGCGATCAACTGCTCGACGCCATGGATATCGAGCGCGAGCGCGGAATCACGATCAAGAGCAATTCGATTACGCTCTCCTACCGTGCCCCGGACGGCCAAGACTACCTGCTGAATCTGATCGACACGCCGGGGCACGTCGATTTTTCGCATGAAGTGCGGCGTTCCCTCCTGGCCTGCGAAGGTGCGTTGATTGTGATTGACGCTTCCCAGGGGGTCGAGGCCCAGACGGTGGCCAACCTCTACTTGGCCCTGGACAATAACCTGGAACTCCTGCCGGTGATCAATAAGATCGATCTGCCGGCCGCGAACGTTGAGCGCGTGCGCGAGGAGATCGATGCGGACCTGGGGCTGGACCCGTTCGCGGCGATCCCCGTTTCCGCTAAGACCGGCCAGGGCGTGGAAGACGTGCTCCTGGGAATCGTGCAGAAGTTGCCTTGTCCCAAGGGCGACCCGGCCGCGCCGTTGAAAGTGTTGGTCTTCGACGCCCATTTCGACCGCTATCGCGGCGTGATTCTCCAGTGTCGCGTCATGGAAGGCACGCTGAAACCGCGCGACAAAATCCATTTTATGCACTCGGGCTGGGACTATACGGTGGAGGAGGTGGGCTACAATCAGTTGCGGCTCATTCCCAAAGAGCAACTCAGCGCCGGTGAGGTGGGTTATATCGTCGCCGGCATCAAGAGCGTGCGGGATATCGAGATCGGCGATACGATCACACACCTCGATCGCCAAGCGACGGAACCGGTCCCCGGCTATAAGAAAGCCAGGCAAGTCGTCTTCTCCTCGATCTATCCGATGAACACGGACGAGTACCGCGATCTTAGCAAGGCCCTGGACAAGCTGGCGATCAACGATGCGGCCCTCACCTATGAAAAAGACAGTTCGGCAGCCCTGGGCTTCGGCTTTCGTTGCGGCTTTCTGGGCCTGCTTCACCTGGACGTGATCCAGGAGCGTTTGCAGCGGGAGTTCGACATCGGACTGGTCATCTCGGCCCCTTCCGTCGAGTACAAGGTGACCTTGAAGGACGGCAAGACGATCGACGTCGATAACCCCAGCTACTGGCCCGATCCCATGAAGATCGAGTCGGTCACCGAACCCTACATCAAGGCCTCTATTCTTACGCCCGAAGAGTACGTCGGCCCCGTCGTGGAACTGTGCCGTGACTATCGCTCGGAGAGCCAGGCCATGAATTATCTCTCCGTGGGCCGCGTGGAAGTGATTAGCGAGATGCCGCTGGGCGAGGTGCTCTTCGATTTCTACGGCAAGCTCAAGAGCATCACGCGCGGCTACGGATCGTTCGACTACGTCCCGATCGAATATCGAGCTACCGACGTCGTGAAGGTCGATATCCTGGTCAACAAGGAACCGGTCGACACACTATCCTATTTGGTGCATCGCGACAAGGCGCGAAGCCGGGCGCTGCACTACTGCGAACAACTGGCCGAAGCCATTCCCCGCCACCAGTTCAAGATTCCCATCCAGGGCGTGATTGGCGGGAAAGTGATTGCCCGGTCAACCATCCAGCCTTATCGCAAAGACGTGACGGCAAAGTGCTATGGCGGCGACGTTTCGCGCAAGCGCAAGCTGCTCGATAAACAGAAGAAGGGCAAGGAGAAAATGAAGCAGATCGGCCAGGTCCAGATACCCCAGAAGGCCTTCATCTCGGTCCTCTGCGCCGACAGGGATTGAACAGGCTTTCTGAGGACGGCGTTCAATGCCTGTAGGGAACGGCCGCCGTGCCGTTCCGGGAGATTTGGAACGCCACGGAGGGCGTTCCCTACCGTGCCCCTCCGGGAATCACGCATGGCTATTCGGAACATGGCGCGCTGGGACATCTTCTGTACGGTCGTGGATAACTACGGCGATATCGGCACCTGCTGGCGCCTGGCCCGACAGTTGGTAGATGAGCATGCCGTCGACGTCCGCTTGTGGGTTGACCGGTTGCCGAGCCTTGCGCGGCTCTGCCCGGCCGTATCGGCCGACGCCGACCGGCAACAGGTCGGCGGAATCGAGATCTGTCACTGGCGGTGCGACTTTCCGCGGGTCGAAACGGCCGACGTCGTGATCGAGGCCTACGCCTGCGAATTGCCCGAAAACTACGTCGCCGACATGGTCCGGCGGGCCGTAGCGCCGGTTTGGATCAACCTGGAATACCTGAGTGCGGAGGCCTGGGTCGAAGGCTGCCATCGGCTGTCGTCGCTACGGACGAAATGGCCGCTCACGAAACACTTCTTCTTTCCCGGTTTCACCCGGCAAACGGGCGGGCTGTTGCGGGAACGTGATCTGCTGGCCGATCGCGCCGCGTTCGATTCGGCCGCCGAAGCCGAATTCTGGCGCAGCATGGGTGTTCCAGCCCGTAGCGATGACGAGCTGCGCATCTCGCTGTTCTGTTACCAGAACGCATCCTTGCCCGGTTTGCTCCAGTGTTGGGCCGACGGCCCCGGGGCCGTGACCGTGTTGGCCACGCCGGGACCGGCCGCCGATCGGGCGGCCGGCTGGTTCGGCGCGCCACTGGTGCCAGGCACGCCGCTGCGGCGATCCGCGCTGACGGCCCATGCGCTGCCATTCCTGCCACAAGCGGACTTCGACCGGCTACTATGGGCCTGCGATGTGAATTTCGTGCGCGGTGAGGACTCGTTCGTCCGCGCCCAATGGGCTGGGCGGCCGTTCGTGTGGCAGATCTACCCTCAGGCCGAAGACGCGCACCTGGTCAAGCTGGAGGCATTCCTGGAACGATATCTCGATCACTTCGAAAAACCGGCGGCCGTGCGGCGTTTCTGGCATGCCTGGAACACCGGGGGGCCTATCGCCGCGGCCTGGCGCGATTTCGCCACGCATCGCCGGGACATCGAGCGCCACGGCAGGGTCTGGGTAAACGCACTTGACCAAACGGGCGATTTAGCCCACAATCTAATGATGTTTGCGATGAATCTTTGAAAGTTAAGATGGGAACTCGAAAATGGGTGTCATGACCGCCGGCGAACTTCAGTCGGGCAACGTTATTATCGTTGAGAAAAATCCACATGTCGTGATCAAGCGGACGACTACCAAATCCGGCCGAAACGCGGCCGTCGTCAAGTTGCGGGTGAAGAACTTGATGACCGACCGCATTTCGGAATCGGTGATGAAGGCCGAAGACAAGATGGAAACGGTGGTCCTGGAGAAGAAGGACTGCTCCTATTCCTATTACGCCGCGCCCAATCACGTGTTCGTCGACGCGGAGTTCAACCAGTACGAAATCGACGCGGAGAGCATCCCGGACCTGGAGAAGTACCTGATGCCCGAGATGAGCGAAGTCTGCGAAGTCACCTTTCACGAGGGCCGTCCCATTTCCGTGGTCCTGCCCAAGATCATCGTCCGCGAAGTGGAGTATACGGAGCCGGCAGCACGCGGCGATACTTCCGGCAAGATCACCAAGGCGGCGATCTTGAAAGGCACCAAGCACGAACTGCAGGTCTCGGCCTTCATCGAGATTGGCGACAAGATCGAGATCGACACCGAGACGGGCGAATTCCGCCGGCGCAGCAACTGATCGCCGGCCAAACATCATGCAAGCGACCGTTCTTCGCGTCCGTTTCAATTCCTGCCGACGCCTCACATTCTCATTGTCTCTGCTTCTTGCTTGGCTCTTGCAGGCCGGCCTTGGCGCCGAAACTCCCGCGCCGGCCACTGCCTGGCAGCCGGCCAAAATCCCCTTGATGACCCGTTGGGGAAAAGCCGTTTCGCCGGGCAATGTCTTGCCGGAATACCCTCGGCCGCAAATGACGCGTGCGCAATGGCTGAACCTCAACGGCTTGTGGGACTATGCCGTCACCCGTAAGGAGGAAGGCCTTCCGCGGTCCTTTCAGGGCAAGATCCTCGTGCCCTTCCCCATCGAGTCGGCCCTGTCGGGCGTGCATAAGAGCTTCGACGGGAACTGCCGGCTCTGGTATCGGCGAGAATTCGCCGTGCCCAAGGCCTGGGCCGGCCAGCGGATCCTCTTGAACTTCGGCGCGGTGGATTGGGAAGCGGATGTGAGCGTCAACGGCCGGCACTGCGGCACGCATCGCGGCGGCTATGACACGTGTACTTTCGATATTACCAACACCTTGACCGCGCAGGGACCGCAGACGCTGACCGTTTCCGTTCTCGACGCCACGGGTGGTGGCCAGCCCAAGGGCAAGCAGTCGGCCGGAAGCCTGGAGGCCCTGGGCACGCTGGGCTATACAGCCGCGTCGGGCATCTGGCAGACCGTCTGGATCGAGCCTGTGCCGCTGGCGAGCATTGTCAAGCTCAAGTTGACGTCCGACGTCGACCGCGGCCTCCTGCGGCTGGCGACGGTCACCCGCAGCGCAACTACGGCGGATGCGATCGAGGCCGTTGTCATGGAAGGCGGCCGCGAAGTGGCGCGGGCGACCGGCGCGGTGGGGAACGAGTTAGCCCTGGCGATCCCGCGGCCCAAGCTCTGGTCGCCGGACAATCCATTTCTCTATGACCTGAAAGTCACGCTCCGGCATGCCGGCCAGGCGGCCGATTCCGTGGGCAGCTATTTCGGCATGCGGAAGATCGCCCTGGGCAAAGACACCAAGGGCCGGGTCCGCATGCTGCTCAACGGCCAAGCCGTGTTTCAGATTGGCCCTTTGGACCAGGGCTATTGGCCGGACGGGATTTACACGGCCCCTTCCGACGAAGCGCTGCGCTACGACATCGAGATGACGAGGAAGCTGGGCTTCAACGCCACACGCAAGCACGTCAAGGTGGAACCCGACCGCTGGTACTACTGGTGCGACCGGCTGGGTCTGCTGGTCTGGCAGGACATGCCCAGCGGCGGCGGCCAGACCTCGCCCGCCGCGGCCGCCCAGTTCGAGGCCGAATTGCAGGCCATGGTCGAGGGCTTGGCCAACCATCCCGCGGTGATCCTCTGGGTCATCTTCAACGAAGGATGGGGCCAATATGATACGGAGCGGCTGACCGCCCTGGTCAAACGGCTCGACCCCACACGGCTGGTTGACAGCGTAAGTTGCATAGCGCCGGCGGGTGTCGGCGACGTGCTGGACGATCATCCCTACTGGGTGCCGCGGGCGCCCAGGGCCGATGGCCGCCGCGCCTTGGCGCTCGGCGAATTCGGCGGCCGGGCGATGGTCATGCCCGGCCACGTCATCTCAGAAACGCGGGTCTTCGGCCATCCGGGCGGAACCATCCTGGCCAGCCCTTGGGAACTTGAGACGCATTACGTCCAACTCCTGCGGCACGTGTTCGCGGAGGAGCAGAGCAGCGGATTGAGCGCTGCCATCTGTACGCAGCTCACCGACATCGAGGGCGAGTGCAACGGCTTCCTGACGTACGACCGGGAAGTGGTCAAGGTGAATCTCGCGCAGGTGGCCGCCGCCAATCGAGGCCGTTTGCCGCCGCTAAGGCGTTTCCGGCCGCTTTCCCCGACAGCGGAAAAGCAGCCTGTGTCGTGGCGTTACACGACACAGCCACCCGGCGCGGACTGGTACCGGCCCGGCTTTGACGCGTCCGGCTGGCCGCAAGGGCCTGCGCCGCTGGGCGCCAGTCCGCGGGAAAGGACCGTCTGGAAGACGCGCGACGTATGGATGCGGCGGGAATTTGAGATCGGCAACGAGAAGCTGATCCTGCCGCAGTTGATCGCGCACCACGCGCTGGGCGCCGAGGTCTACATCAACGGCATTTTGGCGGCGAAGTTGACTGGCTACACCATCGAGTATCAGGAGTACGAGATCCGCGCGGCCGCCCGCGACTCGATCAAACCGGGCAAGAACCTGTTGGCCGTCCATGCCTTTCACGACGGCAATCAGCAACTCATCGATGTGGGCGTCGTGGATCCCCTGGATCTTTGGCCGAGCGAGTGAAGGAGAGAGGTTCGTAGTACCGGCTTTAGCCGGAAATGCGAGAAACCCCTGCTGTCCCACCACGGCTGTTCCGTTCCGAGTAAGGTCGCATTGCCATTTGCTGGCTAACAGCCCCGTCGACAAGAAAAATTGCTGGGGGGTAAGATGAAAGTGGTTGCAATATTGCCCCATGGGCCGGCGGTTAGTACAATGCATTGTGACACTGAACCATAGGAGACGGGCGATGACCGGACCAGATCGTGATGAGTTCGTGCGACGGGCGGAAGCAATTTATTCCGGGCGGTTACGGGCGGTTTTGGAACCCGAACACATGGACGAGTTTGTTGCCATCGAGCCCACATCGGGCGAATATTTCTTGGGCCGGACGCTGCGCGAGGCGGTAAGGGCCGCGCGGCGTGTACATCCCGATCGGCTGACGCACACCATGCGCGTCGGGCGTAAGGCCGCGGTCCATTTCGGGATGCACGTGCGATGAACGGTCATGTCGACTGCGAAGGTCGCGCTCTTGTCACCGTCACCATTCGACCGTCGGAAGAGGCTGCGCCGCGTGAAATAGAGGTGTGGATCGACACGGGATTCAACGGGGATTTGGTGTTGCCGCAGCAGCGGATCGATGATCTCGGATTGACCCAGTCCGGGACCGTTTTGGGGATACTTGCGGACGGGTCCGAAATCATATTCGACCAGTACGTATGTTGGATCGACTGGTTCGGAGGGCAGTTTGATCTGGAGGTCGTTGCCAACGAGGGCGAATATCCGCTTCTCGGCGTTGGATTGCTGGCGGATCACGATCTACATATCAGCTATCGGTCAGGCGAAGTTGGCATCGTGTAATCTCGAAGTAGAACGCAAATTGCGGAGAAGCTGGGGATCGTGGATAGTTATGCCGATTGGGTAAAGTTTGCCGGCAAGAAACCCGATTATTGGATGAGAGGTTCCCCGGAAACAGACCATCTTTGAATAATCGCATGACTGAGGCCCTGTCGCAATTAGTTGACGAGGTGCTGGCCGCCTGCAAAGCTGGCGCCGACGAGGCGGCGGCCGCTCTGGCCCGTACCTTTGAAGTTGAGGCCCAATTGACCCTCGGGCCGCAGAGTACGCTGCAAGCGGCCGGCCCGCAACTCGATCTCCCGGCAAAGGGCCTGCTCGTGCTGCTGAAAACCGACCGCACGACCGTCGTTTTGACGGTCCCGGCGGCCAAGGGTCTTTTGCCGCCCTGGTGCGCGCAGCCCGATCCGACCGGTGAGAGTAAATTGGCGACCCTGGCGCAGGAGTTGAGCATGACCCTGCTGCCGGAAACGTGGAATGCCGGCGACTTCAGCGCCCACTGGGTTACAAACATGGCCGAAGCCCTGGCCCGGGGCGGCGTGTCGCAGGACGCCGCCGTCGTTCCCTTGGCTGTCAACCAGGGAGGCCAGCCCCGGGGCACGATCGGCATCATCTGGCCGGTGACGAATGCCGCCGGCCTGTTTGCCGTCCCGCAACCGCAGCCGCAGCCGCGCGAGAAAAAGGAACTAATCGGACAGGCCAGGCAAACCGAAAGGCCCACCCTGCCGCTCACGTCGGGCGATTTGCACCCCTACACGCGGAGCCTCTTGCGCATCAAGGTACCCGTCGTCGTTACCCTGGCCGAGAAGCGGCAAGAGCTCCGCCGCATCGTCGAGTTGGGGCCGGGCTCGATCATCCAGTTCAACAAGTCTTGCGAAGAAATGCTCGAACTGCAGATCGGCAGCCGGTCGGTAGCCTGCGGCGAGGCCGTGAAGGTGGGCGACAAGTTCGGCCTGCGGATCACCGCCATGGTGCTGCCCGACGAGCGATTCACTCCCGTGTCGAGCAAGAGCGCGAAGGCGACCGTCTAAAGAGGCCAGCGGTGGGTGGTTGAGTCTAGCCCCGTTGCCGTGCTATAATGCCATCGTTTCGCTCACCTCTCTCTCACGGAGCTACGCGGCGATGATCATCAGTGGACTTTCGGGCAACGAGATTTACTGTCTGTCGCAGAAGGGCTTCGCCCCCGGCCGGATTGTCGTGGGCAACAGCGTCTATTCGCTGGGGGCGGTCCGCGGCCTGACCAGCGGCATTCGCACACTCACCGGGGGCGAGATCCATTCGCTCACCGAGTTGATCTCCGACGGCCGCCACGCCGCCATTTCGCGGTTGGAAACGGAAGCGGCCGAGCACCAGGCCAGCGGCGTGACCGGCGTGACTTCCGAGCTGAAGCGGGTCCGCGGCCTGCACGAATTCCTGGCCCTGGGCTCGTCGATCCACGATCGCCAGAAGGGCCAGTTCTTCACTACGGCCTGCACCGGCCAGGACCTTTTCTGCCAGATCGACGCCGGCTACGCACCCCGTCACTTCGTCATCGGCAACGTCTGCTACGCCCTGGGTGTGGGGCGCGGGCTGATGGGCATGCTCCGCACCTTGGCCGGCGGCGAGGTCAAGGAGTATTCCGACATGTACAACCACACCCGCCACTTGGCCCTGGAGCGACTGGAGGCCGAGGCGGCCCAGCGGGGGGCCAACGCCGTGGTCGACATCACCACCCGCATCCTGCCCTTCGGGCCAGGCGTGCGCGAGATGTTGATGGTGGGCACGGCCTCACACTGTCCGGCCTTGGGCCAAGTTGCCAAGCCGGTTACGTCGGAGCTTACCGGCGAGGAGCTTTGGAACCTGACCAGCCTCGGCTATCAGCCCATACGGCTGATGCTCGGCTCGTCGGTCTACGCCCTGGGGTTTGGTGGCGGTCTCAAGACATTCTTCAGTTCCTTTGCCCGCGGCGAGGTGAACGCCATGACGCGTCTGATCTACGAAGCCCGGGAGAATTGCCTGGAGCACATCCACCGCGAGGCGGCGGAACTGCAGGCCGATGGTGTGATCGGCGTGAAGATCTACATCTACGAGGTGGGTGGCGGAATGGTCGAGGTAATGGCCATCGGCACGGCGATCCGCAAGAGCAACGCCGCGAAGACGCAGTCCGAGCAGCTTCCGCCGCAGGCGATCATCCGCGACCGCGACACGTTCTTCGATTCCACGCACGGCGACGCTCGCAACCTCGGCCGCGAGACCGGCGGCATGGCCGCCAATGCCTTGGAAATCGCCGGGAAATTGGGCGGGTGAACTGCACATGTCGACGAAAGCAGCGATCCTGCGCGTGCTCCTGGTGATGATGCTTTCCGCGACGGCTTTTGCCGCAGAGAGGAACCAACCGAGCGCCGCCGCAGCCGAATGGCCCAACTGGCGCGGGCCGAATCACAATGGCATCTCCACGGAGAAGGGCTGGCTCACCAGTTGGCCAAAGGAGGGACCCAAGGAACTTTGGAAGGTCGAGTTGGGGCGGAGCCACTCGTCCGTGGCGATCAGGGCCGGCTACGTCTATACCATGGGCAGAGACGCTGACCGGGACACCGTCGTCTGCCTGGATGCCGACACGGGAAAGATCGTCTGGAAACATGTGTATCCGGCCGCCGATTCGGACTACGGTGGGGGACCGCGCGCGACTCCGGCAGTCGACGGCAAGGCCGTTTATACCCTCAGCGCGGACGGCCAGGCATTCTGCCTCGGTGCGCTTTCGGGACAAGTGATCTGGAAGAGAAATCTTCAGAAGGAACTGAAGATTGTCATGCCGATGCACAATTTCTCCAGTTCCCCGGTCATTGAGGGGCAATGCCTGCTGGCGAACATGGGAACCTCGGGCCTGGCATTGGACAAGCAGACGGGCAGCGTCGTCTGGAAGAGCGAGGGCGATTCGAGCTACTCCTCGCCGGTGCCCTTCACGCTTGCAGGCAAACGGTGCGTGGCCCTCTTCGCCACCTACGGGTTGGCCGTCGTGGACCTGGCGAACGGGCGGAAACTCGCATTCTTCGAGTGGAAGACGCGCGACAACTGCAACTGCGCTGACCCGCTGATCGTGGGAGACGCGATCCTTATCAGCTCGGCCTATAACTGTGGATCGGCCCTGGTCGGCGTCAGCGGCGGCAAGGCCGCGGTAAGGTGGAAGAAACCGTTCGCATGTAAGTACGCCAGTCCCGTGCTGGTGGGCGACTACCTCTACGCGCTCGCCGAATCGGGCTGGGAGAAGGATGACCTTGTCTGCGCGAACATCAAAGACGGCTCGCTCCGTTGGACGCGAAAGAATGTAGGCGCCGGTGGCCTCATGGTTGCAGAGGGGAAGTTGATCGTCTTGTCCCGCCGCGGCGAGTTGCTTCTGACGGAGGCCTCGCCGACCGCCTACACTGAAATCGCCCGCGCGAAGGTCTTCTCGGCGGACGCCTGTTGGAACAGTCCCGTGCTCTGCGCTGGCCGCATTTACGCCCGCAACGAAAAAGGGACCTTAGTCTGCCTTGACGTGCGGGGAAAATGAATGGTTAGGGTCCAGTCGAAAATGCGACGTTTCTTTTGGTTAATGCTTCCGCTGATTTCTCTTCCTTCTTCCGCCCTCGCTCAAGGCACGAGGGCCGATTACAGCAGGGCAGCCGAACTGCCGAACTTGGTGCAAGGGAAGGTCTTTCGCGACCGGGTCGAGCCGCATTGGTTCGACGAGAACCGCCAGTTCTGGTACAAGGTCCGCACCGGACCGGCAAGCCACGAGTTCGTTGTTATTGAGGCGGAAAAGGGCCGGCGGCGGCCGGCGTTCGACCACCAGAAGCTGGCCCAAGCCCTGAAGAAGATCGGCGATGCCCCGGCCGATCGCCTGCCGATAGAACAGCTTGCCTTCGATCCGGCCGGCCAATACGTCGATCTGCAAATCCGCGGCCGCTGGTGGCGTTGCAACCTGAAAAGCTATCAACTCTCGCCGCCGCCCGCTGCCGCGCACGCCGGCGACTCCTTGCAGCAGGGCTTGCAGCCTTTTGAAGGCGGTCCCAGGGCCAGCCAGTTTACCGGCGACGAGTCGACCGTAACGTTCATCAACCGCACCGCCGGCGCGGTGGAACTCTTCTGGCTCGATACGGAAGGCAAACGAAAGAGCTACGGCCGCATTCGGTCAGGCCAGCAGAACGAAATGCACACCTTTGCTGGGCATCTCTGGCTGGTGGTCGACGAGCAAGGGCATGCGCTGGGGTTGAAGGTCGCGGAGAACAAGGACTCAACTGTGGAAATCCGCGCGGCGGGGAAGAAGGCCGATAAGCCTAAACCGACCACGCCGGATACGACTTTTCCGGCCACGGGCGGCAAGACGGCCCGCCGTCGCGAACCGGGCACGCAGCCGCAAGCCAAGTCGCCGGACGGGCGCTTGTGTGCCTTCATCAAGGACCATAACGTCTGGGTCCGTACGGTCGGCGGCGAGGAGGTCGCCTTGAGCCACGACGGCACGGCGGAAGACGGCTATAACAGCCAGTTGTTCTGGTCGCCCGACTCCCGCAAGCTGGCCGCCGTGCGCACGAAACACTGCGCAGAGCGAATGGTCTATTTTCTGGAGTCCTCGCCCAGCGACCAGCTCCAGCCGAAATTGCACTCGCACGCCTACGCGAAGCCCGGCGATCCGCTGCCGGTCCTGCGGCCCCAGTTGTTTGACGTCGCCGGCCGGATACAGATCGCCGTCGAGCCTCGCCTTTTCGACAATCCCTGGAGTATCGACGACTACCGCTGGGCCGCCGATTCCAGCCGCTTCACCTTCGTTTACAACCAGCGCGGGCACCAAGTCCTGCGGCTGCTGGTGATCGACGCTTCAAGCGGCGCCGTCGAGCCGATTGTCGAGGAACGGAGCACTACGTTCATCGACTACTCGGGCAAGTACTTCCTGCGCTATCTCGATGCTTCCGGCGAACTGATTTGGATGTCGGAACGCGACGGCTGGAACCATCTCTATCTTTACGACGCCAAGACCGGGCGGGTCAAGAACCAGATCACCCAAGGCCCCTGGGTGGTCCGCGGCGTGGAACGTGTTGACATAGAGAAACGCCAAATTTGGTTTCGCGCCGGCGGCATCCACCCGGGGCAGGACCCCTACTACGTTCATTATTGTCGCGTCAATTTCGACGGCTCGGGCTTGACCGTGCTGACCGAGGGCGACGGCACGCACAAGATCGACTTCTCGCCGGACCAGCGCTACCTGATCGACAGCTACTCGCGCGTCGACATGCCGCCGGTGACAGAACTCCGCCGCAGCGGCGACGGCAAGCTCGTCTGCGAGATCGAGCGGGCGAATTGGAAAGCCTTGCTGCACACGGGTTGGAAGGCGCCGGAACGCTTTACGGCCAAGGGGCGCGACGGCACGACCGAGATCTACGGCGTAATCTTCCGGCCCACGAACTTCGAGGCGGCCAAGAAGTATCCGGTGATCGAGGATATTTACGCCGGTCCGCAGGACTCGTTTGTGCCCAAGCGGTTTGCGGCCTTCTATTCTGCCCAGGCGATGGCCGAACTGGGATTTATCGTCGTGCAGATCGACGGCATGGGCACGTCGAACCGCTCGAAGAAGTTCCACGACGTGTGCTGGAAGAACCTGGCCGACGCCGGCCTGCCCGACCGCATCTTGTGGATCCGGGCGGCCGCCGCCCGCTATCCGTATCTCGACCTCGATCGCGTGGGCATCTACGGCGGCTCGGCCGGCGGCCAAAGCGCGGCCGGGGCGGCGATGACGCACGGTGATTTCTACAAGGTGGCCGTGGCCGACTGCGGCTGCCACGACAATCGCATGGACAAGATCTGGTGGAACGAGCAGTGGATGGGCTGGCCCGTGGGACCGCATTACGCGGCCAATTCCAACGTGACCTTGGCCCCGGGCTTGAAGGGCAAGCTGCTTTTGATCGTGGGCGAGATGGACACGAATGTCGATCCGGCCTCGACGATGCAGGTGGTCAATGCCTTGATCCGCGCGGACAAGGATTTCGAGCTTCTGGTGATTCCCGGTTCGAATCACGGCGCCGCCGAATCGCCCTACGGCCGCCGCCGCCGCGCCGATTTCTTCGTCCGCAACCTGTTGGGCGTCGAGCCGAGAAGGTAGGTCCCTTCTGCCGGAAGGGACGATTGTGCGACGTTCCGCCGGAAAATTTCGCTCTGATTCACCGGCCGGACAAACTGACCCCCGATTTCAATCCGCGGCGAGACCGCTAAAAAAGTCGAGGCGGATACAAGATATAGTACTGAGTACCATGCGTTGTGTCCCCGCGAGACTTTTTCAGCGGCCTCACCGTAAGGGTGGTTCGATTCTCCCGCCGACATCTGGTAGAATCATCTGCGTTATCGTCTTACACCCGTCGCATACTGGAGGTGACCTTTCCATGGGACCGGCCTTGATCGTTCTTGGTGTGTTTTTCGGGGTCCTTTTGATCCTGGTAATCGTTGTCGTAGGAATGTACAACAAATTGGTGACCTTGCGGAACCGCTACAAAAATGCGTTCTCGCAGATCGACGTGCAACTCAAACGCCGCTACGACCTGATCCCCAACCTGGTCGAGGTGGCCCGCGGCTACATGAAACACGAGCGGGAAACGCTGGAGGCCGTGGTCAAGGCCCGCAACGTGGCGGCTTCGGCGGGCCAAAGAGCCGCGCAGAACCCGGGCGATCCGCAGGCCATGGCGGCCCTGGGTGGCGCGGAAGGCCAACTGACCGGCGTGCTGGGCCGGCTGTTCGCCGTGGCCGAGGCCTACCCCGACCTGAAGGCCAACCAGAACATGCTCGCCCTGCAAGAGGAATTGACCTCCACTGAGAACAAGGTGGCCTTCGCCCGGCAGGCCTATAACGACTCGGTCATGGTCTACAACACCGGACGGGAGACCTTCCCCACGGTGATCATCGCCGGCATGTTCAACTTCCAGCCAGCCAGCCTGTTCGAGATCGAAGAGGCCGAACAGCGCGAGGCGCCGAAGGTTTCCTTCGGTTGATTCCCATGCCCATGGACTTCTTCGCACGGCAGGACCACGCACGGCGGCAAACCGTGCGGTTGATCGTCCTGTTCGCGATCTCGGTGGCGGTGATCATTGTGGCGGTCTACGCCGTCGCCGTGCTGATCATGCAAGGCGGCGGCCAGGCCCACGGTCGCCATGCCGCCGTGCCGATCGACTTCTGGGACCCGGGCCTGTTCCTGGCGGTCGCGTTGGGTACGATCGTGGTAATCTCGCTGGGCAGTCTCTACAAGGTATCGGAGTTGGCGGCTGGCGGCGAGGTGGTGGCGCACATGATGGGCGGACGATTGGTCGATCCGCAAACGACCGATCTGGCCGAGCGCCGCCTGCTCAACGTGGTCGAGGAGATGGCCTTGGCCGCCGGTATTTCGGTGCCGCCGGTCTACGTGCTGGACAACGAGCCATCGATCAATGCCTTCGCCGCCGGATTCCGGCCTACGGACGCGGTCGTGGCCGTCTCGCGCGGCTGCCTGCAATATCTCACGCGGGAGGAATTGCAAGGCGTGCTGGGGCACGAGTTCAGCCACGTGCTCAACGGCGACATGCGGCTCAATCTCCGCCTGATGGGCATCGTCTACGGCATCCTCGTGCTCTCGATTATCGGCTACTTCGTGATGCGTTCGGCCGGCTGGATCGGTGGGTCCTCGCGCGATTCCGACGACCGCCGCGGCGACAATCGCGCCGCCTTCTTCTTCATCGGCCTGGCGCTTTATATCCTGGGCTACCTGGGCGTACTGCTGGGCAACATCATCAAGGCCGCCATTTCCCGGCAACGGGAGTTCCTCGCCGATGCCTCCAGCGTGCAGTTCACGCGTAACCCGGCCAGCCTGGCCAGCGCCTTGAAGAAGATCGGCGGGCTGGCCGCCGGCTCGCGGATCCGCGATGCCCACGCCCACGAGATCAGCCACATGTTCTTCGGTGACGCGTTTGCCGGTTCGCTCTTCAACCTCTTTGCCACACACCCGCCGCTCGATGAACGGATCCGTGCGCTCGATCCGAACTTCGACGGCGCCTATCCGCCAACCGAGCCACTGCCGGACGCTGGCAAAGCGCCAGCGGGCAGCCAGGCAACGCTTGCCGCGCGCTGGTCGGCGGCCGGCGCTCCCGCCGCACTTTCCACGCAGGACGCGGCGCTTGCCGCCATGGCCTCCGGGCTTGGTCCCCGCACGGCGCCGCCTACCGAGCGCCAGGTCAGCACCGATCGCGATCGGATCGTGGGTCAGGTCGGCAGTCCCCGCGGGGAACACTTGCAGCATGCCGAGCGGTTGGTGGCTGGCCTGCCGGCAGCGGTTGTGCAGGCGGTCCGCGAGCCGTACGCCGCGCGCGGCGTCATTTTTGCGCTGCTCTTGAGCCGCGAGAACGAGGCCACCCGCAACTGGCAGTGGCAACTGCTCCAGGCCCAGATCGAGCCGCCCCTGGTGCGGGTCGTGCAACAACTGTCCGCGTCGCTGGATGCGTTGCCGGCGGAGAACCGCTTGTCGGTGGTTGACATGACGATTCCCGCGCTCAAGCGGCTTTCACCCGCGCAGTACCGGGCCTTTCGGCAGGTTGTCGAGAACCTTACGGCCGCTGACGGGAAGGTTGACTTGTTCGAATTCTGCCTGCGGGTGATCCTTCTGGGCTGCTTGGACGTGCAGTTCGGCGTGCGTCCGCCGCCGGCCGTCCGCTACAAGTCAATAAGCGCGGTGGCACAACCGGCAATCGTCATTCTTTCATCGCTGGCCTATGCCGGGCAAAGCCGTGCGGACGACATTCAGCGGGCCTTCCGGGCCGGCACGCACGATCTGTTGGGCGAGGTACCGATTCTCTCGCCTCAGCAATGCACGTTCGACAATTTTGACGCGGCCTTGGGCCAGCTTGCCCAGGCCAGCCCGACGGTGAAACGGGCCGTCTTGCAAGCGGTGGTGGCTTGCATCGCCGCGGACGGTAAGATGACGATCGTGGAAAACGAGCTCCTCCGCGCCGTGGCCGCTGCGCTGGCCTGCCCGCTGCCCCCGGTGCCGGTCCAGTAGACAGCACGTCAAAATTCAATAGGGCGGCACCCTTAACACCGTCGCGGGCGGAACGGAGACCCTAGTTGGTTTTCGCGTTCGGTTAACCCGTGCTAAAGCACGGGCCTAATACCGGCTGCGCCGGGCAATGGGCGTAAACGCCCATAAAGGCCGGCCGTGGAACAAACCTCGCACACGTAATTCAAGCTATCGGGGGAACGTTCTTAGCAAGTCACCGCGGGAGGACTCGGAGCTTTTCCCGTGGTTCGGAGCACAATAGTCATTCTCGGCAAGAGGGACCTACCGGGACCTACCGCGCAGGCTTGCCGTAGGTGTCAAACAGACTGCGAACCTTCAATGCGCGTTTGAATGCGTCTTTTGTCATGGTCGAAGCCGGACGAACGGTGATGGTTACGGGCTGGGCCTTGCCGACGTGGACGAAGTTGTCCGAAAACTTGGCATCGACGCCCGCAAGTTCCAGCCAGGTCCATAGGGCGGGATGCTCGGCATGTAGCCTGACAGCAAACTGGCCCTGCGCTTGCTCGGCAACCTCGGCCGATAGCGCCGGGTCCAGCAAGTCCAACTCGCGGGGATAGGCCAGCGTGACGAGATTCTCGGAAACCGCCTGGCCGGCGACTTCCAACTTCAACCACACGAGAATCTTGTTCCGGCCGTGCTTCTCCACGATGTCGCGAAGATCAAGCGATCGTACCAGGCGGCTCTTGCCGGCCGCCATATCGACAGCGAGCGAGCCTTCGCTGAGCTTATCGCCGGCCAGGTCGGTGACGGTCCACAGAACCTTGCCCTGGCAGTCCTCGCGGCGGTCGCTGGTGACGTAGAGATCGACCTTGCGGCCCTTGACGTCTTCGGCGGCGGAGACCAACAGCGGGGCATAGAAGCGACGGGCCAGGTATTGCAGGGCCTTCCAGCGGCCGAAGTAATCGACCGACGCCCACGACGAGCAGGGCCAGCAATCGTTGTACTGCCAGTAGACGCAGCCCATCGATTTCGGCTCTTCGCGCCGCCAGCCTTCGGCGCCGTACTTGATGCCGTAACCCTGGGTGATCTGGCTCAACCACAAAGTGCTTTCAAAATCCTTCGGCTCGCGAAAGTACTTTCGCACCAGGATCATGATCTTGTCGGTGCCGATGCGGCCGTCCTCCTTGACGTCCATGTACATGCGGTTGGAGCGTTCGTGGTACATCATCACGGGCGAGTAGACCGACTTGCGGTCGGCCGCGGTCGTGAAGGTGTCGACGGTCCTGGGCACGGGGAACGACTGGAAGCCGAACTCGCTCACGAAACCGTGAATGTCGCGATAAACCTCAAACGGCTTGCCGCCGTGCCAGACGTCCCAGAAGTGGACGTCGCCGCAGTCGGGCGAGCCGGTCACATAGTCCGACTGCGGCACGAGGCGACGGACCTGCCCGCCCAGCGTGTCGCGGAAGAGTTTATAGTAATCGCCTTCGCTCATCTTGTCGGTGGTCCAATCTTTCCCGCCGCGGAAGAACATGATCTCGTTGTTGCCGCACCACAGGGCGATGGAAGGATGGTGCCGCAGCCGCAGGATGTTGTCGCGGGCCTCCTCGTTGCAATTCTTGCGAAACGCGTCATCGAAGGCCGGGTAGGTCGAGCAGCCGAACTTCAGATCGAGCCAGATGCACAGGCCCCGCTCGTCGCAGAGGTCGAACAGGTCGTCGTCCTCGTAGTAGCCTCCGCCCCAGAACCGCAGCGTGTTCATGTTGCATGCCACGGCGTCGTCCACGTAGCGGCGGTAGATGTCCTTGGTCATGCGGTTGGCAAAGCAGTCGGCGGGGATCCAATTGGCCCCCTTGGCGAAAAACGGCACACCGTTGACCTCGAAGTGCAGCGGCACGTCGGCCGTTTGCGGCACGGCGCGAAGGGTCCGCAGGCCGATGCGCTTGGTCGCGCTGTCAACGAATCTTTCCTTAACGAAAACGAATCTATCCTTAACCAATCTTTCCTTGGAGGCAAGACCGACCTGGACCCGGTAGAGAGGCTGGCTGCCCATGCCGGCCGGCCACCAAAGTTGCGGATTCTTGATAGCCAAGTTGATAGTCGCCTTGCCTTGCTTCACATCGGCACGTTCAGAAGCAACCCGCTGTTGTCCCAAGAAGACGTCGACGAATGCCCTCAGACCGTTGTCTGCTGGTTGGGCGGTGACCTGGACATTGAGTGTCACCTCGCCTTTCTTGGAATGGTCCTGCAAGATGGCCACGTCATCGATGCGGGCCACGCTATAAGCTTCGATCCCGATCTTCCGCCAAATGCCGCAGGTGACTAGCGTCGGCCCCCAGTCCCAGCCGAAGTTGCAGGGTTCCTTCCGCACGTAGCCGGCCCCCGGATAGGCCCAAGTCGGCAGCTTCCGCTGGCCTTCCTTGGCCCGCATCAGCGGCAGGACCGATTCGAACTGAATTTCGATCGTATTGCCGCCGGCCTTGAGGAGCTTCTTGACGTCGAACTCGTAGGTGCGAAACATGTTGTCGGTGCGGGCCACCTGCGTGCCGTTGAGCCGGACTGTCGCCAGGGTATCGAGGCCCTCGCACTTGAGCACGACGTGTTCGTGAGCAAGCAGGTCGGGCGCGACGTCGAACGAGCGGCGATAGTTCCAGTTGGCCTCGCCCACCCATTGCACGAGCTTTTCGTTATCGCGGAAGTACGGATCGGGGATCTGCTTGGCCGCCAAGAGATCGGTATGGATGCAACCGGGCACGACGGCGGGAATGGTTTCGTTCGTGCCTTCGCGGTTGATTTGCCAGGCGCCGCCCAGGTCAAGCCGCGCGACATCGCCGGCCCGGACGGAATTCGTGCCGCATAGGACGATGGCGAGCAGAAGACAGGGGAAAAGTGTTTGCGGTTGGGTGGAGATTTTGCTGTTCATGGTCGGTTCCTGGCTGGAAGTGGTTTCTGGTGCTATTAGGATAACCTGGGAGCTTGCGAATGGCAACTTTGGAGTGTGGGGCGGGCACCGGGCGCAGCCTGATCGCCACCGCTTTCTTCTTGCCGCGGAGCGGCTTGGGAAACTGCATAGTGTGCAGACCGGAATAAGCTAGTTGCGACAACCACCCGATCGGACTTACGTCGCCGGTTCTTCTTCCTTGCGCTCGACGGCGCCCGGCATTTGCACTTCGAACACCGTGCCGGGGCCCGGCTCGTTGTCGCGGACGCGGACGCGGGCCTTGAGCCGCCGGGCGATGTTGCGGACGATATACAGCCCCAACCCGGTGCCGGGCCGTTCGCGCTCCAACTCCATTCCCAGCCGTTCGAAACGGCGGAAGATCTGGCGGCGAAAGCGGCCGGGTATGCCGTGGCCGTTGTCGCTGATGCGGACAATCGCCCGACCGTCGGCTGTCCGCCGCAAGTGGATGCCCACCCGCGGCTCGTTGCCGGCGTACTTCACGGCATTGTCGATCAGGTTGCGGAAGAGGACGTCCAGATCGATGCGCCACGCGCGGAGCGTGCAGGGCTGGAGCTCGAAATAAAAAACCTCCGGAGCGATGCGATAGTGCAGGCCGACCGTGTTGGCGCAGTCGCGGAGCAGGACGTCGAGAAAGACGTCCTCGCGGTCGGCGTCGATCCGCCCTTCTTCCAGCCGGCCGGCGTCCAACAACTGGTTGATCAGGGCATCGAGCCGGTCGAGATCGTCGACCATGCAGCGGTAGAAGTGCGTGCGTTGTTCTTCGCTTACGTGGCGCCGACCGAGCGTTTGCAGGTAGAGCTTCATGGAAGCGATCGGCGACTTCAACTCGTGCGTCACGCTGTCGATGAAGTTCGATTGCCGCCGGTTGAGATTGATCGCCTTGATGGTGAGCACGAGGTAGATGATCGTGCCGGCTAGGAGCACGCCGATGAAGGTCGTGCCGATCGAGAGCAGTGCCCAGTAGACCCCCGCCCAGCGGTCGCTCTTGAGCGCTCCAAAGACACTCAACAACACCCAGCCGACCGTGAGCACGACCAGGATCAGGATCATCACGATCGCCAGGGTGATCGGCAGGCTCAAGGAACGACGTGCGGCCATGGGAACACAACGAGGGAAAAAGCGGCGAACAATGAGACTAATTGGAGTTTAGCCTCCAGAGGGAGTGTAACAGACGCGACGGCACGGCGTCAAGCGACCGCTTCAGGTCCAGGAGAACTGCAAAGTTCCCTTCGTAGAACGGAATTAATTCCGTTGCCTTGTCTTTTTCAGGCAAACGGAATGAATTCCGTTCTACTGAGGGCCGTCCCGCGGGACTTTGCAGTTCTCCCGACTTCACATCCCGGCATCGATGGCCACGCATCCCAGCAGGCGGCCGCCGGCGGAATTGATTATCTGGGCCGCCTCGCGCAGCATGCGCGGACTGCCATCGCCCAACCGCACGACGAGGTAGACGCCGTCGCAGACGGCCGCCAGTTGGACCGTCCCGCGGTGCGCCAGCGATGGGGAGTCGATGACCACCAGCTCGTAATGGCTGGCCAATTCGCGGAGCAACTGGCGCGCGCCTTGAATGTTCGAGCTTAGCCCGTGGCTTGGGACGCCGGTCCCGCCCGCCAAGAAACTCACACGCCGGTGCGCTGTGACCTGCACCGCCGTGGCCCAATCCACGGCCCCGGCAAGGACATCCGGCAAGCGCCATGCCGGCGCCGCGGCCAGCCAGCGGGCCATGTCCGGGTTGCGGAAGTTGGCATCCATGACCAGCAGTTCGCCTTCGATGCCTTGGGCCAGCCGCGGCGCCAAGCGGGCGACCGTCATCGTTTTGCCCTGGCCATCGCTGGGGCTGGTGAACAACAGGGCGTGCGAGCGGCCCCGCGGCAACTGCTGCAGAATTCGCTGGGCGGTGGCGGCATGCGGGTCGGTGGCAATCGGCATGACAACCAGCGGTTCGGTGTCATCGCAACCCGCGTCGGCCAGCGCTGCCGCGTCGGATGTTTCGTGATCCGCAGCCGACTTGGAATCGTCGAGTAGGCCCGCCTCGGAGACAAACGCCTGGAGCTGATCGATCGTCGCCTCCAGTGAAAACGAATCCGGCAGCATGAAGTCGTCCAGTGGCACGTGCGGCGGAGCGGGCGAAAGCTGGGGCTGAGGTTCGGCCGATTCAACTACGGTAGCAGACGATGGCGATATCGCGGGGTCGGGCAACCCGGCGGCCACGCTCACAATGGGGCACGATTGTCTGGCTTTGATCTGCTTCAATGCGTTGAGCATCAGGCTCATGGCAATGTCCCCCTTCGTGGATCTAACTCCTATAATCCGCGCCGCAACTTGGCGAACAGCCGCCCGAACTCCTGCCGCGGCGGCGGCACGACCGAGCGCGAGGGCCGGGGCGACGGCTCCTCGGCGACGGCGACGGCCGCGGCCGTGGCGGCAGCCACTTCTGTTTCCGGCCGGTCGGTCCACAGGAGCTTGCGGTCGTGCGGCATGGGGACCGTCATCGGTTGCGGTTTTTCGCGGTCTTCCGTGATGCTTGCAGATTTGACCTCCTCGGCGGCCTCGGCAACCGCCACCGCGGCAACGCTGGGGGCGGGTTTCGCCGCTGGCGAACTCGCGGCGGCCGGCGCGGCCCCGGCCGCATAGCGATCGGCGATCACTTCTTCTTCCTCGAAGGTCTCCGCGAACGGGTGCGGCGTTTCGAACACCAGTTCGACTTCCGGTCCGGCGGCGGCCGCCGGCTGGAATTCGGCCCGCACGTCGGCCAGCAACTCCTGGATGTGGCGAAGCTGAGCAAACGTCTCCGGGTCTTCACTGGCCTCGGCGACCAGCGTGGGTTGCATGACAGCAGCTTCGGCGAGGGCGGTATCGTCCGCCGCGGCGATCTTGCCCGCAATGGAAGGCATTTCCAGGGGGTTGTCGTCCAGACCGCCGAACTCGATCAGGCTGTCGTTGGCCGGCGCGGCAGGCTCGTTCCAGGGCGTCGGCAACTGCTGCAAGTCGGCCCAGGCCTCTTCGACGTGGGCCGGCTCGATCCGCCGGATGCCGGCCGCATAGGCCAGCAAGAGCACGTGGTCGCAGACTTGGTTGATCAACCGCGGCACGCCGTCGGTCGCCTTATGGACCATCTGGCAGGTCTCGCTGGGAAAGACCTCCATGCCCCGGCCGCGGCAGGCCGAGATGCGGGTCTGGATGTAGGCCTCGGTCTCGCCGCGCTGAAATGCCTCCAAGTAACAGCGGGCGGAAATCCGCTGGCTGAACGACTCGAGTTTGGGACTGGCAAAACGCTCTTCCAGCACGTGGCTGCCGGCCAGCACCAAACGCACCGCGGGCTGCAGGTCGCGCATGAGATTGGTCAACGCGCGGATCTCGTCCAGCAACCGCAGCGGCAGGTGATGGGCCTCGTCGACCAGCAAGACAACCCCGCGGCCGCAATCGTCGCTGAGCGTGATGTAATCGACCAGCGAGAGTCGCAACTCGCCCTCGTCCATCCCGCGATAGGGCCGGTTCAATTCGTACAGGATCGCCTGCAAGAGCGAACGCCGCGTGTCGAGGTGCGTGCTGGCCAGCAACGCCACTTGGAAGGGCTTCTCGAACTGCGCGGCCAGGACCTGGCACAGCAGCGACTTGCCCGTGCCGGACGGCCCGATGATCATACCTACCCCCTCGCCGCGGTCAACGCAGCGAGTCAGCGTATTGTGGGCCGTATTGATCACGGCCGCCGGGTAGAAGTGATCGATACGAGGCACCGAGGCGAAGGGCCGCTCGGCAAGGTTGAAGTAGGCTTCGTACATGACCCACCCTCCCTGGATTCTGTGGTGTGTTGTGGATCTCGGCAAATTGCGGGTTTTTTGCCGCGCGTACCGCGGGTGCGGAGATATAGCGATCCGTACCTTGATTTCGGCACCACGGGCTTCAGGGATGAAGAATAAAATAGGCAAGTATCTTCATCACCAGCCGGGCGACGGTTAGGTCGCAGCCGGGCGGATGCGGCGAGGCGATGAATTCGACGACGTCGGCCCCGATCCAGTCGCACGGCGCGGCGGCGACGGCGCGAATCAACTCCATCACCTGCGGCCAGGAAAGGCCGTTGGGCTGCGGCGTGCCCGTACTGGGAACGATCGACGGATCGAATCCATCCACGTCCAGTGACAAATAGACCCGTCCTTCCAGGTTGGCCAGCACGCGGAGAAGCTCATCCCAGCGCCGCGCCAGGTCGTGGGCGAAGAAGGTCTCAATCCGCGGACCACTTTCGATCAGCTCATGCTCGGCCTGGGAAAGACTGCGGATGCCGATCTGCACCAGGCGGCAGCCGCGCTCCCATAGCCGCCGCATGACGGTGCCGTGCGACCAACGGCGGCCATTCAATTCGTCCGCCAGGTCGGCGTGGGCGTCGATCTGCACGATCGTCAAGTCGGCCAGATCATCGACCAGCCCGGAAACGACGCCATAGGTCAGCAAGTGCTCGCCGCCGAGTGTGACCAGGAATCGCTCACGGAAGCGAGCAATTTCGCGGGCCGCCACGGTCAGGTGCTCCAGCAGGCGGTCGGCGGGCAGCGCCGCATCAACCTCGATCGCTTCGAGCGTGTGCAGCCGCGGCCGGACTTCGAAATCCAGCAGCGTTTCTTCGTCGAACAACTCGACCTGGCGGCTGGCCTCGATAATTGCCTTCGGGCCGCTGTGCGTGCCCGTGCCATAGGAGACGGTCTTTTCCAGCGGCCAGGGCAAGATCAGGGCGTCGGCCGCGTCGAAACCGGGGGAAGGAATGCCGAGGAATTGCGTGGGATCCATGAGGGAATTTGCCTAATCGTACGAGCATGCACCGACAGTCAAATCGAACGGCGCTGCCGTATTGTGACGCAACGGCATCGGCAAGTCAAACCAGGCCTATGCAACATGCCGCAGCCGCGTGATCCGGCCGATGGGCACCCACTCGACGACAAAGATGTTGCCGTCGCTGTCGAAGGCCGCATGGTGCGGATGGACGAAGCGGCCGGGCTGCCAGGCCTGTGGCTTGTCGCGGAGGCCCTCTTGCTGCACGCGGCGGGTCCAGGCCTCGTCGTAGCCCAGGTGGACGATCGGCCGGTTGTCGCGGTCCAGCAGCGAGACACGCGAGTGCAGGTCCGGCACCAGCAAGACCTCGCCGCGGATGCTGAAGTAGCAGGGATGCGGCAGCCCAGGGGTGAACGAGATGTGCTTGCCGTCGGGCGTGAAGTATTGCAGGCGCGAATTGGCCCGGTCGGCGACGACGAGCGACGGCGTGCGGCCCGGCCGGTCGTCCCACCAGAGGCCGTGAGGGCAGCTTAGCTTGCCCGGCTGGCTGCCGTTGCCGCCCCAAGTACGGACCCACTTGGCGTCCTTGTCGTACTGATGGATGTAGCTCGATCCGTAGCCGTCACCCACGTAGAAACCGCCGTCGGGCGCGAAGGCGACATTCGTAGGCACATACGCCGCGCCCTGCTTGTAGACGCCGGCCTCCTCGGGCGCGCCGAGGCTCCATACGATATGGCCGTCCAGCGAGAGCTTGGCCACGCGGCGGTTCTTGATGTCGCAGACGTAGAGGAATTCCTCGTTGCCTTCCTTGCGGATGGCCAGGCCGTGGCCGCCGCCATGAAACTCCTTGCCGAAGGAGCGCATGAACTTGCCGCTGCTATCAAACACGGCGATCGAGTCCATGGGGTCCTTGGCGGCCGACTGATGCGTGAAATAGATCAGCCCGGAACGATCGAAGACCACGCCGTGCGTGTCGCCCCAGTGGATATGCGCGGGAGGCGCACACCAATTGTGGGTGGCCTCGTAGGCATGGTCACCCGTCCCGAGGACCGGCAGGCGGCTGCCCGCCTTGTCGGCCGCACGGACGAAGGTGGGGCCGATGGCGGCCGTAGCGCCGGCGATGGCGGCCGCCGCGAGGAACTGGCGGCGGGGTTGCTTGTTCTGGGGACCGGAAGATTCGTGGGTAGGCATGTGAGGGGACTCCTGGACGCGAGAATTGTTCCTACAATAGTAGACATAAATCCGCGCCCGGCAAGCCCGGCGCCACTTGAATCGCGTTTCGACCCCAGAATTGATCCAAGAGGCATCTCGTTTACCGGGCGAGGACTACGATCTCGCCCCTGGCCGGAAATCGCGGCCGCCGCGCGACGACACGCCAGGGACCCGGCGCTTGGCTTTCCAGGTCTGTCATTGCATCGCCGGTCGTGACCACATAGGGATGCGGCGAGCGGGCGAGAAAATCGCGAAGTCCAGTTGCGTTGCTGCACACCGTCACCGGCCCGCCGGCGTAGTAGACCGTGCTGGCATCGCAGTACTTGTAGCCGGCGATCTGCGGCTCGGCGGGACAGTCGCCTCGGATCGCTTCCATCAGCGGCCGCGAGTGCTGGTGTCGGTCGATATGCACCGCCGCCCAGCCGAAGAGTATCACGATAAAGAGTACAGAGGCTGTGGAGAAGACCGCCAGGTATGCGCGCCGCCGGTCGCGGGCCAGGAAATACCAACTCAGGCCGCCGCCCACGGCTGGCACGAGCCCTAGAAGCGCCACGATCTGCTCGCCCGGGGCGTACTTCGCGGTCACCCACGGCAAGACCGCCAGCATGGCCAACCCCACGGCCAGGAAGATGCTGGTAGCCAGGGGCATGATGTGGCGGGCGACCGTCGCCGTCCGCCCGCTCCACGCATGCAGGAAACAGCCCGTCAGGATCGCCAGGGCCGGATAGGCCGGCAGCACATAGTGTGGCAGTTTCGTGCTGCACAGCGACCAGAAAGCGAAGAATACGCCGATCCAGCAGACAAGGAACGCGTAGGAAGGCAGATCCTTGCCGCTGGCGCGGAGCCGCCGCCAGACATGCCCGATCGTCGGCCCCAGGAACACCGACCAGGGAAACAGCCCAATCAGCACGACAACGAAGTGGTAGTAGAACGACCCGCGATGGCCTAGGAAGGGTTTTCCAAGTGGGCCCAAGTTGTACTTGGTCAGAAACTCTATCAGCCATTGGCCGTCGGTCCGCCAGGCGATCGCCGCGTACCACGGCAAGGCTACCAGGGCGGTGAAGAACAGCACGGTCAGCGGCCGCATGGCCCAGGTCACGCGCAGCAATCTCCACGGTGAGAATAACGCGGCCACCCGCCATACCACCGCACGTGTACGGCCCAGCCAGCCCACGGTGTTCGCGGCGGGCGGCACCGCCGGTTGGTTCATCACCAAGAGGAAAAGCCCCAAGGAAACGGCCGGCAAGAGGAAACCGATCGGTCCCTTGGCCAATGTCGCCGCGCCCAACAGGATACCGATCGAAGCGTAAATCAGCCACGCCGAAGGCAGGAAGCCCATGTGGGACGGATTGGCAATCCGTCCTACGTCGCCACCGCTCCCGTTTTCTTCCGGTGCAACCTCACCCAGTCGTGCCCCTTTGGCAAACAGGACCATGACCAACGTAGTGATCAGCGTCAAGGCCGAATCGACGGTTGCCGCCCGGGCCGATACGACGAAGATCACGTTCGAGGTGGTCGCCAGTCCGGCCCAAAAACCGACTGCGGGCGAAAACAACCGCCGGCCCAAGTGATAGGTCGCCAGGCATGTGCCGATGGCCAGGATCGCCGCCGGCAGCCGGGCGGCAAACTCGGATTGGCCGAAGAACTTGAAGCTGCCCATCATCAGCCAGAACATCAGCGGCGGCTTCTCGTTAAAGACGTCGCCGTTGAAGGTCGGTACCACGCAATCGCCACGGAGGCTCATTTCCCGGGCGATCGACGTGTACAGGGCCTCGTCCAGGTCCCACAGGCCCGTCACCCCCAGATTGACAAAGCAAATCAACGCCGCGGCCAGCACGATGATGAGCTGATGCCGTAGGCTGGGCACCTTCGTATCCGGCACGGGGCACCCGCTCGCGGGTCGTGTGCCGCTGCTACTCGGCACAAGACCCGCAAGCGGGTGCCCCGTGCCCGATACGTCGCAACTCTTGCTAATAGATATGGACAAGATTCAGTTTACCGGTTATGAAACTACAATTGATTTAACCGTCCTACTCCCTACAACCGATACCAGACCAACGTATGCAACCCGTTTTGGCGACCAGCCGTAACGTGTGAGTCTACGGAATTCAGCCAATTGGGCCAACATCACTTCTCCAGCAAGGCAGACCAAACGCAAGGGGCCGCCCAGCGGGCCGCTCATCGTGGGGGGTCCCGCCCGGCCTGTTGTTGTGGAGAGAATATGCAAACTGCGCAAAATGCATCCGTGGTCTCTAAGCCCCTGCGTTTCTCGTTGAGCAGGGCCAAAGCCCCGCAGGCCGACGGTTCCTCGCGCACAGCGGGGGCAGGCTGGATGCCGGTTTGGTTGTTGCTGGGGGCAATCATCCTGGTCCTCGGCGCTATCATCGCCTTCGGTGTCGACCTCTCCGTGGCGCAGTGGTTTCACGAGTGCCACAAGCTGAAGAATCTGCGATATCTGCGCGATGTGGCCGGGATCTGTGAACTCTTCGGCCGGGCCGAGTGTTCGCTGTTGGTCGCGATCTTGATGTGGCAGCTTGACCGGTCGCGGCGTTGGGCGGTTCCCGGCGTAGTGGCGACGGCCTTGCTATCGGGCCTTGCGGCCGACGGGGTGAAGATGTTGATCGCCCGTGCCCGGCCGCACAGTTTCGATTTCCTCGGCAGCGTATGGAGCAGTTTCGGGCCGTGGCTGCCCTTGGGGTCGTTGGGCAGCGCCAGCCAGAGTTTTCCGTCCGCGCATACGGCCACCGGCGTGGGCTTGGCCATCGCCCTGATTTGCGTCTATCCGGCTGCGCGGGGCCTATTCGTGGTCTTACCGTTGTTGGTTGCTTTTCAGCGGGTGGACAGCGGGGCGCACTTCTTGAGCGACGTGCTCTGTGGGGCGGCTGTCGGCTGCATCGTCGGCGCCTTGACCCTCCGCTTCCGTTGGCTCGATCGGCAGAACGCCCAGTGGTTCTGGGGGCGAGTAGGGGCGATCTTCTCGCGGAAGCGGGGGAGACATTACTGATTTTCTGTCTTTTTAGGCCGGCCGGCCTTCTTGGGTTTCAAGACACGTTCGACAAGACCCTCTAGGCAATCCAAGAACGCTTCGTCGCCGAGCGGCCGCGCCGTTCGTCCGTGCTTCCGCAGTTCTTGCAACTCGCCCTCCGGCCGCGCACGGTCAAGATTAGCTTGCCAAGCGTGGACCATCGCCAACAAGGGCGCGACCTTCACCAGACTCCCTCCTCGTTGCACGACTCGACCATGAGTTCCAAACAGGCTGCCTAGTCGCCGTCGTTGAAAAACGTCTGTTGTCGCCGGTTCCCACGTTGCGTCACATGCTGAGGCATCCCGGGGATCACGACGCGCGCCAATCTTGCCATCCCCATAAACTACCAAACTATGCCTCTACTGGCAAAAATCGGTATTGTGTCCCGATTTAGTGGCCTGGGGCACGGCTTTTCCAAAGAAATGATTTATTCTATTATTTGGAAAGGCCATCGGCCGTTCCATCTCGCTAGAAAAACATGATTATGGTGCGCTGAAGGTCACGCGAGTAGAGGTACAAGAACACCCAGATCGCCAGGACCAGGAGTTCCCAGGCTGGGCGAACACCCGCAAAGGCATCTTCATCATTTTGTGGCTTGGCCGCAGAAACCTTTACGAGTTGAAAGTCGGCTCTTGGCTCTACAACGGCGAATCGTTCAGGCGGGCCACAAGGTCGGGCGGAGATTGACGGGCCTTGATCGATTGGCGGTATCTGCCGTACCTGAACGATAACCAGCATGATAAAGATAATGCTACCGGCAATCGCAATGAGAAGCAGTTTCATGCGTGGTCTCCAAGCCAGTCGCGTCCTTCGCACGTCCGGGCCGATGCCGCCAACGTCTCTCTATCGGCCATCACGTTTTCCGCCGCTTTCCGCATTATACTGCCGCGCGAATCCCTACGGCAATTCTGAGGGCAATCGGCCTTTCGAGATTTTCATGGGAAGGCTAAACGGGAGATCGGCCCGATGTTAACCATCCCAAAAAGCCACATGCGAACAGGCGGCTTCTGCAAGTCGCTCATGGTGATAATGCCGCCCACGGCCCCCAAGACTCGGACGAAGAGCCTTGGTGAATCGGCCAACCCCAGAACCACATCCGCAAGCGAAGCGGTTTTCGATCCAGTTCAGCAAAGCGGTGCCGGTGCCTCGGCGTCGATAGTCAGGATGGACGGTCAGCCGCTCGACATGGCACGTTGCTCCGTCTTGATAGGCCCGCACGGAACCGACAATCTGGCCGCCTTCCATGGCCTTCAAGAACCGTCTGTCATGGAATCGGGATTTCATGCTTTCCAATGTCTCGGTCAAAGGAGGGATCGTGAAGTCGTCGTAGATGGCCGCCTCGCTCTGGTAGGCAAGGCGTTGCAGGGCCAGGATGTTTTCGGCATTCTCGATGGTGGCGGGTTTGATCTCCATGCTCGGCTATCCGTGATCCAGCCAACGACGACGGTGGGAATCTTGGCTTTCAGGTCGGGGGAAATGGAGAGGGAGATCATTGCTTTGTGACGAGCGATTCACGTCCGTTCAATCGTCACCAGCCATGCCTTGGGACCGCCAGGGCTGAATTTCGGTCCATCTGCTGACGGCGGCGGCCGGGCGTTGAGCAAGTGCGGCGGCCAGAAGTGAGCCCGTTACCTGCCGGGATGATGGTCGATGCTGGTTACAGGCAAGTACGGGACCGGGATGCCGAGACGG
>Ga0181520_10001116_pt1 | contig 56242 bp, 39 predicted proteins | sample PEATcosm2014_Bin_29_FD_132451 | JGI IMG/M metagenome (GOLD analysis project Ga0181520, IMG submission 132451) | Peatland microbial communities from MTU Mesocosm Facility, Houghton, MI, USA - PEATcosm2014_Bin02_30_metaG | ecosystem: Environmental > Terrestrial > Soil > Wetlands > Peat | place... | reverse complement strand
TCAAGAGGGTAGGTCTGCACTACATCGTGTTTTCAGATGTCGCCACTTGAGCCGAAAAGACTTGTCGCGCGCGGACCGGCCAAAATCGCGGGAATTGCCCATCTGGTGACGAACCTGGGCTAAATATGGTGCAACTACAGTCCGGTTTTGGTCCGACCCCCTCCCCAATTTTCCCCGATTTTCGCCGATCTACCACAATTGAGTGCGGAATAGACATACCTGTGGACAGATGTGGAAATCGTCCGAACCTACAGATATTATTGATTTTATTGGGGAATTTTGGAGGCGCGGGCCGGGATCGAACCGGCGCATAAAGGTTTTGCAGACCTCTCCCTTACCACTTGGGTACCGCGCCTTGGCAGGGCTGCTTCACTTCCTTGAGGATCGCTCCAAATCGCCGTAGCCAATCCGGCAACCGCCGGACGGAGATTTGGAGCGGGAGACGAGATTTGAACTCGCGACCCTCGCCTTGGCAAGGCGATGCTCTACCACTGAGCTACTCCCGCTTGGTACGAGATTGAGTATACCCGGACGGCCGAATCTGGGTCAAACCGCCGCGGGTGTTGTGCCGGCTGCTACGCCAGACTCGCCGGCACGCGACCCTCTTTCTTCTCGTACGATCGCGCCATCGCGCATGTACAAAATGCGGCTGGCAATGGCTGCCGCCTCGGGATTATGGGTGATCATCAGCGTGGTTTGGCCTAGTTCCCGGTTGGATTTGAGAAGCATCTGCAGGACCGCTTCCGAGTTCTTGGTATCCAGATTGCCGGTCGGCTCGTCGGCCAGAACAATGGCAGGACGGGTGATCAGGGCGCGCGCAATGGCAACGCGCTGCTGTTCTCCGCCGCTCAACTCGGAGGGTCGATGTTGCAGTCGGCCCTTGATAGCCAGCAGGTCGCTCAAGTGGTCGAGGTATTCCAAGTCCAAGGGGCCTTTTCGGCCACTCACAGCGTGGGCAATCTCGATGTTGCCCATGGCCGAAAGCGTAGGCAGGAGGTTGAATTTCTGGAAAACGAAGCCGATACGGTGCTTGCGCAGACGAGTTCGTTCGCTGTCGCTCAGCGTGGCAAAATCCACTCCGTCAATTACCACGCGGCCTTGGGTGGCCTTCGTGAGACCGCCCAGCAGGTAAAAGAGTGTGGATTTGCCCGAGCCGGACGGGCCGACGATGGCAAGGAATTCGCCGCGTTCGACGCTCAGGGATACGTCACGGACCGCTGTAACTTGAAGTCGGCCCGCCGCATAAACCTTGACCAGGTTCTCGGCGAGAATGATGGGTGAAGAAGGCTCTGGCTGCACATCTCACATTGTAAATGGGGCATATGCCCCGTCGGCTCCCTTAGAATGAATCTGCACCGATCTTCCATCCAGGATTCCCCCCATGGCCATTGATCTGAAATCGACGCTTGTGACTTCCCTTGAAAAGGCCGCCGCCCAGGCCGGCATGGTCCTTCAGACCGTATCTGAAGGCAGCGACTTCCACGGCAACCCGACTGCGGTCTTCGAACTCGGCTTGGCCGGCGCTGAACTTGCAGGGCGCTCGTTGCGCCTGGAATTGACCCATGGATTTGAATTCAGCAAGCCAAACCTGCTGCCGGAAATGACCGCGCACCTGGCGGGAGAGGCCAAACGGCTGCGCAATCCGCGCCCCGACTGCTACGTGACGCTTGGTGGGCTGCCTGTCGCGTTTGGCCGTTTTCAATGGCCGTTCCACACCTCGGTCTCAGGAGCTGACACCTATATCGTTCACGGCGAGATGCACCTGGCCGACGGCGAAGCGCACAGCCTGCATGCCAAGGTGGCTGCTTCGGTGACCCTGACGTTTGCCGAAATTGTGCCCTCCATGGAACAGCCCTATGCGGAGACCTTTGTCTACAACGCAGTCCGCAAGACCGTGGATCTGGGTCAACTTGAATTCGTCAAGAGCGGCAACCGGCAGCCGGTCCCGGTCACAACCCGCTTCTACAGCCGCTGGCAGAAGAGATTTCTGTTTACCGAAACCAACGATGAAGAGCGTCTGCAGTACCTGCTGCGCAAGGTTTACTGGCTCAGTGGCGTACTGGGCGAGGGGAAGCCGGTTTGGATTGCCGACCCTCGGGACGGGCAATATTTGAACACCACGGAAGCCGAATTGCTGCGCATGGCCGGGCACGAGGCCGGCGAGGGATTGATGGTGGTCGAAGGCGAGTACGCAGCCGCGACGCCGCGGTTGATGGAGCGCGCAGCGGAGTATCAGACAGCACTCCAAACCGCCCTGAACTTCACCAAGCCGCAATTCAACGAGTCCATGCGCTCGGGCCACGCCAACATGTAGGTTTTGGAAGGCCGTTGCCTCGGCGAGACGCATTTCCATCGTGGGCTGCTGCTCTTTGCCCTGGCACCTGCTTCCAACCATGGCAGGTTTCCAGAAGGCAGCACTCTAAAGGTCAGAGTGCCCCGCCGCAACCGGAGCAGAAACGCGCTCCAGGCGGGTTGGTTTGCTGGCAGCGCCCACAGGCAATCAGCGTACCCGCCTGGGTGGTCATCGCGGGTGCGTTGGTCGCGGGCGCGTTTACCGTCACGCTTGGGGGCTGGCCCCACCCGGGCATGGCGATGCCCAGCGAGGCCGCAATCCCGGCGGCCTGGATGGCATTGAACTCCCTGACCCGGCCGGGCATGAAGAAGCACTCGATGAAGCCAAGGATAGAAGTGATCCCGGTCCAGCAGAAGCAGCAATAGAGAATCCCCAGGCCGGTCCGCCGCAGGTAGAAGTGGTGGATGCCAAAAGTCCCCAGAAAGAGCGCCAGCAGAATGCCGACTACCTCGTCGCGCCGGGTGGCTTCATATTGCTGGTAGAAAATCGCTTGCGCATTTGGATAGGGTTGGCTGCTCATGGTGTTTCTCCTTGCTTGCTCAGGGTTTGAAGTACGCAGTAGCCGGTTGTGTTGTTCCCTTTGGTGAAACAGGCGACACGTAACGATGGTGCACCTCCTGACCGTGCCGGGCAAATAGCCGCACCGGTTCCGCCGCGCCGGCATCGAATGCGATATGAAGACTGAAAGCTTGACCTCGGCAAACAGCGGCACATTCCTGATCGGCGGCGATCTGCCGGTGCATCGGCTCGGCTACGGCACCATGCGGCTGGTGGGGGACGGTGCATGGGGCGAACCGGCCGACCCGGGCGAAGCGCACCGCGTGCTGCGCCGAGCCGTAGAACTCGGGGTTACTCTGATTGACACAGCAGATGCCTATGGACCGGAGATTGCCGAAAGACTGATCGGCGAGGCTCTTGCCCCATATCCCGCTGGCCTGGTGATCGCGACCAAGGGCGGCATTACCCGCCAAGGTCCTGCCAAGACGGAATATGTCGGCCGGGCAGGTTACCTGATCCAATGTGTCGAGATGAGTCTGCGGCGGTTGAAGCTGGAGCGTATCGACCTCTACCAGCTCCACCGCATCGATCCGCGCACACCGCTGGAAGAGTCGCTAGGCGCGCTGAAACGCATGCAGGAGCAGGGCAAGATCCGCCATATCGGCTTGAGTGAGGTTTCTCCGGCCGAAATTGAAGATGCGGGCAAGATTGTCGAAGTCGTCACCGTCCAGAACCGCTTTAGCCTGACCGACCGGCGCCACGAGCAGACGTTGGATTATTGTGAGAAGCACAAGATCGGGTTCATGCCGTGGTATCCGATGGCTGGAGGGAAAATGCTGAAACCGGATCTTCCTTCCGCACAGGCTTTGTCTGCAATTGCCGCTCGCCACTCCGCCACGGTGGCGCAACTTTCACTGGCTTGGCTTCTCAGTCGTTCTCCGGTGATGCTGCCGATTCCAGGCACGTCGAAGGTCTTGCACCTGGAGGAGAATGTTGCGGCATCGGAAATCTCTCTGGCTGCCGATGAGTGGGAGGAATTTGAAGCGGCGGCGCTAGGATAAACCTCGGTATCCGAAGGACGCTTCGAAATAGGGTCCAGGTCAGTCGCTGCGCAGCGACTCCAACGGATCGGCATACGCCGCTCGGCGCGCCGGAATGAACGTGGCGACGGCCCCGGCCAGTGCGAGCACCAGACATGCGGCGAAAATTGCGGCCGAATTTGCACTGACAGACCCGAACAGAAAATGACTGGCGCTGCGCATGGCGAGGATGGATAGAATTGTTCCGGGCAGGATGCCGGCGAGCAGGATGCGCGCGGTCTGGCCGACGATAAGCATCTGAATGTGGCGCCGTGTGGCTCCCAGCGCAAGGCGAATGCCAAATTCGTTCTTGCGGCGCGCAGCACGGGACGACATGACTCCGTAAAAGCCGATAGCTACGAGCAACAGCGTGAGACTCGCGTAGACTCCGGCCAGGCGGGCAAGGAGTTTTTCGGTACCGAGGTCGCCATTCAACTCATTGGAGATGGGGACGATTTCATCGATCGGCAGGGCGGGATCGACTTCGTGGAGTGCCTGACGAACGCTATTCGATAGCTGGCCGGGATCGCCGACGGCACGGACCTGGATGCTGTGCGCCGGAGCAGGATTCTGGTCAATGCTCATGAAAACCATGGGCGGGGCATCGCGCTCGGAGCCGTTCAGGCGAGCATCGGCTACTTCCCCGACGATCTGGAACTTTTGGTCATGAGGTGCTGGTTCGTAACCTACCCATTGGCCAATCGGGTCGGCATCTCCAAAGAGCTGGCGGGCGTAGGTGCGGCTGATGATCGCGACGCGCTGCGTTGTGTCTGTGTCGGCAGCAGAGAAATCGCGTCCACGCAGGATAGGAATGCCCGTAGTTGCAAAAAAATCGGGACCGACGTGATCTTCCTGCCCATGTACCTGCCCATTTGTGAGGTCGCTGCGCCCATGAACGTAGAGGGCCGTGTTCCACCAGCAGTGGATTCCGCCGCACATTTCCACGGCCGCGCTGCGCACTCCCGGCAAAGCCTGAAGTCGCACCTGGATCCGGCGGAAAAGCTCTGGAAGAACTTCGCGGTTTTCGCCGGCGTACCGATATTGCTGCATGTCCACGTGGACAGAGAGGACGTGCTCGCGATCCATCCCGACGTCGATGGTCTCCCAATGCACCAGTGTGGCGGCAAAGCAGGCCGACATAGTGGAGAGCAGAAGCGAGAGGCTCACCTGCGTGGCCAGCAGCACATTCGAACGCCAGCGTTGCGTCGCGGTCTGCGAAACGCCGGTGACCTTCGCGCGTGACCCAGCCAATTGCGCCGCCGTGGTTCGCATGAAGACAATGCCCGGGAGAATGCTGAAGAACAGAAGCGACAGCAACATCAGCCCTATGCCCAGCACCGCGACGAGCGGGCTGGGATGCAGATCCAGCGTGAGACGCGAATGATGGCTCGAGGCCCAGCGAATGAGGATGCTGCAGGCCATGCGGCCCAGGATGAAAGCCAATGCGCAGCCAACAAGGGCAATCAGAACGTCTTCAAGAACGATCTGTCGGAGGAGACGACCGCGGCTTGCCCCCAGGGCCATGCGCACGCCGAGTTCATGGGACCGGGCCTGCAGGCGAGCAAGCTGAAGGTTAGCCAGGTTCAGGCAGCCGACCAGGAAGATGGAGGCAGAGAGCGCCATCAGCAACGTGAGGGGTCCCGAGAACCTCTTCCGCATACCGCCGTGGCTGCGATTGAGGGGAACCAGTTCGGTGGTCGCTCGCAGCAGCGTGGATTTGACGACCGGATCGGCAGTTGCTTCGGTCATCAGTTCACGGTCCGGGCGGAAGACCCGATCCCACCTGGCAACGAGTGCGGCGCGGCGCGCGGGCGGAACGCGCGCAATGAGATCCAGCCAGAAAATCGTGGGCTGGTTATACCAGGGCTTGCTGAGCGTGACGTCGTGGCCAGGTCCGAGCGAGTCAAAGCCGGTGTCAAATCTGCCTGTGCTTTGTAGGGCAAGCGGGAGCCAGATGTCAGGGGCATATCCGGTCACCACCCCGAGGAACCGCCGTTGCGCCACACCAACCACGATGAAGGAGCGGCCGTTCAGGAGCATGTGTTGGCCGATCGCTCGTTCTGTAGATCCAAAGGTATCGCGCGCAAAGTCAAAGCGAAGAACGGCAGGCCACTCACCTTGCGTTTGGCGGGCATCGGCCTCGATGAATAGACGGCCGGCGGCCGGGAGTACGCCCAGAACGCTGAAATAGTTGTCTGAGACCAGCTCGCATTTGGGCTTAGTCATCGTGTGATCGGGAAGCTCAAGTTCGGCTTCTCCGGAACTGGCACGTGCCAACAACGGAGCGTCTGAAGAGCTTGCCCGCAGCCGCTGGTATGCGGGATAGGAAACCGCCCATCCCTGATCAAAGGGCGAATGGGCGGCATGTACGGAGACTAGTTCATCGGGATGCACAACCGGCAGGTCGGCGAGGATTACGCTATAAAGGAGCTGGAAAACGCCGAGGTTGGCGCCGATGCCGAAGGCCAGCGTGAGCAAAGCAGTCGCTGTGAATGCGGGAGCGCGGCGAAGCGGGCGGCATGCATGGCGGGTGTCGTGCAGCAGGTTCTCCAGCCACAGCCATCCCCGGCGCTCGCGCGTCACGTCCACGATAAGGGGCAGGTTGCCGAACTCGCGGAGCACGTCGACGCGGGCCTGTGCCGGATCTTCTCCGCGCGCAACGCGCTCGGCAATTGCCATTTTCAGGTGGAATTCGAGTTCCTCTCCCAAACTTTCCTTGGCTCGGTCCCACCGCCAGGACATCACGGCTGCACCTCCGGCGCCATAACAGCGCCGATAGCGCACACCAACTGGAGCCAGCGCTGGTGGTCAGTCGCCAGTTGCTGTTTTCCAAGGTCGGTAAGTTGGTAATACTTTCCGCGCTGCTTGCTTTCGGTCAGCTTCCATTCGGACTTGACCCACTTCTGCCGCTCAAGACGGTGCAGGGCTGGGTAAAGTGAGCCGGTCTCCACCTGGAGCACTTCGCCGGACCGGCTGCGGATCGCTTGTGCGATGGCGTATCCGTGCATCGGTTCGCGCACCAACGCCTGCAGGACCAGCATATCCAGCGTTCCTTGCAGGAGTTCAATTCGGTTCTGGTACTTCGGAGTTTCGGCCATCTGGATGTAGACATCCTACTGCTATAGGGGGAGCCTGTCTACCTCCATACCCGCAATTGTGCTGCCATTGTCGCTTGGACGATGAGCCCAGTCTAGATGCAAATTAGGGTTCCGGAGCCATCTCTATTCGGCGGGAGGAGGGTAAAAAGGCAACCTGGCGCCCCTCTCCAGGGCTTGTTTTACAGTCAAATCGTCGATGAGCAGCGGTGGTGCGATGATTGTCTTTGGCAACGCTCCGCCGATGTTGTAGACATAAGGCGTGTCTCCTGCGGCAACAATGCCGGAGCGGAAAGTGTGGAGGTTGAGTTCACCCAACGCGGCTCCACGAACAACCTCCCGGGAGCCGTCCGCGACCTTGATCTGGTACAGAGTGCGCGGCTGGGACGGACTACTTAAGGTATCCACCAGATACACGTTGGCAAGGCCTTGGTCTTTGCCCATGGCGATCAGCTTCTTGACCAGTTCGTCTTCGCTTACGGCGTCCTTAGCCTCGACTTTGAGCACGCCGATGCTGGGACCGGGCGCTTGCCCTGCGCCGGCGCGTCCGTGGCCATTGGATTGCGGAAAATCGCGGATCGGCTCGCGTCCAATCAGATAATTCACGAGTTTGCCGTCCCGGACCAACTCGACCTTTTGGGCCGGCACTCCTTCGTCGTCGACCGTGTAGGCTCCGGTTAGCTCCTTGCGGGAGAAGGTGGTCAAAGCCGGGTCGTCGACCACCGACAGGAACTCCGGAAGAACGCGAGCTTGATAGCTGGAGTTATAAGCACCGATGGTGCGGGCTGAAGAACCAAGAGCAGGTGGGCGGGCCTCAACTGCGCTCGCGAAAAGATCCTCGAAGCTGCGGGCGCTGGCGTTGCCAGCCAGCAGAACGGGGCCGTGATACTCCTCGGTCACAACTGGGGCTTTGCCCAACTCATCCAAGCCTGTCAAGGCGCGAAGCGTGCCGGTGCGAAAGTGCTCCGCAGTGCCCAGGCCATCGGCCGCGGCTGCGCTGACGGGGTAGGATCGCGTCAGCCTCATGCCGTCGGCGGCCTGCGCGCGGAATGCTGTTTCAGCGTGGTATTCGGCATAGCTTTTCCGAACGATGGCGCCTTCCGTGTTCACAAGGTACTCGGTTCGAACCTGGCCTCTAAGCTCGCCATTGGATTCTTCAATCTCGGCGGCAAACTTCTTGGCAGCAGGATCGGTGAGAACGATCCCCGAGCTCTCCACGATGTTGTGCTTCCAAGCCTCGCGGTCGAGTACGAAATGCCGAACGGGCTCCAGCACAATGACCGGATCCTCTTTTGCAAAGCTGTCTGCTTGCGGAGGAGTTTGCACGGTCTTGAGTTCCGCCTCCTTCTTCGCAAAGTCATCGAGGGCCAACTTGTAGGCTATGTCCGCGGCATTCCAAAGGCTGAAGCGAAGGGCAACGGGATCGTCGTCGAGGACCTCGCTGGCAATCATTCCGTCTCCACCCATGCCGAAACGTTGCAGCAGTAAAAGAAGCTGGTTGTCCACTTTGGCATGAGAGTTATCTAACTTGTAATCGCCGACTCGAACCCGCACTCGCGCGACGCGTGTATGCGATTCATGTTCACTGTTCAAGGCGCCGAATGCGGCTTTAGCGTTGTACTCGGCTACATCGTCAATGCGGAACTCGATGAAGTAAGGCTTCTCAGAACCCTGTAATTGAAGTCGCTTCCGATTGCGTGCAAGTTCCACTAGCATCGCTTTCAAAATGGGGTCCTGCTCTGCCTGGGCGCGCGTAGCAGGCTGTTGTCCGAAGCCGAAAAATGGAACAAATACAAACGAGATGAGAGCAGTAGGGAATACGATCCTTTTTGCAATCCACGGAAGAATGCGCATCTATTTATCCTCCTGCGATGGGTCCGAACCAGGCGATGGGAGAATGGGCGGACGCGCTTTACCTTGAGGCGCTTTCTGAGTTTCAATCTCACCGAAAAGCATGGCCGGAGCGATGGCCGAAACGGGCACACTGCCGGACTCCGCGCCACACTCTCCGTTGAAGACGCCCCGTTTGTCGCCAGTGGCCAGGATTTTCGTGAGCGCAGTCTGAGGTGTGCCGACAATCTGCACGCCGCGTACCAGTTCATCCGGCCGGCCGTCCGCATAGACCCGGTACACGAGTTGCGGTATCACTTGAAATGCCTGCGGAGCTATACGTTGCGTAAGGGTGTAGCCGGAAGCAATGTCCTCAAAATAGAGCCCGTAGGGCTTGTTCTGTTTCTTGATCTCGTCGATCAAAGATTGGCGCAGCTTCTTTTCCGGGGCGGTTCTGGTTGAAGAGACGATGAGATTGCCCTGACGGCCGGTTGGCATCTTGCCGTTCTGTGCCCGGCCGTGTCCGTTCGAAGAAGCGAAGTTCTCAATGGGCATTCGCGACATGAGGAACTGCCGCAAGACGCCATTCTGGACGAGTTCCACCTTTTGCGCAGGCTGACCTTCATCGTCGTATGTGTAGTAGCCACTCAAATAGATGCCGTTGAAGACTGCCATGGTAGGGTCGTCGGTCACGGAAATGAACGTCGGCAGAATGGCTTTGCCTACATCCTTGGTAAAGGTTTCGCCTTCCTGGTTGCCACGCTGGCGCTGCCCTTCAAGCCGGTGACCCAGCACTTCGTGAAAGAAGACTGCCGAGGCGCGTCCCGACAGCAATGCCGGTCCGTTGTACGGCTCTGCAGCGGGAGCGGTGCGCAGTGCATCGAGCTGGCCGGCAAGCAATTGAGTCTGCCGCTCCAGCTCGGCCTGCGATGGCAGATCGTGTTCCGTGCGGCTCTCAAATGTGCGCGCCAGAGATATATCCATCCCGTCCTCGGCGCGGGTGCCTGCCACGACAACAATTCGGATCAGCTGGTGCGGATAAATGAGGCGGGATCCTTCGGACGAAACAATGTAGTTATCGATGCTGGAGACATTGAGAACCACTCTGTTGAAGTTGATTTGGGGATGAGCGCGAAAGACGATCGAGAGTGCGCGGATGCGTTGTTCCCATGCCTTGCGGTCGAAAGTTGGCGGGGGGATGGGCGGTTGTTCCGCTTTCACGGCATCCTGTTTGGAAAAGTCCGGCGAGTTGTCTTCCTCTTTGGTTTGCACTGCCAGTTCTGACTTGACTTTGAGGAAAGACTGCAGCGCGGTGCCATAACATGCATTGGTCCCCCACCACAGAGCCCGCGCAATTGCAGGACGATCGTCCGTCAGGGGCAGATCTACGGTATGAAGAGCGCTGGCGCGATGCATGCCATGGGTGTTGTCGACCTTCCAATCGCCCACGCGCACAGTAATATCTACGGTGCGCTGGTGACTCTGGTCGCCCGACAGAATGGCTCCATGCTCGGCGACAATACTCAAATTGGTAAGATCGTGGGTGTCGTAGCCGATGTAGTAAGGCGGCTGCTGATTGGGCTGCGCTGCTTTGCTGAGCGATGTCATGGCGCGATCGAGTTCCGCCGACATGGCGTCCATCAACACCGATGGCGCAATGGAAGCAGGAGCGTTGGCTGCAGCCAGTTCCGCTGTGGCGACGGGACTTTGCGAAAAAGGAAAGCAAAGCGTCAAGGCAAGAAGAAGCGATATGCGACTAGGCATTTCCGGCAATCTACCCCGCCGTCATTATAGTCCCGGCGGTTTTCAGGCACCCAAGAGGTGCGGCGATCTTCATCAATAGTCCATGAATCTGTCAACGGCTCTATCGCCCCGGGGATGTCGGCAACTGCCATGAATCCATCCGATTTGCCGAAGGATTCAGCAAATGCGTAGCCGGTTGTATTTCCGATGTTCGAGGCTTTTTGCTCCTCAAGCCGGGTGCGACGTAACATCGAAGCGAAAGCAAATATGGAGCGACGATGCGAACGGCATTGCTTCGATTCAACGGTGTTGTCGAACACGATCCCTCCATCGATGCGTGGCTGCAAACGCATGGAGGCGAGTTGGGAGCAACCGCGCGTGAATGGTTTGAGGCGATGCGAAAATGCGGGGACGAAGTGCGGGAGATCTTGCATGACGGCTGTCCGGTTGCATGTCTCGGCGACGCGCCCTTTGCCTACGTCAACGTATTCACTTCGCACGTCAACGTGGGTTTCTTTCTCGGCGCCATGCTGCCGGATCCGGCAGGCCTGCTGCAAGGGTCAGGCAAGCTCATGCGTCATGTGAAACTGCGGCCGGGAATGACCACCGACACCATATCGCTTCGCAGGCTCATTGAGACGGCCTACCTTGACATAAAAGCGCGCGTAGAAAACGGATAGCTCTGGGAAACGCGGTATCATGGCTGTCAGATCGCAGGCGGGCCCTCAGAGAACGAATCCCCTAAAGCAGGAGATGCCGGAATATGCGATTCCCCATCCGCTTTGCCCTCGCTGCGGTAGCCATGCTCATACCAGCCAAGCTACCGGCTCAGCAGACCATCACCGGTCAGGCCGCGTTTGCCGATTGGGACCAGCAGAGTCCCGGCATCCGCCGCAAGATTACACTCGCTGACTTGCCTGAACCAAAGCCCGACGAGTCCGTCAACAACACTCCGCAACTGGTTCCGCGGCCGGACGGCGCGTGGCCGATCGCACCGCCGGGGTTCAAAGTCGCGCTCTATGCCGGAGGTGACTCGGCCCCCATGCAGCGGGCAGAGAATCGCGAGAACATGGCGCTCGGCAAAGGCACGTTTACCATGCCGCGGTTGATTCGTGCAGCCCCCAACGGCGATCTGTTTCTAGCCGATTCCGGTGCCGGCATTCTTTTCGTTCTTCGCGGTGTAGGGCCCGACGGCAAGGCAGCTCAGATTGAGAAGTTCGCCACCGGCCTCGACCACCCCTTCGGCATCGCTTTCTATCCTGCCGACAATCCCAGGTATGTCTACGTGGGCAACACCACCACCATCCAGCGATTTCCTTATCGCGCCGGCGACTTGCACGCTACCTCGTCTGCAGAGACCGTCGTCCCGGATATTCCCGGCTACGCTCAACTCATGGGCGGCGGCCATTGGACGCGCGATGTCGTTTTCAGCAAAGACGGGCGGCATATGTTTGTCTCCGTAGGTTCCGGCTCCAACGTCGATGACGCCGATACGCATCCTCGCGAGTTTCATCGCGCAGACGTGCTGGAATACACACCCGAGGGGAAATTCATCAAGGTTTACGCTTCCGGCCTGCGGAATTGCGTTGGCGAAGCCATCAATCCGACGACTGGAGAGCTTTGGTGCTCGACTAATGAGCGAGACGACCTCGGCAACCATCTTGTGCCCGACTATGTGACTTCGGTCAAGGAAGACGGCTTCTATGGCTGGCCCTGGTATTACATGGGAGGCCACCAGGACCCGCGTCTTCCCAAGCCATGCGCCAATGGCACGGGCCCCAATCCGCAAGCGGCGGCGCTAACCGCCGACCAGGCGAAAGACTGCAAACGTGTCGACCTCGCGGCAAAGGTCATCACGCCCGATGTCTTGGCCCAGCCCCACATGGCCTCGCTGGAAATGCTTTTCTACCCGGCTTCAGGCGTATTTCCCAAACAGTATTATGGTGATGCCTTCGCCGCCGAGCACGGTTCCTGGAACCGCGCCAAACGCGCCGGTTACGAAATCATCCGGATCCCCATGCACAATGGCCGCGCCGACGGAAGCTACGAAGATTTTCTCACTGGATTTGTGACCAAAGACGGCCAGGTCTGGGGGCGTCCGGTTGGTGTTGCAACAGGCAGTGACGGATCGCTCTACGTCTCAGACGACGGCTCCCGTAGTGTCTGGCGCGTCACTTACACCGGCAAGGAGTAGGCAGTTCCAATTGGTCTGCGGGATCGCTGACAGGCATGTTGGAAAAGCTCCAGTCATTCGCTCATTCGGCTCTTCTGGCTGGGGCGATGCTTCGTTCTGGAGCACACCCGTGGGGCGGCCCTATTGAGTTTCGTCCAGGACCTCGATGGCGGTAACTGTTGCGTAGTTCACGACCGGCTCAAAAGTCAGATTCAACTTCCCCTGTGCGGTGGGCTTCAGGTGAGAATAGGTCCGGATGAGCGGGTGGAGGCTGCCTGCCGCTTTGAAAACATCGAGGCTGTCTTCAAGAGTCGTCCCATTGCACAAAACACGAAAGACCCGATCGCCGGCGCCACCCGCTCCGGAAGCCGTCGGTCCAAAGTAGAACTCGGCAAAGTGCAGAATCAATGTATAGCGATCGCGAGGGTCCACCGGAAGGGTATAGGTGAAATTCCCATAACGCTCGGCGGCATAGAGCCCTGTGTCGGGAGAACCCTCAACCTGCCGCGGTTGAACCGACATCTTGCCATTTCGATAGAACGTGTCGGAGTGCCACAGGTTCCCCTCGTGGTCGGTGTAAGGCGTCAGTTGGGTCACCAGGCGGATGGGCAGTTGCTTGTGGGCAATCCCCGGCAACAATTCGAGCGCGTTGAGCACGGGAACGCCACGCTGGCTCACAAAACCAAGATGAATGATGCCGTCCTTGGCGGGAGATACGTCTCGGAAGATGCGTTCGTCGGCCACATTCTCTCCCAATGCGTCGGTCTTCACATCGAATCCCCACAAGGCGTTGGCGCCATTGACGGTGACGGTGAAGGTGGCGAATTCGTCGCCGTCGCGTTCCGAAGCCACAAAGTAGAGGTGCAATTCATAGACCCCCGCCGGGGCGGGGATGTCGTAGGTAAAATCCCCGGTGCGCCATTGCCTGAAGAGCATCGGATCGCTCGTCCCTGCAATGGGGCCGAGGGGACGGACCCAGGTGGTGCCGCCGTGAAAATACTGGTCTGCCTTCCAAACCGCTCCGGAGCTGTCGATCTGAGGGCTACCTGAATATCCGGCAATCAACCGTATCGGCGGAGCACCACTACCGGCCAAGAGGGACTGTCCCGCGGAAGGCGGCTGAGACAGGCTTGGCTGTGCACTGAAGGATTTGGTGCTTGCGGCTGCATGAAAGCCACGGTAGATCCCAAGAACGGCCAACACCAGGACAACGGCCAAAAGCAGAAACTGCCAGCGGCGCTTAAGAAATAGGGGCAATTGGCCAGTCACAACCACCCTGCCGCCAGGCGGGAGTACATCTTTAGAAAGCTGGGGCTCGATGGATGGCACTGGGCACGCGTCGGGGGCATCCTGGAGCGTCTCAGCGAGCGTCTCAGCCGGAACCTCCCGATCGACGTGCAAGAAGACGGGAATGTAGGTCCCGGAAGGAATCGACATCTGCACGGTGTGATCCTTGCCCCTGGAGACGTAGTACTCTTTCAATTTCTTGCGCAACCGGTGTGTCTCGACCCGCACGATCGAGTCTTCCCCGGCGTTGAAGACTGTCTTGGACCGTCCGAAGACCTCAGTAGCGATGTTGTATTCATTGACCTCATGGCTTTTGCCCTGGAAGGTCATCTCTCCGAGGTACTGCGCCAATGCGACTAGGCGAGGGTACTTTGCCAGAGCCAGAGTGACGGTAGAGAGTTCGGCGCGCTCCTCGTCGCGGGTAGTCAAATCGGAAATGTCCTGCATGGTTTTGGCCTGGCTTGCGCTTCGTTTAACGCAAGTCCGGATCATACGTAACGTATGCAAGGCTTTGCAACATGGACGGGCGTCCAAGGGATTGATTCACGCTATCCTCTCTTATTTCAAGAACATAGAGACTTGAACGTGTTTAGCACCGAGGCATGAAACAGCATTCAACAAGATTGAACTTCCGCATGTTTCAAAAGCAGGAATAAGGTGGCGCAGTTGGCAAAAGGGGTATCGTAGCGGGCGCGACCCCAGGCCGGCAAGAGCGGCCTGAGGCCAGGGCCAAGAGACCCGCAGAGTTCACACCCCGATCGTCAGCCAAGGAAGGCTATTTCCCCGGATCCTCTGGTGGAAGTCGAGAGCGCTTCGGCAGATTCGGCCGTAACAGCAAAGGGCGACGCAGACTTCCACCGCTTGCAACACGATTTTTTTGTACGGTAACGCAATTCGAAAGTTCCCACGCATGACTGTCCGTCATGTTCAGGCTAAGGAGAAGGAATGAAGAAGCGATTTACTCTCAGGATGCTGGCGACAATCGTCGCCGCCGTCCTGTTGATTACCGGTGTATCGACCAAATCCGCTGCGCAGTTAGTGTGCGGCAGCAATAACTCCCCGGAACCCCTACTCGGCAACAACAACCAGTACATCTTCCTTGGCGATCAGTGGAACTCGAGTTTTTCGTACGTAGCTCAATGCGTGCAGATCACCAACTCCACCACAGCTCCACCCAGCTCTTTGTCGGGAACCGGTGCTGGTCCCAGTTCTAATTATGTGAGCGGCACCTTCAACAACACGACGAACACGCCATCCGACTATCCGGATTTTCTGTATGGGTCGTTCCAAGGCAACAACACTTCCAATACCCAGTTGCCGATGGCTGTAACCAGTATTACCGGGAGCAACCCGAAGTACAACGTGTTGAGCGGCGAGAATGTGGTTGAGCCCGCCGGTTACAACAACGACATGGCTTACGACATCTGGTTCAACACCTATGCCGGGTCGCCTACGGGGCAAAACACCACGGGCACGGAGCTGATGATCTGGGTGCAGCACAACGGAAGCGCAGGCACCATCGGCGGCGGCCCCACCTACAGCTTCACCGACAGTACCGGTCAGAATTGGACCGCATATACCGGCTACAACAGCAGTAATTGTGGCAGTAATTGCGGCAGCAATGGCGTAGGAAGCCAGGTGATCAGCTTCGTGCGCAACAACTCCGACGGCCCAACCCCCGCGGGGGGCTTTACCGAAGCGCTGAACCTCAACGACTTCTTTACGGCAGCCTTGGGCTGGGGGCAGATTCAGTCTTCCTGGTACTTGACCGCGGTCGAATTCGGAACCGAGATCTGGGTTGGCGGCCCTGGGCTCCAGGTGAACAACTTCTGGGTAAACATCGTACCGAATGGCGTTCAACCGCAAATTACATCGATTTCGCCGGCGCACGGAGCAGCCGGGTCTTCCTTTACCCTGACCGGAACCAATCTCGGGTCCACACAGGGCACGGTCGTCTTTGGCGCAACCACGGCGCCCGTGACCTCCTGGACAGCGACCTCGATTACGGCAACGGTGCCTAGCGGCGCGATTGCAGGCGCCAACACTGTAAGCGCGGAGACATCAGCCGCAGTGGCAACGAATGCGGAAACCTACAGCGTCACTTCCGACCCCATCTCCATCGACGCGGGCGGCGCTGCCTCGGGCAACTGGGTCGCCGATTCGTTCTATGCCGGTGGCACCGTGTCCACCAGCACCGCTGCGGTCAGCACGTCTTTGCTCTCAGCTCCAATTCCGCCGCAAAATGTGCTGCAAAGTCAGCGCTATGGCGCCATGACCTACGCGATCCCCGGGTTTGTTCCCAACAGCACCCACTCCGTGGATCTCTACTTTGCCGAGACCTACTGGACAGCCGCGGGAGATCGTGAGTTCAATGTGACGATCAACGGCGTGCAGGAACTGACAAACTTCGACATCTTCAAAGCAGCGGGCGGCATCAACATCGCTGTCGACGAGAAACTCGCAAATATCACCGCGGACAGCAACGGCACCATCACCATCGTCTTCGCTGCCGGCGCTGCCGATAACCCTACCGTCAGCGGCATCGCCATCGACCAGAATCCGACCTTGTCGGTAGCTCTGGCTGGCGCAGGCTCGGGCACTGTCACTTCTGCGCCCGCGGGCATCAGCTGCGGCACCATCTGCAGCGCTACCTTTGCCACCGGCACCGCCGTGACATTGACCGCTGCTCCTGCTTCCGGAAGCAGTTTCACCGGTTGGAGCGGCGCTTGCACGGGAACTTCCACCTGCACGGTTCCAATGAATGCTGCGGAATCGGTCACAGCCACCTTCAGCACCACCGCCCTCACAGTCACCAAGGCCGGTTCAGGTTCTGGCACAATCACGTCTTCCCCAGCGGGCATCAGCTGCGGCGCAACCTGCAGTGCCACGTTCTCGTCGGGAACCGTGCTGACGCTGACTGCCAACGCGGCCTCCGGCAGCACTTTTGCCGGCTGGAGCGGCGCATGTTCCGGGACTTCTGCAACCTGCACCACCACCCTGAGCGGGGCAGAGAATGTCACCGCAACCTTCACCTCCCTCACTCAACCCCTCACCATCGTTGAATTGGGTACAGGCTCAGGAACGGTTACCTCGTCTCCCGCCGGCATCGCCTGCGGCTCAACCTGCAGCGCAGCCTTTACCACGGGCGCATCGGTAAGCCTGACCGCCGCGGCGGCCTCCGGCAGCACATTCACCGGCTGGGGCGGCGCGTGCTCCGGCACCGGTGCTTGCGCCGTCACCATGAGCGCGGCCGAGAATGTCACCGCGACCTTCACGCTTCCCACGCAACCGCTTTACATCGATGCGGGCGGCGCTGCTTCTGGCTCCTGGGTCGCAGACGAGTACTTTAGCGCAAGCACCGCATCCACCTACACCAACACCGTGGGCACCTCCAAGCTCACCGGCGCCGTGCCTCCGCAGACGGTTCTGCAAAGCCAGCGCTATAACACCGGCGCCTTCACCTACACCATCCCCGGCTACACGGCCGGCAGCACCCACACCGTTACCCTCTACTTTGTTGAGAACTATGTGACGGGCGCGGGTCAACGCGAGTTCAACGTCAGCATCGGCTCCACGCAGGTGCTGACCAACTACGATGTCTACGCAGCGGCCGGCGGGCAGTTCAACGCCGTGCAGCAAAGCTTTACCACCACTGCCAACAGCGGCGGCCAGATCGTGATTCAATTCGCTCCAGGCGCCGCTCAGAATCCCATGGTCAGCGGCATCGCCATCGATGCGGCTGCGCCCTCCAGCTACACTCTGACGGTTGCCGACGCCGGTACCGGCACAGGCACTGTCACCTCTTCGCCTGCCGGCATCAACTGCGGCGCAACCTGCACTTCCACGTTCAACAGCGGCGCATCGGTCACCCTTACGCCTGTTGCAGCTTCCGGAAGCACCTTTGCCGGCTGGAGCGGCGCATGTTCGGGAACCGGATCGTGCATCGTCACCATGAGCGCGGCGCAGTCAGTCACCGCAAACTTCACCTCCAACAGCGCGCCCACAGCACTCTACATCAACGCCGGTGGCGCGGCGTCGGGTCTCTTTGCGGCAGACGAGGACTTCAGCGGCGGCATCGTGGCTACCGGCACGGCAGCCGTCAACACCAGCCTGATTCCGTTGCCCGCGCCGCCGCAAGCAGTCTTCCAAAGCGAGCGCTACGGCCCCATGACCTACACCCTTCCCGGTTATGCCGCGGGAAGCGCACACACCGTCACCCTCTACTTCGCGGAGAACTACTGGACCGCTCCGGCCCAGCGCGAGTTCAACGTGTTCATCAACGGCACCCAGGTGCTCACCAACTTCGATATCTTCGCCGCTTCCGGTGGCCAGAACATCGCCATTGAGGAGAACTTCAGCGCCGTAGCCAACAGCAGCGGCCAGATCGCGATTCAATTCACCAACGGCGCCGTGGATCAGGCCAAGGTGAGCGGCATCGCCATCGATCAACCCCTCGGCGTGCTTTCCATCGACGCGGGGGGCGCGGCCACAGGCAACTTTGTGGCCGATACCGACTACTCCGGCGGCACAGCCGCTTCAACCACGGCCGCCATCAACACCGCTCAGATCACCGGCAGCGTGCCTCCGCAAGCGGTCTTCCAGTCCGAGCGCTACGGCGCATCCACCTACACCATCCGCGGCTACTCGGGCTACGCGCCGGGCAGCCCGCACACCGTCACCCTCTACTTCGCCGAGATCTACTGGACCGCGGCAGGACAGCGCCAGTTCAACGTCTCCATCAACGGCGCCCAGGTGCTTACCAACTTCGACATCGTCGCCACCGCAGGGGGCGAGAACATCGCTGTTCAAAAGACGTTCGCCGCCACTGCCAACAGCAACGGGGAGATCGTCGTCAACCTCACCGCAGGCGCCGCCGACCAGCCAAAGATCAGCGGCCTCTCCATCCAATAACGCTGAGTCGTAGTCGATACGGCTCGTAAATACCGGAACTCGGTGCCCCATTCATGCCCGGCTTTTTGCGGCATGGCTGGGGCACTCTCGCTGCATACGAGCCAGATGCGTAGAAACGCGATGGCAGTACCGGCAGAGGACAAGGAGTTGCTACATTTGGGCACGGCAGGGGCATATTTGTTAGCATCTAGGGGACTGGCGAGATAATCTCGAAGTCGAGCATCGGCAGAAGGATGGCCGATTCGACAGACGAGGTCCAATCCTGCCCGGATGGCGAAATTGGCAGACGCAGCGGACTTAAAATCCGCAGACCGCAAGGTCGTGGGGGTTCAAGTCCCCCTCCGGGCACCAACAAAGGGCACTTACCTTCAGAATCATCCGCCTACAGCGTCTCAGCAATTGCTGTGCCCCGAAGGCAATGCCCTCAAGTGGCATTCTCCTCAAGAAAAAGCCACATTCCGCGAAGCTACAAAGGGCACGTGAATTGCGGAACGGCCCTAAAGGTGCGCGAACCTTCCTCTGAATTCATCGAGCTCGTTGCCGGTGCACGAAGCCCGAGTGCGAGATTACTGTCTCTTCAGAACAGCGGTGCCTTTCTCGTCGGAGAGAATGGCGCTCTCAAGCATGCGAAACGAAGCAGCTTTGGCGGGCGGAATCTCGACCTGGCGGACCACATAGTCGCGTTCGTAATGGAGCAGGTTGCCCTTGGCCGAAACCGAGGAGTGGTAGCTGGCAAAGTCCAGGTCGACGTTGACCGGGTCGGGGGTTTCATCCACCACGTAGCCGGCGGGGATCGCAATGTCGAAGCTATCGCGCCAGTGGCCGGGGTGGCCCATTTCGATGGAGTATTTGCGCGGTTTGCCCTCCATGACATCGGCCACCGTCCGGGCATGGCTACCGACCACCCGAGGGCGGAGCAGCAACAGGGTTCCCGCGGGGTGGGCGTAATTGGTTGCGCTAAAGTGGAGGTCGAGACCTAGCGGCTTGTCCAATTCCGTTGCCTGGTGGAACTCGAAGCCTTTGAAAACCAGTCCGGGCAGGTCGGATCCGAGGGACTTTTCCAGTCCCTCACGAAGCTCTTTGGAGTCGTTGTCTTTGATGAACCAGCGTTCGTTGCTGGCGTCATTGCCCACAAATGTTTCGACAACGTCCCCGGCCAGGGCGCCATCGACCGAGAGGGTGAAGGAGCCTTTGCGGCTGAGTCCGGCAGACTCAGGAGCCAGCACCGGCATCTGCAGCACCTGGCTGTCGGCACCGTTGCCGATGTAGCCCCAGCCGCCTTGCAGGTCGGCACGGATCAGCCCGACAGGGTCTTTCTCGTCGGTAGGATCGAAGATCAGCAGAGTCTTGCCGTTAGCGGCTTTGACCCGGGCCATCAAGCGCGGATCGCTGTCGCCGTCGGGCAACTCGATAGCGGTGATCATGTGATCGCCAAAGCGCGAGGGGGCTGCCGGATCGACGAAACCGCGTCGCGAATCGACAGCGAAATAGTGCGCGTTGATTCCTACGGCCTGCAGCATGGAAATCAGCAGGGTGGTCTTGTCTTTGCAGTCGCCGTAGCGGTTGCGATAGATTTCGGCAGCCGGATGAGCCTGCCAGCCGCCGATGCCGCGCATGACGATGAAGTAGCGAATGTTCTTCTGGATGTAATCGGTGATGCGGCTCAGCTTGGTGTAGAGATCGGGTGCGCCGGCTGTGAGTTCCTGGGCCTTGGCGACGATTTCGGGCGAAGGATCGGGACGATGTATCTGTAACTGATCCATCCAAAGTCCCAAGGCGCGCCACTGTGCGTCGACACCCTTGACGGCAGAGTCGCCCCATTGAATGGATACTCGGGCCTCAAGCGCACTCCGGGCGGGAGTGGCATGGATATTTTCCAGATCCAGTGCGGGGACGTTCTTGATCTCCCAGCGCAGGTGGCTGTTGGGTAGTTCCGTGGACTTTACTTCGGGAAAGCTGTGCCACGCGGTTGAGAAATGAGCGCCGGCGGGCAAAGCCAGTTCGAAGGCCTGGCTGACGATGGGGATGGAGGCCTGAATCTGCCAGAGTTCCTCGCTCATGTAGGGACGAAGCTGAGTTTCGGTCTCGCAGGTGACGACCGCCCCGGGGTCGCTCGCCGGGGGATCGACTGTACGGATGCGCTCCGTCATTTGCAGAATCGGCGAATCGTAAGCGCCGTGATCGGTAAAATCCGACTCCATGGCCTGAATCTGCCGGTTGTCGGCGGTGAAGGTCCAGGAGTGGAAGTAGTTGAGCTTCGAATCCACGTCATAGGCAGCGGAGCAATGAGCGTGTCCCCGGCCCTGGGGCTTGAGAATGCGAATCGCATAGCGCTCCCGCTCCACGGCGCGACTCTTCTCATCGACCGTGACCAGGTACTCGTCGAAAAGGATGACCGCATCGGCACTTTTTGCATCGGCAGGAGTAGGCGTTGCAGCGGCGTCCACTGCCCATTGCGGGGCGGGCTGAGCCTTGTCTCTGGCTGCTGCGGGGACACTAGCAAAGAAGGCCAGACAGCAGGAGGCAAAAACGACAGGGAGCGGAAAACTGCGGAGGTGCGGCTTCATCAATTGCCTTTCGCTGCTTGAGATATCGTGAGCACAAGTTGCTGTTGGTCGGCGGCGGCGACTTTTTGATAAAAGCCGCGGAGATTTGGATATTCGTCCAGGTTCGCAAAAGTGAAGGAGCGCGCCAGCGTGCGGGTAACGGTGACCCGGTCGGGAGCTGCGACGAACTTGGTGAGCAGCACTGCGTGGCCTTCCCATGGAACCTTGGTGGCTTGGGGCAGGTTCTCCAGGGTGAGTCCCGCATTCAGGTGGTAAACGACCTCGTCACTGAGCTGTTCGCCGAAATGCATGTCAACGGGCACCGTACGCTTCTCCTGGTCCACAAATGGATGGCTGTCCCGCGTCTGGAAGAAGAGGCCCGGAACGATCAGGCGCTTTGAAGTTGCCGTTCCTGCCGCACCCTCGACCTTGACCGTCGCCACCAAGGGCGCGTCCGGGTCGTCCAGAGCCGCGAACCGATCGATGTGCGCCTGAACCCCTTCGGGGACCATTTTTTCAATCCAAAGGTCGAATTGCTTCTTCACCTCGGACTCGTCGTTTTCGAGGGCTATTTGGCGCCAGTACAGAGCCTCCTGGCCGGTCATGAAAAAACGGATGTTTCCTTCCACCGCTCCCTTTGTATCGAGCGTCAAATCGGCAACCCGCCGAACGGTGTTGCCGCTGTAGGCTTGCTGAAGCGAAGTGGCAAGGCCGATTCCGGCGGCGCCTTGCCTCAATCCGGTTGCGTACGAGTGTTTCCAGTGCAAGGCTTGGAAGGGGCACATCTTCTCGCCGGGGTCGAGCACAATCTCCTTGCCGTCCACTGCCAAGATCACAATGGTGTCGTCAAACTGATCCGAATCCAGATACTTTGGATAGAAGACGCCCTGGTCTCGATTGACTACGTGCATGGCGTAAGCTGTGAGACCGGCAGCACGCACCATGGACAGGTAGAGCAGCGCGATCTCAGGCCGGTTGCCGCTTTTCTGTGTCCACGCGTCCTCGGCGCGTTTGATTTCCTTCAGCTTCAGTTGCTTCCGCTCCGATTCGCCCTTTTCCCGGGAGAAGTCGGTGTTGTCCAGCGACTGCACCGACTTATAGAGCTTCTTCGCCTTGTCCAGATCGCTGTCGCCGGGGGCGAGCAGGCCGTTGACGGTTTCACGAAAAGCCTTTGAAGGCTCAACAAACTGATTGACGGCTTTGGACCAGCTTTTTCCCTCGTCCGCCCAGAATTGCGTCTCGCTGTTGGCCTCCGTGAAGTAGATTCTGGATTTGTAAACGAGGCTCGAAACCGGTGGCATCCACTCATAGTCGGGGGCAGGGGGAACGTCTTCAAGGTTGACTGCAAGGTTTTGATTCTTGTCCTTGAATACGCTCACGCCGGGCGGCAAAAAGCCCCAGTTGCTGAAGTAGCCACAACCAACACAGACGTAGTGCGCTCTGCGAACCGGGTAGGAGTGCTGCATATCCCATTTCACATGAAACACATAGGCCCCATCAAAACGAAGCTGATAGTAATACTCGATGATGCTGCCTACCTGGACTTGGGGCAGGGTGAAGACCTTTTTTCCCAGTTGATAGTCCCTGCTTTTCTCTCTCAGCAGATCCGCGGGCTTTCCCTTCAATGAAACGATGGTTCCATCCGGTTGAATCGTGCGGCCTTGAATATCGCTCACTTCATAGAGACGCTTCTGGTAAGGAAGCTCGACAGTGGCCGTTTCGAGTCCCTTTTCGGCAAGGATCTTGATCCGGGCGTAGTAACTCTGAAAGCCCACTTCCTGGTTGGTGATCTCGGTGACATTGAGATAAACGGCGGCCGCTCCCGGCGCCCTTGGATCTGCCGTCATCTTCAATTCTTCCGGGGTCGGAGCCTGAAACTGCGCCGGAAGCAGCACAGGGAATGCCAGGAGCCCCAGAAAAAGCATTCGATAAACCGTGTTTCGCGTTTGCATGGCTTGGTTCCTCTATTCGAGCATGAGAACGGGCCCGTCGTCTTCAACGAGATCAATTGCCTTTCGCTGTTTGAGATATCGTGAGCACAAGTTGCTGTTGATCGGCTGCGGCGACCTTTTGATAAAAGCCACGGAGATCCTGGTATTCGTCCGGCTTTGAGAAAGTGAAGGCGCGGGCCAGAGAGCGGACCACGGTGATTTGGCCCGGGGCAACGGTTGTCCGCGTGACGAGCATGGCGTGGCCCGTCCAGGGAAGCTTGGTGTCTTGCGGCGTGCCTTCTACGCTCAGGCCGGCCGGCAGATGGTAGACCAGACGGTCGTTGATCTGCTCGCCGTAGTGCATGTCGACGGCCTGCTGGCGCTTGTCCTGATCGACGAAGGGAACATGGCCGCGGGATTCGAAAAAGAAGCCCGGCAGCATCACCCGTTTTGCGGTTGCGGTTCCAAGAGTGCCTTGCACCTTGACGACGGCGGTCAGGGGAGCATCCGGGTCGTCGAGTCCTTGAAAGTGGTCGACGTGCGCTTCCACGCCATCCGGAATCGATTCGCCTATCCAGACATCGAACTTCTTTTTCACATCGCTCAAGTCCTGCTCCAAGGCGGCCTGCCGCCAGCGAAGAGCATCCTGTCCCGCAAGGGTGAAAGTAAGATCTCCGGTGATGGCGCCATGGTCGTCAAGCGTGATGTCTCCGGAACGGCCCAGCTTGTTTTCAGAGTAGAGCTGCATCGGAGAGGTGGCCACGCCGCCTGCCGCGCCTTGGCGAACGCCGGTGGCCAAAGAATGCTTCCAGTGGGTCGAGAGGAAGGGGCACATCTTCTCGCCGGGATCGAGAACGACGTCTTTGCCGCCCAGCGTCGCAATGATAATGGTGTCGTGGAGCTGGCTGAAGTTGAAATAGCCTGGGGCAAAGATGCCCTGATCGCGGTCCACCACCTTCATGGCGAATGCGTTCAGTCCGGCGGCGCGCAGCATGGCCAGATAGAGCAGGGCGATGTCGTCGCGAGTGCCGCTCTTCTGGGTCCAGGTATCTTCAGCGCGTTTGGCTTCCTTCTCGTGGAGCTGTTTCAGCTCGGACTCGGTTTTCTTGCGGGAGAAGTTCGTATTGTCCAGCGCCTGGACCGCTTTGTAGAGCTTTTTCGCCTTGTCGACGTCGCTGTCGCCGGGCGCGATCAAACCGTCCACAATCTGGTGCACTGCTTTGGAGGGCTCGGCAAAATGATCCACATCTTTTGACCAGCCTTTGATCGCATCGCCCCAATAAGCATCCACGGTCGATCCTATCCCGAAATAGAAGACGACCTTGTAGAGGATGCTATCGATGGGAGGCATCCATTCTTCGCTCGGTGCAGGGGGGATGTCGGTCATATCCAGGGCGTAGCGCCCGCTAGCGTCCTTGCTGACGCTCATGCCCTGCGGCAGGACGGTCCACCAGAGGAAACTGAAGTCTTCGCGGTAAGGGGTGAACAGATAGTGCGCCTGGTGGACGAAGTAGGGCCGCTGGATCTCCCAGCGCGGCGAATAGATGTACCTGTCGTCGCGGAACTGGAAGTAGTATTCCAGGATGCTGCCCACTTCCACGCTGGGGAGGGTGAAGACCTTGCGCTCGAATTCGAAGTCCCCCTTTTTGGTAATGAGCAAATCAGCCGGTTTGCCAACCAGGGGAACGATGGTGCCGTCGGAGTGGATGGTGCGCGCCTGGATGTCGGTTACCTCGCCGCCCTTGAGGTAGGGCAGTTGGACGGTGGCCAACTCCTTTCCCTTCTCCGAGAGAACCTTGATCCGGGCATAGTAGCTCTCGAAATGCAGTGTGTTGTTGTCGACCTCGCGGACGTTCAGATAGACGGCCGCAGCGCCCGGTGCCTTGGGGTCGGCGGTCATCTTGAGTTCATCCTGCGTGGGGGCCTGAAACTGGGCGTGAAGCTGGGCTGAGCCGGCAACCACAACAAAGGAGAGAGCGTACTTCGCAACAACATGAAACCGCATGATCAATTGCCTTTCGCTGCTGGAGAAATGGTGAGGACAAGTTGCTGTTGGTCGGCGGAGGCGACTTTCTGGTAGAAGCCGCGGAGATCCTGGTAGTCCTTGGGTTGGATCACGGTAAAGTAGCGGCCAAACGTACGTCCCACGGTGACACTGCCGGGCGCGGCCAGCGTTTTGGTGATCAGGACCGCATTGTCGGGCCAGGATGTCTTTGCATCTTGAGGGGCGCCCTCAACACCCAGGCTGTCGGGCAGATGGTAGGCCACCTGGTCTGTGACCACTTCTCCGTAGTGCATATCGACCGGTTCCATGCGCTTTTCCTGGTCGACGAAAGGCTGGTGGCCGCGACTTTCAAAGAAGAAGCCGGGAAGAATGAGGCGCTTTGAGGTGGCGCTACCCAGCACGCCAGAGACATCAACGATTGCCATCAGGTTGGAATCCGCATTGTCCATAGCCAGGAAGTGGTCGACGTGGGCTTCGACACCCTCCGGGACGGTGGGCGTCAGGGTTCGGTCAAAGTCCCTTTTCACTTCGTCCAGATCGTTTCTGAGGGATTCCTGGCGCCAGTGCAACGCCTCCTGGCCAGCCATGACAAAACGGAAAATACCGGTTGCCGCACCATGCGCATCGACCGTGAGGTCGCCGATGCGCACAAGGGTATTTGCCTTGAAACTCAGAAATGGCGTGGTGATGGCATCGTGCCCGTTGGGACTCTGGCGCACGCCGCTAGCTCCCGAATGGCGCCAGCTCAAGGTCTGGAAGGGGCACATCTTCTCGCCCGGATCGAGCAGGATCTCCTGGCCGCCGGCGACCAGAATGACGATGTTGTCGTCGAGCTGGTTGAAGTTGAGATGTCCGGCATCGAAGACGCCTTTTTCGCGGTCAACGACCCGGGCGGCGTAGGCCGTCAGACCGGCGGCGCGCAACATGGCCAGGTAGAGCAGGGCAATGTCGTCGCTGGAGCCGCTCTTCTGGGTCCAGGTGTCCTCGGCACGCTTCACCGTCTTGATGTTGAGCTGCTTGAGCTCGGATTTTTCCTTCTTGCGTGAGAAGTCGGTGTTGTCGAGCGCCTGAACCGCTTTGTAGAGTTTGCGGGCTTTTTCGAGATCGATGTCGCCGGGGGCGATCAAGCCGTTCACGGCCTCGTGAACCTGTTTCGTTGCCTCTGCGAATTGGTCGACATCTTTTGACCACTGCCGGGTCTGGGAGACCCAGTAATTCTGCAGGCCTATGGAAGGAGAGTAGGCAAAGATGACCTTGTAGAGAAAGCTCTGGATGGGCGGCATCCACTGCTCGTCCGGATTGGGAGGAATATCGCTGAGGTCGATCTTGTAGCGCCCGATGACATCCTGCTTGAGCTCCGCACCGGGGGGGAGTTTGCTCCACCAGATGAGCGAGGTGATGAGGAGCCCTTTGGAGTCCACCAGGTTGTTTGTCGAGCCGGTGATAATGCCGTTTCTGAGAAATCCTGCGGAGGGCGTGAATTCGTAGTGTGCCCGATGGACAAAATAGGGTCTCTGAATCTCCCAATAGGGAGCGGAGAAGTGGCCGTCGTCGTAGTGAATCTGGTATCGAAATTCGAGGATGCTGCCCACTTCGACGCTGGGCAGGTTGAAGACTTTTCGCCCGAACTCCAATTCGCCTTTCTTGGCAATCAAGAGGTCTTCCGGTTTCCCGGTGAGGGGAATCACGGTGCCGTCTGCGTGGATGGTGCGGGCCTGGATATCGGCGATCTTGAAGAAATCCTGCACGTAGGGCAGTTGAACGGTGGCAAGGTCTTTGCCCTTTTCCTGGAGGATCTTGATTCGGGCGTAAATGCTATAGAAATGGTGCAAATCGTCGGTAGTCTCTTCGTAGTTGAGGTAGACGGCCGCAGCGCCAGGCGCTTTGGGGTCGTCGGTCATCTTGAGTTCTTCCTGGGTGGGTTGCTGGAACTGGGCCAGCAACATGCAGGGGGTGCCAAGCGTAACGAACAGCGATGCACTGCGCAGAATGACGGAGACTCGCAAAGTGATTTCCTTTATCTGAAGATCGGCGCCAATGCGTTGAGAATCAGGAGCGCGCCGCTGAACCTGACCGGTGGTTGAGGTTACTTCAGTTCCCGTTGGCGCCGGCACTGCGAATCAGCACTAACGGTTGCTGGTCCGCTGCGGCTACCTTCAGATAGAAATCGTGCAAATCGTTGTAACTTTTGGGATCGAGCAAGAAGAAGTTGCGGGCCAGGGCGCGCACCACCGTGACCTGGTCGTCCTTCACCGTCGAACCGATGCGCAACAAGGCGTTATTGGGCCAGCTGATACTGGCGGTCTTGGGACCGCTCTCCATGGTGTAGCCGGCGGGCAGATGGTAGGTCACATCGTCGTCTTCCATCTTGGCGTACTCGAGATCGATGGGCGACGTGCGTTTGTCTTGCGCGACGAAAGGATGCGTGGCGCGGGATTCGAAGAAAAGCCCCGGCAGGAAGAAGCGCTTGCCTGTCGCGGTGCCCATGTTGCCACTGACCTTGGCGACGGCGATCAAGTTGATGTCGTAGTCGTCGAGAGCGAGGAAGTGGTCGAATGTTGCCGAGACGCCCACGGGCACTTCGTCCCGGATCGACCGGTCGAACTGTTTCTTGACCTCGTCAAGGTCGTTCTCCAGGGCCATCTGGCGCCAGCGGATCGCAGCAGGACCGGTCATGACGAAGCGAACGCTGCCCTGGACGCCGCCATCCGGGGCGATGGTGAGATCGGCGACGCGATGGGTGGCAGCATCTCTGTAAGTGGCGGCAGGGGTGGTTGCAGGGACCGTTCCCTTCTCGGTGAGCTTGAATCCCGAAGCGCTCTGGTGCTTCCAGTTCAGGGTACCGAAGGGGCAGACCTTCTGGCCGGGGTCGAGATAGACCTCTTTCCCGCCCAGGTCGACGATGGCGATGTAGTCGTTCAACTGATTTGTGGAGAGATAGTTGGGATCGAAGAAAGCGCGGCTGCGGTCCACGACCTGCATGGGCCAGGCCTTCAAACCGGCAGCGCGAGCCAAGGCTATGTAGAGAAGCGCAATGTCGTCATCCGATCCGCTCTGCTGCTTCCAGACGTCCTCGGCGTCTTTGACTGGCTTCAGCATTTCAGCCTTGCGTTCCGCGTCAGATTTCTTGCGGGTGAAACGCGTGTTTTCCAGTTTCAACACCGCGGCATAGAGCTTGCGCGCTTTCTGCTCCTCAGTGTCGGTGGGGGCGACGATTTGGTCTACCGCGCTCTTCAGCAGGCCTGTGGGGTTGGTAAAGCGATCGGCATCCTTGGCCCATCGTTTGCCCTCCGACTGCCAGAAATTGGCTCCGGAGGTTGCGAAGGTGTAGTAGAACTCGGCCCGCCATTTGATGGTGTTCAAGGGTGGCATCCAGTCATCGTTGGGGATGGCGGGAATATCGTTGAGGTCGACGCTGAAGCGCCCCTTTTGGTCCTGGATCACCGATTGAAGCGGGAATCCGCAGGTGATCCACATGAGCCGGTCGAGAACCTGGCCCCGGTCGTTGCTGATCGTCCCATGGCCGGATGAAGGAGTGAAAAAGTAGTGGGCCTTGTGGACAAAGTAAGGCTGCTGAATTTCCCAAGTGGGCGCGGAGACCTTGTCGTCGTTGTAGCGGATCTGCAGCCGGTATTCCAGGATGCTGCCCACTTCGACGCTGGGCAGCGTGAACACCATGTCGTTGACTTGACGGGTATTGGTCTTTTCTTCCAGCAGATCGGTTGGCTTGGTGGTCAGGGGGATGACGGTCCCATCCGGGTGGATGGTGCGGCCCTTGATGTCGCTTACCTTGAAATCGCGGTGCTCGTAGGGCGTATGAATGGTCGCCAGTTCCTTGCCCTTCTCCGTCAGCACCTTGATGCGCTCGTAGTAGCTGTGGAAGTGCATTGAGTCGTCGGTGGTTTCTTCCCGGTAAAGGTAGACCGCGGCCGCACCCGGGGCCTTGGGGTCGGCCGTCATCTTGAGTTCTTCATCCGTGGGCTGCTGAAACTGGGCATGCAGCAGGAGCGCCGAAGAGGCCGCCAGACCAAACAGAACAAACCGCAAGACGATCGACTGAATTCGCATCGGGATTTCCTTTTTTTGGTAACTGGAAGTGTAAACCGTGATCGCGGGGAAGTGCAGTGCCGGTGCAGACCTTTTGTAGGTCGTGATCTCGATGGAATCCTGGTGGCGTAGACTGGTTCGGGCTGGTAAAGCGATTCTGGAGGAGAAAACGTTGATCAAGCGGTGGGGAGTTTGGGGCATTTGCCTGGGCATGATGGCAGCAGGATCGCTGGGAGCGATGGCGCAGTGGACCGTGCCCAATCCCGTTGTGAAGTTTGAAAAGCGGCCGGACGGCCTGGAAGTGCAGCAGAAAGACGGAGTGCTGCGGTTGACGGTGAACGCTGCCGACGTGCTGCACGTGACCTATTCGCCCATTGGCGTTGCAGCGCCGGAACGCGCCTCCGATTGGGTTTTGGCGAAGAAGGACTGGGCCGGAGCTCCGTTTGAAGTCACCTCCGACGAAAAGACCGTGACGCTTTCGACGGCAAAGCTCAGGGCTGTAATCGAGCGCGAAACCGGCGCCCTGCACTACCTGGGAATGGGCGGCAGCCAGGGAACAGGAAGAGTAGCCACGGGACCGTTGACCACGGCGCCGGCTCCGATGGAAATGCACGGAACGCCGCTGACCACCGACGGCTACCGCTCGTTGAGGCCGGTTGAAGTGAACGGTGAGAAGACATTTCATGCCGAGGTCTTCTTTCCTATTTATGGATCGCACGAGGGTCTCTATGGCCTGGGGCAACACCAATCCGGCGTGTGGAACTATCGCGGCGAGACCGTCGACCTGTCGCAGGAGAATACCAACATCGCCATCCCGCTGCTGGTATCAACCAACGGCTGGGGCATTTTCTGGAACAATCCTTCGCGCAGCCGGGTGAACAACCGCTTTGTGCACATGCTTTATCTGAGTGCGGAAGTCGCGGACCGCGTGGATTACTACTTCATCTATGGGCCGGAACCGGACCAGATCGTCGCCCGCTATCGCGAGCTGACCGGGGAAGTCCCCATGTTTGGCCGTTGGGCTTACGGCTTCTGGCAGTGCAAGAACAAATACCAGTCGCAAGCGGAACTGGAGACCGTGGCGGCCAAGTATCGTGCCGAGCACATTCCGGTGGACAACATCGTCCAGGACTGGTTCTGGTGGGTCACCATGGGCGAGATGAAGTGGAATCCGAACTATCCCAACCCGCAGGGGCTCATCGACACTCTGCATAGCGAGCATTTTCACCTCATGGTCTCCATCTGGCCCTATTTCCGCCCGGGAACGGCGGAGTACAACGAATTCGAAACCGAGGGCTGGTTCCTGGCCAAGACTGTAGCGCCTAGCTACCACCCCGTGGGCCAGGCGCTCTACGACCCCACCAATCCCGATGCAAGGAAGCAGTATTGGGCCAACGCCAATGCGGCGCTGTTCCAGAAGGGTGTGGACGCCTGGTGGCTCGACACCGACGAGCCTGAGACAGAGGGTAGGGAAGACAACATCCTTACGACGGCCAAGCTCTATATCGGATCGGGCGCGCGCTATGCGAACGTGTATCCCAATTTCCATGCCGGCGGCGTGTCGGAGGGCCAGCGGGCGGCTTCGGACGAGAAGCGGGTCTTCATCCTCTCGCGCTCGGCCTATGCCGGTTCGCAGCGCTACGGCGTGACGGCGTGGTCTGGCGACGTATTGAGCGACTGGACGACCTTTCAGCGGCAGATTCCGGCAGGGCTGAACTACGCGATATCCGGCATGCCTTACTGGACCACCGATATCGGCGGCTTCATATCCGGCGGCAACCTCAACGATCCCAAGTTCCGGGAGCTGTTTGTGCGCTGGTTCCAGTTCGGCGCCTTCTCGCCCATCTTCCGGGTGCACGGCACGCGCAATCCGGACGAGAACGAGCTGTGGTCGTACGGGCCGGAAGCGCAGAAGATCCTGGTGGATTACGACACGCTGCGCTACCGGCTCATGCCCTATATCTACTCCCAGGCATGGCAGGTCACCAACAACCACGGCACGCTGATGCGGCCCCTGGTAATGGATTGGCGGACCGATGTCGATGCGCAGAACACCGGCGACGAATACCTGTTCGGGCCATCGATCCTGGTGAGCCCGGTAACCGTGCAAGGCGCCACCAGCCGGTCTGTCTATTTGCCCAAGGCCACCTGGTACGACTTCTGGACCGGCGCGAAGCAGGAGGGCGAAATGCGCATTCAGGCGGAAGCCCCGCTGAACAAGCTGCCCCTGTTTGTCCGGGCTGGGTCGATTGTGCCCATGGGCCCAGCCATGGAGTGGACGACCCAGAAGCCCGCCGACCCCATCGAACTGCGCATCTATGCGGGTGCGGATGGGGATTTCACACTCTATGAGGATGAGAACGACAGCTACCGCTATGAAAAGGGTGTGCACGCCACCATCGCCCTGCATTGGGACGATGCGGCTAAAGCGCTGACTCTGGGCGCGCGGGAGGGAAGTTTCCCTGGCATGTTGACGGAGCGGACCTTCCGCGTGGTGCTGGTCGGGGTAGATCACGGGACGGGAATCGCTGAAACCGGCAAGGCCGACGCTACAGTGAAATACAAGGGTGAAAAGCTGGTGGTCAAACCGTAATTGAGAAGCAGCTCAAAGGCAAACGGCGCGTCCCGGAAGAGGCGCGCCGTTTGTTTATCAAGACAGGATCCCTTGCTCAATCCGCGGGCTGGATCTGAACCAGAACCGGCTCATGCGCGTCCTGCATCCCGGGGGAGATGGTGCTGGTCTGGGGAGCGCGCCAGTGGTCGATGTAGCTGATGCGGTGAACGCAGCCGATGGTGCAGTTGGGAGAGCAGCTCTTGGCTGTCAGAAACTCCCGCTTCACATCGGCGGTGGTGTAGTCGGCGATGGGCACGCCCGGATATCCGCGCTGCTGGCTGCAATAGTGCACCAGCCCGTCTTCGCAGATATAGAGATAACGCGAGCCGGCCCGGCAGCGCCAGTCGTTCGGCAGCCCTTGCGTAATGGCCGCCTGGAACTTGTCGAATTGGGCGTAGTTGGTCTTCTTGCGGTTGGTCATGGCGAAGTAGACCTTGGCCTCTTCGCCCTGAAGCGGCTTCAGTTGCCCGCTGCCATCGTGAATGATGCCGATGGTGGATTCGAAGCCCAGCTCCAGCGCCCTTCTTCCGATCACCAGCGCATCGTTGGGGTTCTTGAAGCCTCCGCCGACCACGGAATTGATGTTCACGTGGAATTCGGCGTACTGGGAGAGCATCTGCAGCTTCTTGTCCAGCACCTTCAGGCTCTTCTTGGAGACTTCGTCCGGCTCCAGGTTGTCGATGGAGATCTGCATGTGGTCGAGGCCGGCGCGGTTGAGCCGCTCGATTCGCTCCACGTTCAGCAGGTAGCCGTTGGTGATCATGCCGGCAATGGCGCCGGTTCCGCGCATGCGGCAGATAATGTCGTCCAGATGCGGGTGGGTCAGGGGCTCTCCGCCGGAGATGCCGATCATGGCCGTGCCCAGCCGTCCCAGGTGGTCGATGCGGCGGTACATCTCTTCCAGAGGCACAGGCTCCGAGACCTTGTCGTATTCGTTGCAATAGCCGCAGGAAAGGTTACAGAACCGCGCCGGCACAATCTGCGCCAGCACCGGGTGGCCAGTGTGGGCCAGGGCTCGGGCCACCATGGCCAGCTCGCGTACCTTCCGCGTAGCCGCCAACCACCGCCCGCGCACCGTCATTTTTCGGGGAATCGCCATCCTTTCCATTGAATCACACTCGACCGTTCCAGGATCAAGCAGGAAAAGAGACTGCATGGTTGCGTAGGATTGTCGGCTCGTCGGATGCCCCTCCACCGCACCTGGAAACAACAAAGGGCGCCAACCGGCATTCCCGGTGGCGCCCACTTCATCTGCAAACGCCGCATCTCCTAGACGCGGTTGCCGAATTCCTGTTCCTTCAACTCTTCCATCTGGCGCTTCCACTGCTCCATCTGGCGGCGAAGCTCTTCCAACTGCTTGGAATCGGGTTTGAAATCCTGCGGGTTGAGACTCTTCCGCCACTGGTCCAATTGCTGCTTGAACTCGTCCAACTGCTTCTGGTCGATCTTGAAGTTCTGTTTCGCGATGCCCTCGCGCAACTTCTCGGCCTGCTTGCGAAGCTCCGCTGCCTGTTGGGGGCCAATGGTCTGAAACAGGGTACGAGCCTGGTCGGCAAGGGCATCGGCGGCAGCCTGCGCATCGGCCGCGAACGCCGGATCGATCTCGGCCATCAACGGGCAACTGCACCCGGAAACACACTCTCCATCCAACGAGCTCTTGTGTTTGGAATCCACCTGCAAGGTGACGACCTGTTGCTTTTTGTCGCGCAAGATGGTGATCTGCACCGGCTTGCCCTGGTTGGAACGAAGCGCGCGGTCCCATCCGGAGACGTTGGTAATGGTGTCCGGCCCGACCTTGAGAATGATGTCAAAAGCTTTGAGTCCGGCCGTAGCCGCTTCGCTCTTGCGCGCCACCTGCTTCACCATCAATCCGCTGGGAACGCCCAGATATTCTGCCATTTGCGAGGTAAGCGGCTCAACCATGACTCCCACATTGAGACTGCTTCCGAAGATGGGCATGTGAAACAGCCCGGGAAGCGATGCGTCGCCGGTAAGGATGCCCATTCCCGGCGTAGGCGAGAACATATCGCCACTTCCGATCTTGGTGCGTACGTCGTGTTCGATTACCTTCCGGTCAGCCAGTTGCACCGTCAGCGTCTGGGTATTGCCGTCGCGACTGATGACCAGGCTCACATTGCGACCTGCGGGAATCTCCTTGAGCATTCTGCGCAGTTGCTCGGAGCCCTCGATGGTTTGGCCGTTCAAGGCCAGCACCACGTCGTTGACTTTGAGCCCGATCTGACCGGCCGGAGCATCGTGGTCGATCAAGGTGATGACCGCGCCCCGCACTTCCTTGAGCTTGAGCGACTGAGCCTTTTCCTGGTCCACGTCGCTCAGGTCAACTCCCAGGTACCCTTGCGAACCGGAGTGCAACAACAAAACCGCCGGACCTTGCAGTATTTGCGCAATTTCGTTCGACTGCGCCCGGGCGCCGGGCGGCGTCAGCAGCAGCCCCATCCCAAAACCCAGCAACACAACAAATCTCAAGCGGTTATGCGGCCCCGAAAAGTAGTTCATGACTTCCTCTCCTGCGATACTTGCGCCCTGCCTCCGCACTCTGATCTGACGATGCGGTAGGCGGAAGGTCTTCGTGCTTTATTGGATTTCCGGCACCCGGCTCAGTACTTGGCGAGAAACCGTTCGTATATGGGAATCGTCGTCGGAATACGCCACCGTGTGCAGCACCTGGCGCACACTGGTGTCAGCCTCTACCGGCTGCAGGATGCCGACGGCCGCGTTGCGAATGCGGGGATCTGAGTCGTTGAGCAGCGCTTCAAGCACCGCATCGCGCACACGCACATCTTCGGCCACATAGGGTTCCAGCCCCTTCAGAGCCTTTTCCCGGACACCGGCATTCTTGTCGTAGCGGAGCGCCACCATCAACGCATCGCGAATGCCCGTAGCCTTGCACCCGTGGCCGGCGCGGCACTCTGCCGCCAACAGGTCCACCGAGTCGTCGCGCACCCCTTCGGAGGTAGCGTTTTCACTCGCCAGCATCAGCAACTGGCGGATCGCCGGGTCGTCCATCGGCCCTTGAATCTGCTGCGGCACAACCTGGTTATAACGAACCTCCACCACATTGCTGTTGGGCTGACGCACGATGCTTGAAATGCTGGCAATTTCCGCGGCTGTAGCTTGGGGCTGCGCTACCGCTGGTCCTTTAGCGGCGTTGGAGGCTTGAGCTGCAGCTTGTGCAACCCGGCCTTGAGCCAGCTCGTAGCCGCCCAGGCCGCCGGCTCCCGCTCCCACAAGCAGCAAAAGGCAAGCGGCCACCGGTGCGGCCTGCATATTGGCAAAGTTGTTCAGAATGCGCTGACCGAAACGTTCATACCAGCGCTTGGGAGGGATTTGGTCCAGGGCTTCTTCCAGTCGCAGCCGCGACCGCGCCACCAGATTGGCCTCCGGTTCAAGCACCGGAAATGCCCCGGCAAGCACCTTAAGCGCCTGCAATTGCTCCCGATCCGCTTGGCAGTCCGGGCAGCCGTCCACGTGCCGGTCCAGTTCATGTGTGAGCTCGTCAGAAAGCTCAGCATACGCTGCCGCCACGATTCGCTCGCGTGCCAGTTCACAATTCATCGCTACGTCCTTCCAGCCTCGAAAACCTGCATTTGCCCCTGAAATCCGCATTCCGTTTGGGAATTGCCTGGGGGCGCTCTACCGCAATTCCGCCAACTGTGCTCTCAACTTCTTCGTCGCACGAAAAAGAGTGTTCTTGGCGGTCTCTTCCGTGGTGTTCAACATCTCTCCGATGGTGCGCAACCGGAGTCCCTGGTAGTGCTTGAGTTCAAAAACCATGCGTTCGCGCGGCGTCAGCTTGCCGAGCGCCAGTTGAATCCTTTGTCCCAGGACCTTCCGGTCCAGTTCCTTGGCCGGGTTTGAAAATGCCCGGTCGTCTGAAACCGAAGCCAGCAGATCGATCTCGTCCCCGGAGTGGTCCATCACCACCGCATGGTCTTCGCGGCGCGTCTTGCGGCGGCGCAACTGATCCAGGCAAAGGTTGGTCACAATCCGGTAGATCCATGTGTAGAACGAGCATTCGAACCGGAAATTCCCGATATAGCGGAAGGCCTTCAGAAAAGCTTCCTGATAAATGTCTTCGGCGTCGTGCTCCGACCCTGTCAGATGTAGCGCCAAGCGGAGAACCTGGTGCTCATATTGCCGCACCAGTGCATCGAAGGCGGCCCGCGAGCCAGCCTGGGCTTCGCGGATCAGTTCCATCTCCGGCGCGCGCGCCTCAGCGCGTTCTTGCGCGGTCTTCGGTCTGTCCATTGCCGTGGTCGCAGCCATACCTGGGAAGGATTGTACCCTTCCTCGAGCCGGCCATGCTATCCGCAACGGGACCGAATCAGGCGAAATTGGGAAGCTCAACGAATCCGCTGCCATCGAATCTCTGCTCCGAGCGATTCAGAAGTGTCCGCATTTCATAGACGCGAACAGGCAACTTCGGTGAGCGCATCCCCGGCGCGCTCACCGATTGATTCAATGGATATGGGCAATTCTCTCCGGTTGCGATCAGCGCAGATGGGGAAAGCTGATTTCCAGGTCCTCGGTCGTGGTAGCCGGTCCCGGCTCGAATCTCCAACCGCGCACCGCAGTCTCCGCAGACTCGCTGAGAATGCGATTCCCGTCGACCGTCTTGACAGCGATGACTTTCCCTTCGCTGTTGACGGTGACCTCGATCTTCACCTCGCCAAAAAGATTGAGGCGCTTGGCGATTTCCGGATAGACAGGCGAGATGCGCGCCCGGATGGGTCGGCCCTCCGCCGCGTGAGCAAGCGCAGAAGAAAAAGCAAGGAACGAGGCGAGGACGATTGCCAGAACCTCGACGCCTGCGTGCCGCGAGATGCGAACGCGCTTTTCAAAATCGAATATGGGCATATGGACTCCAAAAGATAGTTTGCTGTTAGGTAACCAATCGACATCGAAAGTATAAACTTCAGTAATTTGAAAACAATCGTCTCACATTGCGGAGAGCGCACTAGAGTCAGTGCATTCGTGCCATGTAGCTGAAATTCGACCGGGCTGGAATACCTCCAGGCCCTTCCCGCTTCGGCCGAGATTGGGAGCGCACATCCCCGCTACACTAGAAAGCGATGAATGGAAATCTGTTTGACTCTCCCGCCCCCTCCGCAACCGAAGAACGGCTCACCGCCCACTGCGACGGCGGCTCCCGCGGTAACCCCGGTCCGGCCGGCTACGGCGCCGTGATTGAAGACGCCAAGGGCCACGTGGTGGCCGAGCTGAGCGAGTTTCTCGGCATCCAGACCAACAACTATGCCGAGTACCACGGCCTGCTGGGCGTGCTCCGGTGGTCCGTCGAGCGCAACGTCAAGCGTCTCACCGTGGTCTCTGACTCCGAATTGATGGTCAAGCAGATGCAGGGCAAGTACGCCGTCAAGAGCCCGGTTTTGAAGCCTTTGTTTGAAGAGGCCCGCAAGCTGTCCCGCCGCATTGAGAGCTTCGAGATGCGCCACACGCTGCGCGGCGGCAACAAGACCGCCGACCGGCTGGCCAATGAGGCCATGGACCGCGGCATGGGGAAAAGCAGGGAACAGGGAGCAGGGATCAGAGAACCGGGGCGTCTGCCTGCAAGTTCTTCTGCTTTGCCTGGCGGGGCGGCCAGCGGCCCAAATCCGGGGCTTGGCAAGCCCCAGCCGCCCATTCGGCCGACCGCGCAAGCCACGCCCTATCCCGTCCGCCAGACGCTGGAAGGCTACGTAAAAGACGGCGTGGTTCACCTGCTCGGCGGCGAACTGCCCGACGGCATCTTCGTCAAGGTGATTCGGGAGTAGCAGGTGTGTTGTTCCGGTTTTCAAGAATTGGACTCGTCGACCGGGCGCGAAAGCTGGGTGATCGCATGAATCGGTCTTGTTGAGCAAACTGGTTTCAAACCCTACCGCGACGGAGGCGCAACGGTTGTCAGCCCCGCGCTTCAGGGGAAAGAGGCTAGTAAGAACCATTCAGCCCTGAAGGGGCGGCGCAGACGCCGAAATCGCTGTCAAGATCACCTTCATGCGATTGCCCTAGGCACGAACGGGCGGTTGAGTTCGGACCTCCGGCGCAAGCTGTATACTTCGTAATCGCCTTTTTGGGAGTCCGAATGGTGCCGGCAGATCAATCGCGCAATATTTCGAAGGCGCTCGAAGAATGGAAATTGTCCCAGCGAGTGCGGCTTCAGAAAGCCGTCCTTCCCTGCGCAAAATGCGGCAAAGGATCCGAGCTGGCATTCGACGCTCCACCGAGATGTCCGCATTGCAAATCAATCTTTCTCCAAAAAGAGAGAAATTGGAAGCGCATGCTGGCGATCCTGTCACCCATTTTGGCGATCGGGTTCATTTGCGCCTATATCTTCGAGTTTGAGACGGATGAGCCGATGACGGCTTTCGTGGCGCGGGTGCCGCTCCCTGTTCGTGTTTTCCTGGCGCTCGCTGTCGTGATCCCAATCTGCAAAGGCCTGCTCGGTGGATCGGCCGAGGTAGCGCTCAGTGCCCTCTCTTCGGCCGCAACTGGCTCCGACCGACGGAAATGGGTCAGGTACTCAACTCGGCTCCTCGACCCCAAGAAAAGAGCCGGCGAGATTTCGAAATCGACGATCTGCTGGGTTTACTGCAGGGTCTTCCTATCCCAATACAGCCATTCCGAATGGGACAAGCAATTCGGCTACTTGTCTTCTGAAGACGACCCGCTCTACTGCGATCTGCATTTTGTCGAGGTCGCCCTTCATTTTCTCGGATCGGGGCTGCGCCCATACGAGAGGATCGATTGGAAGGCGTCTGATTCTTCGGAGCTTCTTCTGGCTGCGGATGCCATTGTTCAAAGCTCCACCGACCCCGAATTTCGCCTTTGGCTCGCTGATCGTGTTTGGAGCCAGGCGCCGCAACTTTCCAAGCGGCTGGCAGGCATGAGTGACCGTGCCTTCCAGGAAAAGCAATTGGAAGATGCCGGAATCGGCAAGATATTGGCTGCGACCTGGGAGGCGTGGGACACTGGAGTCGTCAGTGCTGCTTTGCAGGAGCATGCTCGCAAGCTTTCCACCAAAGAGTTTGTCGAACAATACAAAGCCAGATATGGCCGGCATCTTTCTTCCGCGTGGAAGGCACGCCCGTTTGCGGAGGGAGAGTTCGTGGTGGCATTCGGATCGAACCCGCTCGGTAACTTCCTTTTCACCGATAGGGCTCTATATTTGCTCTGCGGCGAGGACGCACTGTTTCCGTTTGGGGCCATCGGGGTAGTCCTTTTGCACAACATCGAGGAATACGAACTGCGCGCCGGAAGCGGGGCATCTGGGACTTTGAGGATCAGGGAGTCTTCAGGCAAGGTGCAGAGCTGGACTGTAGCTATTGTCCCGCATGAAGAAACGTTGAACCGTTTCAGAGAGGCTGCTCGGGCAAAAGAGCATGGCCCGACGAGCGTTTGAATCCGTATTCCGTTCTTCGCCCGGCTTGTCCCGGCCCAGGTAAGAGCATCTGCAGGCTCACCAAGATTTACGCTACATCCCGCTATTTCCGCTCCCTCACGCCTTCCTCCCCACGTCGTTCCGCCACTCGTGCCCGCCGCGTTCCAGCAACCGATCACTGCACTCGGGGCCCCAGGAGCCGGCAAAGTAGTTGGGGAAGACCTCCGGCTTCTTGTTCGCCCAGGCTTCAAGAATCGGCGTGTATAAGCCCCAGGTGATCTCCACGCCGTCGCGGTGCGCGAACAGCGTCTGGTCGCCCAGCATGGCGTCCAGCAGCAGCCGCTCATAGCCGTTGGCGCTGGACTTGCCGAACGCCGCGGCATAGTCGAAATCCATATTCACCGGGCAAACCGCCATCTCCGGCGTGGTGGGCACCTTGGCTCCGAAGCGCAGCGCGATTCCTTCGTCGGGCTGGATGCGGATGGTGAGCAAATTGGGCTGAATCTCATGGCACGGGCCGGAGTTTTTCATGCGATTGAAGATGAGCAGCGGCGGCTGTTTGAACTGGATGCTAATCTCCGTGGCCTGCTTCTTGAGCCGCTTGCCGGCGCGCAGATAGAACGGTACCCCGGCCCAGCGCCAGTTCTCAATGCCCAGCTTCAGAGCCGCGTAAGTCTCCGTGCCCGATTCGGGATCGACCCGCTCCTCGTCGCGATAGCCCACCACGCGCTGCCCGCCCACCACGCCCGGGCCATACTGCCCGCGCACCGCGTCCTTGACGGGGATGGGCGGAATCGACCGCCAGACCTTCACCTTTTCCCGCCGCACGCTTTCCGACTCGAAGCTGGTGGGCGGTTCCATGGCCACAAAGCTGAGCAGTTCCATCACGTGGTTCTGCACCACGTCCCGCAGGGCGCCGGCCTTCTCGTAGAATGGCCCCCGGCCTTCCACACCCAGAGTTTCCGAGGCGGTAATCTGCACGTGGTCAATGTAGTTGCGGTTCCAGATGGGCTCGAAGATGCCGTTGGCGAAGCGGAACACCAAAATGTTCTGCACCGTCTCCTTGCCCAGATAGTGGTCGATGCGGAAAACCTGGTCTTCGTGGAACACCGCGTTTACTTGCCGGTTGAGTTCGCGCGCCGAATCCAGGTCGTGGCCGAACGGCTTCTCGATGACCACGGCCACCTTGCTCTGCTCGGGGCGGGCCATGGCTTGCACACCGAGGTTCTCCACGATTCCAGCAAAGAACTCCGGCGCGGTGGCCAGGTAGAAGAGCCGGTTGCCGCCGATGCCCTTCTCCGTCGCGATCCGATCCAACTCCGTCTTAAGGCCGGCGTAGTCAGACGGCTCGTCGAATTTCAGCGGAAAGTAGCTGATTTGCTTCACGAAATCGTCGAGCTTGGGATCGGTTTGGTCGACACCGCCGAATTCGACGATGCCCGCGCGCATGTCGTCGGCGAATTCGTTGCCCAGCGGCCTGCGGGCCACGCCTACGATGGCGAATTTCTTGGGCAGCAGGTCATTCTGCCGCAGGTGAAACAAGGCGGGAAGCAGCTTGCGCTTGGTCAGATCTCCTGAGGCGCCAAAGATCACCAGGATCCCCGGCTCGGGAATCCTCTCGCCGCCGGGGTGAACCAGGGAAAGGTCCTCAGGGCGTACGCTCATCTGTATCGTCGTCATGGCTCGTTCCTCGCAGTGGACAGTGGACAGTGATCAGTGGTCGGTTGCAAGCGGCGACGGCCCGTGGAGAATGCTGTGCACCCGGGATTTTGCTAACCACTGTTCACTGACAACTGACCACTAGTCCTTTTTCACCGCATGGCCGCCGAACGCATTGCGCATGATGGCCAGCATACGGTCGGTAAAGTTGTTTTCCTCGCGCGAACGGATGCGCCGCATGAGCGACTCCGTAATAACCGGCGCGGAGACATTCAGGTCGATGGCTTCGATCACTGTCCAACGCCCCTCGCCGGAATCTTCGACAAAGGCCTCAAGGCCCTCGAGAGACGGGTTCTTGCCGAGCGCCTCGGCGGTCAGGTCCAGCAACCAGCTCCGGACTACGCTGCCATATCGCCAGATCTCGGCGATCTGGGGCAAATCCAGGCTCAACTGTTCCTTCTTTTCGAGGATGGTGAAGCCCTCGGCATATGCCTGCATCATGCCATATTCGATGCCGTTATGGATCATTTTTACAAAATGGCCTGCGCCGCCCGGACCTACGTGGCCCCAACCCTTGTCGGCCGAAGGTGCCAGGGTTTCGAAGATGGGCCGCAGATACTCGACCGGCTCCTTGTCGCCGCCGATCATCATGGAGTAGCCCTCTTTCAGCCCCCAGACGCCGCCCGAGGTGCCCACATCCAGGAAGTTGAAGCCCTTGGCGGCTACCTGGTCGTGGCGGCGCATTGACTCCTTGTAGTTGGAGTTGCCCCCGTCGATCAGAATATCTCCGGGATTCAACAGCGGCTCCAGTTTGGCGATGGTCTGGTCGACCGGATCGCCCTGCGGCACCATGATCCAGATGGCCTTGCGGCCTTTGAGGTGCTGGGCCATCTCCTCGAGCGTTCCAACGCCCACATTCCCGGTTGCGGTGAGACGGGCGACGGCCTGGGCGTTGAAATCGAAGCCCACTACCTGATGGCCTCCCAGCCTTAGCCGTTCCGCCATGTTTCCGCCCATCTTGCCAAGGCCGATCAATCCAAGTTGCATAAGAGTCCTCCTGCGTCCCTCTTAGGTCGCTGCCGATTGCTTTGATTCCTGGCGGGCTGCAAGGGGGCAGGCGTCGCCAGGGAGAGAGAAAGGTCACGCTTCGCGCTTCCGTGGTGAAGCGGGTCGAAGGTTGGATGAGGATGAGTCCTTTGGAGATTCCGGATTCTCTTTTATTTAATGCCATTCAGCGTGTTTCGCCAGCAACCGGGCCTGGAAAGGGAGTGGGCCTCGCCCGGCTCAAGAGGGCCTGTCGTCAGAAAACAATGAGAAAAAGTATCGAACCGGCAGTGATACGATCATGGAGCCTCGGGAGCGCTTCCGGCAGACGCATCGTGTGATATTGGCCTCATCCGCCTCGCCGTAATGGGAGAGAAGCTGAGCAGCCCGAATTCGGCCACCGCAGCAATTTGGCGACCGGCTTCGGGCTGTCTTCTGTGTAGACCCCGGTCGATTTGCGTAAAGTCGTTCAATAAGCAGGATTACCGCTGAATTTCTTCCAACCGGCGCCGATAAGGGCATCGCCGGACAACACCGGCGGGAGATAAGCATGGCCTTTTTGAATTGGAACGATTCGCTCTCGGTAGGCGTGAAGAGCATTGACGAACAGCACCAGGTATTGGTGGACACCCTTAACCAACTACATGCCGCCATGATGAAGGGCCAGGGGCAGACGGTTACGGCCCCCCTGCTCAAGAAGCTGGTTGACTACACCGGATTCCATTTTTCGACTGAAGAAGCCATGATGGCGCGCACCGGATTTGCGGGCTTGGCTACGCACCGCATCCACCACCAGGAGTTGACCCGCCAGGTGGGAGAGTTTGTAGCGCGCTATGAAAGCGGGGAAGTCCGGCTCAACCTCGACTTGATGAATTTCCTGAACGGCTGGCTTGCTAACCACATTCAAAAAGAGGACAAGGAATACGGCCCCTGGCTGACTTCGCACGGGGTGCGGTGATTCGCCCTTCCTGCTTGCCCGTCAACTGTTCTCTCTTTCGGGCGTTGCCAGAACGCCCAGGTTCACCAGTTCCTGCCGCAGCGAGTCCGCGCCCGTAAACAGCGCCGTCACAAACCCGGCAGCGCTTGCGGCGGCCACGTTTCCCGCGCGGTCGTCGATAAAGAGTATGCGCTCGGCAGGTCGTCCCAGAATATCGAGGGCGCGCAGATAGATGGCCAGATCCGGCTTGCGCAGGCCCAGGTAGCAGGAGCTCAGCGCAACCTGAAAATGCTTGCGCAGTCCGAAGCGCGCGAAGCGGTACTCGTTGGTCTCGCGCGCCTCGTTGTTCAGCGCCCCCAGCAGGCACTGGTTCAGCTCCGCCAGTTCTTTGACCAAGCTCAGTGCGCCGTGCGGCAGCGCAAGGGTTTGCGCGCACATGGCTGCGAAAAACTCATCGTGCGAAAAGCTGCGCGGCTGATAAAAGACTGTCGCGTCCAAATAGGCGTTTACGGGAATCGCACCGACTTCCCACTCCGCATAGGGCGCTGGGTGGCGGACTTCAAACTCCGCTACATCCAGGCCGAATTGCCCCAGCACCACGGCGCGCTCCCGGTGGTCCCAGCCGTTCGTGAGCAGAACTCCGCCTACATCGAAAAGAATCACGTCGAAGGGGAACATCGGCGCCTCGGGTTTCAGAGTTGGGAACAGATGAAGGCATCTCGGGCTTTTGGCAAGTAAGTCAATCCCCTCAATGGGTCCCTTCAACCAATAAGTAATCATATACTTGCGTCTTCTATCAATCGCCTCCGTGCTGGCTGTCGGGACGATGCAGGGTTATCCGGCATTTCAAGAGAGACCACGCAACATCCTGCGCAGCTCCTCCGGGTCTCCATCCGGCACGAGCTGCTCAACCTCCTCATGGGTACGTTTCCACACCGGAACCGCTTCGGCCAACAGGGCGCTGCCCTTCGCTGTGAGTTTCAAAATGCGGCTTCTGCGGTCGGAGGGGTCCAGAATCACTTTGACCAAACCTCGCCGTTCCAGCGGCTTCAAGGCGGCTGTCAAAGTGGTGCGGTCCATCGCGAGCAGAGACGCCACCGGCCCCATTGGCGGTGGCTCAGGGCGATTCAACGACATCAGAAGCGAGAACTGCCCGTTTGTCAGCTCGAACGGACGCAACATTTCGTCGAATCGGCGGGCCAAAGCGCGGGCGGCTCGCTGCACATGGAGACAAAGACAGCTATCGCGTACGAGGAGTGTAGTTTCATACGGAATCAGAATAGGGCTTGACACGTGACGAGATTAGTTGATATCAACATAATCGTCAAGCGAAGTTCCCCGGTTCTCCATGTAAGCCCACTGAGGTTCCCCTGGGGCCGACATGGTCCAAGGTCGGGTCGTTTCGCAACCTGTATCGATGGCCGCGCAGGCCAATCTCGGCGATCGTTGCGGAACAGGATCGCACTAAGCGGCAGTTATCCCCGGCTCAGGGTCGAAAGAGGGTCCAGAGCGTCGGCCACGGCGCAATTCATCTTCCCCACGGAGGTCCGGTATGTCATTCTTTCGCGATTTGAGAATTGCCATTCGATCTTTGGCGCGTGTACCAGCGCTATGGTTCACCGTAGCGCTGACGTTGGCTCTCGGTATCGGGGCCAACGCTGCCATCTTCAGCGTGGTCCGCGCCGTGCTTCTGCGGCCTTTGGCGAATCGGGACGAGGGCAAATTGCTCTACCTGCACCAGAGCGCTCCGGGCATTGGCGTCACCAACATGACCTTCTCGATTCCGGAAATCCAGGACATCGGCAGCGGGCTGAAATCGATCAAAGAACTCGGCACGTTTTCAGAGATTGACTTCACGCTTGTCGGTCTGGGCACGCCGCGCGAGATACCCGCCGGCGTGGTCGATGGGCACTACTTCGAAGTCATGGGACTGCAGCCAGTGCTGGGGCGCCTGCTGACCCCTGCCGACGACGGCCAAAATGCCGCCGGCGCCGTGGTGCTGACCTACCATTTCTGGAAGTCGTCGCTGCACTCCGATCCCAGCGTTCTTGGGAAGACCGTGCGTTTGGAGAGTTACAGTGGCGCTCGCTCCGCGACTGTGGTTGGGGTGCTTGAGCCTTCCGTGCCCTATCCTGTTGCAACCGAGATCATTGCCAACGTCGTAACCAGTCCGCATCACTTGTCGGCTACGATGGTCACCGGCCGCGAACATCGCATGACTGAGGTATTCGGGCGCCTTGCTCCGGGCGCGACGGTCGAAGGCGCGCGCGCGGAGTTGAACGCCGTCTATGCGGCAATGTTATTGGCGCATCCCGAGGTCTACAAACCTGGGGATCGTTACACCATCGGCGTGACGCGCATGCACGACCAGATCAATGCGCGCGCCAATACGATTCTGTGGGTGTTGTTTGCGGCATCGGGCCTCCTGTTTGTGATTGCCAGCTCGAACGTAGCCAACCTGGTACTGGCCCGCACCGTTCGCCGCGAGCCGGAACTGGCCGTGCGGGCTGCCTTGGGAGCAAGCACTGCCGTGCTGCGCCGTTCGTTGTTGGCGGAAAGCCTTGTTTTGTGCGTCAGCGGAGCCATCGCCGCGGTTGCCTTGGCTGTGCCCATGGTGGCGGTGCTGGGCCGCTATGCTTCGCGCTTCTCAGTTCGTGCCAACGATCTGACGCTGGACTTCAGCCTGGTTTGGTTTGGGATTGCGCTGGCCTTGATCGCGGCGGTTTTCCTGGCCTATATTCCGCGACTGCCTTCTGCGGAGGCTCCGCAAGGCGGCCTTACCGGCCGGGGAACGCGGGTGGCCGGCGGCAGCAGCCGGCGCCTGCGCGTTTTTGCTGTGACGCAGATCGCTGCCTCGTTCCTGCTGCTGGCCGGGGCCTGCGTGCTGATGAAGACCCTGTTTGTGTTGGAGCAGACCCGGCCGCCATTCGAATCCGCCAACGTATTGGCCGTAAACTTGCCGGTTATGTCGTACGGCAAAACGCCGCAGCAGGTGCAGGAGTTCTATCGAGACCTGCAGCGCCGCATCGGCGCGCTCCCAGGCGTGGAGCATATCGCTTCAGGCTTCAGCGTTCCCTGGCGCGACAGCCAGGGCCTCAACATCAGCTTTACCTTCGCGGCCATCGGCGCCAGACGCCCGGACGGTCAGGACTTCCGCGCAAAGTTCCGTTCCGTATCGCCGGGATTCTTCGATACGTTCGGCGTGCCGGTCCAGGCCGGCCGCGATTTCAACGAGGGCGACAAGGCCGGCTCGGAGCGAGTGGTCATCATCAGCCAGAGCCTTGCGCAGTTGCTCTATCCCGGCCAGAACCCTTTGAACCGCAAGCTGTGGTGGACCGACGGCGTGATGAAGTTCATCGGCATCAGCACCGAGCCGCGCCGCATCGTTGCCGTAGTGCCGGACTTCGACGACGAGAATATTATCCCGACTCCGGCCATGACGATTTATCAGCCGATCGAGCAGGAAGGATGGAACGGCCGCCTTTTTGTACGCGCAAGCGGGGATGTGTACGCGCTGGTTCCGGCCATTTCCCGGACGATTCATGAGATGTCTGCCGACCAACCTGTGGAGAAGGCCAGCACGCTGGGCGACATCCGCGCCGAAGTGCTGACACCGGACCGGCTGAATGCAATTGTGTTTGGAGGGTTCGCAGCGGTGGCATTGTTGATTTCGGTGGTGGGCGTGGCCGGCGTGCTCGCTTTCTCCGTCAGCAGCAGAACCCGCGAGTTTGGCATCCGCATGGCCTTGGGCGCGCTGCCCCGGCACATTCTCACCAATGTCCTTGCCGAGGGAACGGCCATGGCTGCCATTGGCGTGGGTGCGGGGGTGCTGATTGGCTTTGTGCTTGCGCGCGCGGTCGGCAAATATGTCACCGAGATCTATCAGCCCGGTGCACTTGTTTTTGTCGCATCCGCTGTGGCCATTTTGGCCGCGGCCGTAACCGCCTCTGCGGTGCCGGCGGCCCGTGCTGCCAGAGTGAACGCCGTGGAGGCACTACGCGCCGAGTAGTCCATTTGCCGGAATTACATGGTTGGCGGTCACTCGACCTCAGCGGCGGTCAGGACCCATACTTGCTTACAGCGGTCTGGGCATCGCTGGAAGGAAGAGTCGATGAAGCTTGTACGCTATGGAAATCGCGGCGCGGAAAAGCCGGGCGCGCTTGACGCGGCGGGAAATATCCGCGATCTCTCGGGCGTAGTTGCAGACATAGCCGGCGCAGCCCTGCTGCCCGACTCACTCCAACGGCTCCTGCAAATCGATCTGAACACATTGCCCCTTGTTGAAGGTTCTCCCCGCCTGGGCCCCTGTGTCGGCGCCGTCGGCAAGTTCCTCTGCATAGGGCTCAACTACTCCGATCACGCGGCCGAGTCCGGCATGGCGGTACCCGCCGAGCCGGTCCTCTTCATGAAGGCGACTTCAGCCATTTGCGGCCCCAACGACAACGTCGTTATTCCTCGCGGCGCGCAAAAGACCGATTGGGAGGTGGAACTGGGCGTCGTCATCGGCAAAGAAGCAAAATACGTCGATGAGGAGAACTCACTTTCGCATGTGGCGGGATATTGCGTGGTCAACGATCTCTCCGAACGCGCGTTTCAGTTGGAAGGAACCGGCCAGTGGGTCAAGGGCAAAAGCGCCGACACCTTCGGACCGATCGGCCCCTGGCTGGTCACGCCGGACGAAGTTCCCGACCCGCAAAACCTCCATCTTTGGCTTGAAGTCGATGGACACCGCTATCAGGACGGCTCCACCGCCACCATGGTTTTCGGCGTAGCCCATCTCATCAGCTACCTCAGCCGCTTCATGAGCCTGCAGCCCGGAGACGTCATCTCTACCGGAACGCCTCCTGGGGTCGGACTTGGCCAAAAACCCCCTCTGTATTTGCGCGCCGGCAACGTGATGACGCTGGGAGTTGAGAATCTGGGTTGGCAACAACAGAAAGTTGTCCCGTTTGGTTCGTGAGAACCAGATGGCTGCAGCTATCTTGGCTCCTGGACCGAGAGCTTAGCGAGACCAATCGACATTTGCGGCTTCATTGGGGACCTTGGAGTCTGGAACAACAGTTGCGCAAAGCCCGATAATGAGAAGTCCGTGCGTGGTGATGCAAGCCGCCCCACTTGGGGGGACCGGAGGGAAACAAGGATTCAGTCCCCGGCTCCCCTGCCGGTACCCCCCGATCCTGCATCCACCCAACCCGATCCGTCATCCATTACTCGATGAGTCATCCCCTCTTTTTCCCTTTCCAGCTTCGTTCAGTCGTCTTTGCCAATCGCATTGGCGTCTCATCCATGTGCCAATATTCGTCTCAGAACGGCTTCGCCAGCGATTGGCACCTGGTCCATCTGGGAAGCAGGGCGCAAGGCGGCGCCGGCTTGGTGATGTTTGAAGCCTCAGCGGTTCTGCCCGAAGGCCGTATCTCGCCGGCGGATCTCGGGATCTGGAGCGACGACCATATCCCCGCGCTCGCCCGGATCGTCGAGTTCATCCACTCCCAGGGAGCCCGGGCAGGCATTCAACTCGCTCATGCAGGACGAAAAGCCAGCATGTCCCCACCCTTCGTCGGTGAGCGGCTAGTTTCTCCTGCCGAGGGAGGCTGGCAGCCCGTGGCACCGAGCGCTCTCGCCTTTTCGCCCACCTACGCCGTTCCTGACGCCCTCGATCAGCCCGGCATGGCAGCCGTTGTGGAGGCGTTTCGGCAAGCCGCGCACCGCGCCTTCACTGCAGGGTTCGATCTGGTCGAAATCCACGCTGCACACGGCTATCTGTTGCATCAGTTCCTGTCGCCCTTAGCCAACCAGCGCACCGATGCCTGGGCCGGCACTTTTGCAAATCGTATCCGCCTGCCACTCCAGGTCGTTGACGCCGTCCGTGCCGAATGGCCGGACCATCTGCCCCTTTTCGTTCGCATTTCCGCCACAGACTGGGCCGAAGGCGGATGGAACATCGACGAATCCGTTCAACTGGCCCGCCTCTTCCGCGAGCACGGCGTCGATCTGGTCGATGTGTCTTCCGGCGGTCTCGTCCCCAACGCCAAGATTCCTGTGGCTCCGGGGTACCAGGTGGGATTTGCCGCGCAGATCCGCAGCCAAGCGGATATTCCCACTGCCGCCGTCGGCCTCATCACCGATCCGATCCAGGCCAACGGCATTCTCGTCCAGGGCGAAGCCGATCTCGTTCTCCTGGCCCGCGAGTTTCTTCGCGATCCCTCGTGGCCGGTTCATGCAGCCGCTGCACTGGGCGAACCTGCAGCATGGCCGCGGCAATATCTTCGCGCAGCACCACACCATTCGGAAGCGCGCGCCGGGGTCGCTCTCCCTTGAATCCCGGCCACATGCCCTCTTTACACGGGTTCATGAAGGCAATCTCCTGGTTCTTCACAGAATTGCACACAATCCTGTGAATTTGCTTCACAAATTGTGCAAAGTGTGGCCTATACTGCCTCTAGAGTGAGGATTGCACCGTCCGTACGGCGTCCTGCTCGAAGCATCCATGGCCACGCAACTTTCCCAAAAGCGCGCGCTCGATCAGCCCCAAATCCCTGACCGTCTCTATTTCAAGATTGGGGATGTGGCCCGCATTTGCGACGTCAAAACCTATGTCCTACGCTTTTGGGAGTCGCAGTTTCCCCACCTCAAGCCCAACAAAAGCGGCACCGGACAGCGTCTCTATCGCCGTCGCGACGTCGAAATCGCCTTGGAGATCAAGCGCCTCGTCCACGGAGAGGGCTATACCCTCGCCGGAGCGCGCCAGGCACTCGAGCAGGTCAAGCACCCAGACTCGGAGCGCCCAACCCAGAATGCCTCACTCCGAAAACTCCCCACGGAGCCGTCCCTCGATCTTCAGCCCCGACTTCCTCTACCCGGCATGGATTCTCCGGTGCGCCTCGATGCGGCTGCGTCTGCCATTGGCCATATTCGCGCCGAACTGCGAGACATTGCCAGGCTCCTGGGTTCGTCCCATGAGCCGTCACCGCGCCGGCGATCCCGCCTCGCATCGGTCTCAGACTCCGAGGTTCTTCTTTTCCCCTCTTGAATCCCGAAACGATGCCAAGAGTCAACCCTCGTCTGGGTTCTGTTGTCTGGAAATCTATGCCCTCGTGCTATGGTGTTCTTACCTGAGCCGGAACCCCTGGTGAAAAAGTTGTCATCGTCTCCGCCGGCGCCCGCCAGTCCTACGCCATTGGTGTTCCTGGAGCTTCCCCATGAGGAAATGTAGTACCTGCAAGACGTCGTCGTTCCGATTATCCCGATTTCGCTTCTACGACGTTATCCCGCTGGTTGTTCTCAGATTCCCCGTAAGATGCCGCTCATGCCACGAACGGACCTACCTTAGCGTGTTCGAAGCATGGAACATTCACAAAGCCGAGAAGAATCGTCATCGTAAAAGACATGGGGATGCCCCGTCCCACTCAAATTCTCAAGCAGGTTGAACCTGCAGATAGCCCCGAAAAACTCCGGGCCGTTCTCTAACCTGCTATTGGGTCGTTTCGGAAGAGAGTGGAAAAGCAGCCCAAGTCAGGATCCGAGCCTGTTCAGCCAATTGGCTCTCCTCGGCGGCTTTAACCCGGGCAACGTCCTCAACAGTGCCCATGGGGCTGTACTGGCCTGTTTTCCATCATTTGTACCAGTTCTTGCCTCGGAAAGTATGGTTCTATGACCCCCTTTCCGAGGCAACAACGGGAAACGCATCCGCCGATGGCGTTGCCCTTCCTATTCCTTCTTTTCCGCATTCCGCGCTCGCACCTTGAACCAGATCGGCGTCCCCTGGAATCCGAACGCCTCGCGGATCTGGTTCTCAAGGAAGCGCTCGAAGCTGAAGTGCAGCTTGATGTCGCGGTCGGTAAACAGCACGAAGGTGGGCGGCGACACAGCAGCCTGGGTCATGTAGAAGATCCGCAGCCGCTTGGCCATCGGTGCCGGCGCTCGCTGGAAGTCGATCTTCTCCAGGAACCGGTTCATCTGCCCGGTCGATACCCGCTTGCGCCGCTCCGCCGCAATGGCCTTGGTCTCGTGCAACACCCGTTCAATGCCCATGCCTTCCAGCGCAGAGAGAAAGATCACCGGCGCGTAACTCAGGTATTTCAGCACGGTGCGCAGTTGCTCTTCGAAAATCGCCCGATCCGCGGGCGGCTTGCCGTCCTTGCGCTTGGTAGTAATCGCGTCCCACTTGTTCACCAGGATAATGACGCTGCGTCCGCTCTCATGCGCATAGCCGCCGATGGTGGCGTCCGCGGCGGTCACGCCGTCGGAGGCATCGATCACCAGCAAGGCCACGTCCGCGGCTTCCAAATGCCGACGCGCCATGACGACGCTCATCTTCTCGGCCATCAGGTGGGTCTTGCCCTTGCGCCGGATACCGGCCGTATCCACAAACCGGAACTTCTGACCCTCGAACTCCACCACCTCGTCCACGGCATCTCGCGTGGTCCCGGCAATGGGAGAAACAATCGCCCGGGTCGTCCCCGTCAGTGCATTTAAAAGTGTGGATTTCCCCACATTCGGCCGCCCGATAATGGCTACCGACGTCTCGTGCTGCTCAAACTCCCCGTGGGTACGATGCAGTGGCTGCAATTCCCCATCGACAAGCTCCGCGCCTCGAGGATCCTCGTCGATCTCGTCGTCATCGTCCGTGTCGTCGATATCGCCGAAGTCTTCGTCTTCTTCCTGTTCGCCCTCGTCCCGGGCTTCTTCTTCAACCGGCACATCTTCAACGGCGGCTGCAACCGGCTCCGGTAGCGCGTCGGAGATGGCATCCAGCAGGTCGCCGATCCCCAGTCCGTGCTCCGAGCTCACAGGAAACACATTGCGCAGGCCGAGCTGGCGGAAGTTCTCGGCCGCGTAGGCCATGGCCTCGCCTTCAACCTTGTTGACGCACAAAAACACCGGCTTGCCGCCGCGAATCAGCAGCTTCACCAGATCGTAGTCGGGACTCGCCAACTCGGTGCGCGCGTCTACCACCAGCACCAGCGCATCGGCTTCTTCCAGCGCCACTTTGGCCTGGCTATAAATCTCGGTCGGAATCAGGTCCGGGTCGTCGGGAATGATGCCGCCCGTATCGACCACGCGAAACATCCTGCCCGCCCACTCGTATTCCCCGTAGATGCGGTCCCGGGTAATCCCCGGCTCGTCGCCCACAATGGAGCGGCGGCTCTTGGTGAGCCGATTGAAAAACGTGGACTTGCCTACGTTGGGTCTGCCAACAATCGCCACCAGGGGAAGCGTGCTTCCAAACGCGCTGGAAGGTACAACCGATTTACGATACTTCGCCAAAAGAACTCCAGTCCAAGGGTAAAAATCCACTTTCTCGGGATCGTGTCAGGACCACAAGCGCCTGACGCCGTATGCGTCGAAGACTGCATCCTTGCTTAGCAGGCTCCAGCCCAGCTCAAGCGTCTGAGCCGCAAGCAGGCGGTCGAAAGGATCGCGGTGATACCACGGCAACCGGCCGCTGCGAATCACCTGCGCGGCAGTCGGCACAAGCAGGTTAAACCGTCCCCGCGCCATGATCGATTCGAAATCGTCCACAATGTCTGCGGCATCGAGCCGCCCAATTGAGCTCTTGATCGACATCTCCCACGGAGTGGCCAGTGAGATTGCCAAGGTCGACGCCGGATCTTCGATCAGCCCGCGAATCGTCGCAGGCAGCGACGCCGGGCTGCGCAGAAACCAGATCAGCGTGTGTGTGTCGAGCAGGTAAGTCATTTGCCGGCAGCTTTAACCGGCGGTGGAACCAGCGGCACGTCAAGCAGATACCCAAGGCCGCTCTGGATCAACTCTTCGTCTGTCATGGGGTCGAACGCATCGTCGTCCCAATGAGCCTCTTTCGGGTAAGCGCCCGCCAGAGAGCTGCGGCTGAAGGTGGTATGAATCGGCACGATCTTCGCCACCGGCTTGTTGCCGCGCATCACAATCACCTCTTGGCCCGCCTCTGCCTCTTTCAGCAGCCGCGAGAGGTGGGTTTTCGCCTGGTGCACGGTATAAGCCATGGACTAAGTATGCTTAGTCCACTCTGCGAAGTCAAACCTGCAAAAACAGGTCGGGTTTCGCGGCAGAATGGGGTTTTCCTTAAAAGGTGGCTTGAATCCCGGCCCGCCGATTGCCCATGCTTACCGTCAGGAGACAGAACATGCATGTTCACGGCAGCCACATGAATCTCAACTCTGCCAACCTTTACTCTGCCGCGGGGGCTGAGAAAGCCGCCGCCGCATCCCGAGCCGCCGAGACCCGCAAAAAGCTGCTCAAAAGCGCCGGGGAGCTTGACGGCGTGTCGGGCTCTGAGGAAGGTTCAATCTTCGGCCACTGGATGGACTCGGCAGAGAGTCAACCGCTGAACCAGGGAACCAACCAGGGGATGAGCGAAGACGAATACCACCCGGGCACCACCGGCCGAGATCCCGATTTCGGTTGAGCTTCTGGTTCCGGAACTGACTTCGCGGCCTAATCGAGCGCGCGGCTCTCTATGATGGAGTGAGCCCGATGCCGCCGACCGACACCCCAACCCGTGCCCTGCCGACCCTGCACGAGTTTTTCGCGCCAGGCGGCATCCTGGCGCAGTCGGCCCTGCCCTACGAGTACCGCACCGGCCAGTTGGAGATGGCAAAGGCCGTCGAGCGGGCTCTCGAAGAGCGGCGCCACCTCATCGTCGAGGCCGGTACCGGCACCGGAAAGACCCTGGCCTACCTGCTGCCCGCGCTGCGTACCGGCAAACGCGTCATCATCTCCACCGGAACCAAGGCCTTGCAAGACCAGCTTTTCTTCCGCGATATCCCCTTCCTCGAATCGCTCCTCGGTCCTCTCCACGTCTGCTACATGAAGGGCCGCGCCAACTACCTTTGCCGCCACAAGCTGGTCACGCTGCGCGCCCAGCCGATGTTGACCGGTTTGGGGGAGATCGACCAATACCGCCAAATTGCCGCCTGGGAAGAGACCACCGAGACCGGCGATCGCAGCGAGATCTCCGGCCTGCCCGAATCCAGCACCCTGTGGTCCAAGCTCGACGCCCGAACCGAGGCCTGCCTGGGCTCGACCTGCCCCGACTACAGCCGCTGCTTCATCACCGAAATGCGCCGTCGGGCTCAGGAATCGGACATTATCATCGTCAATCACCACCTGTTCTTCGCCGATGCCTCGGTCAAACAGGAAGCCGCGGGCGCAGCCGACGCCGGCATTCTGCCCGAAGCCGCGGCGGTGGTTTTTGACGAGGCCCATGAACTGGAAGAGGTCGCTTCGAGCTACTTTGGCCTTTCGGTCAGCAACCTGCAGTTTGAGGAGCTGGCCCGCGACACAGAGACCCAGCTCCGCGGAAAACAAGGCTGGGAAAACCTCCCCGGCCTGACCCAGCAACTCCGCGAGCGCGCCCGTATGTTCTTCGCCGGTTTGCCCATGGCCAGCGACGGACGCCAGCCCTTTACCGAGCGCGAGGAATTCCTTGAGACCTCCGGCGACCTCTATATGTCGGTGCGCGCCACGCTCAAGCGCCTTGAAGCCGAGATCGATGGGATGAAGGGCGTGGACGAAGCCCCCGGTCTGCGCAAGCGGGTCGGCCGGCTGCGTTCGGAGCTGGAGTTCCTGCTCGAATCGAACGCCAACAACATGGTCTATTGGATGGAGCGGCGCATCTCCGGGGGCGGCGGCGACAAGGCAGGGAAGGGGCAATTCCGGCCCCAGTCGCGCACCACCTTCCTGCAGGCCACGCCCATCGACGTCTCCGAACTGCTCTCCGAGCGCGTCTTCGAGGTCATTCCCACCGTGGTGCTGACCTCGGCCACGCTGACCGTGCAGGGCGGCTTCGAGCACATGCGCAAGCGGCTTGGCCTCAGCGAGGCCCGCGAGCTGATCGTGCCCTCGCACTTCAAATACGGCGAGCAGGCCCTGCTCTATCTGCCGCCGGAGATGCCCGACCCCCGCGATCCCGAGTTTCAGAACGCCGCTGCAAGCTGCATCCGGCGGGTTCTGGAGCATAGCCGCGGCAGGGCCTTTTGCCTTTTCACCAGCTACAACCAGATGCGCGAGCTCTACGAACGGCTCTTGCCGGTGCTCGATTTTCCCTTGTTGCTGCACGGCACCGCGCCGCGCAAGGCGCTGCTTGAGGAGTTCCGCTCCACGCCCAATGCCGTGCTCTTCGGCACTTCCAGCTTCTGGCAGGGAGTCGACGTGCAGGGAGAATCGCTGAGCTGCGTCATCATCGACCGCCTACCCTTTGCCGTGCCAAGCGACCCGGTGGTCGCGGCGCGCATGAAGGCGATTGAAGAAGCCGGCGGCAAGCCCTTCTTCGACTACCAGGTTCCCGCCGCCGTCTTGACCCTGAAACAGGGCTTTGGCCGCCTGATCCGCTCCTTGGAAGACCGCGGCGTTTTAGTGCTACTCGACAACCGCGTCCGCACCAAGCGCTACGGCCAAACCTTCCTGGCCAGCCTCCCCCCCTACCGTATGACCCAGAATATCACCGACGTGGAAGCGTTCTTTGCGAAGGATACGCCCGCCTGACGCCGCAGAATAAAGCCAATACCGCCACCGGATCCGCCGTTGTGCTGTCGGGCAAATGGGGGAAAGAGGGACAGCATTATCATTCACGCCAAAAGCGTGTGGAATTTGATCCATCAGTCACTGCGGATTTGATAGTCCCTCAAAAGCTGGGCCCAGATCTTCATTTAAGGGACCTCTGATTAGCACTACTTTGTTAGAAATGACGGACGCCGCAGAAGGGGCATTGGCGGAGTTTGCCTAGCAGAGCGCGCGCCAGGATGACGCGTAGAGTCGCGATGGAGTTCGGATTATGCCGTTGCGGTCGGATTCGATTCCCTTGGCTCAAATCCGGGCGGGAGCTGGGCAGTTGGTAGTCCAAGATGCCCGCTGCGGGCTGAGGGGGGAAAGCTACTCCGCTCGGCCACAAGGAAACCATAGGCCGCGATCCAGAGTGTGGCGTGATGATGAAAGCCGCGCCAGCCGCGGCCTTCGAAGTGACCCAAGCCAAGTTCCTGTTTCAGTTCTTCATAATCTCGTTCAATGATCCAGCGTTGTTTAGTCAAAGCAACCAGGTCGCGCAATCGGAGGTTTTTCGCCAGGTTAGAGATCTAGTATCTGCGCGGTTCGGTTTC
>Ga0181520_10001115_pt1 | contig 56245 bp, 54 predicted proteins | sample PEATcosm2014_Bin_29_FD_132451 | JGI IMG/M metagenome (GOLD analysis project Ga0181520, IMG submission 132451) | Peatland microbial communities from MTU Mesocosm Facility, Houghton, MI, USA - PEATcosm2014_Bin02_30_metaG | ecosystem: Environmental > Terrestrial > Soil > Wetlands > Peat | place... | reverse complement strand
CACCCCCCCGGGGAGGCCTAAAGTCGGCCACCATGACCTGAGACAGGTGGCCACGATCACCTGAGACATCACAATGGCGGAGCGAGAGGGATTCGAACCCTCGATACGAGTTGACCCCGTATACCGCATTTCCAGTGCGGCGCCCTCGACCAGCTAGGCGATCGCTCCGGAGCGATTGTAGCCAGCGGTGCCCGGGGCCACCGCGCCCCACCCGAGACGCCGGCAGGCAAGGGAGGTTCGGACCTCTCCGTATACTCGCGGGCGGAGAGGTGTCCGAGTGGTTGATGGTGCCGCTCTCGAAAAGCGGTGTGGCGAAAGCCACCGCGGGTTCGAATCCCGCCCTCTCCGCCACGTGCTATCTCACCCCATCGCCCGCAGTCACGGCCCGGCGGGTGCCTGCGGGGGAGGTCCAGCGGGAGCTGAGGGCGGCGGCTGGGGTGGAGCGGGCCAGCCAGGCGGTGGCGGCGACGAGCCCGGTGGCAGGCTCACGTAGCCGAGCGACGGCACCCACACGACGGAGGGCGAGGCTTGCGGGTCGGGGGCAAACGGCCCGAGCGACGCGTCCCGGGCACGCTGGCCGACGACGAGGGCCCCGATGATCACGAGATTCACGGCGACAAGGATCAGCCCGCAGATCAGCCGGGCGGTGCCGCTCACCGGCGCGGGCAGAGCCCCAAAGGCCGCCAGAAGGCCGAGCATGGCACCCAGAGCGGCGAGAACGACCCCCGCGATGCTCGGGCCGTCGGAGCGCCGCCAAGCGCCGACTCCCGACCACAGGCCGAGGTTCGAGATGGCCACCATGGCGACCCCGGCCACGATGGCGACAACGGAGATCGGCAGGGCGACGAACAGGCCGATGACCCCGATGTCGTGGGGATGAGCGGCCAGCGTCGCGTTCCACAGCCCGACGCCCCAGGCGAAACAGAGAAGCCCCGCGAGGAGCCAGAAGACGCTCTCGAGGACCAGCAGCGCGCCGGCCAGTCTCACGATCCGCGGGGGCGAACTCGATCCGGTCATCGCTATCGGCCGTAGCGTGCCAGAGGAGGCGCCCGCGCTGTTCGAGCGCGCTGCCAAGCGTGACAGGACCGGCGACAGCCTGTGACCGCCCTCAGCCCTCGGGAGGCACTCCCCGAAGCCCTGGCGGCGGCGATAGGCTAGACGGCGCCGTGAGGAGATCGCTGCTCGCGCTGGCGCTGCTGGGGGCCCTGTCGGGGTGCGCCAGCTCGAACACGGGCACGGTCACCGGTGGCATTGACCCGTGCTCGGGGTTGCCGATGGCCGGTGCGCCCCGCTACGTGGCCGGCACCGTCACGGTGCTCCAGGGCACGGTCGGCTGGCAGAGCGTGAACGGGACGGCAACGGACGTCTTCCCGACCACGGTCGTGGCGCAGCAGCAGGTGGGGGTGAACGGGACCTACGACTTCACCCTGGCGCCCGGCGAGTACGTCCTCCAGGCCCATTTCCTGGTGTCGTCGGACGTCGTCCCCTGGGCCCAGATCACCGTCCGCGCCGGGCAGACGCTGCACGCCGACATCACCAACTCGTGCAAGTGATGGCCGCCGGCCGCCCCCGGACCGTGTGCGCCGTCCTGCTCCTGCTGGCCGTTCTGGGCGCGCTGTCGGGATGCGCGTCGTCGAACCTGGCGACGGTGACCGGCGGCATCGAACCCTGCAACGCGCTCGGCGTGCCGGGACAGCCCGAATACGCTGGGGGGACCGTGACGGTCCTGCAGGGCAGCATCACGTGGCGCCCCACCACCCCCGGGGCGGAGGTCCAGGTCCTGCCCACCCGGGTGGTGGCGCGGGAGCAGGTCTCGGTGAACTCCCTGTATGTCTTCACGCTGCCGCCGGGCGACTACGTGCTGCAGGCGCAGTTCCCCGCGGCGGCGGACATCTCGCCCACCCTGCCCGGGATCTCGCCCACCCTCGCGGTCACCGTCCACGCCGGGGAGAGGCTGCGCGCCGACATCCCCAACCAGTGCATCTAGTCCCGGGACGGGCCCGGCCAGCCTCCATCCGCCCTCGCGCGCTCGACGGCGGCCAGGCCCGCCTCGCGCATGCGACCCTCCGCGGTGAGGCGCAGTGCCAGCGCGACGTTGCCCGGAGTCCAGGAGCTGCGCAGCCGCCTCGGGGTGAAGCGCGCGCGGTAGGTGACCTCGTCGCGGCGGCGGACCTGCCCGTCGATCCAGCCGTGGCAGAGCGCCTCCTCGAGCGCCTGGGCGTAGGTGAGGTCGGTGGGCTCGACGGTCCCCTTTCTGGCCAGGACCAGCCAGACCTCGGTCCGCTCGGCGTGGTGTCGGTCAAGCCAGTCGCGCCAGGCGTCGGCGCCGGGGACGAGCAGCTCCGGGGGGTCCTCCGCCATCAGGGCGAGCATGGCACGGGGCGCCCGACCTAGACTGACGTGTGGCCGGTCTGATCGCGCTCATCACCCTCATCGTCATCGCCGGCGGCATCGGCGCCGTGCTGTGGTGGGCCTCCGACCTGCCACCCACCCGGCCGCGGCCGCGGAGCCGGTACCGGGGCCCCATCTTCATGGACACGCACCGCCGCCTGCGGGAGCCCCGCGACCGGGAGCGCTGAACCGGCCGCCGGGCGGCCGTGGGCCGGGGCCTGCACGCCCCCCTCCCCAGAGGGTACAAAGGGCAGGACGCCCATGCATCCCCTCCCCCCCTCCCACGTCGCCGGCCTCTACCGGAAGCACTTCACCGACACCCGCCGGGAGCGCCTCTTCCTCTCCTCGGCCTCCTTCTTCACCACCTTCGCGGCGACCCGGGGGATCACCCACGCCATCCGGCGCGGCACCGGGCCGTTCCGCAACGTGGGCGTCCGGGGGCATCACGTCCACCACCTGGTCTTCGGCATCACGGGACTGCTGGGCAGTGGCTACCTCTGGCTGGTCCAGATCGGCACCGGCGAGCCCGACGGCCGGCCCAGTGACGACGCCATGTCCAAGCTGACCTCGGTGCTGTACGGCTCGGCGGCCGCCATCACCCTGGACGAGTTCGCCCTCTGGCTCAATCTGAAGGACGTCTACTGGGCCCGCGAGGGCCGGGAGAGCGTGGACGCCGTCATCCTCTTCGGGGCCGCCCTCTCCGTGGGTGTGTGGGGAGGGCCGTTCCTCCGGGCCCTGTACCGGGAGGCCCGGCGGATCTGATCCGGCCGCGGCTGCCGCTCGGGGAGCGCGGGGTAGAGTGGGCCAGGTGAGCACGACCCCGGAGCCCCGGCGCTGATGCGCCACTGGGGCCACGTCACCGCCCACGACCGCCCCAGCGGCCGGGTCTCCAACCGCAACCTGGCGGGGCGCGTCGTCCGCCTCTTCCGCCCCTACCGGGGGCAGGTCGGCCTGGTCAGCGGGCTGATCTTCTTCACCTCGGGCATCGGCGTCGTCAACCCGCTGCTCATCAAGGTGATCTTCGACACCGCCCTCTTCCCCCACACCGCGGCCGGCACGGCGCTCCCCCCCGACATGACCCGCCTCCTCGTGCTGGTCGGCCTGATGATCGCCATCCCGATCGTGACCGGCCTGGTCGGCATCATCCAGACCTACTACACCAACAGCGTCGGCCAGCGAGTCATGGAGGACCTCCGCAACACTCTGTACGAGCACCTCCAGGGGCTCTCCATGCGCTTCTTCACCTCGACCAGGACGGGGGAGATCCAGTCGCGCATCACCAACGACGTCGGCGGCATCCAGTCGGTGGTGACCGACACGGCCACGTCGAGCTTCTCCAACATCGTCGTCCTGCTCAGCACGGTGGCGGCGATGCTAGTGCTGAGCTGGCAGCTCACCGTCCTCTCCCTCTTCACCGTCCCCCTCTTCCTCCTGCTCACCTACCGAGCGGGCAACGCGCGCCGCAAGGTCACCCTGCTCGCCCAGGAGTCCAAGGCGGAGATGAGCGCCATCACCCAGGAGACACTCTCCATCTCCGGCATCCTGCTGGGCAAGGTCTTCGGCCGCCAGCGCGAGGAGCTGGACCGCTTCAGGGCGGAGAACCGGCGCCTCGCCGACCTCTCGGTGCGCACCCAGATGGTGGGCCGCGTGCTCTTCGCCATGGTCCAGGTGTTCTTCTCCAGCGCACCCGCCCTGGTCTACCTGGTCGCCGGCTTCGTCATCGGCCACGGCAACGGCGGCGGTTTCGCGGGATCCGGCATCACCGCCGGCACCATCGTCGCCTTCACCACGCTGCAGAGCCGCCTCTTCTTCCCCATCGGGCAGATGCTGCAGCTCTCGGTGGAGATCCAATCCTCGCTCGCCCTCTTCGAGCGCATCTTCGAGTACCTGGACCTCCCCCAGGACGTCGTCGACGGCCCGGACGCGGTGCCGCTGCCCGGCTCCTCGGCGGGCGGCCGGATCGAGTTCGACCACGTCTCCTTCCGCTACGACCCGGACGCCGTCCGAGCCCAGCTCGGCGTCGAGCACGCCGACCAGGAGGCGCCGCGGCAGTGGGCCCTCGAGGATCTCGACATCACGGTGCGGCCCGGACAGCTGGCCGCCATCGTGGGGCCGACCGGGGCCGGCAAGACGACCATGAGCTACCTCATCCCGCGGCTGTACGACGTCACCAGCGGAGCCGTGCGCATCGACGGGCACGACGTGAGGAACCTGACGCTCGCCTCCATCGCGGGCGCGGTCGGCATGGTGACCCAGGAGACCTACCTCTTCCACGCGTCGATCCGGCGCAACCTCCTCTACGCCAAACCCGACGCCACCGACGAAGAGCTGGAGGCGGCGTGCCGGGCCGCCTTCATCCACGACCGCATCACCGAGCTGAGCGACGGCTACGACACCAGGGTCGGCGAGCGCGGGTACCGCATGTCGGGCGGCGAGAAGCAGCGGCTCGCCATCGCCCGGGTGGTGCTGAAGTCGCCGCGCATCCTCATCCTCGACGAGGCCACCTCGGCGCTGGACACCACCAGCGAGCGCCTGGTGCAGGCCGCCCTGCAGCCGCTGATGCGCGGGCGCACCACCATCGCCATCGCCCACCGCCTCTCCACCATCCTCGCCGCCGACATCATCTTCGTCATCGACAGCGGCCGCCTCGCCGAGCAGGGCACCCACGACGAGCTGATCCGCTCCGGCGGCATCTACGCGAAGCTGTACGAGCAGCAATTCGCGCGGACCTCGCGGCGCCCCCCCAGGGTGGTCGGTGGGTCGAGCCGCGGCGGCGCGGCCGGCGAGGACGATGACGAGGTGGCCGCCGGAGCCTGATCAGTCCCCCGGCCGCGCGGCGCGGCTGTTCCCCGTCGCCATCCGCCGCAGCGCCGCTCCCCCGGTCGCGGCCAGGAGCGCGGGGAGCACCAGGACCAGGAGCGACGCGGCGCCGGCCGCCCCGGGCGGATGCATCGTCGACGGCGTCGAGCCGCCGGCGGCGACGGTGATCAGGCCGCCCACGCCGAGGGACGCCCCCACAACCGCCCCCGACAGCAGGGCGAACCGCGGGGCGGCAACCCCCAGCGCGGCCGAAGCGGCGAGCAGCACGGCAAGGGTGAGCTGACCTCCGATGTCGGCGTTCGACACCGCGTTGACCGCTGTGAGAGCGGTCACCGAGACGGCGAGAGCGGCGACGTACGCGGCTCCACGTAGAGCCCGGACGGCTCGGCGCGCGTCTCTGTCGATTCGACCAGGGTACGCGATGCCCAGGGTGGCGGTCACCCGCGCCCCCGGCCGCATCGGGTACCGTCGCGAGCAGCAGAGATGCCCACCCCCGCCCCCTCCGTCCCGCCGGACCCGCTCGCGGCGCTCCGCCATCGCGACGTGCTGCTGGTGACATCGCGGGACGGGTCGGGAACGGGGACGGTGCCGATGGGCTTCGCCCTGGGTGCCGACGGCGCGGTGTACCTGCTGACCAGCGCCTTCTCCCGGAAGGCGCAGCGCTGGGAGGTGGACCCGTGGGTGCGCCTCTCCATCCCGGGAGGCGGCGCGGCCCTCGAGGGATCCGCCCGTCGCGTCGCCCCGGACGCCATCGACCCGGCGCTGGCGGCGGTCCTCCTCGCCCGCTTCGGCGACTCGGGGGCGTCGACGGCGGAGGGGCTGCGCCAGCTGCTGGAAACCGGAGCCCACGTGCTGCTCCGCGTCGAGGAGCTGCGCCAGCCGGACTGACCCACCCTCCCCGGCCCGAGAGGGCGACCCCGGTCCGCCGCTCCCACTACCATGGCTGGCCGAGGCGGCCGTGTCGGGCCGCGCTGCAGGGAGACGCGAATGCTCAAGGGATTCCGGGACTTCATCGTCCGCGGCAACGTCATCGAGCTGGCCATCGCCGTGGTCATCGGCATCGCCTTCAATGCCGTCATCAGCGCCCTGGTCAAGGACCTGCTGACGCCGCTCATCGCCGCCATCGCCGGCAAGCCGGACTTCTCCACCCTCACCTTCACCGTCAACCACAGCCAGTTCCTCTACGGCGACGTCATCAACGCCGTGATCTCCTTCCTCCTCATCGCCGCCGTCGTCTATTTCGCCATCGTGGTGCCCTTGAACCGCATGGCGGCGCGCCGGGCCAGGCCCGTCGAGGTCACCACGCGCGAGTGCCCCGAGTGCCTCAGCACCATCCCCAGGGCGGCGCAGCGCTGCAGCGCCTGCGGCGAGAAGGTCGGCGCCCTCGCGTAGCGGGCCGGCCGAGCCGGAGGCCGGGTCAGCCGCCTCGGCCGGCCCGGGCCGCCACCCGCCGCCGGACGCGGCGGCGCTCCGGCCAGAAGGGCAGGTCGAGCACGGCGATGGAGGCGAACCCCACCATGGCCGCCCCCAGCAGGTACCACGGCCAGGGGCCGAGCACGGTGAGCAGGCTGCCCGGGGAGGGCCGGCGCAGGTAGTCGTAGTTGCCGCCCGTCATCCAGTCGACGGCGCCGACCGCGGCGAAGTAGGCGAGGGTGATCGCGATCACCCTCGGCGCCGCGCCGGGCCGGGGATGGAGGCGCCTCCCGATGACGAGCAGGCAGGCGGCGAGGATCACCCCGATGTGGTCGCCGTAGTACTCGGACCAGTCGTACGACGGGAAGGCGATGACGTGGTCCGGGGTCAGCATCCCCTGCAGGGTGCCGGCGAGTGCCCAGAACCAGGTGATCTCGACCAGGATCGCCCGCGGCCACACCAGCCCGATGGCGGCGACGAACGCCGCCACGTCGCAGACGAAGAGCGGCAGGCTGTAGGCGAGAGACCAGGTGCCGCGATGAGCCTGGACCACCTGGTAGGCGACCTCGTTGCCCACCAGGGCGGCGGCCAGGGCCCAGCAGAGGACCGTCAGCCATGTGCCCGGACGCCAGCGCGCCAGGGGGACCAGGACGGCGAGGAGGAGGGCGGTGACGGCGAGGGCGAGGAGGTGGCTGACGGAGGTGAACTGATGCGCTGTCCCCACCACGGGAAGTGTGCGCGCGGCGCCGGCTCAGGACGGTGCCGGCATCTCCCGGCGCAGCCGCCCGAAGAAGTCGCGGAGGAGCTGCCCGCATTCCTGGGCCAGGACCCCCTCGACGACCTCGGGGGCGTGGTTGTTGCGCGGGTTCCTCAGCACCTCGTAGACGCTGCCGTCGGCGCCCTTCTTGGGGTCCCTGGCGCCGTAGACGCAGCGGTCGACGCGCGCCTGCACCATGGCCCCGGCGCACATGGGGCAGGGCTCGAGGGTGACGACGATGCCGACCCCGGTGAGCCGCCAGCCGCCGACCCGCCGCGCCGCGGCCCGGAGCACCCGCATCTCGGCGTGCTCGGTGGCGTCCCCTCCCCTCTCCATGCGGTTGCCGGCGGCCGCGATCACGGCCCCGTCGAGCACCGCCAGGGCCGCCACCGGGACCTCGCCGCGCCTGCCCGCGCTCCTCGCCACGGCGAGGGCACGGCGCATCAGGCGCTCGTCCGGATCGCTGGGGCCCACCGCGGGCCCGCCGTCAGGACCGGGCGTACTGGTCGGCGATGCGGCGCAGCGCGTCCTGCCAGCTCTCGGCGGGGGCGTCTGTCTCCGCACCGCGCGGCAGGGAGCGCCGGATGCGCTCGCGGGTCCGGTCGATCTCGCGGTCGCGGCGGCGCTCCTCGACGGTGCGGGCCGCGGTCACCGCGTGGTCCAGCTCCGAGCCCACCGTCTTGATCGCGGCGACGTCGCCGGCGGAGCGCAGCGTCCTCTGCAACCGTGTGGCGGTGTCCGCCGGGAGCTGGCCGCCGGCGTCACGGAGCTGTTCGGTGATCTTGCGCCGGGCGTTCTCCAGGCCCCGGCGTCGCGCCGCCTCGGCCTCCGCCTCGCGGCGCTGCGCCTCGAGGAGGGTCTGCCCGTGCTCGATCAGACCGGGGTACTGCCAGGCGAGGCTGAACTTCCCGGTACTGATGGCGGCGATGAGCTGGCGGACCTCGGCGTCGTACCGCTTCTGCGTGTCGCCCTCCAGGCTGCCGAGGAGGTCGGCCAGGATGGGAACGGCCTGGCCGTGCACGCGGCGGACCCAGCCGGGAAGGTGGGCGTGCTGCGGCAGGGGGACGTCCCCCGGCCGGGCCGGACGGACCAGCCCAGAAGGACGGACGATCTGGGGCAGGCGCGGCCCGGTGTGGATCGCGGGATGTGGATGCGGCGCCCTCGCCGGCTTCGAAGCCTCGGCGTGGGCCCCACCGTCACCGCGCACGGCGGCGCCGGGGTCCGCCGGGAGGGCGGCGACCGTCTCCGGGGCCACCTCGGCGGCGGCGCCCGGCTCAGTCACGGCCGTCTCCGGGATCTCGACCGTCGCAGCGACCTGAGCTTCCTCCGGGACGGCCTCGGTCGACTCGGGGGCGGTCGGCAGCGGTTGGAAGGTGACGGTCACTGACTGGGCATGGCTGGTGGACGGGCTGAATCGTACCTGACCGCCGATCCTGCCTGCCCGGGCGTGACCGGACCGGCACCATTCCGGCGCCGGGCGGGTCGCCGTGTGGCGGCCGCCGGCCTCGTTCCGGGCAGCTCCGCCGACGGGCAGATGTCGTTGAGGACGCATTCCGGGCAGCGCGGCCGGCGCGCGTCGCAGACGCGGCGGCCGTGAAGGATGAGGCGGAGGCCCAGGTCCGTCCACTCCGAGGCGGGGACCATGCCGCAGACGTCGCCCTCGATCACCACCGGGTCGGTCGAGGCGGTCAGGCCGAGCCGCCGGCTGAGACGGGTGACATGGGTGTCCACCGCCAGGCCGGGCTTGCCGAAGGCGACCCCGAGGACCACGTTGGCCGTCTTGCGGCCCACGCCGCGCAGGGTGACCAGCGCCGACATGCGGTCGGGGACCTCGCCGCCGTGGTGGAGAACCAGGTCCTGGCTCATCTCGATGATGGCCCGTGCCTTGGAGCGGAAGAACCCGGTGCTCCGGATCATGGCCTCCAGCTCCTGCGGATCGGCGCCGGCGAAGGCGGCGGCGTCCGCGTAGCGACGGAAGAGGCCCGGCGTCACCATGTTCACCCGCTCGTCGGTGCACTGGGCCGAGAGGATGGTGGCCACCAGGAGCTGCAGCGGGGAGCTGTGGGTGAGGGCGCACTCGGCGACGGGATAGAGGGCGGCCAGACGCTCCACCACCACCCGGGCGCGTTCCCGGGCACCGGCGGGACGTCGACGCTTGGCGGCCATGGCGAGCCGATCGTAGCCGCCGCCGGTGCCCCGGGGGCGGGCCGTCCGTCCCGCACCCCACAACTACAATCGGATCGTTCCATCACGAGATCGGAGAGAGCCCGTGCGGCACAAGATCACCGTCGTCGGAGCCGGCAACGTCGGCGCCACCCTGGCCCAGCGCCTCGCCGAGCGCAACCACTCGGACGTGGTGCTCATCGACATCGTCGACGGCCTGCCGCAGGGCAAGGCGCTCGACCTCCTCGAGGCTGGGCCGGTGGCCGGCTACGACAGCCTGGTCACCGGCGGAACCGGCTATGACGAGAGCGCCGGCAGCGACATCGTCGTCATCACCAGCGGCATCCCCCGCAAGCCGGGCATGTCCCGCGACGACCTGGTCATGACCAATGCCGGCATCGTCGCCGGGGTCGCCCGGCAGGCCGCCGCGGCGTCCCCCGATGCCGTCATGGTGGTGGTCAGCAACCCCCTCGACGCCATGGCCCAGGTGGCAATGGCCGCCGGCGGCTTCCCCCGCGAGCGGGTCATCGGCATGGCGGGGATCCTCGACACCGCCCGGTTCCGCGCCTTCATCGCCCAGGAGTTGCGGACCTCGGTCCACGACGTCCAGGCCGTCGTCCTCGGCGGCCACGGCGACACCATGGTCCCCCTCGTCCACATGACCACGGTCGCCGGTGTCCCGGTCAGCCAGCTGATCCCCCCGGAGCGGCTGGAGCAGATCGTCCAGCGCACCCGCGATGGCGGCGCCGAGATCGTCAACCTGCTCAAGGCGGGAAGCGCCTACTACGCGCCCAGCGCCGCCGTCGCCCAGATGGTCGACGCCATCCTACTCGACACGCGCCAGGTCCTCCCCTGCAGCGTCCACCTGCGCGGCGAGTACGGCATCACCGGCGTCTTCACCGGCGTCCCCGCCCGCCTCGGCGGTGGCGGCCTGCTCGAGGTGGTCGAGCTGACCCTCGGCGCGGAGGACGCGGCCGCGCTGCAGCGCTCCGCCGCCAGCGTCCGGGAGGTGGTCGGCATCATCGAGAGCCACCGCGCCGAGATCGACAGCCGGCTCCCCTCGCTGACCGCCTGAGGCAGGCCCGGGCCCCGTACCGCTCTGATCGCCCACACGCTCCGCACGCGCCCAACGTGCGCCATGAGTGGCTCTACATTTCAGCCATGAAGCTTCCAACGCCCCCAACCACCCACACATCCTGGCGAGCACGGCGGCGCCTGGTGTGCGGCGTCGGTGCCGTGCTCCTCCTCGGTGCCGTCGCCTGCGGCAGCACGGCCGTCACCACGCCCACGCCGACGGCGACGCCGGCGCCCAGCGCCACGGCAACGCCGGTTCCGACCCCGGTGCCGACGGCGATCCCGGTGGTCGGTCCCGGGGCCGCCGATCCGGTCACCGCGGTGGAGGAGGTCGTCGACTTCAACGCCACCGGCTCTGAGGTCGCCCAGCTCAGCGGGTGCAAGGGGACGGTGATCGCGCAGCCATGTCCCATGACCCTGCGGCTGGCCACCCGGATCGGTGAGGACCCGTTCGGCGCCAACGGTGGAGGGCCCTGGACGTGCCGGGGCTGCAACGGGGACACCGGCACGCTGACGTTCAGCCTGATCTCGGAGACCGGAACCACCGCCTACGTGTCCGAGGTCTTCCAGTACTCCCAGACGCAGCTCCCGGTGCGCTACACCGTGGTGGAGGTCGCCAGCCTGTGGTTCGTCGACGACCAGGACACCGGCTGCACCGACACGACCATCTACAGCGCCGCGTACGACTCCCTCTTCTACACCTTCCCGCCGGGACAGACCCGGCCCCCGACTCCCAGCTGCTGAACGAGGGCGACGGGGCACGGCGGCGGCCCGTGTAGTGTTGGCTCCCAACATGCTCGAGCCGCCGTCCCTCCTCGACGTCCTGGCCGCACGAGACCGGATCCGGGCCCACCTCGCGCCCTCGCCGCTGCGCAGCTACCCGGCCCTCGACCGGCTGGTGGATGCCCGCGTCGTGGTCAAGCACGAGAACCTCCTGCCCACCGGCGTCTTCAAGGTGAGGGGCGGCATCAACCTCTTCAGCCGGCTCGACGAGGGGTCGCGCCGGGCCGGGGTGATCACCGCCTCGACGGGCAATCACGGCCAGTCGGTGGCATACGGGGCGAGGCTCTTCGGCGTCCCGGCCACCGTCTGCGTCCCGGAGGGGGCGAACCCGGTCAAGGTCGAGGCCATGCGCGACCTCGGCGCCGAGGTGCTCCTCGTCGGGCGCGACTTCGACGAGTCCCGACTGCACGCCGAGGGGCTGGCGGAGCGCGACGGCCGCCGCTACATCCACGTCGGGGACGAGCCGGACCTCATCGCGGGCGTCGCCACCGGCCCCCTGGAGATCCTCGAGGAGCAGCCCGGCGTCGAGGTCATCATCGTGCCGGTGGGGGGTGGCAGCGGCGCCTCCGGGGCCTGCATCGTGGGCAAGGCGATGAACCCGTCCATCCAGGTGATCGGCGTGCAGTCGGCGCAGTCGCCGGCGGCCCACGACTCCTGGCGCAGCGGCCGGCTCGAGGCCCGGGGCAACACCACCGTCGCCGACGGGCTGGCCACCGGCACCGCCTTCGCCCTCCCCCAGCGGATCATGGCCGGCCTGCTCGACGACTTCGTGCTGGTCGACGACGCGGCGCTGCTGCGGGCGACCCTGCTCATGATCGAGAAGACGCGGACCCTGGTCGAGCCCTCGGGGGCGGCGCCGCTCGCCGCCGCGCTGGACCCCGCGCTCGGCGCGCGGCTCCGGGGCCGCCGGGTGGCCCTCGTCTGCAGCGGGGCCAACATCAGCCCGGCGCAGCTGGCGGTCGTGCTCGCCGGTGCCGGCCGGCCGGCGCCGGCCCCGGGGAGCTGACCCGGTCGGTGTGGGGGCGGGGCTCAGTCCTCGTCGTCGCGCATGGTCAGCAGGGGCTCCTTGTTCGGCTCCACGGAGGTGACCGCCGGGAGGTCGGGACGGGGCTCACGATACTGCATGCCGAAGATCGGACCGAGCACCACCATCAGCCGCAGGACCGCCTTGCGGGTCCCCGACTCGCCCCATTCGGGGGTGCGCGAGTGGCGGTAGAAGGTGAGGAAGCCGGCCACCAGGGCCACCAGCAGCACGGCCATGGCGAGCACCGCGATCAGTGGAGGGCCTCCTCGTGCGCCGCGGCGGCCATCCGGCCGGCCGCCGCCTCGCCTCAGTGTGCCTCTTCGGCGCTCCCCGGCGCTCGGTCGCCGCGCAGCCGCCGGCCCAGCCAGCGCAGCGGGTCCCAGTGGCGGTCGGCGAGCCGCTCCTTCATGGGGATGATGGCGTTGTCGGTGATGTGGATGTGCTCGGGGCAGATGTCGCTGCAGCACTTGGTGATGTTGCAGAGGCCGAGGCCACCGCGGCCGGCGGTCAGCTCGCGGCGGTCGAGGATGTCCTTGGGGTGCATCTCCAGGCTGGCGACGCGCACGAAGAAGCGGGGCCCGAAGAAGCGATCGCCCATGTCGTGGGTGCGGACGACGTGGCAGGTGTCCTGGCAGAGGAAGCACTCGATGCACTTGCGGTGCTCGTAGAGGCGGTCGATGTCCATCTGCCGGATGCGCCACGGCGCGCCGTCGTCGGGGGCGGCGGTGAAGGGGGGGATCAGCTTGTTGATCTCGTAGTTGCGGGAGACGTCGGTGACGAGGTCCTTGATCAGCGGGAAGGCCTTGAGGGGGGCGACGGTGATCGGGCCGCGGGGGAGGCGGTCGATGCGGGTCTTGCACATCAGGGCCGGCCGGCCGTTGACCTCGGCGCTGCACGAGCCGCACTTCGCCGACTTGCAGTTCCAGCGGCAGGCCAGCTCGGTGTCGAGGTTGCGCTGGATGTGGTGGATGGCGTCGAGCACGACCATGCCCGCCACCTCGGGAACCTCGTAGGTGACGTAGGCGGCCTCGCCGCCGGGAACCCCCCTGAACACCCGGAACTCGAGGCGGGCCCCGGTCACTCCGCCCTCGGTGGCGGCCTCCTCCCCCACCGGCGGGGATGCGCCTGGGGCGTCGCGGGGGGGCATCAGTGCCCCTCCGCCGCGGTGGCGCCCGCCAGCCGCTCGGCGTAGCGGCGGGGCAGGGCCTTGGCGTCGAAGAAGCGGCTCCGGGGCAGCCGCCGCAGGGCCTCGTCGGACAGCGGCTCCACCGCGCGGCTCTCCACCACCATGCCGTCCCGCCCCTTGCGCGCCACGAAGTTCACCGCCCCCAGGGCCTCGTCCTTCTCCGGGTAGTCGAAGCGCCACTGGGCGCCGCGCGACTCGCGCCGCTCCAGGGCGCAGCGGACGATCGCCTCGCTGAGGGTGAGCATGAAGCCGACGTCTCGGCAGGTCTGCCAGCCGGGGTTGAGCACCCGGCCGCCGCTCACGCGCATCCGGGGGCTGCGCTCGCGCAGCTCGGCGACGGCGGCGAGCGACCGCTGCAGCGACTCCTCGCTGCGCCCGATGCCGGCATCGTCCTGCATCGCCTCCTGCAGGGCGCGGTGCAGCGTGTACGGGTTCTCGGCGGCGCCGTGCTCGGGATCGCCACTCAGCGGCCGCAGCATCAGCTCCTGCTCCGCGGCGATCTCCTTCTCGGAGACGGCGGCGGCCGGCCTGGCGCTCTTCGCGTACTCGGCGGCGGCCACCCCGGCGCGCCGCCCGAAGACGAGGATGTCGCCCAGGGAGTTGCCGCCGAGGCGGTTGGCGCCGTGCAGCCCGGCGGCGACCTCACCGGCGGCGTAGAGCCCGGGAAGGGTGCTGGCGCACGTCTCCGCATCGACCAGGACCCCGCCCATCGTGTAGTGGATGGTGGGGCCCACCTCCATGGGCTCGCGGGTGATGTCCACCCCCGCGAAGGACTCGAACTGGTCGCACATCGACGGCAGCTTGCGGCGGATCTCCGCCGGGCTGAGCACGGTGGCGATGTCGAGGAAGGCGCCGCCGTGGGGCGAGCCGCGGCCGGCCTGCACCTCCTTGTAGATGGAGCGGGCCACCACGTCCCGGCTGGACAGCTCCATCTTGGCCGGGTCGTACTGCTTCATGAAGCGCTCGCCGAGGGAGTTCCGCAGCACCCCGCCCTCGCCGCGCACGCCCTCGGTGACGAGGATGCCGCGGGCCCCGGGCGGCCACACCATCCCGGTGGGATGGAACTGGATGAACTCCATGTCCCTCAGCTCGGCGCCCGCCTCGTAGGCCATGGCGGCGCCGTCGCCGGTGCAGTCCCACGAGTTCGAGGTGTAGCGGTACATCCGCCCCCAGCCTCCGGTGGCGAGCACCACCGCCCTGGCGCGGATGACCACGAACTGCCCGGTGTTGATGTCGTAGCCGGTGGCGCCGACCACGCCCCGGCTGCCGGTGAGCAGGCGGGTGAGGGCGCACTCCATGTAGACGTCGCTGCCGGCGGTGTGGACCAGCTTGTCCTGGCAGGTGCGGATCAGCTCCAGGCCGGTGCGGTCGCCGACGTGGCAGAGCCGCCTCCAGCTGTGGGCGCCGAAGGCCCGCTGCATGATCAGCCCGTCGCCGGTGCGATCGAAGAGGCCGCCCCAGCGCTCCAGCTCGTAGACGCGGTCGATGACCTCGCGGGCGTGGATCTCGGCCATCCGCCAGCTGTTCACCAGCTGGCCGCCCAGCATGGTGTCGGCGAAGTGGACCTCCCAGCTGTCCTCGTTGCTGACGTTGGCGAGCCCCGCGGCGATGCCGCCCTCGGCCATCACGGTGTGGGCCTTGCCGAGCAGCGACTTGGTGACGACCACGGTCGAGCAGCCGGCCTCGGCGCTGGCGATGGCGGCGCGCATGCCCGCCCCGCCGGCGCCGACGACGAGGACGTCGCAATCGCGGGAGATGTAGGGCTCGGTCATCTCACAGCTCGCTTCGACCTCAAAACAGATGATGGGGATCGGGCAGTCCCGCCTGGAGCAGGCGGATGTAGACCTCCGCGATCACGACGCTGAACATGCTGGCCCACGCCCAGGTGGCGTGCCGGACGTTGAGGAGGCTGACCCCCCGCCAGAGGTGGAAACGGGTCCTGCCGGCCGCGCTGCAGGAGTAGCAGTCGAGGCCGCCGCCGGCGAGGTGGCGGAAGGCGTGGCAGCCGAAGCTGTAGCCGGAGAGCAGGGTGACGTTGACGAAGAGGATGAGGGTGCCGAGGCCGAGGTAGAGGTGGCCGTGATAGTCGAGCGATGCGACGGCGTCCACCCACAGCCAGACGACGACGATGAAGGCCGGGTACCAGAGGAAGCGGTGCAGGTTGTTGAGGACCATGGGGAGGCGCGTCTCGCCCCGGTAGCCGCGGTGGCGCAGCTCGCCGACGGCGCAGGCGGGCGGGTCCCAGAAGAACGAGCGGTAGTAGGCCTTCCGGTAGTAGTAGCAGGTGGCCCGGAAGCCGAGCGGGGCCCAGAGGACCCAGAGCGCTGGGGTGACCGGGCCCGTCTTCCAGAAGAGCGGCGAGAAGAACGGCGAGAGGTAGGGCCCGGCCTCGCTGATGTGGTTCGGCCCGGGGCCGAAGAAGGCGGTCCAGAGAGAGTAGCCGGTGAAGGCGCCGAGGACGGCGACGACGGTGACCGGATAGGCCCACCACGGGGTGTCGCGCCGGAGCCTCGCCCAGGCACCGAGCCCACCGTGGCGGTCGGCGAGAGTGACCGCCTGCGCCAGCGGCGCCGCCATCCGGGACCTCCCTCTGGGGCGGCCGCCGGGGCCGCCATGCCTCGCGTCTCGATGCGCTCCGGCGATCCTAGCGCGTCACCGGCGAATTGACGAATTGCAGGTCAGGGGGTGCCGCCGGCCGGGCCGGACTCCCGTCAAGCGAGCCAGACGGCGCTCCGAGCTCCCCCGGAACGGCCCCGAGGAGGCCCCGACTCCCGAAGGGCCCCCTTCCCTGGTACTTTTCAACGGGCAAACCTTGCGGTCGCCCCGGAAAGCACGGTTCCGGGGCCCGGGTCCGCCTCGTCCCGACCGCCGGACAGACAGCCCGACCTTCGGAGCACCCCGCGGCCTCCATGGCACGATACCCCGACATCACCGGACACCTGAGAGACCCGTACCGGGTGCGGGGCCTCAACGATCCAGGCCTGCACCACGACAGCTGCGGCGTCGCCTTCGTGGCCACGCTCCACCGCGAGGCCTCGCACCGCATCGTCAGCTCCGGTCTCGAGGCGCTCCGCAACCTGGGCCACCGCGGCGCCGTCGGCAGCGACCCGCTGAGCGGCGATGGGGCCGGCATCCTCATCCAGATCCCCGACGCGTTCCTGCGGCGCCAGGTGGGCTTCCCCATGCCCGCGGCGGGCGCCTACGCGGTGGGCATGGCCTTCCTTCCCCAGGACGGCGCGGCGCGGGCCGACTGCGAGGCGCTCACCGCCGCCGCCTGCCACGACGAGGGGCTCCGCCTGCTGGGCTGGCGCGACGTCCCCATCGAGCCGGGCGGTCTCGGCCCCACGGCGCTCGCCGGGCTGCCCGTGATCCGCCAGGCCTTCGTCGCCGCCATCGGCCTCGACGGCGACTTCCTCGAGCGGCGCCTCTACGTGCTGCGCCGCGTCATCGAGCGGCGCAGCGACGCGGTGGGGCTGACGCGGGACCGCTTCCACTTCGCCAGCCTCAGCAGCCGGTCGGTGATCTACAAGGGGATGCTGACCGCCGACCAGCTGCCCAACTTCTACCCCGACCTCCAGGACAGCAGCGTGGTCTCCCGGCTCGCCCTGGTGCACGCCCGCTTCTCCACCAACGTCCTGCCGCGCTGGGACCTGGCGCAGCCGTTCCGCATGAGCGCCCACAACGGCGAGATCAACACCCTGCGCGGCAACGTCAACTGGATGCGCGCCCGGCAGTCGATGTTCCGCAGCCCCCACTACGGGGCCGACATCAGCAAGCTGCGCCCGGTGATCGACGAGCTGGGCTCCGACTCGAGCCAGTTCGACAACGCCCTGGAGCTGCTCACCATGGGAGGGCGCTCCGTCGAGCACGCCATCATGATGATGATCCCCGAGGCGTGGGACCGGAATCCGCTGATGGACGAGGAGCGCCGCGCCTTCTACGAGTTCCACTCCTCGCTGCTCGAGCCCTGGGACGGCCCCGCCGCCATCGCCTTCACCGACGGCCGCCTCATCGGCGCCACCCTCGACCGCAACGGGCTGCGACCGGCGCGCTGGCTGGTCACCGACGACGGCTGGGTGGTGATGGCCAGCGAGGCCGGCGTCCTGCCCATCGCCGAGGAGCGCATCTCCAAGAAGTGGCGCCTGGAGCCCGGCCGCCTGCTCCTCGTCGACACCGAGGACGGCGCCATCCTCGACGACGACGCCGTCAAGGGCGTGCTCAGCCGCCTCTACCCGTACAGCGAGTGGATCCGCCGCGGCACGGTGCGCCTCGACGAGCTGCACCGCGCCGACGACCCGCCCGATCCGGAGCCCGACACCCTGCTAGTGCAGCACCGGATCTTCGGGTACACCGAGGAGGAGCTGAAGCTGCTGCTGGCCCCGATGGCGAGGGACGGCGAAGAGCCCATCGGCTCGATGGGCAATGACGCCCCGCTGGCCGTCCTCAGCGACCGCCGGCTCAACCTCTTCGCCTACTTCAAGCAGCTCTTCGCCCAGGTCACCAACCCGCCCATCGACCCCATCCGCGAGGAGCTGGTGATGTCGCTGGCGACCAGCCTCGGGACGGGCGGCAACCTCCTCGAGCAGGGGCCGGCCCAGGCCAAGAAGCTGGAGATCCCCACGCCGGTGCTGAGCAACGCCGACCTGGAGACCATCCGCCACGTCACCCAGCGGCAGTTCCCCGCCGCCACCATCCCCATCACCTTCCCCGCCGACGGCGGTGCCGCCGCCCTGGAGAAGGCGCTGGAGAGGATCTGCCGCCTCGCCTCGGAGCGGATCCGCGAGGGCAACACCGTCCTGGTGCTCTCCGACCGGCGCGTCGATGCCGGCCACGCGCCCATCCCCTCGCTGCTCGCCACCGCCGCCGTCCATCACCACCTCATCCGCGAGCACAGCCGCACCGCCGTGGGCCTGGTGGTGGAGACGGCCGAGGCCCGCGAGGTGATGCACATCGCCCTGCTGGTCGGCTTCGGCGCCGAGGCGGTCAACCCGTACCTGGCCCTGGACTCGATCGGCGACCTGCAGCGGCGGGGCATGCTGCCGCCCGGCACCGACCCGGTGCGGGCGCGGGAGCGCTACCTCCACGCCCTCTACAAGGGCCTGCGCAAGATCATCGCCAAGATGGGCATCTCCACCATCGAGTCCTACTGCGGTGCGCAGATCTTCGAGGCCGTCGGCCTCGCCCCCGAGCTGGTGGGCCGCTACTTCCCGGGCACCTCGTCGCGCATCGGCGGCATCGGCCTGGACGTCCTCGCCGAGGAGACCCTGGACCGCCATCGCAGCGCCTTCCCGGAGCGCGCCCCGGAAGCGCCCGCGCTGCTCGACGGCGGCGACTACCAGTGGCGGCGCGACGGCGAGGCCCACGCCTGGAACCCGACCACCATCGCCCTGCTGCAGCAGGCGGTGCACGCCAACAGCCCGGAGACGTTCCGGCGCTTCGCCGAGACCGTCGACGACGAGTCGGCGACGCTGCGGACGCTGCGCGGCCTCTTCGAGATCCACAGCGACCGCGAGCCGGTGCCCATCGACTCCGTGGAGCCGGCCGCCGCCATCGTCCGCCGCTTCTGCACCGGCGCCATGTCATACGGGGCCATCTCCAAGGAGATGCACGAGACCCTGGCCATCGCCATGAACCGCATCGGCGGCAAGTCCAACACCGGCGAGGGCGGCGAGGACCCCGGCCGCTACGTTCTGGACAGCAATGGCGACAACCGGCGGAGCGCCATCAAGCAGGTGGCCTCGGGCCGCTTCGGGGTCACCGCCCACTACCTGGTGAGCGCCGACGACCTGCAGATCAAGATCGCCCAGGGGGCCAAGCCCGGAGAGGGCGGCCAGCTTCCCGGCGGCAAGGTCGACGAGGTCATCGCCCGCCTGCGCTTCTCCACGCCGGGTGTCGGCCTCATCTCGCCGCCGCCGCACCACGACATCTACTCCATCGAGGACATCGCCCAACTCATCCACGACCTCAAGGTGGTCAACCCCAAGGCCCGGGTCAGCGTCAAGCTGGTGGCCGAGGTCGGCGTCGGCACCGTCGCCGCCGGCGTCGCCAAGGCGCGCTCCGACCACATCACCATCTCCGGATACGAGGGCGGCACCGGCGCCTCGCCGCTGTCCTCCCTGAAGCACGCCGGGGTGCCCTGGGAGCTGGGACTCGCCGAGTCGCAGCAGGTGCTGGTCGCCCAGGGGCTGCGCAGCCGCGTCGTGCTCCAGGTCGACGGCCAGCTGAAGACGGGCCGGGACGTCATCGTCGGCGGGCTGCTCGGCGCCGACGAGTTCGGATTCAGCACCGCAGCCCTGGTGTCGGCCGGCTGCGTGATGATGCGGGTCTGCCACCTCAACACCTGCCCGGTGGGCATCGCCACCCAGGACCCCGAGCTGCGCAGGCGATTCGCCGGGACGCCCGAGGACATCATCCATTTCATGATGTTCGTCGCCGAGGACGTCCGCGAGCGGATGGCGGCGCTGGGCTTCCGTCAGTTCGACGAGCTGATCGGCCGCAGCGACCTGCTCTGCGCCCGGCCAGGCGTCGAGCACTGGAAGGCCCGGGGCCTCGACCTCTCCGCCCTGCTCCGCCACGAGTCGGCACCCCCCGAGGAGATCCACCACACCCGCTCCCAGGAGCACCACCTCGAGGACGTCCTCGACCAGCGCCTCATCGAGCTGGCCGCCCCGGCCCTGGAGCGCGGTGACCCGGTGCGGCTGAAGCTGCGCGTGCGCAACGTCGACCGCACCGTCGGCGGCATGCTGAGCGGCGAGGTCGCCCGCCGCTACGGCGGCGAGGGCCTGCCCGACGGCACCATCCACATCGACCTGCACGGCTCGGCGGGCGGCTCCTTCGGCGCCTGGCTCGCCCACGGCATCACCCTGAGCCTGCGCGGCGAGGCCAACGACTACGTCGGCAAGGGCCTCTCCGGCGGCCGCCTGATCATCGCCGCCCCGCCCGGGGCCTCCCGGGCCGCCGAGGAGAACGTGATCATCGGCAACGTGGCGCTGTACGGCGCCACCGCCGGTGAGATGTTCGTCAACGGCGTCGCGGGCGAGCGCTTCGCGGTGCGCAACAGCGGCGCGACCGCGGTCGTCGAGGGCACCGGCGACCATGCCTGCGAGTACATGACGCGCGGCCAGGTGGTGATCCTCGGACGCACCGGGCGCAACGTCGCCGCCGGCATGAGCGGCGGCGTCGCCTACGTCGTCGACGACGACGGCCGCTTCCACGAGCGCTGCAACCTCGCCATGGTGGGGCTGGAGGCGATCGACGCCGAGGACGCCGCCCTGCTCCACGACCTGGTGGCGCGCCACCACGAGTACACCGGCAGCCTGCTGGCCGCCCGCCTCCTCGACGACTGGCAGGGGACGCTGCGGAGCTTCGTCAAGGTGATGCCCAACGAGATGCGCCGCGTGCTCGACCTCAGGGAACGGCTGGCCGTGCCGGCATGACCAACGGGGGTTGCGGCGTCAACGCGGTGGCCTGCCTCGCCCTGGCGAGGTCCGCGTAGGGGACCGCCGCGCCCGGGGATCGACGGTGATCAGGCGACGGTGACGGGCGGGGGACGCAGCAGGGGGTCGGGGAGGTGGGTCTCCCCCATCAGCCAGCGGTCCGCCGCGGCGGCGGCGGCCCGTCCCTCGGCGATGGCCCAGACGATGAGGCTCTGGCCGCGGCTCATGTCGCCGCAGACGAAGACGCCGTCGCGGGTGGTCCCCCAGCCCTTCGGACGGGCCACGTTCCCCCTCGCATCCAGCTCGACACCGAGCTGGGTCAGCATCGGCGACCGCTCCGGCCCGCTGAAGCCCAGCGCCAGCAGGACCAGATCGCAGGCCAGCTCCCGCTCCGTCCCGGGGACGGCCTCGAAGGTGAGGCGACCGCCCGTCCGCCCCATGGTGACCTCGGCCATCACCAGGCCGGCCACCCGTCCCCGACCGCCGTCGACGAAGCGCTGGGTGGAGACGGACCAGAGGCGCTCGCCGCCCTCCTCGTGGGCCGGGGAGGTGCGGAGCTGGAGCGGCCAGACCGGCCAGGGTGTGCTCGGGTCGCGGCCATCCGGGGGCTGGGGCATGATCTCCAGCTGGGTGACGTCGACGGCGCCCTGGCGTATGACGGTGCCGAGGCAGTCGGCGCCGGTGTCGCCACCGCCGATGATCACCACCCGCCTGCCCCTCGCCGTGACGGCGGGCTCGTCGAGGTCGCCCTCCCGCACCCGGTTGGCCAGCGGCAGGTACTCCATGGCCTGGTGGATGCCGTCGAGCTCGCGGCCGGGGATGGGCAGGTCGCGGGCCAGGGTCGCGCCGCCGGCGAGGAGGATGGTGTCCACCTCGGCGAGAAGGCGGTCTGCGGGCAGGTCACGCCCCACCTCGACACCGGTCCGGAAGACGACCCCCTCGGCGGTCATCTGCTCCAGCCGGCGGTCCAGCACCCGCTTCTCCAGCTTGAACTCCGGGATGCCGTACCGCAGGAGGCCCCCGGGGCGGTCGGCCCGCTCGTACACGACCACGTCGTGGCCGGCGCGGGCCAGCTGCTGGGCGGCGGCCAGCCCGGCGGGGCCGGAGCCCACCACGGCGACCTTCTTTCCCGTCCTGCGTGCGGCGGGCTGGGGCACGATCCACCCCTCATCCCAGGCCACCTCGGCGATCCGCTTCTCCACCGCCTCGATGGTGACCGCCTCGTCGTTGATGGCGAGCACGCAGGCCGGCTCGCAGGGGGCGGGGCAGAGGCGCCCGGTGAACTCCGGGAAGTTGTTGGTGGTGTCGAGGCGCTCGAAGGCGTCGCGCCAGCGGTTGGAGTAGGCGAGGTGATTCCACTCCGGGATGAGGTTGCCCAGGGGGCACGCCGCGTGGCAGTACGGGATCCCGCAATCCATGCAGCGGGCGGCCTGCTCCGCGGTCGCCTCGCGCGAGGCCGGCTCGTACACCTCGTGCCAGTCGCGCACCCGCAGCTCGACGGGCCGCTTCTCCGGACCGTGCCGGCCGCGCGTCAGGAAGCCCTTCGGGTCACCCATGGGCGGGCAACGCGACAGGAAACGCTGTGCTCACAGCCCCTGAGAGTACGCGATTCCACTTCGGAAGCCGCCGCCCGCGCCGGGGCGCCTGGCCGCATCCGACCGGGCGCCGCGGCTTCGCCGTACCCTCGGTGGCGCACCACCATGGAGAGCCGACCGATCCGCCGCCCCTACCTGGCCGGGCCCACGCCGCTCGCCATCGCCCACCGCGGGGGCGGCGGGGAGCACCCGGAGAACACCATGGCCGCCTTCGCGGCGGCGGTGGCCCTCGGCTGCACGCACGTCGAGACAGACGTCCAGCTCACCCGGGACCGGGTCCTGGTCGCCTTCCACGACGACAGCCTCGACCGGGTCACCGACGGCCACGGCCGGATCGCCGACCTGACCCTGGCCGAGGTCCGGCACGCCGACGCCGGGTACCGCTTCAGCCCCGCTGGGGCCGGTTTCCCCTTCCGCGGCCGGGGACTGACCGTCCCCACCTTCGAGGAGCTGCTCACCGCCTGGCCGCAGCTGCGGGTCAACGTCGACGCCAAGTCGGAGGCCACCGTGGCGCCCCTGGCGGCGCTGATCGAGCGCCTCGGGGCGACGGAACGGGTCTGCGCCGCGTCCTTCTCCGACCGCAGGCTGCGCCGCTTCCGCCGCCTCAGCGGCGGGCGGGTCTGCACCTCGATGGGAAGTGGGGCGATCGCGCGGGCCCGGCTGGCCTCGCTGGCGGGGCGGATGCCGGCCGTGGGGGCCGACTGCGTCCAGGTGCCGCTCGCCCACCGGGGAATCCGCATCGTCGACCGCCGCTTCGTCGCCGCCGCCCACCGGGGCGGGCTCCCGGTCCACGTCTGGACCGTGGACGACGAGGCGACCATGGAGCGGCTGGTCGACCTCGGGGTCGACGGCATCATGACCGACCGGCCCAGCCTGCTCCGCGAGGTGCTGCGGCGCAGGGGGCTCTGGCTGGAGGCGGCCCCGGCTACACCGGCCTGATCGGCAGCCCCCACTTCGACAGGTCGCCGAGGACGGTGGCCGACGCCGCCTTCTGCAGGGTCAAGGCCTCGGCGCCGGACAGGCCGTCGTGGAAGCCGAGGCCGACCGGGCTCTGGTCGAAGATCGAGGCGTAGAAGACGCAGGCGGCCAGGTAGGTGCCGCTGGTGGTGGGATGGCTGCCGTCCGACTGCCAGAGCCCCGGGGATGCCTGCTCGTCGACGACCGTCTGCCAGGCGTCCCCCACCGGGGCCACCGGCGCGCTCAGCTGCGCCGCGATGCCGAGGTACCCGGCGTCGATGGCCGCCTGCATGCTGGCGTAGTCGGGGAGGCCGTACTCCGGGTCGCCATCCTGGTGCGCCATGGTCTCGTAGAAGAGAGGCTGCGCCCCCTGGCGGCGGACCATGCCGACCAGAGTGGTCGCGGCGGGATCCATCTCGGAGACCTGGTCCTCGGCGAAGGCGGGCATCTCACTCTGGTCCTGGAGGACGACCACGTTCCACCGTTGGGACTCGATGGTCGCCGACGTGTCGGATGCCGACACGTGCTCGGCGAGGGTGTAGCCGCCGGGGTCGAGGGCCCCTGTGCTGACGCGGTGGCCGCCGGCCCAGGCCACGTCAGCGAAGGCGTCGGGCAGGTCGTTGACGGCGGTGTAGCTGTTGCCGATGAAGAGGACCCGGGTGCAGACCGTGCCGGGGAAGCTGCAGCCGGGGTTGCCCCAGAGCCCGAGCTGTGGCAGGGGGAAGACGGCGCAGGCGAGCACGGCGAGGATGGCCAGGATCAGCGTCCAGCGCAGCCACGTTCTCTGCAGGTGCCCGACGGCACCGCGCCGCCGCGGGCGGGACGAGAGCAGCGGCCCCAGGGGCTGCGACGCCTGGGGGGATGCCGCCTCCGCGGCGGTGAGCGGTCCGCCGCAGTTGGAGCAGGTGGCAACCGTGCCCGGGAACCAGGACCAGCACCGCCGGCACACCCTGTCCGGCATCACTCAGGGGTCCGGCTGGGGGGTGAGGTCGGGCGATTGATCGGAGGGCACCGGCGGTGCCGCCTGAAGCGAGGCCAGGAGCTGGGCCAGGCCGGGGCGCAGGTCGCCCCGAAGTGTGTACACGGGGTCGAGATCATCACCGGTGATCGAGAGTACCCCCGTCGTCCGCAGGCCATCGAGCCGATGGCGAACTTCGAACGGAGAGAGTCCGGACCGCGACGCGAGCTGGTGCAGCGGCTGGGGTTCGTCGAGGAGCCGGGTCACCAGGCGCAGCCGTTCCGGCTCGCCGAGAGCCCGGAACAGATCGGCGGTCGCGGAGAGCTCGTGGCCGCTGCCGGTGAGCAGAGCCCTGACCGATCGCAGAGCGGCTCGAGGGTGGAGCGGCATCCGCTGGCCGCTGATGTAGCTGGTCTGGAGGAGGACCTCGCCCACCGTCGCGCCCGCGCTGCGCCGGGCCACCACGACGTAGAAGGCGCCCACCACCAGCAGGGCGACCACGGCGTCCAGCCACCCCGTCCCGAATTCGAAGCCGACGAGCCGGGAGAGGGCGAACAGGCCGGTGATGATGCTGGCCACCACGCCGATGTCGAGGACCGCGGCGACCAGGACGCGGAGCCACCGGGGCACCCGCACCAGCCCGGCGCCCGACGACGGGGGGGCCTTGCGGACGGCGACGTAGCAGCCGACGCCCATGACGATGAGGATGCCGCCCTGGACGGCCAGCTTCTGGACCTGGCTGAGGAGGTGCTCGACGGGAACCCCCACCAGGATGCCGAGCGCAACGTAGACACCGACCCAGACCACTGTCGACAGCGACATGGCGACGATGAACGAGCGGCGCGGGACCTTGACGGCTCCGGCAACCAGCGTGGTGTAGATGCGCAGGCCGGGGATCAGCCGGCTGATGGCGATTCCCATCCACCCCGCTGACCGCAGCCGCCGTGACACCCTCTCCAGGTTGCGCCGCTGACGGAGCCGCCCGGCCAGCGTCTGCAGCCCCCGGTCGCCGACGGCGCGCGCCCAGGTGTACCCGACCATCGATCCGCCGACGCAGGCCACCAGCGCCAGGGGGATGAAGAGGTACGGGTTGAGCCCTCCGGAGGCGATGAGCAGGCCCGCCACGAGAAGGGTCAGCTCACCCGGCGCGAAGGGGAGCGGAACGCCGGCCTCCTCGGCGAAGAGCAGGCCGCCCAAGATGGCGAGCGCCAGCGCTCCGTGCAGACCCTGGAGGAAGTTCATCGGCGCACCATCCGCGCGACCTCAGCCGGCGGCGGCTCGGTCCTCAGCGACGGGCGAGCCGGCGCCCGCTCGGGGTGCCGATCGGCGTGTAGTTCTGCTGGAAATGGTGATACAGGGACGACTCGTCCGCCTGCGACATCTCCTCTCCGTGCAGCTCGATGTCGGGCGCGGAACGGACCTGCCGCTTGGTCACGGTGACCTGCAGGTTCTCGGGACCCACCTGGACTCCATTCAGGGGAACGAAGGTCAGGTGACGGCGGATGAGCCCCTCCTTGACGGTGGCGAACTGCGGCTCGTCGGTCTCGACGTCGACGTAGACGTCCTGCAGCTTGCCGATCCTGGCGCCGTCGCGATCGATGAGCATCTTGCCGTGCCAGGCGGCGACACTCCAGGTGGCCTCGGGCTGGTCGTCGGTCATTCCGGCCTCCTCGCCGTCTCCAGGTTCAGCCCTCGGTGGGAACGTCCCCCAGGGGCAGGGGCCGCGCTCTCGCGGCCACGGCGACGGCTCCGAGGGCATTATGTGCCCCGATCGCGGCTGGCACCACGACGGGGCATCGTCCCGTCGTGAACCGTCCGCGGCGGTGCGAGCGCCCCCTCCGACCCACGCCGGCGCCTCTCTGGGGTGGCCAGAGGGATTCGAACCCTCGACCTCCAGGGCCACAACCTGGCACTCTAACCAGCTGAGCTATGGCCACCCCGGAGGGTTGCGCCCGGCATGGCCGGTCCGGCGATTATAGGTGGGGCGGTCGCTCGAACTGGCCAAACCGCCGCCCATCCTCGCCTACACTGGATGGTCGAGCCCCCTTAGCTCAGATGGATAGAGCAGCCGCCTTCTAAGCGGCCGGTGGCAGGTTCGAGTCCTGCAGGGGGCACCAAATGCATGTATGAATCCGGCTGACCCTTGACGAAAGGGCTCCGGCTGATCCTTGACGGGCCTTCGGGTGATGGTTGACAGCGACTTCGGTTGAGGCTTGACACTCCCTCGCATGAGGGAACTGAGCGTGACCGAGCAGCCGTATCAGGCGATCCTGGCGGTGATCAGGGACGGCAGGGTTTCCGAGCATCGACTGGCGGCGCTCCCGGGCGCGATGAGGGGACCGGGCCCGCCGTCAGGGCTGCTCGAAAACCGCGTGACCGCCGACGCGCCGCCAACGAACGCAGGCTTCGCCCGAGGCGAGCGTCCTCCACTCCCAAGTGGCCCGCCCGTCGGGACCGGCGAAGCTCCAGGTCATCTCGAAGACGCCCGGAGCGCCCCTCAGCGTCTTGATCCGCAGCCGGGCCGGCCACCGGGCCCTTCGGTCGGCGACGTGTGCGTCACAGGCAGGGCCGAAGCTGGTCAGCACGACGTCCCGGAATCGGCTTCTGACGGACGCAGCGGTGCGGCGAGGGCACCGATGACAACAAGGCCGGGCGGCGAATGAGCCGCCCGGCCCTCCGACGAAGTGTCCGGCGGTTCACCGGTCAGGCGCGCGCCGGCGCCGGAACCCAGGAGAATCGGCGCAGGGCCACAAGCAGGCCCACGGACGCCCAGAGCGCCAGCACTCCGAGATCGGCCCAGACGATGCCGGTCCCCTGGACACTGGGATTGAAGGCGTTGTGCAGCCCGTCCGCCAGGTGCTGGACCGGGAAGACGCTGGCAACGTCCTGCAGCCATCTGGGCAGGCTGATGTCGGGGACGAAGACGCCGGAGATGAAGTAGAGGGGCAGGGTGATCGCCTGGACCATCGGCTGAGCGGCGTCGGCGTTACCGATGACGCTCCCCAGCGCGTACCCGAGGACGCAGAAACACGCAGAGCCCAGGAGGCCGGTGACAACCACTCCCGGGATGGTCGACGCGGGCAGCTGGACGCCGAAGGCAAGCCAGCCGACCAGGACCAACACGAGCATGACGGCGAGCGACACCGTCACGGCTGTGATGGTGCGGGCCGAGATCAGCATCCAGGCCGACATCGGGGTGGCCCGGCGGCGCTTGAGGATGCCGGACTCGCGCTCACTGGTGATTGAGATCACGAGGTTGGTGAAGGAAGCGGCGATCACCCCCATGGCCGCGATGCCGGGGACGAAGAATGTCGCGCTGCGCACGTGATCGGGGCCGACCGGGCTGTTGCCGAATACGCCCACGAAGATGACGAGGAAGAGCAGTGGCAGCAGCACCGTGAAGAAGCGGGCTTGCCGGTTGCGGGCGAAGGCCAGCAGTTCGTAGTGGGTCTGGTGAGCCACCATGCCCAGGGGGCCGCAGCGGTGCGCGCCCCCCGAAGCCGGCTTGGGACGGCCCGGCGCCGAGCGGCGCTGCCGCAGTTTGCCAACGATCCAGCGGATGAGGAAGATCACCGGTAGTACCTCCGAAGGTGGCGCCGCCGCGCCGGAGATGGCTGAGCGAAGGGCGCCTGGGCGGCGGACCGCCGCGCCCGGCGCCGCCGGATGACGGCCAGAGCGATGGAGTTGCCGCCCCACCCGAAGGGGAGGAAGCCGGCTCCGCCGGCCAGCAACAGGATGAGGAGGCGGATGAGCGGAACCATCACGCCGCGCTCCTCACCGGCTCGGTGAGCGAGAGGTAGACGTCCTCGAGGCTGGGGCGCCGCATCTCGATGTCGGGGAGGTCGATGCCGCGGGCCAGCGCCCAGCCGGCGAGCGTCTGCGCGTGGACCAGCGGGGCCTCGCTCCGCAGCGTGACGTGCGAGTTCCCGTCGGGTTCGACCAGGGGCCGGAGCCCGCCCGGCAGGTCGCGGGCGTCGCAGCCGGGAGGCAGATGGAAGGTGATCGCGGTGCACATGCGGTCGCGTCCACCCAGGGTCTGCGGGGTGCCCTGGGCCACGATGCGGCCGCCGGCGATGACCGCGATCCGGTCGGCGAGGTGCTCGGCCTCGTCCATGTAGTGGGTGGTCAGGAAGACGGTCTTGCCCAGCCCGCGCAGCCCCTCGATGACGCTCCATGCGGTGCGCCGCGCCGAGGGGTCGAAGCCGGTGGTTGGCTCGTCGAGGAAGATGAGCTCGGGATCACCGATCAGGGCCAGGGCCACGTCGAGGCGCCGCCGCTGCCCGCCGGAGAGCTGGGCGGCGCGGGCACCGGCGCGATCGTCCAGTCCCACCAGGGCCAGGGTCTCGTCGATGTCGCGGGGAGCGCGGTAGTAGCCGGCGTAGAGTCGCATGCACTCGACCACCGAGAGCCCGCGCTCCGGCTGCGACTCCTGGAGCACCGCGCCGACGCGGTCGCGCCAGACGGCGCCGGCGTGCGCCGGGTCGATGCCGAGCACACTGACCTCACCGGCCGTGCGCTCGCGGAAACCCTCGAGGATCTCCACGGTGGTGGTCTTGCCCGCTCCGTTGGGGCCGAGGAAGGCGAAGATCTCGCCGCGGCGCACCTCGAGGTCGATGCCCGCCACGGCAGTGGCGGGGCCGTAGCGCTTGACCAGGCCGCGCACGCGAACCACGGTGTCGGACGGCCCGGTGTCGCACCCGAGCCGGGGCTCGGTCTGCCCGGGCCGGGTGGCAATCGCTGTCATGGTGTTGCTCCTCGTGGGGTGGTTGCCATGCGCTCAAGGCTAGGCACGCCCTCGGCGAGGGTCATCGGCGCGGGGGTTGAACTTTGCGGGCGTCCGATGTGCGACGTGGGGACGAGCCGCCTCCACCCCTGGGTTGAGCCAGCCCGGCCTCCGTCCACCCTGGCGGCGATGACGAACCGGCGCTGGCGCGCCTATCCTGCCGTGGTGAACCCCGACGGGCCGCCCTGCGCGACGGACGCGGCACCGACCTCTGCCTCGCTGGAGCGAGAGCGCTCCCGCCAGCGAGCGGAGATGCGCCCGATGCGCGCCGTCGGGCTGCTCGCGGTGGCGCTCGTGCTCCTCGCCGGCGTGCTCACCGCACCCCGTCCGGGTCTCACCGGGCAGAGCCTTGGTGTGCTGCTGGCGCTCTGCGCCGTGGCCGCCGGCTTCGTGGGGGGCACCGTCGCGGTGGTCCGGCTGTCGCTTTGGCGGCAGTCGCCCTTCTACCTGCTGCTCATCGGCGGCTCGGCGGCCCTGATCTGGCTGCAGCCCGCGGGCGCCGGCATCCTCGGCTGCTACGTCGCCGCGTTCTCGGGCTCGTTCCGGTTGCGCCCGCGTCCGGGCGCCGTCGTCGGCCTCTGCACCCTGGCGGCGCTGATCATCGCCGAGGTCGGCGCGATCAGCTACCAGTCGAGGACCGATCTGCTCATCGAGTGCAGCGGGCTGGCCGCCTTCTACGCCATGGGCTGGATGGTGCGCCGCCTCCGCGAGGGCCAGGACCAGGCGCTGCGGCTGGCGCTCGAGCTGGAGGAGAGCCACCTCGCCAAGGCCGAGGCACTGGCGCTGGCGGAGCGCCAGCGCCTGGCCCGCGACATGCACGACGTGCTCGCCCACTCGCTCTCGGGGCTGGTGCTCCAGCTGGAGGGGGCCCGGCTGCTCGCCGAGCGCGAGAATGCGGCCGGCGACCTCACCGCGGTGGTGGACCGTGCCCTCCATCTGGGACGGGCGGGGCTCGCCGAGGCCCGGCGCGCCATCGGAGCCCTGCGCGACGAGGAGCTGCCCGGTCCCGAGCTGGTGCCCACCCTGGTCAGCGACTTCGAGCGTGACGCGGGGGTCCCCTGCAGCCTGGACATCGACGGCATCGGGCGACCGCTCGATTCCGTGGCCCGGCTGACCGTCTACCGGGTCACCCAGGAGGCGCTGACCAACATCCGGCGGCACGCGCATCCCGACCGGGTCAGCGTGCGCCTCGCCTACGAGCCCCAAGGGGTGCGGCTGACCGTGGAGGACGCCGAGCCGGCCGGCCGGGCACAAGAGCCGAGCGATGGGGACGACGGAGCCTCCGGTGGCTACGGGATCACCGGGATGCGCGAGCGGGCCGAGCTGCTCGGCGGCCATCTCCACGCCTCCCCCACTGGCGCGGGCTTCCGGGTCGAGCTCTGGCTGCCGGGGTGAGGGCGTGACCCGCGTTCTCATCGCCGACGACCAGCGCGTGGTGCGCGAGGGCCTCACCCTGCTGCTCCGGCTGCTGCCCGACATCGAGGTGGTCGGGGCCGCTTCCGACGGCGAGGAGGCCCTGACCCTCGCGGCCAGCCTCGCCCCCGACGTGGTGCTGATGGACCTGCGCATGCCGCGTTGCGACGGCGTCGAGGCGACCCGCCGGCTGCAGCAGAGCCAGCCGGACTGCCGCGTGGTGGTGCTCACCACCTACGCCGACGACCGCTCGGTGGTCGAGGCCCTGCGCGCCGGGGCGCGCGGCTTCCTCACCAAGGACGCCGGCGCCGAGGAGATACGGCGAGCCATCGAGGCGGTGCTGGGGGGGAGGGCGGCCATCGACCCGGCGGTCCAGCATCACCTGGTCGCCGCGGTGAGCGCAGGGCCGACGCCAGAACCGGCTCCGCGGGCGGTGATGCCCGACGGGCTGACCGCCCGCGAGGGCGAGGTCCTCGCCCTCATCGCTCAGGGGCTCAGCAACGCCGAGATCGCCGGACGCCTGGTGGTCAGCAAGGCCACGGTGAAGTCCCACGTCAACCACGTCTTCATGAAGACCGGCGTCCGTGACCGGGCCCAGGCGGTCACTTACGCGTACCGTCACCGGCTGGTCGCCCCGCCCGGCCAGCCGGGTTCCACTGACCGGCCCTGACCAGGCGGGGTCACCCGCGGTGGGCGACAGCCACCCCGGCGTCCCAACCCGGCGCCCGACCCCGCGACGGGAGACTGACCTGCGCGGTCCCGATGCCGGCGCGCTCGAGGAGCCAGGCATTCCACTGCGAAGGTCGCGGGGAAGTCCGGGCCCAGCTCGGCGAGCGCCGCGGCGCACGGCTTTGGCAGCCACGAGTGCTCCGTGGGCGCGAAGCGCTGTCGGAACCAGGGGACGGATCCGGCATCGCGAAGACTCGTTGGCGCCTCTGCGACCGTGCACACGGCGTGCATGGCCCCCTCTTCAGTGAACCTCGCGGCAAGCCGACGCAAGCGGGGGAGATCCTCGGGGCCACGGCTACTCCAGTCTCGGCAGTGTCCGGGGTCAGTTCTGACCCTCAGCTGCTCTGACGTCTCTTGTCCTGCTTGGCCACGTCGAGATGCACTCCGACCAGGAGCAACCATGCACCTGAGATGAAGAAGGCGATGTTGATGACCAACGCAACGGAAGCGACGTAGATCCCCGATATGTGGCCCAGCATGAGGATCGCTGCACCGAGGATCTCAACGACATAGCACGCAATGCCAACGGTCAGCCGCCTGACGCTGAGTCCAACGGAACTGCGTCCGCCTTTTCGTGCTCGTGTGTACCCCCTGATGTAGATGGTCACCCCGATGCTCGCAACCACCAGCCATTCAGCTCCGACCGCCAGATGATTCTGACCAGCCATCACCGCAAGTGCACAGATCATGAAGACACCAGTCAGGCCTGCCAGTGTGCAGATGGCACGGTATCGATGATTGGCATCCTGAACAATCACATCAAGATTGGGCGATATTGAAACGAACACCAGTCCAGTCAGGGCGGCCGCACCGGTGCCAACCAACTGGAAGTAGCCGGCCCATGCTTCCGGGTGATAGATGTCCGCTGCCACAACCATTCCGGTATCTTAGCAAGGGTTGGGACTTCGGCAGAAGCCCGGTGCTGCGCTGTTCCGACGCGGGAGAGCCGATCCCGGCGAACACCTTTGGATCAGCGTTGCCGGCCTCAGTGGAGTTGCGGACCATGCGCTGCACGCGAGCACGCCGCCCGTTTGACCCAGCGCTCGTCCCGAGCGCCGATGACCTGGTGCGTCGCGCCGACATCGCCGTCGGGTGGCCACGTGGGCCCTGACGGCGGCCACATCGCAACCCTGCCGCCGAGCTGGTCGAAGACCCCTCGCCCGGCACCGCCATGGACGAAGGCGCCGTGGACGAGAACGATGGTGGACATCCCCCACGTCGTGGTGCGGCCTCGCCTGCCGGATCGTGGAATCAGCCGGCCGGTCGCCGCCGCGAACGGCTCGTCGCATGCTGGCGGGGCGACGCCCGCCCCGGTGACGAGCGCGCGAGTCTCTCAACCCCGTCCAGGATGCGGCCCAACCCGTAGGTGAAGTACGCGTCCGGGTCCCCGGCGTTCTCGAAGGCGCCGCCGGCGATGGCCCGGTGAATGGCCGGGAAGCGGAGCGGATCGGCGAGGCTGCCGAGCAGCTCGCCGTAGCTGAATGCCGGCGTCCCGCCGGCCGGGGCGGCGACGACGTCCGCACCGAGAATCACCTCACTGCGGACGAACTGGCTCACCAGCAGCCCCGTGTACGACTTACCAGCCTCGGACAGCGAAGTCGAGGCGAGGGCGCGCAGCCCCGCCTCGAGCCAGGCCACGTTGTTCGGGCCCAGCGGGGGGCTGCTGATGGGCACTCGCAGGGTCCAGGGGTTGCGCTGGTGGGCAGCGCGCAACGCGACGGCCCATCGCGTCAGGGCCGTGCGCCAATTGTCGTCCGCCGCATCCCCGGGGGTTGGCGGTGGCCCGATGGCGGTGTCCACCATCAGCGCCAGCAGGTCGTCCTTGGCCGCGACGTACCGGTAGAGGGACATCGTCCCCACCCCCAGCTCCGCGGCGACCCGGGCCATCGACACCGCCCCCAGACCCTCGGTCAGCGCGACCGTGATGCCGGCGGCCACGATGCGCTCCAGGCTGAGCCCAGGCCTGGGCCCGCGTCTCGGGCGCTCGCGGAGGCCCCAGGCGAGGGCGATGCTCGGGGGGATGGCCGCCCCGGACGGCTCGGTCTCAGCGCTCACGGTGTGAGGACCTCCGAAGCCCTGGCTTGACCACGCGGCCCAACTGCGTATAAACTACTCGTATCAGAGTATCTCATACGCTAAATGGCGTAGATGTTACGGAAGAGTCTACTCGGGAGGTTCGAGAAATGAGCGAGAGAGCCGCGATCGAGGCGATCGGGGTCACCAAGTCATACGGCGCCGTTCACGCCATCGCCGGCGTCCACCTCCAGGTTTCCGCCGGCCAGGTCCTCGCCCTGCTGGGGCCGAACGGCGCGGGCAAGACGACCACGCTCCGGGTCCTCACCACCCTCACCCGCCCCGACGCCGGCAGGGCGAGGGTGGCCGGCTACGACGTCGTGTCCCAGCGCCACGAGGTGCGCCGTCGGATCAGCCTGACCGGGCAGTCGTCCGCGGTGGACGCGCTGCAGACTGGCGTCGAGAACCTGACCATGCTCGGCCGGCTGCGGGGCCTGCCCTCCCGGGCTGCGCGGGCTGGGGCCGTCGAGCTTCTGGAGATGTTCGAGCTCGCCGGTGCTGCCAACCGCCGGGTCTCCGGCTACTCCGGCGGCATGCGCCGGCGCCTGGACCTTGCGGCAGGGCTGATCGGCCGGCCCGAGGTGCTCTTCCTCGACGAACCCACCACCGGCCTGGACCCGGTGAGCCGGTGGGCGATGTGGGCCATCATCGAGAAGCTCACCGCCACCGGGACGACGGTGCTGATGACCACCCAGCAGCTCGAGGAGGCCGACCGCCTCGCCGACCGCATCGTGTTGATCGACCACGGTCACGTGGTCGCCGAGGGCACCCCCGCCGATCTCAAGCAGCAGGTCGCCCCCCGCCGCCTGGAGGTGATGCTGGCCGATCCGCAGAGCTTCGACGCCGCCACGCGGCGCCTCGGTGGCAGGGTGGTCCAGGCCGACCGTTCCGCCCTCACCGTCGCCGTCGACACCGGCGGCGGCGCTGCCGAGATCCGCGGACTGCTCGACGAGATCGATCCGCAGCGTTCGCGGGTGACCCGCTTCTCCGAGCACCGGACGAGCCTCGACGACGTCTTCGCCGCCCTGACGGGTCCGCGCACCGCCGTCCCCGTCATGGAGACCGCTCATGCCTGAGACAACCCTCCCACTCGCCCTCCCCTCCCCACCCGCGCAGCGGGCTCACGACGCGTGGGCCGCCGTGCGGACCATGACCGGCCGCTCCTGGCGGCTCCAGATGCGCCAGATGGACGGCCTCCTCGCCTCACTGGCCCTGCCCGTCATGGTGATGCTGGTGTCGGTCGTCCTCTTCAGCGGGGCCATCCACACCGGCACGAGCTACGTCGACTACGTGGTGCCCGGCGTGCTGATGATCTGCGTCGGCATCGGTGCGGGAACCACCGCGGTGAGCGTGGCGCAGGATCTGACCGGGACGATCATCGACCGCTTCCGCTCCATGGACGTGCCGGCGCCCGCCTTGATCGGCGGCCACGTGGTGACCGGAGCCGCTCGCAACCTGCTCGCCACCGCCCTGGTGTTCGGGGTGGCATTCGCCGTCGGCTTCCGCAGCCGGGCGGATGCGGCCGCGTGGCTCGCCGTGGCCGCGATCCTGGCGCTCTTCGTCCTCGCCCTCTCCTGGCTGGCAGCCACCGTCGGGATCGCGACGCGGTCCGCGGAGGCCGCCAACGGGATCGCCTTCTTCCTCAGCTTCCTCGCCTATCCGAGCAGCGCCATCGTCCCCATCGGCACCATGCCGGGATGGTTGCGGGGCTTCGCCGAGGTGCAGCCGCTGACCCAGGTCATCGACACCGTCCGCGATCTCCTGAGCGGCACCGCGATCGGTCCCAGCGCCTGGAGTGCCGTGGTCTGGAGCCTCGCCATCATCGGCGCGTCCATGGCGCTGGCGGTGCTCCTCTTCCGGCGCCGCACAAGGTAGTCGCCACCCATGCTCCGGCAGGGGGTGCGGTCGGCACCCGATCCGGCCGCGGCATCGCCCGATCTCCGAGGGCCTCGGAGTCGCCGACGGCACCGGACGGGCCCGAACCGTCGCGGCCTCGGAAGGACCTGCCGTCTCTCGAGCCGGCCGGCCGCTCAGATCGGACGCCGATCGCGAATTCGGAGTCCCGCCATCAGCAGGAGGAACCCGGCGATGACCAGGATCCCCCACGGCAGGACGGCCGTTGAGCCCATCATGGCCCCGGTGGGCGGGACCGGAACCTCGCTCGGCGTTGGCGTCGGCGTCGGCGTCGGCGTCGGCGCGGAGGCACCGTATTCATACGCTCCGATCGAGCACGCGGTGCCGGGAACGCCAGGCCGCCCATATCCGCGCTGATCGTCACCGCCGTTGACGCTCGTGCACGCGGTGCCGGATTGGCCGGCCTCGATCGCGGGGCTGCCGGCATCGAGTGCCATGGTCTGCGTGGGTCCACCGTTGCCGGCGAGTGCCAACAGGTCCGGATCGGTGCTGCTCAGGTCCGACGCCATGGTGAATCCGCAGGAGGTCCCGTTGTCGATGTCGAACCCACCGTCCGTCACCGCGGCCGAGCAGCTCTGGCCGGATCCGTGGTTGGTCAGGATGGAGCCCGTGACCGTGATCGTGGGGTCGCCGCCCGCGATGAAGATGTCGTCGCCGCGATCCAGGGAGGGATTCGACGCGAGCGTGCTGTCGACGATGGTGATGGACCCGTCGTCACTGTAGGCGGCGACGGCGCCAAGGACGGAGGAATTGTCGTTGAAGGTGCTGTCGGTGATGTTGACCGTTCCACCCTGGGTGAAGATGGCACCACCATAGTCATCCGTGGAGTTGCCCGCGAACGTGCTGTCGAGGACGTTGAGCGTCCCGTCGCCGTTGTTCGCCATTCCCGCTCCGCTGGCGCCGTTGGCGGCGTTGTTGGAGAACGTGGTTTGGGATACGGTCACAGTCCCGTCACCGTCGTTGGCAACGCCACCGCCCAGAGAGCCGTCCTGGGTGTTTCCGGTGATGATGCTGTCGCTGAGAGCGAGACCACCGTCGACCAGGATGCCGGCGCCGTCGACGTTCACGACCGTTCCGTTCTCCACGGTGACACCGGAGAGGTCGAGGGTGGCGCCGGAATCGACGGCGAACACTCGGCCGAGCGAGTCTCCATCGATCACCGTGTTGGCGGCGCCGTTGCCGGTGATGGTCAGGGTTTGCGCCGGAGATCCGGTGACCTCGAGCTCTCCGCTCGTCAGGGTGATCGTTCCGTTGGCGGAGGCGGCGAAGTCGATGGTGTTGGTCCCACCTGCCGCGTCGGCGATGGCGATCGCGGCACGCAGGCTCCCGGCGCCGGAGTTGGCTGTGGTGGTGACAGTGTAGGTCGCAGCAAGTGCGCTGCCCGCAACGAACACACCGACCGCGACAGCAGCCAGCGCGCCGGCACAGGATCCGGCGGCGATCCGCATGCCCGTCCTGGTCATGGTTGGCCCTCCGGGTGGCCCGATTCGACCGCTGCATCGTAGCCCGCTTTGCCGCGTCTGATCCTGGATTCCGGTGGTGGGCGGCGGGAGCTCGCCGGTTCCGGGTCGGCCCATCGATCCGGACCATGGGTGCAGGCGGATCTCGGATGCGTGATCTGATGCGATGACACCGGTGGCACCCGAGACGTGTCCCGCCGGCGGCCCGCGGGCGGTGACCGTCGCGAAGCGTGCGGTCGGTGCGCCGCCTGAGCGCGGGCGCGCGGCAACGCCCCTGGACACCTCATCCGTCCGGCGAGATACTCGACACCGGCACACCGCCGCGGTCGGGCCGGAGCTCTCGCCGAGCCGGTGCGCCAATCAGCCGCCTGACCGGTCGGAACCCGTACGTGAGCAGCCCGATCCGCACCGAACCTCCCGAGTTCCATGTGGTCCGGCTCGCCCGCGGAGGTCCGTGGGACTGGTCGCGCGGACTGCGCGAACAGCAGGACTGGGACGAGCATGCGCGCTTCATGGACGCCCTGGTCGACGCGGGCTTCATCCTCCTGGGCGGTCCGCTCGACGAGGGTCACGAGGTCCTGCACATCGTGAGGGCGGAGTCCGAGCAGGCCATCCGCGAGCGGCTCGCGCAGGACCCCTGGGCGCGGACCGGGATGCTCACCGTGACCAGCGTCGAGCGCTGGACGATCCTCCTCGACGGGCGCCGGTAGCAGGCGCGGCGCCCGCGTCCTCAGCCGAGCAGGGCGGTTCCGGCCGCCAGGGCGGCCTCGAGGGTGCCGGCAGGGAGGTCGGTGTAGGGTCGGGGCGGCGGCGGCTCCCCGTCCCCGCCGCGCAGGGGGCGCTGCCACCAACCGACGTCGCGCCACGAGCCGAGCTTCCAGCCCACCGAGCGGTACACGCCGGACCGGGTGAACCCCATCGCCTCGTGGAAGCCCTGGCTGGCGGGATTGGGCAGGGTGGCGCCGGCGAAGGCCATCCGGTATCCCTGGGCCGCCAGGATCTGGAGCAGCGAGGTGTAGAGGGCACGGCCGATGCCGCGCCCCCGTGCCGCCTCGGCGAGGTAGACGCTGGTCTCCACCGCCCAGGCGTAGGCGGCGCGCGGCGCGAAGCGACTCGCGTAGGCGTAGCCGGCGATGCCGCCGCCGTCCTCCTCGGCGACCAGCCACGGGTGGTCGGCGTGCCGGTCACGGATGCGGGCCGCCATCTCCTCCACCGAGGGCGGCGTGACCTCGAAGGAGACCGCGGTCGCCTCGACATAGGGAACGTAGACCGCCCTCACCGCCTCGGCGTCGGCGGGCGTCGCAAGCCGGATGTGCATGGTCCGGCAACACTACCAGCGGCCGTCGCCTGCCACATCCCGGCTTACGTCCCCCCCCGGATGGCGTCGAGGATGCTGGATCGAACGGCTCCTCGGCGACGCCTTCGGCGTGCTGGCTCCCCTCGACCGGATCCTGGGCCCCTGAGCCGTGTTCCCTCGCGGTCACGAGGTGACCGCAGCCTCGTGATGCCGGCCGCCGGCGGCCGCCTCTCGGCCAGCATGACGCGTGACGCCATGATGCTTGCAGCGGAGGTGGGGCCGGCTGTGGCTGGTGGTCGGGGCGATCGCCCGGTGGTGGGCATCCTGGCCCCTCTGGTGGCGGGCGCCCACATGACGCGGGTGATCGCCGGGGTCGCGTCCGCCACGGAGGCGGCGGGGGCCCGCATCATCGCCATCCAGACGCTGGATCCGGCCCTCTGGGGAACCGAGGTCATGCTTCCCCCGCCCCACCCGAGGGTCGCGAGCGATGGCGCGGGGTGGCCCCGGGGTGCCGGGGCGGCGCGGCCGCGCTTCCGCCTGCGTGCCGCATGGGACTGGATCGACGGCTTCCTGGTGGCACTCGACGCCGTGGAGCCGTGGTACCTCGATGCCATCCGCTCCGCCGGCAAGCCGGTGGTGATGATCAGCTGCCACACCAGGGGGTTCGACTGCCCCATGGTTCACGCCGACAACCGGTCCGGGGTCCTCCAGGCGGTCGATCACCTGGTGGCGCACGGTCACCGGCGGATCGCCTTCGCCGGCAGCCCGGCGCAGGCGGACATCGCCGAGCGGCTCGACGCGTACCGCGAGGGGCTGAGGGCACACGGCATCGCGCCGGACGACCGCCTCTTCTTCCCGACCGCCGACAACCTGGAGAGCAGCGGAGAGATCACCGGACGGGAGATGGTCGCCGCCGGCATGCCCTCGACGGCCATCGTGGCGGCGACCGACTACAACGCCCTCGGCATCATGAAGGCGCTGCGCGAGGCGGGCCTGGTCCTGCCCCGCGACCAGGCGATCGTCGGATTCGACGACGTGGACGCGGCCACGGCGATGCGGCCCACCCTGTCCACGGTCCGCCAGAGCCTGGACGTGATCGGTCAGAGCGCCGCCACCCTGCTCCTCGACATGGTGGGGGGCAAGCACGTCGCCCCGGGGTCCCACCGGGTGCCCACCGTCTTCCTGCCCCGCGAGTCCTGCGGCTGCACCGCCGCGACGGCGATCGGTGGGGCGGACGGGCCGGTGACCGCGCTCGACGGATCGGCGCGTGGACGGCTCCGCCACCGCCTCGAGCGCCTGCTGGTCGGTGCCGATGCCCCCACCCCGGCCCAGGTCGCGGTCCTGGACGGGGCGGTCGAGCTGATGCTGGGAGCCGGCGAGCCGCAGCCGCCGGGCGACGGGCCGCAGGCGGATGGGTACCAGAGGGCGGCTCTCGCCCTCTACTCGCTGAGCCCGCGCTGGACGACCATCATGACCACGGTCACCTGCCTGCGGCAGTACTGGCGGGAGAGGGCGGACGAGATCGGGGAGGCCCAGGCTCCCGACGAGGCGCGGGCTGAGCGCCAGGTCAACGACATGATCGTGGAGCTGTCCAGGTCGCTGGCCGATGAGGAGGCCGACACCCGGACCCGCCTGCAGCTGGCCATGGACATGGAGCACGACATGAGCAGCTCGATGATCCGGGGCAGCATGGGGGACCCGCGGGCGCTCGGGTGGCTGGCATTCACCCAGAACCGCGGAGCCTGCCTCGGGCTGTGGTCGGCGGACCAGCAGCCGGACGGCGGTGGCGGCCGTCTGCTGGACATCGCGGGCTCCTACCTCGAGGAGGGAGGGGAGCTGCGGCTGCCGGCGCGGACCGGGGTGGAGGCATTCCCGCCCCTCGCCTTCCTGGAGGAGCTGGGAGGCAGGGCCGGGGAGATGACCGTGATCCTCCCGGCATCCACCACCACCATGGACCTGGGGCTGCTGGCCCTGGTGACGCCGATCGAGGCGACCCAGATCAGCGGTCGTGATCGCCTCTTCGACAAGGGCGCCCTGCTCGGGGTCGCCATCGAGCGGGATCTGGTCACCGAACGGCTGCGGCGCTCCAACGCGGATCTGGCCACGTTCAGCCACGCCATGGCACACGACCTCCGCAACCCGCTGGCCACGATCACCATGTGGGCCTCCGTCGCCCGCTCACAGACGCCGCCCAGCGAGGAGACGGAGCCGGTCCTCAGGATCATCGACCAGATCCGGGAGGTGGCGGGCTACTCGAACGACCTGATCACCGCCCTCCCCCAGTACGCCGAGCTCGATCGGGGGGACCTCTCCTCCGAGCCCGTCGACCTCGGCCGGGCGGCGTCCAGAGCGGTCGCCACCGTCGGATCGGCGATCTCGGAACAGGGCGCCACCGTCGAGGTCGGAGCCCTGCCCACGGTCCGCGGCCGATTCGCCCAGCTCGAGCTCGTCCTGCAGAACCTCGTCGAGAACAGCATCAAGTACCGCGGCGCACCGCCTCCGAGGATCCGGATCGAGGCCGCTCTGGATGGCGGCTTCTGGACGCTGCGGTGCGGCGACAACGGCGCGGGCGTGCCGGACGCCGTCCGGGAGCGCGTCTTCGACCCATTCGTCCGCGGCCACGACTCGGTCCCCGGCAGCGGCCTCGGCCTCGCCACCTGCCGCCGCATCGTGGAAGGGCACGGCGGCCGCATCTGGATCGAGGCGACGGGGGGGACCGGCACGACCGTGGCCTTCACCCTCCCCGCGATCGCGGAGCCCGAGACCGGACCACCCCGGGGGCGTCCGCGCCGCCGGGCGCCCGACCGCGCCGCCGTGTTCCCTGGAGGTCACGAGGCGGCCCCAGGGCGGTGATGCCGCAGCCCGCCGCCGTGCGGTGGGCGAGCATTCGCCTGACGCAATGACTGGTTCTCCAGAGGGGCGGCTGGTGGCAGCTGCGGAGCCGGGCGGGCACGAGGTCATCGGGATCCTCTCCCCGCTGGTCGTCGGCACCTACATGAGCGAGGTGATCGAGGGGGTCGCCGGCGCCGCCGCCGCCGTCGGGGCCCGTGTCGTCGCGATCCAGACCCTGGACCTGAGCACCGACGGCCCCGAGCCCCCGGTGTCCGGTGCCGAAGCCCGCCCGACCGGGGGGCGCGACTATGTGGGATACCCGGTGGGCACCGAGGCCCTGGCGCCCCATTACACCCTGCGGGCGGCCTGGGACCTGGTCTCCGGCTTCGTCGTAGTGCTCAAGGCGGTGGAGCCCTGGTACCTCCGGGCCATCCGGGACGCGGGCAAGCCCCTGGTGATCGTCAGCGACGAACCGGAGGGCTGCGACTGGCCGGTGGTCCTCACCGACAACCGCACGGGGATCATCGAGGCTGTCTCCCACCTCGTCGGCCACGGCCACCGGCGGATCGCCTTCGCCGGCAGCCTCAAGCAGCTCGACATCAGGGAGCGGCGCGAGGCGTACCGCGAGGCGCTCGCCATGAACGGCATCGAGCCCGACGACGACCTCTTCTTCGACACCACGGACAACCTGGAGGGTGGCGGCGAGATAGCCGCCCGCAGGATGCTGGCCGCCGGCATGCCCTCGACAGCGGTGGTGGCGGGCACCGACTACAACGCCCTCGGCATGATGAAGGTGCTGCGCGAGGCCGGGGAGATCCTTCCCCGAGATCAGGCGATCGTCGGTTTCGACGATGTCGCCGCGGCCGCCGAGGTCCAGCCCGCCCTCTCCACCGTGCACCAGAGCGCCAGGGACACCGCGCGCATCGCGGCGAACCTCCTTCTCGACATGCTCCGCGGCCGGGAGGTGGCGAGGGGGCGGCACCTGGTGCCCGCTACCTTCGTGCCCCGCGCGTCGTGCGGGTGTGTCGGATTCGACGGCCCGGCCAATGCCGACGCGTTTGTCGGCCTGTCACCCCGGGACCGGCTCAGGCGCCGGCTCCAGCGCCGCCTGCTGGGCCCGGACGGACCAACGGTGGCCGAGTCCACCGCCCTGGACAGGGTCGTCGAGCTGGTGGCGGACTACGTCGAGCGCGGGGCGGTCGAGGGAGGGGCTGACGCGCTGGCCGAGCTGTCCCAGACCCTCCACACCCTGAACCCCCGGTCGGTGACCGTCACCGCCAGCATGGATTGCCTGCGCCAGTACCGGCGGGACCTGGGCCAGTCGCAGGACGCGCAGCAGACCCTGGATCGCGTCGAGCGAGTGGTCTCGCAGGTGGGGAGCGATCTGACCTGGTTCGTACAGGACGACGAGGAGCGCGCCCGCTCCGAGCTGCACCGATCCATGAGCCTCGAGCATCAGCTGAGCATGACCCTGCTGAGCGACGGCGCCGGAGACCCGCGGTCGCTCGGTTGGCTGTCCCGCACCACGGCCCGGGCCGGATGTCTGGGCCTGTGGCCGGCCGAGATCGGGGCGGCGGGCGGCGCCGGCTCCGGCCTGACCATCGCGGGCTCGTATTCTCTTGAGGGGGACCCGCCGGCCCTTCCCGCACAGGTGCGGATCGAGGAGTTCCCCCCGGCCAGCCTCCTCCAGGACGAGGGGTGGCAGGTGGGAGAGATCGCCGTGGTCCTCCCCGTCAAGACCAGGAGCATGGACCTGGGCCTGCTCGCCGTGGTGAACCCGGTCGACGCGACCCAGATCACCGGGCACGACCGCCTCTTCGAGCAGGCCGCCCTCCTCAGCGTGGCGATCGAACGCACGGTCATGACCGAGCGTCTCCGCCGTTCCAACGCCGACCTGGCCACCTTCAGCCACGCCATGGCCCACGACCTGCGCAACCCGCTCGCCACCATCACCATGTGGGCGTCGGTGGCGCGATCCCAGGCCGCCTCCGGCGGCGACCCGGCCGCGATCCTGCAGATGATCGACCAGATCGGTGAGGTGGCCCGTTTCTCCACCGACCTCGTCGGCGACCTGCTCCGCTACGCGGAGCTCGACCGGGGCGAGGAGGCGGCGGAGCTCGTCGACCTGAATCGCGCCCTGCGCCTGGCGCTGGCGACCACCCGCTCGGCGCTCGCCGACCAGGCGGCCGTCGTCGACGCGGCCGACCTGCCGACCGTCCCCGGACGCTTCGGGCAGCTGGAACTGGTGCTGCAGAACCTCATCGAGAACGGGGTGAAGTACCGCGGCGTCCGCCCGCCCCGGCTCCACATCGACGCCACCCTGGAGGGCGGCATCTGGACCCTGCGCTGCCGGGACAACGGCGAGGGCGTGCCCCCCATGGTCCGCGACCGCATCTTCGAACCCTTCGTGCGCGGCCACCTGTCGGTCCCCGGCAGCGGCCTCGGCCTGGCCACGTGCCGCCGCATCGTCGAGGGTCACGGGGGCCGGATCTGGATCGAGTCGAGCGGGGCGGCGGGGACCACCTTCGCGTTCACCCTGCCGGCGTCCCCGACCTCGAAGGGGACCGCCGGCCCGAGCCCACGGCTGACCGCCGGGATCCACCCGCTGGGCGGCGGCAACCCGTGGGATCCGGAGCGCCCAGCGGCTCCGGGCGGCCCCGGCGACCGCGCCGGCCGAGGCAGGCCGGGTCCAACCCGGCCACTCCCCTCCCCAGCTGAGCCGGGCCGCCCCACCCGCGGACGGGGGTGACCCCGATCCTGGACGTCCACCCCGGAGCCTCGTGACCGCCCCGGGCGGCCGGCGCATCAGACCCGGTGCTTGAGGACGACCGCCGCCACCGAGCCGCCGGCGACGAGCACGCACATCAGGCCGCCGACCGGCGAGGGGACGATCCCGCCACCCGTCTGCCCCGTCCCGCCATGGCCGCCCGCAACGGTCGCGGCGGCCGTCGGAGTCGGAGTCGAGGCCGGCGTGGCGGCCGGAGTCTGCGGCTCCGGGGTCGGAGGCTCGGCGTAGGTCGCCGTCGGCGTGGGGGTCGATGCCGGGGCGGGGGTGGCCGTCGGCACCGCGGTCGGAGTGGGCGTGGGCGTCGGCCTGGGCGTCGGCGTCGGCGTCGGCGTGGGGGTCGGGGTCGGAGTGGCGGTCGGCGTCGGCGTTGGCGTAGCGCAGCTGCCGGTGTAGCCGCTGGGCAGGGAGATCGAGGCCGTGGCCAGGGCCGGGGAGTCCCACCCGCCGGTGCCCGACGGGGCCCACAGGGAGATGGTCGCCGCCGTGATCGTCTTCCCACCGTAGGTCACCGGGACCGAGGCGTTGGTCTTGCTCCACAGGCTGCTCTCCGACCCCAAGGTGGAGAGGGCGACGGGGACGTTGCCGGTGCCGATGACCTCGGTCGTCGATCCGGCCGTCACCGACATGGTGACGCCGTCCGTGCCCGGCGTCCCGGCGGTGACCGAGGCGACCAGCGAGTAGCCGGAACAGGTGTGGGTGGCCGTCAGAGCCGGCACGTCCCCGGCGGCCGCGGTGGCCGAGAGGGGGGCCGCGAGCAGCGCGGCCGACCCCGCCCCGAGGGCCAGGATGACGCCGAGCAGCAGCCTTTTCACGCGCTCCACTCTAGGGATGCTGCCGGTGCGCTACACGCTCATCCGACGAGTCGTTTCAATTGGACGCGAAGTGTCGCGGACGCCATCCTCCCGCGTCCCCGGCGTAGGCTGTCACAGGGAATCCCGATGCGAGCGCTGGTCACCTCCGCCACTCCCCCCCACGCTGAGCTGGCCGTCGTCCCCGACCCGGCGCCGCCGTACGACGAGGCGCTGGTCGAGGTGCGCGCCATCAGCCTCAACCGCGGCGAGGTCAGGCAGCTCGCCGGCAAGCCCCCGGGCACGGTCACCGGGTGGGACCTGGCCGGCGTGGTGCGCACCCGCGCGGCGGACGGCAGCGGTCCCGCCCCGGGTGCCCGCGTCGTCGGCCTGGTGCCCTCCGGCGCGTGGGCCCAGCTCGCCGCCGTCCGGACCGCCTACCTTGCGGTCCTCCCCGACGGCGTCTCATTCGAGCAGGCGGCGGCGCTGCCGGTCGCCGGTCTCACGGCGCTGCGCGCCCTCGAGATCGGCGGCTTCGCCCTGGGCAAGCGGGTGCTGGTCACCGGCGCCAGCGGCGGCGTCGGGCGCTTCGGCATCCAGCTGGCCAGGCTGGCCGGGGCCCACGTCACGGCGGTGGCGGGGCGGACCGAGGGGCTGCGCGAGCTGGGGGCCGGCGAGGTGCTGTCCGATCTCGAGCCCGAGGGCCCGACCTACGACGTCGTGCTCGACGCCGTGGGAGGGGCGACGCTGGGGGCGGCACTCTGCCGGGTGGCCCCGGGCGGCACCGTCATCAGCTTCGCCTCCACCGCTCCCGACCCGGTCGCCTATCCCTCCCGCGCCTTCTTCGCGCGGGCCCCGGGCGCGCGGCTCTACGCGCTATTCCTCTTCGCCGAGCTGCAGAGGACGGGATCGGCCAGCGCCGACCTGCGGCGCCTGGCCGACCTGGTCGACGCGGGACGGCTTGATCCGCAGATCGCGCTGCGGGACTCGTGGACCGGCGCCGGCGCCGCCATCGAGGCGCTGATCGCCCGCCGCGTCAACGGCAAGGCGGTCCTGACCGTGGATCAGCCCTGATCTGAGGGCGTCCCGCTCAGCTGGCCGTCGAGGTAGGTGAGGAAGGCCGCCACGTCGCCGGTCATGTTACCGGTGAGCTGCTCGGCGCACGAGTACTCGCTGAGCGTCGTGGACGCCGCCCCGCCCCTGTCCATGATCACGGTGTACTGGATGCCCCCGGTGCAGCCGGTGCTCACGGTGCTCGATCCGCTCATGCCGATCCGATCCTGGGCGATCGCCTGCTGGAAGGCGGTCAGCGACGAGGGCGACGTCAGCGTCGCCTGCCTCGACCCGTAGGGGGGCGGGAGGGACTGGTAGGAGCTGATCTGGACGCGGGTGAGACCGGCGGTGTCGACGGTCGACCCGCCGCAGGCGGTGACCAGCAGGGCGCTGGCGGCGACGAGGATGGGGAGGGCATGCCGGCGCATGGCGCGGGACAGCGTATCTCGGCCGCCGCCACGATGGGCGAAACTACCGCCCATGGCCTGCGACTGGCTCCTCATCGACGGCTCCAGCCTGATCTTCCGCGCCTTCTACGGCGTCCCCGCCGCCGGCGCCCGCGCCCCCGACGGCCGGCCGGTCAACGCGGTGCGAGGCTGTCTCGACAGCCTCGCCCGCCTCATCGCGCAGCGCCGCCCGCGCCACATCGCCATGGCCAGCGACGAGGACTGGCGCCCGGGCTGGAGGGTCGCCCTCATCCCCGAGTACAAGGCCCATCGCGTCGCCGAGCCGGTGCCGCCGGAGCTGATCCCGCAGATGCCGGTGATCCACGAGCTGCTCGACGCCCTGGGGGTGGACGTCCGCGGCCTCGCCGGCTACGAGGCGGAGGACGTCATCGCCACCTGGACGGCGCTGGCACCGGGAAGCATCGAGGTGTGGAGCGGCGACCGCGATCTCTTCGCCCTGGTGGAGGACCCGCGCGTCGTGGTCCTCTACCCGGAGCGCGGCGGGCTCGCCACCGTCGACGAGGCCGAGATCACCCGCCGCTACGGCATCCCCGGCCGCAGCTACGCCGACTTCGCGGTGCTGCGCGGCGATCCCTCCGACGGCCTGCCCGGGGTGCGCGGGGTGGGAGACCGGACGGCGGCGGAGCTGGTCCGCCGCCACGGCGGCCTCGACGCCATGCTCGGCGAGGCCCGCTTCAGCGACGCCGACCGCGACTACCTGCGCCGGGCCCGTCTCGTCGTCCGCCCCGTGCTCGACCTCCCCCTCACCCTACCGCCGGGCCGCCGCGACCGCTACCCGGCCGATACCGCGCGGTTCACCGCGCTCACCCGCGACCACGGCATGGTCAGCCCCGGCTCGCGGCTGGTGGCGGCGCTCGCCACGCTCGCCGAGGCCTGATCCCCGCCGCTCAGGAGTGGAACAGGAGCTGGAGTGCCGCCGGCCCCAGCAGCATCAGGAAGATGCAGGGGAAGATGCAGCACATCATGGGGAAGAGCATGAGGATCGGCGCGCGATGCCCGGCCTGCTCGGCGCGCTGCTTGCGCATGCGGCGCAGGTCCTCGGACTGGATGCGCAGGACGTTGGCGATGCTGACGCCGAGCGGCTCGGACTGCACCACCGAGCGGATGAAACCGGTCAGCTCCTCCACGTCGTTGCGCTCCGCCATGCCCATCAGCGCCTCGGATCGCGGGCGGCCGAGACGCACCTCGTTGATGACCTTCTGGAACTCCCCGGAGAGGACGCCCTCGTCGCTCTCGCTGACCCGCATGATGGCCATGTCGAGGGAGAGACCCGCCTCCATGCAGACGGTGAGCAGGTCGAGCGCCCCGGGGAGGGCGAGGCGGATCACCGTCTGACGCTTCTTCGCCTTGCTCTTCAGCGACTCGGTCGGGTACAGGTACATGAGCACCGCGAAGCCGACGATCACCGCGATGTTCAGGGGCGGCTTCATGTGGGCGACCTGGGTGAGGCCCCAGCCCACCGCGATGCCGGCGATGGGGAGGAGCAGGCGCAGCGCGAGCAGCGACTCGGCCCGCTGGCGCGACCCCGACTTGGCGACGAGCTGGCGGAGCTGCTGCAGCTGGCCTTCTTTGGTCCGCCGGGCGATGAACTTGCCGATGAAACCCAGGACGGGCAGCACGATGCGGTCGAAGGCGGGCTCGGTGAGCTCGCCGGTGACGAGGTCGATGTCGTATGCGGGGGTGTCGGCGACCCGTGCCAGGCGCTGTTCCAGGACGCCGGCGGACTGCCCCTGGGGCAGCATCACCCAGACGAGGAGGAAGGCGGCGAGCGCGAAGGCGGCGCCCGAGGCGATGAGCACGGCGCCGCTCATACCTTGATCGCCGTGATCTTGCGGATGATGCCGTAGCCGCAGGCCATCATGAAGGCGGCCATCCCCAGCATGATCTGGCCGGGCAGCTTGTGCACCATCGGCGAGAAGTAGGTGGGGGCGATGACCATGAGGATGCCGCCGAGGGCGAAGGGGAGCGCCAGCAGCACGTAGCCCGACGCCCGCGCCTGGCTGGTCAGCGTCTTGATCTCGCCGCGGATGCGCACCCGCTCCCGCACCGTGAACTCGATGGTGTCGATGATCTGCGCCAGGTTGCCGCCCACCTGCGACTGGATCTGCACGGCGACGAGCATGAGGCGCAGATCCTCGGATTCATTCCGCTTCACCATGCGCACGAAGGCGTCGTTCATGGGGATGCCGAGCTGCACCTCACGGGTGAGGCGGGCGAGCTCGGCGCCGATCGGATTGGGGCTGTTCTTGGCCGCCAGGTCCACCGCCTGGGCGAAGGTGTAGCCGGCCTTCATGGCGCCGCTGATGGCGAGCATCGCCGGCGAGAGCTGGGCGTCGAACGCCTTGGCCCGCCGCGAGGCGCGGATGGGCAGCACGGCCTGCGCTCCGACATAGCCGACGACCGCGCCGATGAGGGCGGCGATCGGCGACCCGAAGCGCAGCAGGGCGAGGACGGCGACGGCCGCGGTCGCCCCCAGGGAGACCAGGATCCATTCGGCCGGGCGCAGCTTGAGGTCGGCTCGGGCGAGACGGTCGGCCAGCTGCCCGGCACGGTCCGTGCGCTCGAAGCGGCTGCCCACCGAGCGCTGCAGGCCGCGCCGCAGGCGGTCGAGCGGCGATCCGGCCTGCTGGGGCGTGGGGAGCGGGTCGATGCGCTGCTCAAGGGTCTCCAGCCGGCGCAGCTCGGACCGGCCGGTGGGCAGCAGCGCGAGGACGAGGCCGATGAAGAGAGCCGCAGCCCCGAGAGCAGAACAGAGGATGGCCGTGGTCGACACCTAGCGTCCCCGCGGGGCCATCACCCGGTCTGGCTCTGCCAGGTCTGCCCGCCGAAGATGGTGAGAGTCTCGGTGGTGTCCGACGCCAGCTTCGTGTAGTCGGCCTTGGCGACGAGCACGTAATGGAACGTCACGTTGGCGCTGTTGGTGAGGACGCCGAGGTCCTTGGCCTGCGCCAGCGGCAGCTCGACCAGCATCACCGTGGCCGAGGCTCCGGTCGGGGATGCGGCCGCTCCCAGCTCGATGACGGTGACGTTGGTGAACGACCCGTCACCGATGAGATAGGCGGTGCCGGTGGGCGCCCAGATGTCCACCAGGATGTCGATCTGCTCCCCGGCCGCCGGGTACCCGCCCGCCCCCTCCAGCGCCGTGTAGGGGATGGAGACGGCGACGTCACCCGCAAGCAGGGTGAAGGGGATGGCCGAGGGCTGGGCGCTCGCGCCCGCCGTGGTGATGAGCATGGTCGACTGGAGCACGGTGCCCGCGCTCAGTGCGACGGCGAAGTACTGGGACCCGGTGGTGAGATCCGCCAGCGACGCGCTTCCCGTGTAGTACGTCGGACTGCCGCTGGCGGGCGCGCTGGGAAGCGAGCTCGCCGGCACCGACACCAGCGCGACGTTGGTGGCGGAGACCTTCTCACCCACGGTGACGGCGGAGGAGACCTCGACGACGGACACCATCGGGACCGGCGTCGCCGTCGGCGCGGTCTGATTCGTCGTTGCCGGCGACCCCGTCGATCCCTTGTACGTCATGGCCACGTAGAAGGCGCCGGCCGCGACCACCGCGGCGACGACGGCAACCATGACACGCCTGCGGCGCTGGGCGCTGACAGCCACTTTTGTCTCTCTTCTGCTCCGATGGAGGACCGCCCGGCGATCGAGCCCGCTGTTGGGCGTCGCCTGCCTGATCGTGGGGGGAGGGCCAGAGGCGAGTCGGTACCGTCACTGGAATGTGAAGGGCCTGCGTCATCGAGGGCACCCGGTGGCGGGCCGATCTTCACCGGCCGCCGCGGAGCCTGGACCGGCCCATCCCGTAGGATCGGCCGGTGCCGGTGCGAACCCGCCTCTACCTCTGCCGCCACTGCGACGTCGCCAACCCCCGGAAGGTCCTCTACGGCTACCTTCCCGGCTTCGGCCTCAGTGACAAGGGGCTGCGCCAGGCGGAGGCGATGGGCCGGTACCTGGCCGGCCGGCCGATCCGGCGCATCTACACGAGCCCGCTGGAGCGTGCCGAGGAAACCTCGGCCATCCTCGCCCGCCATCTCGACCAGGTCGAGGTGGTCCCCGACCCGGACCTGCTGGAGGCCCGCTTCAGCCTCTACCTCGAGGGCGTCCCCGCCAAGCAGGTCCCCTGGCGGAGGCCGCTGTGGTGGGTCCACCTCGTCTGGCCGGGTCTGCTCCGCCGGGACGAGACCGTCCCCGGCATGGCGGAGCGGATCGGGCGGCCCCTCGCCCGGCTCCTCGCCGACTTCCCCGGGGAGAGCGGCGCCTGCGTCAGCCACGGCGACCCCATCCAGGCCTTCTGGATCCGGCACCGGGGGCGGCCCGTCTGGGCCCTCCACCGTCTGCAGTGCGCCAAGGGCGGCCTGCTCATCCTCGATTACGACGGCACCACGCTCGCCCGCATCACCTACATGTCCCCGGAGAGGATCGCGGCGGCCGCCGCCCCCGCCGCGGGCACCGCGCCGGCCGCCGGCTGAGGGCCCTGGCCGGCGCCGGCCCTGCCTCAGCCTCCGGCGAGGATGCCGAGGGGATCGAAGACGGCGGCGACCTCGCCGGTGGGGCGCACCCCCGCCGCCGGGACCGTCTCGGCCCTGGCGCCGGCGGGGGTGAGGCGCAGCTGGACGGCGACGACGGCCGCCAGCCGGCCGGCGCTGCCGAGCAGCAGGGAGGTGACGTCGTAGCCGACGACATCCTTCAGCACGGCGGCCCCGGCACGGACGAGGTCGCCGCCGGGGAGGGCCGCCTCCAGGCCGCAGAGGCTTCGCCGCGGCAGCCCGCCGGCCCCGACGAGCGAGCCCACACGGGACTGGGCGGCGTGCCCGCCCAGGCCGGCCACCGCCACGCGGGCGGCGGCGAGCGATCGGATCAGGGCGGCCACGGTCGCCCCGGCCTCGGCCCGGGCGATGCCGTTGGCAGCGTCCACGGCGATGGCGGTGAGCCTCCCCAGGCTGAGGACGGCACCTCCCTCCGGGGCGTCCGAGGCGTCGCCCGCACCGCTGGCGATGTGGAGCGGCAGGCGCCACTCCTGGGCGATGCGCAGGACGGCCTGGACGCCCTCGGCGGACCCGGGGGCCAGCACCGATCCGTCCTGCAGGACCGAGCCCGGCCCCAGGGCCACGGCCAGGGCGCGGCGGAGGCTCGCATCCACTGGCGGCGAAGTGTAGACGCATGGCGGAGGATCGCCCGTCCGGTGCGAACTCGGGCCGGCGCTACACTCGGGCGAGGCGACCACGTTCATCGGTGAGGCCTGCGGCATGAACCCGGCCATCCATCGGCACCGCAGGGCCGGCCGCCCCGAGGGCCGGCGCATCGGGAGCGCCCTCCTCTCCGTCGCCGCCGCCGCGCTGGTGCTGAGCGCGGCCGGCTGCGCCGGCTCCAGTCCCCACCCCACCGGCAGCCCCACCGGCCCGTCGCCCACCGTGGCGCCGAGCGCCACCCCGGCGGTCCCGGTCTCCTGGGGCCTCGCCGCCGTTCCCATCCCCGCCGGCAGCACGGCCTCCGATCTCAACGCGGTGGCGTGCGCCGGCGCCAGCGACTGCTGGGCCGTCGGCTCCTCCACCGTGGCGGGCGGAGGCGGGGCCCAGGCGCTGATCGAACAGAACACGGGCGGCGGCTGGGCGATCGTGCAGGCCCCCGCTCCGACCGCCGGCGGGTCGAGCCAGCTGGAGAGCGTGACCTGCGCCACTGCCGGCGAGTGCTGGGCGACCGGCTTCTCCACCGACGGCACCGGCGACCAGCACACCCTGATCGAGGAGGACACCGGCGGCGGCTGGAACGACGTCTCCAGCCCCTCCCCCTCCGGCGGGGGCGATGTCCGCCTCGACGCGGTGACCTGCGCCGGCGCCGCCGACTGCTGGGCCGTCGGCTTCTCCGATGCGGCCGGAACCATCATCGAGCAGTACAGGGGGGCGACCTGGAGCACCGTCACCTCCCCCACCCCGCCCGGCGGACCGGGGGGCGTGCTGTCCGGGGTGGCCTGCGCCGGCGCCACCGACTGCTGGGCGGTCGGCAACGCCTACAACAGCGGTGGCCGGCAGGCGCCGCTCATCGAGCACGACACCGGCAGCGGCTGGATCATCGTCTCCAGCCCGACGCCGAACGGCAGCCCCGAGAGCGTGCTCAACAGCGTGACCTGCGCCGGCACCAGCTCCTGCTGGGCGGTCGGCGACACGTATGACGCCGCCGGCGCCGAGGTGCCCCTGATCGAGCGGACCACGGGCGGCGGCTGGAGCATCGTGCCCAGCCTGACGCCCTCGAACAGCGTCTTCGACGCGGTGGCCTGCGCCGGCGCGGGTGACTGCTGGGCGGCCGGCTTCACCAGCACCACCCCCGGCGGCACCACCTTCCAGTCGCTGATCGAGGACTACGCGCAGGGCGCCTGGAGCATCGTCCCCGCTCCCGCGACACCCGGCGGCACCGACACCGAGCTGGACGGCATCGCCTGCGTCAGCGCCACCCACTGCTGGGCCGCCGGATCGTCCGGCGACGTCTCCCCCACCAGCGGCCAGGCCCTCCTCGAGCAGCTGCAGCCAGCGGCGGCCTGATCACCCGGGCGTCGCCGGAGAGGCCGCTTCCGCGGCCGGCACCGCCTTGCCCGTCACCCGGGGTGCGCTCTACAGTGCGGACGGTTCACACCGAGGCATCGGCCGGCGCCATCGAGGAGATCCGAACGTGACCTGTGAGAGGTGCGGGTACACGATCCTCGACCCGTCGGTCCCCGCATGCCCCGTGTGCGGAACGCCAACGGCCACCGGAGAAGGTGCCGGGTCGCCGGGGCGAGGAGCTCTGGCTGGGCGGTGCGAAAGGTGCGGGTACACGGTCGTCGACCCGTCGGTCTCCACCTGTCCTCTCTGCGCCACACCGAGGGTCGCCGCGCCCCGGTCCTCGGGCTGGATGGCGGCGCCCTCTCCCCCGCCTCCTCCCCCATCGACGGCGTCCACCACGCTGGGGCCCTGGCCACCTCCACCCTCCGGACCCTCCCCCTCCGGGCTCGGGCAGCCGTGGGCGCCTCCCGCCTTTGCCGGAGGCGGTCTGGATGGCCCCTCCCGGCCCCGCCTCCTGACCGTGGTGCTCGTGGGCATGACGCTCGTCACCGTCGCCGTCGGCTTCGGCGGCCTGATCCGGAGCACGGGTCCCCACGCGGGTCGGGCCGGCAACTCGATCCCGGCGCCCACTCTCAGTCTCCCGGCAGCGACTCCAGCTCCAACGATCGATCCGCTCCAGTACGTGTACTCGTTCACGGAGACCGAGCCGGGCGGCTACACGTTCTCGGGCTCCCTGTCCCTCGGAGCCCCCGAACAGTTTGCCCGGGGTGAGGTGCAGGGCGATCTGACCGCGGGCAGCGCGTGCACCATCGATCCTCGAACCGATGCCGTCGTCCCGGGCGTGCTGACGCTGACCAACACGAGCAGCACGGCAGCGGAAGGTGCGGTCACGCTCAGCTGGCAGGGAATCGGCTCCTTCGGCGGGATCAGCGCCGTCGAAGGCAACTTCTCCGACGGCCCGGCATGCGAGGGCGGCGATGCGGGCTTCGACACAGGCTCCCTGAGGGTGGACAGCAACCCCCTGCAGCCCGGCGCGTCCATGCGGCTCGACCTCTTCGTCGTCGCGGCAGACCTCGGCAATCCGAACAGCGTGCGCGGCGGCCTCGGGGAGTTGGGCGACCAACTCTGGTTGGTGAGCTCGATCGCTCCGGACACCGGCAGCGGCATCACTCCGACCTCGCTCAACGGTCCGGGGGTGTCCGGCACCGGCAGCTCGGACGACCCGTTCACCATCCCCGTCGGCGGAGATTGATGGGCCCGACACGGTGGTCCGGCGAGGACACTGACTGCCGGTCGACCCCGGCCGGGTTGACGCGGACGGCCCCCCTCCCGTATGCTCCCCCCACGATGCAGATCACGCGCGCCCTCAAACAGCTCGCCGGACGGAAAGCCCTCGCAGGGGCCAAAGCCACCGGTTCGAACTAGAGGCGCGCGCCGCAAGGCGCTCCCGCCGCCGGCGGAAGAGGGCTCCCCCAGAGCGAGGGAGCCCTCTTCGTTTGTCCAGAGCAGTTCACAGACAGGTCCGCGGGAGTTCCATGAGCATCCAATCGCAATCACAGCCGATCCGTGTCGTCGTCCTTCCCGGCGACGGCATCGGGCCGGAGGTCATCGCCGGCGCGGTGAGCGTCCTCGAGCGCGCCGCCACCGCCCACCACCTCTCCCTGGAGTTGACCGAGCGGCCGATCGCCGGGGCCGCCATCGAGGCGGAGGGACGCCCCCTTCCCGAGGCGACGCTGCAGCTCTGCCGCGAGGCCGACGCCGTCCTCTTCGGCGCGGCCGGTGCTCCGCGGTGGGACCATCTGCGCGGCGACGCGAGGCCGGGCGCGGCCATCCACGGCCTGCGCCAGCGGCTGGGCCTCAGCATCAATCTCCGCCCTGTCCGCGCCTTCCCCGCCCTCTCCGGCTGCGGCCCGCTGCGGCCCGAGGTCACTCGCGGCACCGACTTCATCGTGGTGCGCGAGCTGTCCGCCGGCGCCTACTACGGCGCTCACGGCCGGAGCGGCGAGGGCGATGCGGAGCGCGCCCACGACACCATCACGTACAGCCGCCAGCAGATCGCCCGCGTCGTCGGCTTCGCGTTCGAGCTGGCCCGAGGCCGCCGCCGCCACCTCACCTCGGTGGACAAGGCGAATGCCCTGTGGAGCGGGCGGCTCTGGCGCGACGTCACCGCCGAGCTGGCGGCCGACAACCGCGACGTCGCCCTCGATCACCAGCTCATCGACAGCTTCGCGCTGCGCATGCTCCAGCAGCCGTCGGCCCTGGACGTGGTGGTCGCGGAGAACCTCTTCGGCGACATCCTGAGCGATGAGGCGGCGGCGATCAGCGGGTCGCTCGGCCTGATGGCGTCGGCCAGCCTCAATCCCGACGGCGGCCCCGCCCTCTACGAGCCGATCCACGGCACCGCGCCGGACATCGCCGGGCGCGGCATCGCCAACCCGGTGGGATCGATCCTGAGCGTCGCCCTCCTCTTCGAGCACTCGCTCCGCCTCCCCGAGGTCGCGGCGGAGATCCGCGCCGCGGTGGACGCGGCCCTCGACGCGGGAGCACGGACCCCCGACCTGGGCGGCACCAGCTCGACCGACGAGATGACCAGGGCGGTGCTCGATGCCCTGCCCGCCCGCCGGGCGCTGGAGGCGCGGGCATGACCGTCGAGCACATGGCCATCATCGACTCCACCCTCCGCGAGGGCGAGCAGTTCGCCGGGGCCGACTTCACCACCGACCAGAAGCTGGAGATCATCGCCGCCCTCGACGAGTTCGGCGTCGACTACATCGAGATGACCTCCCCGGCGGCCTCGCCGCAGTCGGAGGCCGACCTGAGGGCCGCGGTCGCCGCCCGTCCCCGGGCCCGCGTGCTCACCCACACCCGCTGCTCCATCGAGGATGTGGACCGGGCGCTGGCCGCCGGCGCGGACGGCGTCAACGTCCTCTTCGCCACCTCCGACGTGCTCCGCCGGGCGAGCCACCGGCGCTCCCTCGACGAGGTGATCGACATCGCCTGCCGGGTCATCAGCCATGTCCGCAGCGCCGGCCGCGAGATCCGCTTCAGCTGCGAGGACGCATTCCGGAGCGACCTCGAGGAGATCCTGGCGGTGTACCGGGCCGTCGACGCCTGCGGCCCCACCCGGGTCGGCATCGCCGACACGGTGGGCATCGCCACCCCGCGCGAGGTCGAGGAGATGGTGGTGGCGGTGCGGGCCGCCGTCGGCTGCGACATCGAGTTCCACGGCCACAACGACACCGGCTGCGCCGTGGCCAACGCCCTGGCCGCCCTGGAGGCCGGCGCCACCCACATCGACACCACCGTGCTCGGCATCGGCGAGCGCAACGGCATCGCCTCCCTCTCCGGGCTCATCGCCCGGATCGGCACCGTGTCCCCGGATCGGGTCGACCCCTACCGCCTCGACCTCCTCCCCCAGCTCGACGCCAGGGTCGCCCGCATCCTCGGCATCGGGGTGCCCTTCAACGCCCCCATCACCGGCGCCTTCGCCTTCACCCACAAGGCGGGGATGCACAGCAACGCGGTGCTCCGCGACCCGCGCAGCTACGAGGT
>Ga0181520_10001113_pt1 | contig 56358 bp, 39 predicted proteins | sample PEATcosm2014_Bin_29_FD_132451 | JGI IMG/M metagenome (GOLD analysis project Ga0181520, IMG submission 132451) | Peatland microbial communities from MTU Mesocosm Facility, Houghton, MI, USA - PEATcosm2014_Bin02_30_metaG | ecosystem: Environmental > Terrestrial > Soil > Wetlands > Peat | place... | reverse complement strand
CGCTGCACCCCGGCACCAAGCAACCGCTGCCGCCCGAAGCCTTGGAGGCCATTTTACCCAAGAATCTGATTGCCCAGGAAATCAGCGCCGAGCCGTGGATCGAGATTCCCGAGCCGGTGCGCGAGATCTATGCGCTGTGGCGCCCCACGCCCCTGCTGCGCGCGGTGCGGCTGGAAAAGGCGCTGAACACGCCGGCGCACATCTATTATAAATACGAAGGCGCCAGTCCCGCCGGCAGCCACAAGGTGAACACGTCGGTGCCCCAGGCGTATTTCAACAAGGTGGCCGGCACCAAGCGCCTGGCCACGGAAACCGGCGCCGGTCAGTGGGGTGCCTCGCTGGCGCTGGCGTGCAGCCTGTTCGGCCTGGAGTGCAACGTCTATATGGTGAAGGTGAGTTATGAGCAAAAGCCCTATCGGCGCATGCTCATGCACACCTGGGGTGCGACCGTGAATGCCAGCCCCAGCAATCTGACGGAGTTTGGCCGCAAGGTGCTCGCCGAGGATCCCCAGTGCCCGGGCAGTCTGGGCATTGCCATCAGCGAAGCCGTGGAAGACACGGTCAAGACGCCCAACACCAAATACTCCCTGGGCAGCGTGCTGAACCACGTTTGCCTGCACCAGACGGTCATTGGCGAGGAAACCATCAAGCAGATGCGGAAGGCGGGGGAGGAGCCCGACGTGATTTTCGCCTGCTGCGGTGGCGGCAGTAATTTCGCCGGCCTGGCCTTTCCGTACATCCGCCGGAAAATCAAAAACCGGAAAAAATACCGCATCGTCGCCGTGGAGCCTTCCGCCTGTCCCTCCCTGACGAAGGGCGAACTGCGCTACGACTTCGGCGACACGGCGGGGCTGACCCCGCTCTTGAAAATGTTCACGCTCGGCCACACGTTCATGCCGCCAAGCATTCACGCAGGCGGGTTGCGGTATCACGGGATGTCGCCGATGGTCAGCCACGCGCTGCACCTGGGGCTCATCGAAGCCGAAGCGTATCATCAGACGAAGGTCTTCGAGGCCGCCACGCTGTTCGCGCGGACCGAAGGCATCGTCCCCGCCCCCGAATCGTCACACGCCATTGCCGCGGTGGTGAACGAGGCGGAGAAATGCCGCGAAGCGGGCCAGAAGAAGGTTCTGCTCTTCAATCTTTCCGGGCACGGCCTGCTCGACTTGAGCGCGTTTGAAAACTATCTGCACGGAAAAATCCAGGACGTTTGACCGATCCTGGCGCCCCACCACCCAAAACAGAAAAACCCAGCACATGACCAAGACCGCATGCGTATTGGCCACGGGCATTATTGCCTTGGCTACTCAACTCCAAGCCCAAGAGCTCCCGCTGGGCAGCCATTATCCCATCGGGGCCGAAGGCCTCAAAGGCGCGGAATTGCCGCCGCCGGGATTCTATGTGCGCGACTACAATTACTTTTACTATGCCGACACGGTGGTCGGTCTCCCGGCGAAAATGGATTTGTTCGTCTATTGTCAGGCCGTGAAGCCCGTCTGGATCTCCGAATACAAGATTCTCGGGGCCTATTGGGGAATGGACGCGATCATCCCCTTCACGTACAAGAACATCACCGGCCAGCTGGGCTCCGCCGGCCAGTTCAATCTCGGAGACGTTTACGCCTCCCCGCTGCTCCTTTCGTGGCATCTCAAGCAATTTGATTTCGCCGCCGCTTACGGCATCTGGGCTCCCTCCGGCAATTTCGACGCCAGCACGCCATTGCGGGACCTGGCCAGTCCCGGGGATGGCTATTGGACGCACATGATCACGTTCGGCGGGGTCTGGTATCCGGACGAGAAAAAGACCTGGGCGGTCTCGCTGTTGAACCGCTACGAGATCAGCACCGAGCAGGATCATACGGATATTACGCCCGGCAACATGTACTCGCTGGAATGGAGCCTGAGCAAGACCGTGATTCATAACGTGGACGTGGGCCTCGTGGGCTATTATCAGCAGGAGGTCACCCAGGATAGCGGCACTGGCGCGGCCACCGCCCTCGCGCATGTGGTGGCGGTAGGTCCGGAGGTGAGCGTGTTTTGGCAGTCGATCGGCCTGTTCTCCTCCTTGCGATATGAATACGAGGTCAATGCCAAAGACCGGCCCCAAGGACAAGCTGTGGTGCTGACGTTGACCAAGCGATTCTAAAACCGCCGCGCCTGAAATTCAAACCCCGCCGCCGGCCGTTCGGAAACGGCCGGCGGCGGGGTTCCTTTTTTGTATTTAAACGCCGGCTGAACGCCGCAGCTTCCGGACGCCAGACATGCGCCGCGGTGGTGTGGACTGGACCTTTCTGCTCTGGTACAGCGCCACCAGTGCCGCACCGATTGCCTGGGACATCTCGCCCAACTGCGCCGGCACAATTTTCAAGGTATCCTTTTGTTGGGGCCAGAGATACGGCCGCGCGGTCGTGCGAATGAGGCCCAGATAGCGCTCGCGAAATTCCGGCGTGGTGTTCTCGATATCCATCAGGCCGCCGCCGATGATGAAGATCCCCGGGTCCAGCGCCGCGGCCAGGTTGGCCACATGAATGCCCATGACCCGCGCTTGAAAATCGAAAATTTCCAGTGCCAGGGCGTCGCCTTTCTGTGCGCGATTCCGGAGGGAAAACGCCTTTTCCTTCAAGGGGGCCGGGGATTTGGCGAGTTCATGCGCGGGATACTTCTGCAATTTCTCCGCCAGCAAATAAGACAGGCCCGAGATGGTGGTGTAGGCCTCCACGCACCCCCAGTCCCGGCCACAGCCGCAGGGCAGGGGTTTGCCGGTCAAGCCGAACAGTTGCAGCGGCACCGGCATGTGGCCGGCTTCCATCCCGTTCAGGGTGTCGCCGTCAAGCGACAGACCATCCGAACCCACGAAGGCCGCGCCCAGGCCGGAACCGGGCATGAGCATGGCCACGGAGGCATTGGTCTTGCCGCGCGCGAGCCGCGCTTCGGCCACCCCGCCGTAATTGCCATCGTTGCCCACCACCAGCGATAGCGGCCGGCCCGCCTTTTGCGCCAAGGCGGCACTGTAATCAGCCCGCACGTCCCAGCCGCTGAAGCTGGCCGGCAGGTTCGGCGACTTGCCCCAAACTCCATAGCGCTCGTAAGGCCCTGGTATCGCCAAGCCTACGCCCGCAACTTGAGTCCAATCCAAACCGTTCGACCCGAGAAATTCGCTGATTCCGGCGACCCAGCCGCTAATGACGGCCCCACGCCCGTTCTGGGCGTTGGTTGCCCGTTGCAAAACCTTGATGGAGACCGGTTCACCGTTCTCATGGACGGCACAAAACTTAGTCGTGGTGGCACCGCTGTCGGTGCCCACAAATATCATATCGCTCATGTTTGGGCGGATAAGTTGCGTACTATGGCGCCAAAGGCAAGAATTATCCGTTCCCATCCACGGCCCGGTTGCTAATTCCAAGGCAAAAGCAATATAAACGAGTCGTTTGACGAATCGTGCGCCGCCGGAAAAACTGACAGGTCCGGCGGGGTCCCGGATTCAGTTTCCGTTGAGCTTTTTCTCCCACTCGGCCACCTTTTTGAGCAGTTCTGGCAAGTGGTGCAGGGCTACAAGCATGCGCTTGGCCTGCTTGTCGGGCCGGGCCGGAATGCCCAGCCAGACTTCTCCGTTGGGAATATTGTTCATCACCCCGGCCTTGGAGCCAATGGTCACTTGGCTGCCGATTTTCAGATGGCCGGCGACCCCCACCTGGCCGGCGAGCACGCAGAAATTCCCCAGCGTGGTGCTGCCGGCGATGCCCACCTGCGCGCACAGAATCGAATGGGCGCCGATTTCGACGTTGTGGGCCACCTGCACCAGATTGTCAATTTTCGTCCCCTTGCCGATGACCGTCGAGCCCAGCGCCCCCCGGTCCACGGATGCGTTCGAACCGATCTCCACGTCGTCGCCGATCACGACGTTGCCGATCTGCGGTATTTTGCGGTGAAAGCCGCCGTCAAAAACGTACCCAAATCCATCCGAACCAATCACCGTGCCGGCATGGATGCGCACGCGCCGGCCAATTTGGGAACGCGCATAGACGGTGACATTCGGGAACAGATGCGAGCCTTCGCCCAACGCGCAATCGTCACCCACGAAAACCCCCGCTTGGAGCACACAGTTCGCCCCGAGTTTCACGCGCTCGCCCACCGTGCAGTGCGGTCCGATGTGGACCGTCGGGTCCAACTGCGCGCTGGCGGCGATGACGGAAGATGGATGAATCCCGGGGGCAAAGGCGGGTTCGGGAAAGAAAATGGCGAGTGCCCGGGCGAACGCAATCCGCGGGTTTGCCACCTGGATGATCGTTTTGCGCGCCGACGTAAATTCCTTTCCCGCAATGATTGCCGTGGCTGCGCTGGCTTCGGCATTCGCAAAGTAATCGGCGTTCTCGGCAAATGTCAGGTCTCCGGCTTTGGCCGCATCGGCCATGGCCAAACCGGTGAGCACAGCCTGCCCGTCACCGAGGACCTCGCCTTCGATCTGTTTTGCAACTTCCGCAATGGTAAAACTCATTAGATTGACTAGATTGTCGCAGCTTACTATATAATGCAACTGGAATTCGGTTCTACCAACTTATATGGCTAAAACTTTTCGCGTGGCTCTGATCGGCTATAAATTCATGGGACGGGCGCATTCGAATGCGTGGCGCCAGGCGCCAAAATTCTTCAACCTCAAAGCCAACGTCGAACTCCATACGATCTGCGGCCGGGACGCCGCCGCAGTGCAGGCGGCGCGCGCGCAGCTCGGGTGGCAGTTTTCCGCCACGGACTGGCGCGAAGTGGTCGAATCGCCGCTGATTGATATCGTGGATATCGCCACGCCCACTTTCACCCACGCCGAAATCGCCGTGGCCGCGTTGAAAAGCGGCAAACATGTGCTGTGCGAAAAGCCGCTGGGCCGCAATTTAAAGGAATGCGAAGCCATCTTCGCCGCCGCCAAAAAGGCGAAAGGGGTCCACATGGTCTGCCATAATTACCGGCGCGTCCCCGCCATTGCGCTGGCCCGGCGGATGATCGAGGAGGGCGCGCTCGGCCGGCTTTATCATTTCCGGGCGCGTTACGCGCAGGATCGCCTGGCCGACCCGGAGTTTCCGCTGGACTGGCGGCTGGAAAAGGAGACCAGCGGCAGCGGGGTCCATAGCGACATCAATTCGCACATCATTGACTTGGCGCGGTATCTCGTGGGCGAATTCACCAAGGTGTGCGGCATCGTCAATACGTTTGTGCCCGAGCGGCCGCGCGCGGATTTGCTGGCCCGGGGCACGCGGAAAATGGGAAAAGTCACGGCGCCGGATTCCGCGGCATTCCTGGGCTGGATGGAAGGCGGCGTGATGGCCAATTTGGAAGCGACCCGGTATGCGCCGGGACGCCGCAACCAGATCGCCATCGAAATCAACGGCAGCAAGGGCTCGATCTATTTCGATTTCGAGGACATGAACCGGCTGAAATTCTACAATGCCGAAGACCCGAAAGACCGGCAGGGATTCCGCGACATTCTGGTGACGCAGCGTGACGGCGTGCAACCCTACGTTGCCAACTGGTGGCCGCCCGGCCATGGCATCGGTTACGAACACACGTTTGTCCACACCGTGGCCGATTTCGTGAACGCCTGCGCCGAGGGCAAACCGGTGCCGCCCACCTTTGAAGACGGCCTGAAAAACCAGCGGGTGCTGACGGCCGTCGAAGAATCGTCGGCCAAGGGAAAATGGGTGAAGGTGTAGGCCGGCGGCGCGAGCGTTGGTGCTGCCGGATCACGCGTGCAGGATCGCTGGCGCCCCCGCCTCGCAAACGGCCTGCCTTGGAAACTTGTGGTCCCGCGCCGGCGCCCCGCCGGTTCGCACGCGCGTGAGTCGTGCGGTGCCAAAGAAATAAATTGCTTTGAACGCGGCAACCTCCGCAAAATCAAAGTTCACAATGAAATCGTTTCGTCTTTTGATCCTGTGCGGCGTGCTGCTGCCCTTGGCCGTCTCCGCCCAGAATGAAAGTCTGGCCTCCATTTTCACCAATGCCCCCAAGGTGCGCCATATGCTGGTTCCGCGCCGGACCAGCATCATTTTCATCGCCTGTCACGGGCTGGCGCTGAGTGACCTCAGCTGCTATGGGCAGACGAATTTTCAGACGCCGAATTTGGACCGGCTCGCCACGGAGGGCATGCGGTTCACCGACTACCGCGCCGTCGGCGATGATTTGGAGCCGGCGCAAGCCGCGTTGCTGGCCGGAAACCAGGCGGCCTTTTCGCCCGGCCAGCCCACGCTGGCGGGGCGCTTGCAGCAGGCGGGATATCACACGGGCCTCGTGGGCGAATGGACGCTGGGCGCGCAGCCGTGGACCGAGGGCTTTGATGAGTTCGCCGGGTTTTTGAGCGAGCAGGAGGCGGACAATTATTACTCGGATTTTGTCTGGCGCTATGCGCCGAAAAGCATCTTGAACGCCAGCAACCACACGTTTGAAGCCTTCAGCCGGCAAGAGCAGATTTATCGAAACACCGGTGGCCGGAAAGGCGAATTCATTCCCGACCTCCTCATGACCGCGATGGTGAATTTTGTTCGCACCCACGTCCCGGATTTTGCCAATCATTTCCAGCCATTTTTCCTGCTGGTGACCCTGCCCGCGCCGCACTCGGTCACGCCCGGCAGGGACGACTACCCGGTGCCGACGGACGCGCCGTACGGCGGGGAAAAATGGCCCCAGGCCGCCAAAAATCGCGCGGCGTTGGTGACCCGCCTGGACAACGGCGTGGGCCGTTTGTTGGAGCAGTTGAACAAGCTGCGGATGACCAACAACGTCGCCATTTTCCTCAGCGGCGCCGTGGCGCCGGAAAAGTTCGTGGACAGCCACCTGGATTTCTTGAAGCTGAAAGGTGAAGTGCGCGGCGGAGTTTCGGAAGAGCGCCTGCGCGTGCCCATGATTGTCCACTGGCCGGGACACGTGCCGGCCGGCCGCGTGAGCGGCGAGCCGTGGGGCACCGCGGATTTTGCCCCAACCGCTCTGGCCATCGCCCGCATCAATCCGGTGGCGAGCCACACGGGCGTTTCGCGGTTGCCGATGCTGTTGGATCAGCCGGCCACCAACCGGCCCGCGCCGCCGCTGGGGACCAACCCTCCTTGATTGCCCAAGCCGCCTAGCGCGCCGGGGCGCCGCTGGGCAGCGGTCCGTTCACATCACGCTCGCGCTCAACTCTTTTGACCGCGGCGCTCATCCAGATGATCGCCAGCACGATGCCCAGCACCACGGCGGCGGCCACCAGCCACGGCCAGCGGTATCGGCGCGGAGGTTCGTTTGGTTCGTTCATCCTGTCCGGAGGTTAATCCGGATTTACACCCGCGGCGAATCCGAAGATCCGCGCCGGCGGCGCGGCTCCGGACCTCTGGCGAGAGGTTAGCATTTTTGGTGGCGAGCATGTCAATTTACAGCCGGTGTCGCGAAAAAAACCCAGTTGCGCGATTTGGTTTTGCGGTTATGTTGGCTCCATGAAATGGCAGCTCCTTTCCCTGTCCGTTGTATTAGTTGCGGCCGCATTTTTGGTGTGGCGCAGTTCCGGTAAAAAGCCCGGGCCCTGCGGGTGCCGGTGCGGCTGCACGCACGAGTCCGAAGCCGATTTGGAAAAAGAGGACGCAATGCGCTGAACATTTCAAAAATTGGAAGAAAAATCACTCAAGTCATGGCCGTCACCAAAGTCAGTTCCACCCTTCATTTTCTGTCCCGTAATTCCGCGGTCAGCGGCCCGGGCGAAACCCCCAATGGACGTTGGACGCCGCATACCGATGTTTATGTCAGCGACAACAGTCTGGTCATCAAAGTCGAGCTGGCCGGGATGAAAAGCGACAGTCTCGAAATCATTGTGGAAGGCCAGCGCCTCCGGATCACCGGCGTCCGGCCCGATTGCTGCCGCGGGCCGCATTGCAATTTTCTCGTCATGGAAATCAACTACGGGCCGTTTGAAACGGTTTTGGATTTGCCGGCGGGATATGATTTGGCGCGAGCCAAGGCGCTTTATGTGAATGGTTTCCTGCGCGTGGACGTGCCGCCCGCGCACCAGCAACATATCAAGACCACCAAGGTCCCCATTTCTGAAGGAGCCTGACCGCGCGGCTGCCTTGGGGCGTGGGGAGGTCCGGAGGCAGTCGAGACGACGATGAATTTAAAGGAAACACCGCCAGAAACCGAGTTTGTCAGCATCCTGGGCACGGGTGAGAAATCCGACGTGCCCACCCGTTTTTCCTCCCGTTCCCTCCCCGAAAAACTGCCGATTCTGGGCTTGTCGGACATCGTGATTTTTCCCGGCGCCGTGGTTCCGTTGCTCGTTGAAACCGGACCGAGCCTGAAATTGGTGGATGATCTGGTCGCGGGCGACCGCCTGCTCGGAGCCGTCTTGCAGCGCAATCCGGACGTCGCCGAGCCGGGGCCTGGAGACCTGCATTCGGTCGGTTGCGTTTCGCGCCTGACGAAGATGGTCAAGTTCCCCGACGGCACCGTCCGCGTGCTGGTGGAAGGGCTCTGGCGCATCCGCATCAAGGAGTTTTCCCCGCCGGCGCCGTATTTGCACGCCACCTACGAATTGTTGCGGGACGAGACGGAGGACACCGTGGAATTGCAGGCCATGCTCCGGAATGCGCACAAGCAGTTCGAGGAAATCGCCAAGATGTCCACCGCGCTGACCGACCAGGTGAAAATCGCCGCGCTGAACACGGAGCATCCCGGCCATTTTGCGGACCTGATTGCCGCGAACCTGAATCTGCCGCTGGGTGACCGCCAGAAACTGCTGGAGATGGTCTCCGTCCGCGAACGGCTCCAGACCTTGCTGCCCATGCTCAACCGCGAGCAGGAGGTGCTGACGCTGAGTTCCAAAATTCAAAGCGATGTCGCCACCTCCATTGCCAAGACCCAGCGCGATTTCTTTTTACGCGAGCAGATGCGGGCGATCCAGCGGGAGCTCGGCGACGCGGACACGAACAGCGGTGAACTGAAATCGCTGCGCGAAAAGATCGAACAGACGCCCATGCCGGCCGAGGCGCGCAAGGCCGCCGAACAGGAACTCGAACGCCTGCAGCAGACCCCCCCGGCCGCGGCCGAATATGGCGTCGGGCGCAATTATCTGGACTGGATTTTGAGTCTGCCTTGGGAGAAGGCCACCGAGGACAAGCTGGATTTGAAGGCGGCGGAAAAAATCCTGAACGAACAGCATTTCGGACTCGGTAAAATCAAGGACCGCCTGCTCGAGTTTCTCGCGGTGCTCAAGCGCCGGAAGCAGATCAAAGGGCCGATCATCTGTCTGGTCGGGCCGCCCGGCGTGGGCAAAACGTCCCTCGGCAAAAGCGTGGCCGACGCCTTGGGCCGGAAATTTGCGCGCATCTCGCTGGGGGGCATGCGGGACGAAGCGGAGATTCGCGGCCATCGGCGCACTTATGTCGGGGCCATGCCCGGGCGCATCATCCAGACGCTGCGCCGCGTGGAAAGCAATAACCCGGTGATGCTCCTGGACGAATTGGACAAGGTCGGCGCGGATTTCCGCGGCGACCCGGCGGCGGCCTTGCTCGAGGTGCTGGATCCGGCGCAAAACTACACGTTCACCGATCATTACCTGGATCTGCCGTTTGACTTGTCGCGGGTGTTGTTCATCGCCACCGCCAACTGGCTGGAGCCGATCCATCCCGCGTTGCGTGACCGCCTCGAGGTGATCGAGCTGCCCAGCTACACGGAATCGGAGAAGCTGCAAATCGCCAAGCGCTATCTGGTGCCGCGGCAGATCGAGGAACACGGCCTCACCAAGAGCGACATGAAGTTCAGCGATGCGGCGCTGCGGGAGCTCATTCGCGAATATACGCGGGAAGCCGGCGTGCGCCAGTTGGAGCGCCAGATCGCCGCGCTCTCGCGCAAGGCCGTGCGGCGGATTGTCTCGCGGAACGGCGCGGCGGAAAGCGTGAAGCTCGAACCGAAGGATTTGGAAAAATACCTCGGGCACGCGCCCTTTGTCTCCGAGAGCGCCGAAAAAATCGTCGAAATCGGGATCGCCACCGGTCTGGCTTGGACGCCCGTCGGCGGCGACATCCTCTTCATCGAGGCCACGCGGATGCGCGGTCGGGGGAGCCTGATTCTTACCGGCTCGCTGGGCGAAGTGATGAAGGAGAGCGCGCAGACCGCCGTGAGTTATCTGCGCAGCCAGGCCAAGCGGCTGAATCTCGATTTGGATGACTACGGCAAGCATGACTTGCACATCCACGTTCCGGCCGGTGCCACCCCGAAAGACGGGCCGAGCGCCGGCGTGGCCATCGTGGCGGCCCTGGCCTCGCTCACCAGCAAGCGGCGCGTGCGTTCGGACACGGCGATGACCGGAGAAATCAGCCTGCGCGGCCGGGTGCTGCGCGTCGGCGGCATCAAGGAAAAGGTGCTGGCCGCCTCCCGCTTTGGTTTGAAACAAGTCATCCTGCCGGAAGGCAACAAGGCCGACTGGCTGGACGTGCCGGCGGAGGCGCGCGCCCGATTGAAGGTGCATTTCGTCAAGCAGATTTCCGAGGTGCTGCCCCTGGCCCTCATGCCGAAATGATTCACCCCCGCCTCTGCTTGCGAAGCGCCTGCGCGCTCGCGCTGGCTTCCATTTTCGCTTTCGTTTCCGTATCGGCCGAAACCCCGAACGCCTTGCCGGACGCCGAAGCGCAGGGACGGGTGCTCGTGCAAAAGATCCTGGAGCAGCGGCCGGCCGGCAACTATACCAACACCGGCGTCCTGACCATCCGCGCCAATGGCGCACGGACCGCGATCCCGGTTCAAATCGAAACCTCCGTCACGGATTCCAACTGGCAGGCAGCCTACTCGGCGCAGGTCGGGCCGAATCCGAAAATCAACGGCGCCCCGGAGTCCGCCGCCGGCGATTGCACCGCGTTGCGCATCACGCATAGCGACAACCGGCCGAACCGGTACGCGGTGGCCGGCGCCAATTCGCCCGGCCGCGCCGGGGAACCGGCTGATCTGTTCCGGCCGTTTGCCGGGTCCGACTATTGGTTATGCGATCTGGGCCTGGAATTCTTCCACTGGCCGCAGCAGCGCGTCGTAAAAAAGGAATTCCACCGGCAATGCGCGTGCATGGTTCTGGAGAGCACGAACCCCGATCCGGCCACCAACCGTTATTCGCGCGTCGTGGCATGGATTGATGAGGACTCGCTCGGCGTCGTCGAGGCTTATGCCTACGACGCGAGTGGCAAAAAGCTCAAGAACTTCTACCCCAAGAGCCTGGAAAAGGTGAATGGCCAGTACCAGTTGGAATCCATGGTCATGGAGAATCTCCAGACCGGATCGAGATCGGTTTTTGAATTCGACTTGCACAAGTGACGGCTAGCGGCTGGACCGCGGCTGGGCTGAAAGCCAGCCGCAGCAAGGTGCGCCATTCGCTGGCCCGAGCCACCCGACAGGTCTGCTGGCTGGCCACCGCGCTGCGGCTGGTCTCCGAGACACAGCCGCGGTCCGCCACCTGGGATAGGCTCAGCCAATTCCCGCTTGGGACAGTCCGGAAGAATTTTGTCTCACGCCCCGCGCGCAAATTCCTCGTCTCCGGCGCTTGACTTCAATTTGCGGCGGCTTCACGCTGGCGGCGTTTGCTATGAACCTGCATTCCCGTTGGAGACTTTTCGCCACCTGCGCCACGCTCTTTCTGGCGGCCCGGATTTTAGCCGCGGACACAAATGGAATCGTGCCGGTGACGCGCGATGAGATGGCGAACAATTATCTCCAGATCCAGGAACAGCTGCACGCCACGCAGATCGCCATCGAGCAAAACCAGGAGGCGGCGCTCGAAGCCAGCCAGAGCAACGCGCTGGCGCTCACCGCGCGATTGCAATCGCTCGAACAAACCGTGGCCAAACAGCGGCTGAGCGACGCGGACGCGGTGCGCCGAAGCCAGCAGATGACCCTGTTCATGGCCGGCGCGTTTGGCGTGGCGGGACTGGGGGTCATGCTGCTGCTGGTTTATTTCCAATGGCGGGCCTTCGCGCAACTGGCGGAAATCTCCTCGCGCCAGCACGCCGCCCTTGCCAACAGCGACGCCGTGCACCAGCTGGCCGCGCCCGGGCGCGCCACCGTGGAAGCCTCCACGGCCCAGTTGTTGAGCGTGGTCAGCCGCCTGGAGCAGCGCATCAACGAATTGGAAAGCGGCCAAAAGCTGCTGCCGGAAATCGGCGCGGTCAAGACGGGGGACCTGCTGGCCGAGGGCGAGAAATATCTGGAGGCCGAGGCGCCGCTCAAGGCGCTCGAGTGCTTTGACAAATTCCTGGCGGCCCAGCCCGAACGGGCCGATGCCGTGGTCAAGCGCGGCGCCGCGCTGGAAAAGCTCGGCCGCGACGACGAGGCGCTCGCAGGCTACAACCGCGCCATCGCCATGGACAGCTCGCTGGTCATCGCGCACCTGCACAAGGGCGGCTTGCTCAACCGGCTGCGCCGCTATGATGAGGCCTTGAATTGCTACGAACAGGCCTTGTTGGGGCAGGAAAAGAAGAGCAAGAGCTGATTGGACGCCGGGCGGGGCGCATCTTGGTTTTGAACGAGGCTGCGGAACGAATTGACGGGGTCCCAAAGGGACTTTTTGAAAATAGCCCGCTGCTTTGGCTGCGGGAATAGGCGTTAAACGGGCAGCCGTCCCGTTGGGACGCGACACACAATCGTCGTCCCCCCGGCAATAAATTGCCGGGCTATTTTCAATGGTTCCTCCGGAACCAAAGCCCGGCCGACTGGCGTTTAGAAACTGAGACGCGGCCCGCCGGGCGCGCCGTACGGATTGCAGTTTCCAGCCTGAACCGCTAGCTTCTTTGCATGGTTTTGATCACGGCCAACAAGCATCACCGGTTGCTGTTTTGGAATTATGTCCAGCGCGTTTCACCGGCGGAATTGGTCGGCGTGCAGCAGGAACTCAAGGTCGTGCTGGCGGATATGCCGCCGGGGTTCCGGCTGCTGGCGGATTTGAGCCAGGTGGAATTCATGGACCCGGAGTGCGCCGCCGAGATGGGCCGGGCCATGGACATCATTGACCAGCATGGCGTGAGCCTGATCGTGCGCGTGATTCCCGATCCCTCGAAGGATATCGGCCTGAGCATTCTCTCCGTCTTCCACTACCCGCACCAGCCGCAGACCATCACCTGCGAAAGCCTGGCCGAAGCGCTGCGCGAGCTCAAGCTCTGGCCTTAAGGGCATTGGACCCCGTGCCGGACCTTGCCGCTCGCGGTGGTGGCGATTTCGGCGACGATATCGAGTGTGGCGGGCACCTTCTGGCTGGACAGGCGCCGCCGGCAAAAAGCGATGAGGTCTTCGGCCGACGTCCCCGGGTGACCGGGGCGCAATTGCACGTCTGCATGTACGGCTTCGCCCATCTGGGGATGCGGCCGCGATGACACGCGCGAACGCAGCACGGCCGGATGCTGGTCGAGCACAGCGGCGACTTCCTCGGGAAAAACCTTGTGGCCGGCGACATGAATGACCGACGTGGTGCGCCCGTCCAGCACGATGCGGCCGCCGCTGTCGCGATGCGCCAAGTCCCCGGTCAAAAACCACCCGTCGTGCAGGACTTCGGCCCGCGAGCGCGGCGGGTTCAAATAACCGGAGAACATGCCCGGCCCGCGCAGGGCGAGCTGGCCGGTTTCCCCTTCGGGCAGCGGCTGCATGTTCTCATTCACGATTTTCGCCTCGAATCCGTCCACCGGCCGGCCGATGGCCTCCGGGTGTTCCGCCGCTTCGGCGAGGTTTTGGATGGGCAGGCCCACTTCGATGATCCCGTAGCCCTGCGACACCGGCACGTGAAACTTCGCGAGAAAATCCCGGGCCGATTGCGGATGCAGCTTGGCGGAAACCGACATCACCCGCTGGAGCGAGCGCGGCAGCCCGCGGCCGGATTGATCGCTGTTGAGCATGCGGACGTGCATCGGGGTGACATAGAGAAACGTGGCCTGATGCTTCTCCGCCGTCTCCAGCAGGCTGGCGGCGAGATAATCGGCGCTGACGATGATGGTGGCGCCCACCTGGAGATACAGGATGATGGAGACGTAAAAATGATACGCCATGGGCAAGACCCAGAGGACGCGGTCGGCGCCGGTGAGCCCGAGCCCGCAATTCGCGGCGTGGGTGCGCTCCAGCACGTCCTGATGGGTGAGCACCACGCCCTTGGCGGCGCCGGTGGTGCCGGAAGTGAACCGCACGAAGGCGGCGCCGGCAATGCCCGGGGCGAGCTGCGGCCGGGCCGGATCCAGCGGCGTAAAGCGCAAGCCATTGCCGCCGGGATTTTCCAGGGCGACGGTCCGCCCGGGCTGCGCGGTCCCGCTGCCATCATCGAGGATCGCCCACAGCGGCGCCTGGCGGAGCAGGTCGGCCAGTTCATCCGGTTTGATCTGGTGATGCACCGGCATGATAACGGCGCCGCAGCCGAGGGCGGCGAGCGCGCCGATGATGAAAGCGCGGCCGTTCCGCGCCCGCACGCCGACGCCGTGTCCGGCGCCGAGGCCCAGCCGGTCGAGTTGCACGCGCAGCGCCTCGACTTCGCGCCACAACGACCGGTAATCCAACGGCCCCGCGGCGTCAATGATGGCGACGCGCCCGGGCCACTGTTGGGCGGCTTGGGCCAGAGTTTCAAAGACGTTCATGTCCGAAGATTAGGTTTCTGATTTGGGGCTGGCAAGAATCGGCTGCTTACGATTGGCCGTGGTCCGGTTGCTTCTGGATGAGCGCCACCGCTTCGGCGGGCGGCCGGCCGGCCGCTTGCAACGCCGCCGCGGTCCCGGCCGCGAAGCCCGTGGCCAGCGCGGTGCCGATGACGCGGGCGGAAGTCATCGCGCCCGTTTCGGCGGAGAGACAGCGGCCGGCAACGAACACATTGTCGAGCCCGGCCGGCCGCAAGCAGTCCAGCGGGATGTCGTAGAAATCGCGTTCGGCGAAATAAGCCATTTCCGGGCGGGGAGCGCTGGTCCAGCGTTCCATGGGCCAGGCGCCGCGCGCAATGCCGGCGGGCGATTTTCGCGCGTTTAAAACATCATCGCTGCCGAGCCGGGCGCGGCCGAGGATGCGCCGGCCGGACCGGACGCCGAGTTGCGGGGCCACCGAAGCGAGCCGCGCCTGCCGGCAGGCGGGAACCTTGGCATTGAGAAACCGCACCAGCGCCGGCAGAAGCGCGCGCGCTTCGCGTTCCCAATCGGTCACCTGTTGCCAGAGGGCCACGCCGGGGCCGGCGGGCAGCAGGCTCAGTTTGAAGGCGAAGCAGCCGTTGGCGCCCGAGCCCGGCACCAGGGACAGCCGTTCACAAACCGCGGGCAGCGCGGCCGACTCCACCGCCAGGCGCAACTCGCGCCGCAGTTCGAGCAGGCCGCGGGTGGCCAGGCCGGGGTCAAGGTTTTCCAGGACGAACACGAGCGCCGGCGCCTGGTCGGTGGCGCCGTCTTCCGTGGCCGCGCCGCCCAGCGCGGCCGCGCAGGCTTCGCCGGTGGCGTCCACAACGGCGGCGGGGCGCAGGCACAGCGGCTCGTTCCAAGCCAGGGCGCGCAGTTCGTGCATGCGGGAGTGGGCGGCGCGCGCTGCCGCCACGGTGGCGTGCAGAATGATGCGGACGTTTTTCGTCTCGCCCACCAAGGCGTCCGCCACGCGGGCAAAGTCCGGCGGGAAATACGGCAGCACCCACAAACCGCGGTCCACGACCACCGGCCGGGTGCCGCCGGCGGATTGCAAGCGCCCGGCAAATTCAGCGGGGAACCCCCCGGCGACCGGCACGGGTTCAGTCCCGGCGGTGTTCCGCAAATACAGCCCGCAGATGGTTCCCACCTGCGCGGTGGTGGCGAGTCCGCCGAGAAATCCATAGCGCTCCAGCAGCACGACCTGCGCGCCAGCGCGGCCGGCGGCGGTGGCCGCGGCGATGCCCGCCGCGCCGCCCCCAATCACCAGCACGTCGCACGTCAGGGTCGTGTTCACACTTCTTGTTTCCGCATGTGCCGGCCGTAGCTGCGGAGATTCTTCCACTGCGGCCGCACATTCAGCATTACGGTTACCTTCTGTCCGAAACGGGTCACGAAACGCCGCCAGTCCACGGGCGAAGTCCACTCTTCGCGCCGGCGCGCGATGCGGTCGAGTCTCATTTCCGTGTCCTCCTTCATGGCGGTGGACAAATAATAGGCGGGGGCGAACAGATCCTGGCCGGGGGACAACTGCCCGTCGCGCTCGGCGATGGCTGTCAGCGGCGTATTCTCGAAGATGCGCAAGCCGAGCGTGGCGAAGACGGCGTTGGCGGGCGCGCAGCCGTTGAGAAAATTCTGCGTGTCCTGGACGTCCCGCCAGGTTTCGGTCGGGCCGCCGAACAGGAGAAAAACGGCGAAGGGCAGGCCGGCGTCGCGCGCGGCTTGGAGGGCCGTGCGCGTCTCGGCCTGCCCGAAGGGCTTATCCAGCGCGGCGAACATTTTGTCGCACGCCACATCGAGGCCGAACTCCACGCCTTCGCAGCCGGCGGCGGCCATGGCGCGGGCCAGCTCGGCGTCGAAGCCCACCGGGTTGCAAAAGGCCGACCAGCGGACGGGCAATTTGCGGCGGGTTAGTTCGCGGCAGACGGCGAGCGCATGCGCGCGCGGATCGTTAAAGACGCTGTCCACGAAAAAGAAATGGCGCAGGCGGGGATTGGCGGCGACGGCGGCAACCTCTTGGGCCACGGCTGCGGGCGGACGCAGCCGGTAGCGCCGGCCCTCCAGTTTGGGATAAATGCAATAGACGCATTTGAACGGGCACCCGCGCTTGGTCTGGACGCCGACGAAGCCGCCATGACGCTGATACCGCGCGTACCGGCACAAGTCATGGGCCGGCAGTGCCAACTCCCCCAGCCGGTCAATGGCCTGCGCGGGTGCGGCGTCGGCGGGCGCGGCGGGTTGGCGACCGAGCACGACGCCGGGGATGCCGGCAAGCGGTTGGCCGGCTTCGAGCCGCGCCAACACTTCAAGAAAAGCGTGTTCGCCTTCGCCCACCACGCCGCAATCCGCGTCCACGCGCTGCAGCCAGCCTTGGGGCGAGACGGAGAAGCCGGAACCGCCCAGGATCAACGGCCCGGAGTAGTGCTGGCGGACGATTTCGGCGAGTTCGCGGACTTCGGCGAAGTAGGAATGCGGCGCAAAGCACCAGCAATTATCCAGGTTGCGGATGCCGAAGGCAACGGCTTGGAAACCGGGCTCCGCGAGCGCCTGGCGCAAGGCCCGTGCGGGCAGGAAGGCCGAACCCAGGTCCAGAAATTCCACCTCGTGGCCGGCCGCCCGGGCGGCGCCGGCGACGAACAGGGCGCCCAGCGGCGCCACCGGATACGGTGAGCGCTCGCGGTTGGTGGCCACGAGCAGGATTTTCATCACGCGGTCTCTTCCAGCAAGGCCCGCCGGACGTCGCTTTCCATGCGGTCCATTTCCGCGGGCGCCAGGCAGTCGTCCACGGAGGATATTAGCGCGGACAACCGGTTGTTAAACCGTAAAAACACCACGGTCAAGCCCGGCGGCCGCCACGAGGGCACGAGGTGCGTGACCTCCTGGATGGGCGCGCCCCACAGTTCCGTCAGGCCGGCGCAGGTGTCGCCGGAATCGGAAAAGCTGAACGTGGCGATCTTGCCGCGGGTGGGCTTGCCGAGATGATGGAGATAATACCAGACCGGCAGCGGCTTGAACATTTCCAGCGCGGCCATGCAGGATTCCGGGAAACGGTCGCGGATTTGATCGGTCATCTGGCGGCTCAGTTCGCCCAGGATGTCGCCGATGCGGCCGGCGAATTTGGGTTCGATGCGATAGAACAGGATGGACAGGTGGTTGGAAAAGATCGGGCCGTTGGCGCCGCGTTTGCGGGTGTCGTGCGGCACGGGCACCAGGTAGGCGCCGTCCTGGTTGCCGCGTTGCCGGGCGATGGCGTGCAGGGCGCGAACGGAGGCGGCGAGGTAGAAATGACTTCGGCGGAAGCCGCAATTGAACTGCTGGCAGCGGGCGTCAACGCGGGCGGTTTCCTCAGCCGTGAAGGCAATGACGCGATAACGGTTCTGGCAATGCGCCGGCGGCGGGCCGGGGGGCAGGAGGCTGAAGATCGGTTCTTTGCCGGATTCGGTCAGCCATTTCAGGGAGCCACGGGCGCGGACCACGTTGGGCCACCAACCGGCGAGATCCCAGCCGCGCTGCGTGGGGCTGATGAAATTCTGGACGGATGGGACGTTCTTGGCGGAATCGTCGCCGTTCAGGTGGTTCAACAGCAGATCCAAGCCGCGCGCGTCGAGGTGCGTATGGTTCCAAGAGAGACAGAGATGGCAGGTGCCGTCGGCGTGGTGGAAGACATCGAAAAACAGGCCCGGCCCTTGGGAGTCCAGCAGTTCGCGCCGGGCCAGCACGGACGGCAAAACCTCGGGTTTGTCCTCCAGAATGTTTTCTGTATTATGCTCTGCTAAAATAACTTGTGGATTTCCATTAGCCCGCCATAGAGGGGGAAAAAAGATTGGCAACAGCCGGGAATACCGCACGCGCGCCAGCCAATCCACCAGTGGCGACTCGGAGATGCGCCGGCGAAACCGGTCGGTGTCAAAGCCCTTTCCGAGTTTGATGATCGCGCAGCAGACGTTTCCGGGCAGGCCCAAGCGGCGCATCCGGCTATCCTGGCTGTGCATGAAGTAATCGCCCGGGGCCAGGCGAATTTGGCGGGGCAGCTCAGGCATAAGCAAGGGCTGATGGCCAGCTAGGAAGCTGCCTGACCGTTGCGGGCCAGTTCGGCGATGCACTTGGCCAAGGAGGACATGGAGGCCAGATTGGCGGGAGTAAGATGAGAATCGGGGACCCGGACCCCCAGGGTGCGTTCGCAGAACAGAACCAGTTCGACGAGCGCGAATGAATCAATGCCGGCTTGGGACAAAGGGCTGTTTTCGTCAAATTTCACGCCTTCAGCCACGAAGTTGGTCCGCGCAAACTCGCAGAGTTTCGCGGCGATAATCTGGGGATCCTTCTCGGGGGTCATTACGGTGTTTGATTGAGTATGAAGTGGTGCGAGGCTGCGTCAAGCATGGAAGCTTGCGGGCGTTGATTTTTATGATGATTGGAGGTGAAGATGGAAATCAAAGCATGAGTTTGCGGATCTACTCCTCCGCTTCCGGTGGGATGGGACCAGAAAGGCCGGCCATGGCGGTGTCGCCATCGGGGTTGGGGGTGCTGGCACCGGCGCGCTTGAGCCAGACCAGCAGAATGCTGATGTCCGCCGGAGACACGCCGGAGATGCGTCCGGCTTGGGCGATGGTCCGGGGGCGGATCTTCGTGAGCTTTTGGCGAGCCTCCAGGCGGAGACTTGGAACGGCTGCGTAGTCGAACGAATCGGGAATGCTTTTTGTCTCCAGGCTCTTGGACCGGTTGACCTCGTTTTCCTGACGTTCGATATAGCCGGCGTACTTGATTGCGATCTCGACCTGCTGGACGACCTCGTCCGAGAGCCGGGCATTTTGGCCGGGCAGATCGCGATATAAGGCGGTGGGGCGCGAGAGCATCTTGGCCAAAGAGTCGCTTGAGCAATACGTTTTTTGCAAACGAGTTATCTCATCTTCAATGGCTTGTTTCTTGGCCTCCACAATCCGGCCATTGCGTTCGGGCAGCAGGCCGATTTGGCGACCAATGTGGCTTAGCCGGAGGTCGGCGTTGTCCTGACGCAAGAGCAGGCGGTATTCAGCGCGCGAGGTGAACATCCGGTAGGGTTCGGTGGTGCCTTTGGTCACGAGGTCATCAATGAGCACTCCGATATAAGCTTGGTCGCGGGCGAGAACGAGGAGGGCTTGGCCCCGAGTCCTGAGCGTGGCATTGATACCGGCCATGATGCCCTGGGCAGCGGCTTCCTCATAGCCGGAGGTGCCGTTGATCTGACCGGCAAGAAAGAGATTGGCGCAGACCTTGGTTTCGAGTGTGGGGAAAAGCTGGGTGGGGAAGGCGAAATCGTACTCGACCGCATAAGCCGGCCGGAGGATGTCGGCGTTTTCGCAGCCGATGATGCTCCGGACCAAATCAACTTGGACATCAAATGGCAGGCTGGTGGAGCAGCCGTTTACATAAAACTCATCCGTGGCGATGCCTTCAGGCTCCAGGAAGATCTGGTGCCGTTCCTTATCGGCGAATTTGACGATTTTGTCTTCGATTGAGGGACAATAACGCGGTCCGATCCCTTCGATCTGACCAGAATACAAGGGGGATTTGTGCAGGTTCTTCCGGACAATATCGGCCGTCTTGGACGTGGTAAAAGTGATATAGCAGGGCAACTGGCCATTGATGCGGTCCAAAATGGAGCCTGCGGGGTATTTGCCTCCCGAGAGGCTGAAGGGCGGGGTGGGAACATGGGATTGTTCCACGTGGAACAAATCATCTTTCCAAAAGGTAAAGTAGGGTACGGGTTCGTCGCCAGCCTGAACCTCGGTTTTGGAAAAATCGATGCTTCGCCGCAGAATTCGTGGTGGGGTGCCGGTCTTTAGCCGGCCCAGCTCCAGTCCCAATTCTTTGAGGGAGGCCGAAAGGCTCATAGCGGCGGCGTCACCCGCACGTCCGCCGTTTTGCTGGTTGGACCCGATATGCATCAGACCCCGGAGGAACGTACCGGTGGTCACCACGACGCAGGTTCCGAGGTATTGGACTTCCAAGGTGGTTTCAATTCCGATGGCTTTGCCGTCCTGATGCAGGATCTTTGAGGACTGTCCCTGTTTGACGTCCAAATTGGGCTCGGACTCGCAAATCCATTTCAATCGGAATTGGTATGCCTTCTTATCGCATTGTGCCCGGGGGGCCCAAACGGCGGGGCCCTTCCGGGTATTCAACATGCGAAACTGCAGGCCGGTCATATCGGTGACCTTGCCTATTTCACCCCCGAGCGCGTCAATCTCGCGGGCGAGATGTCCCTTGGCCAAGCCGCCGATGGCCGGATTGCAGGACATCTGCCCGATGGAATCCGCGTTAAGGGTGAGCAGGAGGGTTTGACACCCCATCCGAGCCGCAGCCAAGGCGGCTTCAACGCCGGCATGGCCGGCTCCCACGACAATTACGTCATACCGTTTGGGATAAACGAACATTACGCAAACTAGACCATTTTATAGCGGGCTTCAAACGGGCTCCGCGACGATTTTTTCTTGAACTTGCGCGCCGGATTGGCGGCAAGGTGCTCGACGATCTTAAAGACGGTCTCAATCTCTTCTTCCCGATTGATGGACTTGGCAATCTCGGCCAGTGTGAATTGCTTATTCAGATTGGCCTTGAGGTAACCGATGATTTCCCGCTGGAGGGTCAGGACATTACCGGCCGCCTTCTTGCCGGCTTCGACACCAGGTTGGTGATAGGCATTGATGTTGACGAGGCTGGCGTAGAAGCCCACCGCGCGTTCAAACAATGCGATCAAGGTGCCGACCATGGCAGCATCCACATCCTTGACGGTAAGGGTGACGGACTCCCGGCTGTTTTCTGCCAAGGCGGACCGGGTGCCAAGGAAGAAGCCCTCCAAGAAGTCGCCGGAGGTGGCTTCGGGCTCAGTCAAAAGCGGTGCGCCCAATTGGTCCTTTTGGACTTCAATGAACGTGACGAAGAAGTCATTTAGTCCATCTCTAAGCTGTTGAATATAAGAGTGTTGGTCACTTGAACCTTTGTTGCCAAAGACGCAGATGCCTTGATTCACCAAGTTGCCGTCCAAGTCCTTTTCCTTGCCCAGAGACTCCATGACGAGCTGCTGAAGGTACTTCGAAAAGAGCTCTAGACGGTCTTTATAGGGCAAAACGACCATGTTTTTGCTACCTTTACCGTTACCTGACTCAAACCAAGCCAGCGCCAACAGGGCGGCTGGGTTTTCTTTAACGATCTTCGCACGGGTGGCGATATCCACGGCGCGGCCGCCGGCGATGAGTGCGTCAATATCGAGGCCCTGCAAAGCGGCGGGGAGGAGGCCCACAGCCGAGAGTTCGCTGGTGCGGCCACCGACCCAGTCCCACATAGGGAAGCGGTCGAGCCATTGGTTGGCGACGGTATATTTGTCGAGTTCGCTGCCGGCCATGGTGACGGCGACGGCGTGCTGGCCGAACTTGAGGCCGGCCTTCTCATAAGCGGCTTGGGCCACGAGCATGCCGTTGCGGGTTTCCTTGGTGCCGCCGGACTTGGAAATGACGATGCACAGGGTGCGGCCCAGCGTCCGGCCGATGCTGGCGAGGGTGCGGTTCATGCCGTCGGGATCGGTATTATCGAAAAAGTAGGGCTTTAGCTTGTCCTTGCGGGGGTTGCCGAGGGCTTGGGCGACGAATTTGGGGCCGAGGGCGGAACCGCCGATGCCGATGAGCAGCAGGTTTTTGAACTCGCCACCGGCGCCCTTGATTTCGCCGGCATGAACTTTGGCGGCAAATTCCTTGATTTTGGTGAAGGTGGATTCGATTTCCTGGCGGATTTCGGGGGTGGGCGCGAGGGCGGGATTGCGGAGCCAGTAATGGCCCACCATGCGTTTCTCGTCCGGATTGGCGATGGCGCCTTTTTCCAAGGCATCCATGGCGGCGAAGGCCTTTTGGATTCTGGGTTCCATGGCGGCGAAGAACGCGTCATCCACGTTCATGCGGCTGAGGTCAATGGCCAGGCCGAGTTCGGGGAACTCGGTATAGTATTTCTGGAACCGTTCCCACCACTGCAATTTGGTATAATTCATAGAAAATCAAAAGTAATAGGATGATTTGGGTTGCGGCTCTGGCAAGGAAAATCGCCGTGAATTTGAGTTCGCCGGGCCAAGACGGGTGTTCTGGCGAACGCGTGCCGCTGGCTTGAGCCGGAACGAATCAGTTCAACCACAGATAAACACAGATGGACACAGATGAGGCCAAGGGAACAAGGCTGTTTTAAGTGATTGGCATCAGGCACTGATTGGCAATTAGGGTTGACCAAGGTTGACCAGGGTTGACCGGCTGGAACCGATTTCCCGGTAACGTCGCGGGAATCGTATTGGTTTCCGCGCCGCGAAAGCCGCCGCCCGCCCTTACGAGCCCCAACGCCCATTTCACCATCGTTCACCATAGTCGCCGGAGCTGGCGCCCCGACGCGGGAAGATTATAGCACAATTTCGGAAAGAGAAAAAGGGAGGTAAATTGAAGCTGGGCGAAAGGCCGGCCGCGGCTGGTGGCGGGTGCGGATTTTTTCGCACGCACAATCCGGCTGGTTTGGTGAAATGGAACAAGGAACAACAACGGCTCGATTTTGAAGAATGGTTCAAACGAATTCGGATTGCGGCCGCCGCTTTTTCATTCCGCGCGCCCGACGTTTGCCACAACCCCGTTGGGGTTGATCCGGATTTATCATCGTTTACCCAGGGTAGGCTCGCGGACTCGCCAACCCTGGGCTTCGAGGCACAATCCCTTTGGGATTGGAGGGATTCTCGCGCCTTGACCCCTGAACCACGACCCGGTGTCCAGCGACGGAACTTATGGGACATGCGCGGGAAGATTATAGCACAATTTCGAAAAGAGGGAGGGGACTTGGAAATGGGATTGGGGAGTGGAGCCAGCACTCAGGTTTGAACTGAGGACCCCGAAATTACGAATTTCGTGCTCTACCAACTGAGCTATGCTGGCACCCACACAATTGTGCCAGTTCGACTTTGATGAGTCAAGTTTTGCGGTCGAATTCGGCGTGGCGCGAATTGATGTGAGCGCCTGCCAGCATTTGAGGCGGCTGGCAGATCGGGCAGAACATCACGACGGGCGCCGTGGGCGCCCCTGCCGGGGGCGCGGGAAAATTGGGGGCCGTTTTCCGGAGGTATCGCATAAGTTCCCGCGGGTCGCTCACCCCCGGCTGTCTTCAGGAAACGCCTTCGGTGTTCAGCCGCACCATCCCTGCAAAAATGGGAAGACGAATTCCACTGAATAAGAGAACCGAAGGCGGCCGTCAGTCACCCGGTGGCAACGACCGCGGCCGGCCGGCGATGCCTTTGATCGGCTCGTGAATCCAGTGGCAGCCGGCCCCGTCTTCGTACATCAGATCTTCACGCCACCACGGCGCGCTGCGAAAATCCATCGGCGAGGCGGCATGACAAACGGGACAAGTGGCGTCGCCGTCCCGGTCCCGCACGATGTCCTGAATTTTGAAGACGCCGTCGCAATGCCTACAGAAAGCGTCGTCATCCAGCGACCATTGGTTTATCGGGTCACGTTCGTTCAGCCACTCGACCGTCTGTTTTGCGTTCATAGGTTATGCAACCTTGTTTTAACCAAGACCGGGTTGCTCTTCAAGTCGCCTCGGTCGGCGAGTTTGAAGCGCCCAACCGCCCGCGGCCAGGCCCCGGGGCGGCGGATAGCGCGCCGGCGGGTTTTTTTTGCCCGGCCCCCAGCGCTGAAAACCATGATTTCGCCAGTGGCGGCAAGGGAATTCGGTGCGCCAGCGCGGGGGATTTGCCTCCCCGCTTTCGGGGATGGAACAAAACCGGGCCGGGGCCTAAGGTGAAGGCGTAACCACTAGTTCGCGACAATGACAGCGGTCAACTCATATCTCAAATGAAAAAGACAATCCTATGGTTTAACTCGATGGCGGCGGGCCTGGCGGGCATCTGCTTATGCGCCGGCACCGCCCTGGCCCAGCCAACAATCAACAGCGTTTACCCCGACGGGGCGTACCTGATGCAACCGACGGCGGCCCTGACTTTCACGGCCAATTCGACGGCCGGGGTGAATACCACGGACATCAGCGTGCAACTGACGGCGACCACCCTCGGCGGCACGGTGGTGGCGAAGAATTACACGACGGCCAACGGGCTGGTGGCGACCGGCTCGGCGAATTCCTGGGCGGTGAGCGTGCCGCTGAAAGCGAACCGGCTTTATTCGGGGACCATCACGGTGAAGGATATCAACGGGGCCACGACGACGACTGCGCTCAGTGGGTTCAGCACGATCGCAGGCTACACGTTCGAGGCGGAAGATTACGATTACACGACCGGAACCACCGCGGGGCAGTACATAGCGGTTCCGCAGACGAACCAGTACGCGAATTTGCAGGCCACGCTGGGGACGGATATCAACCACGATCAGACCAGCGGGCCGGGCAACAACGCGTATCGTCCGCGTCCGACCGGTCTGGCGATAGAGACCACCGGCGACACGCCGCGAGAGCAATACGCCGGGGGCGGGCAGGATTACGACGTGGGCTGGAACAACGGGGGTGACTGGGCCAACTACACGCGGAAATATCCGGCCGGGACGTACAACGTGTATCTGCGCGGGTCGGACGGCAACGGGCCGCAGAGCGATGCGGCGAGCATGACGGTGCAGGCGGGCACGGCCGCGCTGGCGGCGTCGGCGAGCGGTAACAGCCCGTTCACCTTCAACGTGCCGGGGGGCGGTTGGCAGACGTTCCACTGGTGTCCGCTGCTGGACAGCGCCGGGAACCCGGCGACGCTGACGTGTGACGGGACGGCGAGCACGTTGCAGTTGCACGTGGACGGCGGGAATCTCAACATGAACTTCGTCCTGCTGGTGCCGGTGGAGGTAGCCGGGGTGAGCGTGGATAGCATCACGAACGTTTATCCGGACGGCTCGGAGCTGTATCAACCCACGAACACGTTCGCGTTCACGGTGACGACGACGGCGACGGCGGTGGATCCGACCAGCGTGTCGGTGTTGCTGACGGGGACGAACGTTTGGGGCCAGGGGGCGGTGACGCTCCTGCAGACGGGCAGCGGTCTGACGGCCAGCGGTTCGGGGACGAGCGTGAGTTTCACGGCGGCGCTGGCGGCGAACACCATCTACAAGGCGCTGGTGACGGCGACGGACGCGAACGGGAATTCGGCGACCACGAACGTGGCGTTTAACACGATCACGCCGTACTACAGCTTTGAAGCGGAGGATTACGATTACGAGGCCGGGCAGTTCATTGACAATCCACAGACCAACCTCTATGCGAACCTGAGCGGCCTCGAAGGCTTTGACACGCATGACAGCGACTTCTTGGACGGCTTTTGGACCTATCGCAACCAGGTCTATGGCAGCGGCGGCTTGGAAAACGAAGCCTGCAACGACAAACCCCGGCCGCAGTATGCGGGCGGACTGCAGGATTATGACCTGGGCTTTGCGGTGAGCGGCAACTGGGCCAATTACACGCGGACGTACCCCACGGGCATGTTCAACATTTACCTCCGCGCGGCCAACGGCAACTCGGCGCAGGCGGACAGCGCGAGCATGTGGCTGGTGACGGAAGGGCTGGGAACCACGAACCAGACGGAAGTGGATCTGGGGACGTTCGCGGTGCCGAACACGGGCGGATGGCAGACGTACGCGTTCGTCCCGCTGGTGGACGCCAAGGGAAACCTGGTGCAGTTCAGCGGCGGCGCGGTGAAGACGTTGCGCGCGCGGACGGATTCCGGCAGCTACAACGCGAACTTCTACCTGCTGATGCCGGCCAATCCCGCGGTGAAGCCGCTGCCCACGGTGGGCGGCTTCCAGCCGGACGGCACGGCGCTGTTCCAGTCCACGAACGTGTTCACCTTCCTGGCGCAATCTTCGCCGGGCCTGGCCGCCAACAACATCTCGGTGAGCCTGAACGGCGTGCCGGTGCCGGCGTCGAAGCTCACCTTCCTGGGGTCGGCCAATCTGTGGACCGTGAGCACCCCGGTGTGGGCCAACGCCTATTACACGGCGGTGATCACGGCGACGGATGCGAACGGCACGACCGTGGTGACGAATACGTTTGGCACGTTCAACGCCGCCGACTACCAGTTCGAAGCGGAAGACTACGACTACAGCGGCGGGCAATATTACGACACCGGAGTGGACCAATATGCCGGGAAGGCGGGCGTGCTGAGCGTTGACAGTCTCGAGAATGATCCCAACGCATTGTCCCGCGGATATACTTACCGCCCGGAAGTGGCGCAGGACTTCCCGGATACGACCAGCGGCGACCAGGCGCGGAGCCAGTTCACCGCGGTGAGCGGGACCGACTACAGCATCGGCTCGTTTGGCAGCGGTTCCTTCGCCAACTACACGCGGCATTATCCGGCCGGCACTTACAACGTGATGGGCCGGTTCGCGGAAGGCGCGGCGGCCTCGAAAGCCACGCTGGGCGTGGTGACGAATGGTTATACAACGACCACGCAGGCCGTGCAGCCTTATGGCACCTTCTATGTGCCGTCGGCCGGCTGGGGCACGTGGGAATGGGCGCCGCTGGTGGACAGCCAGGGCAACCAAGTGAAGGTGACGCTGAGTGGTTCGCTGACCACGCTGCAACTCGGCGGTTCACCGGCTCCGACCGACCCGGAAGTGAACGTGAACTTCTTCATGCTGGTGCCGACCTTTGCGAATGTGTGGCTGACGCCCAAGGTCAGCGGCGGGAGCGTGAACGTCTCCTTCAACTCGACGACCGGCTACAGCTACCAGTTGCAGTCCACGACCAGCCTGAACGGCGGGACTTGGACGAACGTGGGCGCGGCGGTCAACGGCAACAACCTGTCGCAGTCGGTGGCTGATACCGAGGGTGGCACAGAACGGTTTTACCGGGTGCAAGTTCAGCAGCTCAGTCAATAGGGAGATGGAACGGATTCCCGCGGCCGGTTGGGGCCGGCCGCGGGAGTTTTTCAGCAGCAAGCAGTATCAAAAACAACGGACTAATTATGTCGGACTCCAGGATGAATCAACTAGACGGGCGCCGTCGGGGCGGGGCGGGTTTTACCCTCATAGAATTGCTGGTGGTGATCGCCATCATCGCCATTTTGGCGGCGATGCTGCTGCCGGCGCTGTCGAAGGCGAAACAGCGCGCCCAGGGAATATCATGTCTCAACAACATGAAGGAACTGCAAACGGCCGCCATCCTCTATATCGGCGACAACAACGAACGGCTGCCCGGCAACGAGGGGCATCCGTCGTCCGGTAACGGGATCATCGGTTGCGCGCCGAATTCGCCGGACTGGGTGGCGGGGTCCTTTGCCAACAAAATGGGAAGCGGCTCCTCGCCGGCTGGCGTGGAGACCAACCTGTTTTTCCTGGGGGTGCTGGGCACTACGGACTCCAGCGGCGACACGCTGGTGGGTTCCATTGGCAGCTATATCAAGGCCCCGGGCTCGTATCATTGTCCGGCGGATACGAGCGCGGTGAACGGGATGCCGCGGGTGCGCTCCTGTTCGGCGAATGGTTTCATGGGCACGACCGCCTCTGAAGCCCTCAACCGCGGGGAAATTGACCCGCAGTTTGCCACGTTTACCAAGTCCACCAGTTTCAACTCGAGTTTGAGCGTCTCTTCCGCGTTCGTGTATTTGGACGAGAACCCCAACTCGATCAACGACGGCTTTTTCCGCGTGAATGAGGAACAGAACGGGTGGAGCGATCTGCCGGCGGTCAATCATGGCGGCGCCTCTTCCTTCTCCTTTGCCGACGGCCATGCGGAAATTCACAAATGGCACGATTCCTTTTTGAACCTCACCCAAGATCCATCCTGGCCGCCGCCGTCAGGCAGCCAGGATAACCCTTGGTTGCTGACGCATGCCTCCTACCAAGTGCTCCAGTGAGGACGGTTCCGCCTGGGGACGGCGGTTTTAAGCGATGGGCCGGGGGCGGAAGGCAGCCCACGGCCTTTCCGGCATTGACGGGTCCAGAGAGTTGCATTTTAAAACCCGGCGGCATCTAATCAACCTATGCCAGCCGGGTCGTTTTTTAACCAGCATCCTATTGCATGAAAATCACCATGGTCTTTGTTTCCGTGTTCCTGGCGGCGCTGAATCTGCCGGCCCAGGGCGATCGCCTGGCCGCCGCCAACGATGTGACCTGGACCCGGCCGGGGACCAACGAAAATGATTCGCTGCCGCTGGGCAACGGCGACGTGGCGCTGAATGTCTGGACGGAGACCAATGGCGACGTGGTGCTGCTGGCCGCGAAGGCGGACGCGTGGAGCGAGAACGGCCAGTTGCTGAAACTGGGCCGGGTGCGCATCGGGCTGTCGCCGAATCCGTTCACGGGGGCGGCGTTCGCGCAGACGCTGAAGCTGGAATCCGGCGAAGTGGAGATTTCCGCCGGCAAAAACCGCATCCAAGTGTGGGTGGACGCGAACCATCCGGCGGTGCATGTGGAGATCGCCACGGAAGCGCCGGTGGCGCTGGCGGCCCGGGCGGAATTGTGGCGGACCGGCCACCAATATCATTTGGATCAAAAGGCGGTGCAGCGCGCGGGGTTTTTTGAGTGGGGCAACGATCCGGAAGGCCTGGACTTCGACGCGGACACGGTCTTGCCGGCGCGGGACAACGCGCTGGCCTGGTGCCATTTCAACGCGCGGAGCATTTATCCGCTGGTGTTCACGCGGGAGCATTTGGAGTCGCTCCTGCCGCAATTCCCCGATCCGCTGCTGCACCGGTGTTTCGGATTGGCGATGAAAGGCCAGGGGCTGGCGAGCGCGGGAGACCGGGAGCTGAAATCGGTGCGGGCGGGGAAGCGGTTCCGGGTGGACCTGTATGCCCTGACGCAGCAAAGCGGGTCGCCGGAGGAATGGCGTGCGGCGGTGGAACGGGTGGCGGCGGCGACGGACGCGGTCTCGCTCCGGTCGGCGTGGCGGGCGCACCAGGCATGGTGGGCGGATTTTTGGAACCGGAGCTGGATATCGGTGGCGGGGACGCCCGGGGCGGCGCAGGTTTCGCAAAGTTACGCGATGCAACGGTACCTGATGGCGTGCGCGGGCCGGGGCGCGCAACCGGTGAAGTTCAATGGCGGCCTGTTCAGCGTGGGGCACGATTTGCCGGCGGGGACGAGCTCGAGCGAGGCGGAGCACGACCCGGATTTTCGGGCCTGGGGCGCGTCATTTTGGAACCAGAACACGCGCCTGTTGTACTGGCCGCTCATCGCCTCGGGGGATACGGACCTGCTGGCGCCGTGGTTCAACATGTACGTGCAGGCGCTGCCGCTGGCGCGGGCCCGCACGCAGGCGTATTTTCATCATGACGGCGCGGCGTTCGTCGAGACGATCTATTTTTGGGGGCTGCCGAACGTGAACGATTTCGGCTGGAACAATCCGGGCCCGGAACTGCAGAGCGAATGGATGCGGTATCATATCCAGGGCGGGCTGGAGGTGCTGGCACAGATGCTGGACCAATACGATTACACGCAGGACGCGGCGTTTGCGCGGCAGTCGGTGGTGCCGCTGGCCGACGCGGTGGTGACGTATTATGACCAGCATTGGCAGCGGGGGCCGGACGGGAAGATCTTGATGACGCCGGCGCAGGCGATCGAGACGTACCAGCGGGACGCGGTGAACCCGGCGCCGGACTTGGCGGGATTAAAGAGCGTGCTGCCGCGGCTGCTGGCGTTGCCGGCGGACTTGGCGGGCGCACCGGATCGGGCGGTGTGGGCCAGGGTGCTGAAGGATCTGCCGCCGCTGCCGGTGGGCACGACGGCCAAGGGCAAATTGCCGCCGCGGGGTGCGGGTGAGCCGGACGGGAAGAAAATCCTGCTGCCGGCGGAGAAATATGGCGGGCCGAAAAACATGGAGAATCCGGAGCTGTATGCGGTTTTCCCGTACCGGCTGTATGGGGTGGGCAAACCGGACCTGGAACTGGCGCGGGACACCTTCGCGGCGCGGCTGTATCCGTTTGCGAAGTGCTGGGGCCAGGACGGCGTGGAGTCCGCGCTGTTGGGGCTCACGGACGAGGCGCGGCAGGTGGTCCAGCGCGAGTTCACGTCGTATGGCGGCGAGCGGTTTCCCTGGTTCTGGTCGCGGAACAGCGATTGGATTCCGGACCTGGACAACGGGGGCGCCGGGATGGCGACGTTGCAACTGATGCTGCTGCAATGCGACGGCCGGGAAATCCGGCTGCTGCCGGCGTGGCCGGCGGATTGGACGGCGGATTTTAAATTGCGGGCGCCGCTGCAAACCACGGTGGCGGGGCACGTGGAACACGGCAAGCTCACGCGCTTGCAGGTGACGCCCGCGGCGCGCGCCAAAGATGTGATTGCGCCGCAGTGAAGAGCCCCCGATTTCGGGGATGCCGCCGGCCGCGGAAAAGCGGTAGGTTGGAAAAAGATTTATGCTTCGAGTTGTAAAAATTTGGCTGGCGCTGCTGGGCGCCGGGATGCTGGCGAGTGCCGCCAGCGGCGCGGATGTTTATTCCGTGCAGGATTATGGGGCGCTGGGCGACGGCAAGACCGACGCCACGGGGGCGTTTCAAAAGGCCTTGGACGCAGCCGGGCAGGCGGGCGGCGGCGTGGTGTATGCGCCGCGGGGGAATTATTTCTTCGCCGGGCATCTGGACGTGCCGCGCGGGGTCACGCTGAAAGGCACGTGGGAATCCGTGCCGTCGCACGTGGGGTTGCGGAACGAGGGCGGCGATCGGCCCACGGACGACGGGACGACCTTTTTGGTGACGGAAAACGCGGGCAAAGAGGCGGGCGATCCGTTCATTGTGCTGCATGACAACTCCACGCTGAAAGGGGTGGTGCTGTATTATCCCAAGCAGAGTCCGGCGGGCGATCCGGTGGCGTATCCGTGGGCGGTGGCGATGCGCGGGAAGAACCCGGCGGTGCTGAGCGTGGAGCTGCTCAACCCCTACAACGGCATTGACGCCAGCGAAAACGAGCGGCACCTGATCCGCGACGTGCAGGGGCAGCCGTTGCGGCGGGGGATTTTTGTGGACGCGATCTACGATATCGGGCGGATCGAGAACGTGCATTTCAACCCGTGGTGGAGCGATCAGCCGGGGCTGACGCATTGGATGGAGGAGCACGGGGAGGCGTTTATTTTCGGCCGCAGCGACTGGCAGTACGTCTATAACACGTTTTGCTTTGGCTACAACAAGGGCTATAAGTTTGTGAAGACGAAAACGGGGGTGTGCAACGGGAATTTCCTGGGCATCGGGGCGGACGATTGCAACACGGCGGTGGACGTGGAGGATTCGGCGCCGTTTGCGCTGTTGATCTCCAACGGCGAATTCACGTCGTTCCACGGCACGAATCCCACGATGGTGCGGGTGGGGAAGAACCACACGGGGACGGTGCGGTTTGTGAATTGCGCGTTCTGGGGGCCGTGCCGGCAAATCGCACACGTGGCCGGCCGGGGCACGGTGGGGTTCAGCGATTGCACGTTTGTGCAATGGGACGGCCAGGGGGAAGGCTGCAGCGCCATCGAGGCGGAGGGCGGGTCGGTGTTGGTGCGCGGCTGCGAGTTCAAGGAGAACAAGGCGCAGGTGGAACTGGGCGCGGGCGTGCGGCAGGCGGTCATTGCGGATAATCTCTTCGCGGGCAAGCCGCAGATCACCAACCACAGCAAGGTGGTGGTGGGACTCAATAAGCAAGAGGGTTTCTAGATTCCGGTCTTAGTTTGCGCGGCCTGTCAAATAATCTGCCCGCGCCCCGGTCCAATCATGGCGGGAGTATAGTTTGACTTCACAGTGGGACCGATCAAATTTCAATGTCCGGCGCCACATGCTGAAAGTGCGACGGGTTGCGCGTCACGATCTGAAGCGCTTTACGGTTGCCGCCGATCGGGTGATGCCGCCCGCGCCTGGACGCTCTTCGTCAAAAATTCGCGTCGCATCTCCCGGCCCACCAGGGAAAGTCCTTGAAAAAGCCGTCCGCCTGCCGATAATGAACTAGATCAACCTTGGATCCCGTTGCCTCGTGTCATCCGCCTGCATACCATCAGCGAACCCGGTTTTTGTTGTCGGCGTCTTCGGCTCCGGCACCTCCTTTTTCTATTCATTGCCAAACCAGCATCCGCCGACCGCCCGCCGGCATGAAGGCGCCGGCCGGGATTTCCCCGGCGCCTCTTCCGGGCGGCGCTGGCGGGAACGCCTGTTGTGACCAGCCAAGAACAAAAGCAATTAACCACGGGCACCCGTGTGGTGATGCTCACGGCGCTGTATTTCCTTGGCGGCTTGCTGGGCAAGGAGACGGCCTTCCATTCCGACAAGGTTTATTTTTCGCTTGTCTGGCCGCCCTCCGGCATCGCGCTGGCGGCCATTCTGCTGTTTGGCTACCGCTTCTGGCCCGGCATCGCCCTGGGCGCCGCCCTGTTCGCTTTCATTGACGGCGTGCCGTTCGGCTTTTTCACCCTCGGCACGGCCCTCGGCAACACCATTGGCGCCGTGACCTGCGCCTTCCTTCTCGAACGGTTCGTCAAGTTTGACACCGCGCTCGAGCGCACGCGCGACGGCGTGGGCTTTGTCCTCCTGGCCTGCGTCCTCGGCACCACCGTCAATGCGCTCTTCAACGTCTTCAGCCTGGTCTATGACCACCAGCTTGGTTCCGAGGCGGTGTTCCCGGCGCTGGTGGCCTGGTGGGTGCCCAACGCCCTCGCCGTGCTGGTGATCACGCCCGTGATCATCACCTGGAGCGTGCCCTGCTCGCTGCGCCTGAATTTCTGGCGGGGCGTCGAAGCCGCGGTCTGCGCGGCCGGCCTCATCGGCGGCATGCTGATTTCCTTCGACACTTGGTTCGTGTACGGCATCCAGCAATACCCGCTGGCGTACCTGCCTTATCCCTTCCTGGCCTGGGGCGCCCTGCGGTTCGGCCCGCGCGGCGCGGCCACTGGCACGCTCGTCGTGGCGGCCCTCGCCATTTTCTCCCTGCTCCGGAAGCAGGGGCCGTTCGTCCTGCCCAACGAGGCCGACAGCCTCCGGCTGGTCGGCAGCTATATCGGCGTGATTGCCGTCTCCAATCTCCTGCTGGCCTCCGCCGCCACCGAGCGCCGCCGCGCCTGGGACCAGGTCCTGGCCGACGAAAAACGCCTGCGCACCGTCATGGCCGACCAGACCGACCTCATCTGCCGCTGCCAGCCCGACGGCACCATCACGTTTGCCAATCCCGCCTATTGCGCCTTCCGTGGCAAACCCGAGGCGGAGCTGCTCGGCACCAATTTTTATCAGGCCCTCGCCAAGGCCGGTTTGCCCGACGGCGTCAGTCTGCCTCTCCCGCCCGGGCAACCCCATCTGGCATTCGACCGCCGCGTCGAGGCCCCCGACGGGCAGGTGGCCTGGCAACAATGCACGCTCCGCCGGCAGGAAGGCGGCTTGGAACCGGAGGAAATCCAGGCCGTGCTGCACGACATCACCCCGCGCAAGCGCGCCGAGCTGGCCGCCAGCGAGGCCAAGGCTTCCCTGGAAAAAACCAACCACCAGCTCAAGGTCGCCGCGGCCGAAGCCCGCACCCTGGCCGAGCAGGCCAACCGCGCCAACCAGGCCAAGAGCGAGTTCCTGGCCAACATGAGCCACGAAATCCGCACCCCCTTGAGCGGCGTGGTGGGCATGGTCGAGCTCCTCGCCCAAACCCGGTTGGACCCCCGCCAGCGCGAATTCGCCGATGGGGCCGTCGAAAACGCCAACGCCCTCCTCCACGTCATCAACGACGTCCTTGATTTCTCCAAGATCGAAGCCGGGAAGCTGACCGTGGTGCGCGAGGATTTTTCCGTCCGCGCCATCGTGGAATCCGTTTTGGAAAACGTCGCCCCCCGCGTCGCCGGCAAAAAAGTCGCCCTCGCCGCCGTCGTCGCCCCCAATGTTCCCCGGCGGCTCACCGGCGATCCCGACCGCCTCCGCCAGGTGCTCCTCAACCTCGTTGGCAACGGCGTCAAATTCACCGACCAAGGCGAAGTCGTCGTCCGCGTCGAAACCTATTTCCGGTCGTCCTCCCGGATTTTGTTGCGCTTCGAGGTGGCCGATACCGGCATCGGCCTCACGACGGCGGAGATCCAGCGCCTGTTTCAGCCGTTTGTGCAGGTGGACACCTCGTCCTCGCGCCGCTTCGGCGGCACCGGCCTGGGCCTCGCCATTTCGCGAAAGCTCATCGAGCTGATGGGCGGCAAGGTGGGCGTCAACAGCAGGCCCGGCGCCGGCTCCACGTTCTGGTTTGAACTCCCGCTGGCCATCCCGACGCAGCCGGAACTCGAACGCAGTTTCCCCGGCCTGGTCTTCCTGCAGGTCGTCGTCGCCATCCCCAATCCCAGCCAGCGCGAAGCCCTGCTGCAACAATTGCAGGGCTGGGGTGTCGTCGCCCGCGGCGTGGCCGAAGTCGCGGAACTGGCCCGTGCCCTCCGGCACGATTTCCGCTCCGCCGTCATGCCCCTCGTGATTTGCGATGATGAAATGCTCAGCCGGGGCGGTGATGAATTGAGCCGCCTGCTCGCCGAAAACCAGGAACGCGTGCGGTGCATCCTCCTGGCCAGCCCGGCCGCTTCCCTGGCTGCGCACGCCAAGGGTTCGGAGGCCCCCGCCAACGTGCTGCTCAAACCGGTCCGCGAACAATCACTGTTCGACGCCTTGGTGGCCGTGGCCTCCGGACTCAAATCCGCGCCCGACTCGCCGGCGGCGGCTCCCGCCGCCCCGCCCCCGGCCGCCGAGCCCGAAGCCAGCGCCCCGCCCCGCACGCCCATCGCGGGCCTGCACATCCTGGTGGCCGAAGATCATCCCTTCAACCGCAAGCTCTGCCAGTTGATGCTTGGAAATTTTGGCGCCCAGGCCGACTGGGCCGTCAACGGGCGCGAGGCCGTGGCTAAATTCTCCGCCGGCCACTGCGACGCCATCCTCATGGACTGCAACATGCCCGAATTGGACGGATTCGGCGCCACCGCCGCCATCCGCAAAATCGAGGCCGAGCAACACGTGGCGCGCCCGGTGCGCATCATCGCCCTCACCGCCAACGCCCTCGCCGGCGAACGCGAGCGATGCCTGGCCGCCGGCATGGATGATTACCTGCCCAAGCCCTTCACCACCCGGCAGCTTTACCACGCCCTCCTCGCCGCCGTGCCGGGACCCGCCGCCACCCCCGTTCCCGCCCCAACGCCCGCGCCGGCACCCGCCTCCGAGGACTTCAACCCCGCACGCCTGGAACAGCTCGGCCGCGAACTCGATGCCGCCGGCATCGCGGACATGGTCGCCGATTTCCTAGCCGAATTCCCCGATCGCCTCCGGGAACTCCGCCGGCTTCACGCCGCGGCCAAATGGCCGGAGCTCGAACGCGCCGCGCACTCGCTCAAGGGCCTGGCCGCGCTCTTCGGCTGCCCCCGGCTGTCCGAACGCTTCCGCGCCATCGAGGATGCCGCCGAAGCCGCCGACGCCCCGCAGACCACGGCCGCGTTGGCGGGCTTGGACGAGCCGGCCGAGGCCGCCGCCCAACACCTTCGCGCCTGGCTGGAGCGCACCCGCGCCCGCCCGGCAAGTGAGCCGGCCCACAACTAATCCCGGCCCCCGGTGTTGATACTGCCTGTGCCGGTCAACCTGATTCAAATCATGAAAACATTCCCTCTATTCATTGCCGTTCTACTTGCCGCCACCGCCTGTCAGGCGCAACCCTCGCCGGTGCCACCGGGGCTCCCGCAAAGACTCTCACCGGCCACGCCGGCGGGAGACATCAAACAGCCCGTCAACTACACCATCCGCGTGGAATGGAAGGCGCCCAAGGAAGACGCGAAGACTCTGCAAATCTTGACCGCCGACGGCTCGTTTGAGCTGGACACCATCCAGAAGACTTCCGTGAAGATCAACGACGCTGACATCCCCGTCACCTTGAAATTCAGCGGCACTCTGACAGCGTTGGATGATGAAAAGGGCCAACTGCGACTCTTCCTTGGCCGCACCGTCCCTTACATCACCGGCAGCAGCAGCGGGCCCGGCTCGCACTCCACCTACAGCCAGTTGAGCGTCGGACTGAATTCAACCTTCGTCGTCAAGTTCGGCCAATCGCAAGTCATCCAGTCGGATGAAAACGGCGACATCACCGTGCTGGTGAAGCGGGTGGAAAAATGATTACCAGTCATGGAGTCTTCAGCCTGAAAAATGCGTTGCTGGCCGGCGCGGGCAGCGTGACCTGATTTTGCAAGTTGGTGAGATTGAGCACGGGCGTATTGGTAACGTTGGACCAACCCGCTGTGCTCAAACCGGAAATTTGCTGCAAAACAAAATTGGTTGAGGGTATTCCCCAGTCCAGCATCAGATTCGTGGACGAAGGCGTGAGATTTAGCCGGGGCTGGGAGATAGTTTGCGACGTATAAATGCCGCCAGCACCCACTGTCGCGAACGATTTGGCGCCATCGGCGGAACTCGCAATCCACTCCCACGCGACGCCGGGGGCATTGTTTGACTGCCAAGTTACCCCAGAATCGCGTGAACTGTAAATGGACGCCAGTGCAGAGCCACTCTCCCAGACGACGATTGCGGTCATTTTGCTTCCATCCGCCGAAATTGCGACTGAATTCCAGTCTTGCATGTTCGTAGAGGCAATACTGTTCGAGATCCAAGTCGCTCCTGAATTCGTGGAAATGAATACGCGACCTTCATTCCCGACGATCAGTTTGGTGCCATCCGCTGAACAGGCTACTGAGGACCATTCTGAGCCAGAAAAGATTGAACCGAGAAGGTTGGGTAGCCCCCAAGTGGCACCCGAATTCTTGGAAATATAAACCAAGCGACTGTTTTCCGGCCAATCGGCGGGTTCGCCAATCGCCGCCAATGTGGTTCCGTCGGCCGACGATGCCAGCGAATACCACTGGTTGGTTTCGGTGGTAACGGTCCACGTGATGCCGGAATTCGTTGAAACGTAAATCGGGCCGCCGAACTCATCGTAATTCATGCCTGCTTCCGCGGCCAGCTTGGTGCCATCCGCGGAAGAGACGAGAACGCCCCAATTAACATTTGGGGCGTTGGTTTGTTGCATCCAAGTGAGCCCGGAATTCGTCGAGGTATAAATTCCGCCGTATTCGATTGAAGCGACCAATTTCACCCCATCAGCCGACGACGCGAGACCCTCCCAGAAGTTGGTTGGGGCGGACGTGGCCGCCCAACTGGCGCCCGAATTGGTTGAGCTGTAGATCCCGCCGTCCACACCAACATCAGCAACCAACTTGGCCCCATCCGCGGAAGAAGCCACCACATACCAGTCTAGTTTCGGCGCGCTCGTCTGTTTCCACGTCTGGGCAAACGCAGTCAATGCGCCGCAAACGAAAGCCGCTGCCAGAAATATAAAACGAGCTGTTTTCATCTGAATTCCCAAGACACCAAACCTTATGGCAGAAAGCCCGAACCTTGCCAAGTGGGAAATCGGTGCCGTCTTTGCGATCCTCAATCCTCCATCCTCTGCGGTCGTCTTTGCGTTGAATTCCTCCCCCGTTTGCCGCATCCTCTCTGCTGCAAATTTGTATGGCTGAAAAAACGACTCCCGTTTACGACGAAAGCAAAATCAAGACGCTGTCCTCCTTGGAGCACATCCGCCTCCGCACCGGCATGTACATCGGCCGCATCGGCTCCGGCGCGCACCCGGACGATGGCTGCTACGTGCTGCTTAAGGAGGTCGTGGACAACGCCATTGACGAGTACATCATGGGCTATGGCAAGGAAGTGGAGATCAAGATTGCCGGCAACCGCGTGAGCGTGCGCGATTTCGGCCGCGGCATTCCTTTGGGCAAGCTCGTGGACTGCGTCTCCAAGATCAACACCGGCGCCAAGTACAATGACGACGTCTTCCAATTCAGCGTGGGTCTCAACGGCGTCGGCACCAAGGCCGTCAACGCGCTGTCCAAGGAGTTTTATGTGCGCAGCCACCGCGACGGCGAGTTCGCCGAGGCCACCTTCAAGGTGGGCAAGCTGAAGCACGAAGCCACCGGCAAAACCACGGAGCCCAACGGCACGCTCATTGAATTCGAGCCGGACCCGCAGATTTTCAAGGCCAGCGAGTTCCATCTGGAACACGTCGAAAAGCGTCTCCGGCATTACAGTTATTTGAACACCGGGCTGAAATTGATCCTCACCATGCCCGGCCTGCCCGAGCCCGAGGTTTTCCAGTCGCGCCTGGGCCTCATGGACCTGGTCATGGAAGACCTCGCCACAGATGGCGGCGAACCCCTGTACGCGCCGCTCCATTACGTGGGCAAAACGCTCGAATTTTGCTTCACCCACTGCAACTCGCGCTACGGCGAGACCTTTTATTCATTCGTCAACGGCCAGTACACCAGCGACGGCGGCACGCACCTGAGCGCCTTTCGCGAAGGCCTGCTCAAGGCCGTCAACGAACAGTGCAACGGCAAGTTCGATGGCGACGACGTGCGCGAATCCATGGTCGGCGCCGTGGCCATCCGGCTGCAGGATCCCGTGTTCGAGTCCCAGACCAAGAACAAGCTCGGCAACACCGAAATCCGCGCCGACCTCGTCAACAGCGTGCGCGAGGAGCTCCTCCAGTTTTTCGGGCGCAACCGGCAGATCGCCGACCTGATCGTGGCCAAGGTCCGGGACACCGAGCAGTTGCGCAAGGAATTGCAGGAGGTCAAAAAGCTCTCGCGCGAGCGCGCCAAGGCCATTTGCCTGCGCATCCCCCAGCTCAAGGACTGCAAGCACCACCTCGACAAGAAAAGGGACAAGGGGCACGACAGCATGGTCTTCATCTGCGAGGGCCAGTCCGCCGCCGGCTCCATCACCAGTTGCCGCGATGTCAACAACCAGGCCGTCTTCGTGCTCAAGGGCAAGCCCCTCAACGTCTGGGACCTCAAGCGCGACGTCATGTACAAAAACGACGAGATGTACAATCTCATGCAGGCCCTGAGCATCGAGGACACCACCGACAGCCTGCGCTACGAAAGGGTGATTCTCGCCACCGACGCGGACGTGGACGGCATGCACATCCGCAACCTCATGATCACCTACTTCTTCAAGTTCTTCGAACAACTCGTCCACGACGGCCACGTCTTTGTGCTCGAAACGCCGCTCTTCCGCGTGCGCGACAAGGAAACGACCATTTATTGCTACAGCGAAACCGAGCGCGACAATGCCGTGAAGCAACTGGGGGGCAAACCCGAGGTCACCCGCTTCAAGGGCCTGGGGGAAATCAGCCCCAAGGAATTCGCGCAGTTCATCGGCAAAAGCATGCGCCTGAGCAAGGTCGAGTACGCCCCGCGCGCCGAGTCCGCCCCCATCCTGAATTTCTACATGGGCAAAAACACGCCCGAGCGCAAAGACTACATCATGGACAGCCTCGTCGTGCCCGCGGAAGAATAGACTGCCGGCCAAAAATTAGTGAGCACCGCGTGATAGGGTGACACGCATTGAGCGGGACCGGCGCGCGGCGTTCACGCCGCTTCAGCGGGCAAAGTTCAGGCGGGCTGGGCAGATTACGGGCCTCGTGCTTTTGGATATCCAAGCGGGCTGAAGCCCGCGCTCCGTCATGGCCGGCCATCAACCCTTTCGATACCGGAAAAATTTTATCAATTTGAGACTTCGCCCGGCCGGATTCAGGGTGGGAGCATGAATACTATCGCGCATCGTTTATTCCGCGCCGGGCAAATACTGGCGCGCATCCTCGGATCGTTGGCGCTGCTGGCCCTCGGCCTGTTTTGTGCCTTCGGATTCCTCGCCTCATTCGAGCCTGGCAACGGAGTGCAGTGGAGAATAGGTTACGGACTGCTGGGTTGCGGCTGTCTGGCCGGGGCAACCGCGGGGTTGCTCCGACCGTTCCTGCCGCGGATCACCGCGCTGGGAATCATCATGGGATCGGCCGGCCTGTTCGTTCTCGCCGTTCTGCTCCTTTGGTTTCATGTGATATTGCTTTGATCGTCTCCCGCTCCTTCTGCGGCGCCAGCTTTCCGCTTGCCCCCTTCCGGTTCCCCCGGCATTGTCTAGCTCATGAAGCCAATCCGCTTTCAACTTCTCACCCTGCTCGCAGCCGCTGCCTTGCTCCTTCCATTTTCCGGGACGCTGCGTGCGGCCGACCAGCCGGCGCCGGTGGCGCCGCAGTTGCAGGTGGCCGACCAGTTCTATCTGGCCATCCCCAAGGACGCCTTCGGCAAGGATTACTTGTTCAGCGCCTCCGCCATTCCCCAGGGCGTGGCGGCCACCAGCCAGGGGCTGGCCGGCAAAATCATCCGCTTTGAACTGTTCCCCGACGGCGTGGACATGTACGAATCCACCAAGGGCCTCGTCGTCACCGAAGATCTGCCCGCCCGCCGCCTCCTGGCCACCTTCCCGATCGTCCGGCAGGAATCCGGCCGCGTGGTCGTGGATTTCAACAAGGGGATGCGCCGCGTCTTTACCGAGTCTTGGACCGATGGCGGCATGCTCAATCTCGAGTGGCACGACAACGTGCTCGAAGTTCCGGACAGCCGCGTCTTTGAAATGCGCTCGGATGGCAGCCAGTTGATCATCCGCCAGAGCGTCCAGGTGCGCAGCCGCGAACAGGAAGCCGACCTCGAGGCGCGCTATGAGGCGCGGTACTTTATCGCGCCCTGGCAGCCGGGAAACTTCTCCGGCAAGGAGCCCAACGTGGTGGATGCCCGTTACACGCGGTTCTTTGAAACCGAAGGCCAGTTTGAGACCGGCAGCGGCCGCATTTCCACGCGCATTGACCGCTTTGATTTGAAGCAGCCCGTTTTGTTTTATTATTCCGCCAACACCCCGCCGGATTATGTGGAGGCCGTCAAGGATGGCGTGCTTTATTGGAACAGCGTCTTTGGCAAGGAAGTGGTGCAAGTCAAAAAGGCCCCCGAGGGCGTGACCGCGCCCGACGCCAGTTGCAACCTGGTGCAATGGGTGCCCTGGGACCGCGCCGGCTTCGCCTACGCGGATTTGCTGTCCGACCCCTTGAGCGGCGAGGCCAAACACGGACAGACCTACGTGACCAGCACGTTCAGCTACATCGGGCGGGCCCGGGCGCGCGCGCTGCTGCGCGCCATGCAGGAAACCGCCGAGGCCAAAACCAAACAGCCCCCCACCCTCTTTGGCGCACCCTTCCTCCGCTCCGCCCCCGGCTGCCAATCCGACCCGCGCGAATTTGCGCAGCAGATGGCCATGGGCTTGCAGGAGCTACTCGCCAGCGACCCGTTGACCGATCAAGCCGTCCTGCGCGCGTCCCAGGATTACGTCCGCGAAGTCGTCGCCCACGAGGTCGGGCACGTGCTCGGCCTGCGCCATAATTTTGCCGGCAGCCTCAGCGCCACTCTCACGGCCCGCGAGCTGGACGACTGGTTCAAAGCTTACCTCACCGGCAAGCCCCTCGACGCCTATACCAACAAGCTCTCCACCACTTCCGTCATGGACTACAACAACTTCAAGGCCTCCACCTTCGTCGGCTGGTCCATGCGCACCCAGAAACAGCCCCTCCCCCATGATCGCGGCGCCATCCGCTGGGGCTATTTCGACAACGAGGACGTCCGCACCAACAAGATGCTCTTCGGCACCGACGAGGACACCATGCGCTACGCGGACGTCCGCCGTTTCGATTACGGGTCCGAACCGGTTGTCGGCAATTACAATGAACTCGCCCAGTTCATTGACCTGCTGCCCAACGACGTCATCGAGACCTTCATCGCCGCCCGCGCGCCCCAGAACCCGCATGATCGCCTCCCGCTGGAGCTGGTGAATCTCAATTACACCTACGCCGCCAACGAAATCGCCTACTACTTTGTCAACTCCCTCGTCTGGTTCCGGGCCGACACCCGCTCCCTGCGCGTCGAAAACCAGTTCGATTTCGTCGGCCCCTTGAATCTCAAGGAGCGCCACCAGGCCCATTGGAAGTACCTCAATCACCAGATGGCCGAACTCGGCGGCGTGGACCGCGCGCTGTTCTCGTCCCTGCCGCCCGAATTCAAGCTGGATTTGAAGGATGAGCCGGCCGGCATGCTTGTGGTCCAGCGGTTGAGCGCCACCAACCTCTCGGCCAAGCTCGAGCACCTCCTGGCCTCCACCAACTACACCACCTTCGTGGGGCTCGATGACAAGAAATACACCTTCACGGCCGCCGAGCAGGCCCTGATTCTCGAGCGCGGCAAGGCCTATTTCGCGAAGCTGGAAGACGAGTCCGTCAAGCAGCTCCTCCGCCGGCTGGAGGACGCCCCGCGCGACCTGGGCGCCGAGGCCGCCGACACCGTCGGCGAAGACGACATCACCGCCAAGCTCGAACGCCGCATCATCGAAGTCGCCAAAACCGTCATTACCGCCCAGAGCGAAACCAACCGCGTCAGCGGCAAGGTGGACAAGAGCTACGTCGAGGCGCCGGTTTACAAATATGACCAGGACACGCGCATCGCGGCCGCCAAGGCGCTCAACGAAAAAACCGGCTCCTTCAAGACCTGGGCCGACGATGCCAAGAACGACCTCAACACCCAGTTGAAGAAACAGGTTGAGGAAGCCCTCAACGTTTCCCACTTCAAGGATTTTCAGGTCTCGCTCCTGTCGCGTCCGTTGCGCGAGTGGTATCAGCAGCAGCAGGACTTGCTCGCCCTGCTGCCCACCACGCCGCCCGCCCCCGGCGCCACCGCTCCGACTCCGCTGCCGGCGAAATAACACCGTCGTTTCAAGCGCGGCAGGGTATGGAGATCGGGGTGGGCATGCGCGAAGAATAGTCAGCCTTGCTCTCACGAACAAGGCCACAGCTCCCATATGGCGCGCCATGACTTTCTTGCCGCCCCCGTAAACTTCTGGCTTAATGCGGGTTGTTCATGAGTGCAGCGAAACGAAAGAAAAATACCAACCAACCGGATTTGCCCATTGATGGCACCAAACCCACCGCCGCCGCCAATGGCTCGGCCGCCCCGGGAAAACCCGCCGAGGCCAATGGCAACGGCGCCGACCATGTCGTTGCCCAGACCTTTGAGGCCCTCGCCCACCGGCCGTTCGACCCCAAAAAGCTCGCCATCGGCCTGCATACCCGCGTGGACCGCGGCTTTCTCGATTACGCCAGCTATGTCATCCGCGACCGCGCGATTCCCAATCTCGCCGACGGCCTCAAGCCCGTCCAGCGGCGCATCCTGCACGTGCTCCACACCATGGACGACGGCCGCTTCATCAAGGTCGCCAGCGTCACCGGCGAAACGATGAAATATCACCCGCACGGCAACGCCTCCATTGACGAGGCCATTGTCGTGCTGGCCAACAAGCGCTATCTCATCGAGGGCCAGGGCAATTTCGGCAATATTTACACCGGCGATCCCGCCGCCGCCCCCCGTTACATCGAATGCCGCCTGACCCAGCTCGCCCGGGAACAGTTGTTCCATGACGAGGTCACCGACTTCATTCCCACCTATGACGGCCGCAAGCAGGAGCCGGCCACCCTCCCCAGCAAATTGCCGCTCGCCCTCATGCTGGGCACCGAAGGCATCGCCGTCGGCTTGAGCGCCCGCATTCTGCCCCATAATTTCCCCGAGCTGATCGAGGCCGAGATCGCCATCCTCAAAAACCAGCCCTTCAAGTGCCTGCCCGATTTCCCCACCGGCGGCCTCATGGATGCCCGCGATTACCAGGACGGCAAAGGCTCCGTCAAAGTCCGCGCCCGCATCAAGGCCAAGGACGAATCCACCGTGCTGATCACGGAGATTCCGCCCACCACCACCACCGACTCGCTCATCGCCTCCATCGAGGACGCCGTCCGCAAGGGCAAGCTCAAGGTCAAATCCATCAACGATTTCACCTCCGAAAACGTCGAGATCGAGATCAAGTGCCCCCCCGGCGTGGAGGCTGAAAAAATGGAGGATGCGCTCTACGCGTTCACCGATTGCGAGGCCACCATCTCCAGCCGCATCGTCGTCATTCAGAACAGCCGCCCGGTGGAACTCACCGTCAGCGAGGTGCTCCAGGAGAACGTCCGCCAGCTCGTCGCCCTGCTCAAGCGCGAGCTTGAATTGAGCGAGAAAAAACTGCTGGACGAGCTCCATTACCGCACGCTCGAACGCATCTTCATCGAGGAGCGCATCTACAAGCAGATCGAGCACTGCAAAACCAACGACTCCGTCTCCGCCGCCGTCGTGGAAGGCTTCAAGCCGTTCAAAAAGGAGCTGATTCGCGCGCTCGTGGACGCCGACGTGGAGCGCCTGCTCCAGGTCCGCATCCGCCGCATTTCGCTCTTTGACATCAACAAGCACCGCGAGGAGATGGAACAGACCCGCGCCGATCTCGACCTGACGCGCAAGCATCTAAAGAATCTCACCAAGTACGTCATCAGCCACCTCGAGGCGTTGCTGGAAAAATACGGGCCCCAATACCCCCGCCTCACCACCAAGTCCGCCCGCCACGAGGAACTGGACGCCCGGGCCGTCGCCTTCAAGGCCTTCAAGGTGGCCTACGACCGCGAAAGCGGTTATGTGGGCTACAAGGTCTCCGGCGACGAATTCCGGCTCGAATGCACCAAATTTGACAAGCTCCTGCTGGTCTTTCGCGACGGCACTTACAAGCTCACGGAGCTGCCGGAGAAGCTCTTTGTCGGCCCGGACCTCTTTTACTGCGCCCTGCCGGAACGCGACCGCGTCTTCACCTGCGCCTACACCGACCGCGAGGCCAGCTACCTCAAGCGGTTCACCTTTGGCGGCATGATTCTCAACAAGGTCTATGCCTGCATCCCGGAAAAATCGCGCATTCTCTATTTCGCCCCCGACACGCCCAAGCTGCTGTACGTGCGCTACAAGCCCGCCCCGCACCAGAAAGTCTCGCAACAGACCTGCGACCCCTCCCAGGTGGAGGTGAAAAACCCGCGCACGCTCGGCCGGCAGATTTCCATCAAGGACATCTCGTCCGTCACCCCCGAGCCCACCCGCGGCTGGGACGATGACGCCGCCACGACGAAGATTGTGTTTGCGTAGGCCGGTTCCGGGGCTTTTGAATCGCCCATCTCAGTTTTTGAACGAGGCAGCGGAACCAATTGGCGTGGTCCCGGAGGAACTTTTTGAAAATGGCCCGCTGCATTGGCTGCGGGGATAGATGTTAGCCGGGCAACCGGCCCAGCGGGCCGGCTGAAAATGCGTTATATTCTTAGGTGCCAAACACAAGTGATTATTGAAGCCGCAGTCCGCGCCGGTGCCGGGCGACCGGCCGGCGGCGCGCAGAGAAACTTTGAACTTCCCGCGCCAGCCGCTATTTTAAGCGGATGTTTGATTCCTTAACCAGCAAGCTCCAGCAGGCGTTCAAGAACCTGCGCGGCCTCGGCAAAATCTCCGAGGCCAACGTCGCCGATGCCTTGCGCGAAGTCCGCATGGCGCTGCTCGACGCCGACGTCAATTTCAAGGTCGCCCGCGATTTCATCGAGCGCGTCAGGACCAAGTCGCTCGGCGCCGAAGTCATCGCCAGCGTCCAGCCCGGCCAGCAGATCGTCAAGTTCGTCAGCGACGAACTCGTGGCCCTCCTCGGTTCCCAAAATGCGGCCCTCGATCTCTCCGGCCAGCCCGCTTGCGTGCTGCTGGTGGGCCTGCACGGTTCCGGCAAAACCACCTCCGCCGGCAAGCTCGCCCGCCTGCTCCTCAAACAGGGCCGCACCCCGCTGCTCGTCGCCGCGGACGTTTACCGCCCGGCGGCCATGGACCAGTTGGATACCCTCGGCAAACAGGTCGGCGTCCCGGTCTTCGTCAAACGCGGCGAAACCGACGTCCTTCAGATCGCCCGCGAGGCCCTGGCGTTTGCCCAGGCTAACAACCGCAGCGTCCTCATCTTTGATACCGCCGGGCGCTTGCAGATTGACGAACCGCTCGTGCAGGAACTGGTCCGCCTGCGCGATCTCGTCAAACCGCAGGAAATCCTTCTGGTGCTCGACGCCGCCACCGGCCAGGAAGCCGTCAACGTGGCCACCCATTTCGACCAAGCCCTGCACATCACCGGCTCCATCCTCACCAAGCTGGACGGCGACGCCCGCGGCGGCGCGGCCTTGAGCTTGAAAGCCGTCACCGGCAAACCCATCAAGTTCGCCGGCGTGGGCGAAAAACTCGACGAGTTCGAGCCCTTTCATCCCGAGCGCATGGCCTCGCGCATTCTCGGCATGGGCGACGTCGTGAGCCTCGTCGAAAAGGCCGCCGAGGCGGTCACCGAGGACGAGGCGCGGCGGATGGAGGAGAAGATGCGCAAGGGCGAGTTCACCCTGGACGATTTTCTGGGGCAGTTGCGCGCCATGAAGAAGCTGGGTTCGCTCGAAAGCATCGTCAAGATGCTCCCCGGCGGCGGCGACGCGCTGAAGCAGATGGACATCAACAAGCAGGAGAAGGAATTCAAGCGCATGGAAGGCATGGTCTGCGCCATGACCAAAAAGGAGCGGCTCACTCCCGCCATCCTCAATGCCAGCCGCCGCCGCCGCATCGCCGCCGGCGCCGGCGTGACCGTGACCGAGTTGAACACCATGCTCAACAAATTCTTCCAGATGCAGACCATGATGAAGAAGATGGGCAAGATGTCCAAGATGATGGCCAAAATGGGCGGCGCCATGCCCGGCATGTTCCGCAAATAAGCCGGAACGATTCAGTTGAAAAATGAATCAACCTCAGATGAACCCAGATGATCCCGAACAGTATGGGATAACAGGTTCAAGGCTCTTGCAGACGGAAGAACTGATTTCCGACTGCAGGCTTGTTGGTTAGGACGAAGAAGAAGTTCGTCGAGGTGGCCGAATAGGGCGGGGAATACTGCGGCCATGGGCTCGTGGCATTGCTGAGGGAGTTCGTGTGTTCGAGCATCCAGCCCGCGGCGAACGCGGGCCAGGAAAGGACGATGGTGTTGGTGGCCGTGCGCGTGATGGAAAGCGATGGCCCAACCCCGGTGATCTGGGTGCGGAAGCCGCGGGTGAGCGTCGTAAAGGTCGTGCTGCCGGTGGTCACGTTGGCCCACATCGTATCGGTGGTGCCGGTGTGGCTGTCGTCGGCGAAGTACCACGCCCCGCCCAGGTTGCTATTCGGGGCATCGCAGACGATCCAGTAATTCGAACCCGCCGTCAGCGTTGGCGTCAGCAGCGAAGTGAAGGTCTGCACACTCCCGTTCCCCGGGCCGCCGGAGATGGTCGCGGAGGTCCAGCTCTCCAGCGCGGTGGCGGGCGCGTTGTTGCTGTCGGTCATCAGTTGCACCCTGGCCGTTCCGGACTGGGCGGAATTGCCCGAGGTGAAAAAGGCCTCGCCCAGGGCCAGCTTCAGCGTGGACAACTTGACCGTTTGCGAGGGCGTGAATTGTATGCCCCGCTGGTAGCGATCGCCATCGGAATAGAGCCCGAAGGTGGAATAGCCGTCCGTGTCGTAGGGCGCTGAACCGAGGTTGTCGTAAACCACCACGCCCGCCCGGCCCGTCAAGGCGACGCCCAAACCGATCACCAATGCGCAGACAAACCGGAACCCGAACCGGCGTCTTAGGCGGAACTCGTGGCGGCGGTTCAAAAAGAGAAAGGAACGGCTTCGATGAGGTTCAGATGCTTTCATGACACGGGTATGGTGTGGTTTTTATATGGCTTTCGTTTCCGGGGACGGCTCCGCCCCAAATTTCCATTTTGGTCGGACCGCGCCTCCTTGGCCTTGGCCTGATTTTAGTCAAGCCGATGCGATGCAGATTGACGAAAAACACTCAATCAGTCAACCTTCTTTCGGCCATTAATTATCAGCGCGTGCACGCGCTGGATCTGGCCACGGGCACCAACCGCCTGCCGCCGGTGACCGTCGTGGCCACTTACCCCGGCACCGGCGAGGGCCACGTCGTCACCAACGTGGTTTTTGATCCCGCCCAATACAAGGAGCGGTGCGGGCTCCTGCTGCTGAACGGCGTGATCTACACGGCTTGGGCGTCGCATTGTGATGACCAACCCTACACCGGCTGGATCATGGGCTACGATGAGCAGACCCTGGCGCAAACCAGCGTCCTGAATATCACCCCCAACGGCGGCGAGGCGGCCATCTGGATGAGCGGCGCCGGCGTGGCGGCCGACGCCGCCAGCAATCTCTATTTCCTGGCAGGCAACGGCACGTTTGAAACCAATCTGGTGGACGGTTTTCCAGACAAGGGCGATTACGGCAATGCCTTCATGAAACTTTCCACCGTCAGCAACCAGCTCGCCGTGGCGGATTATTTCGACATGTTCAACACCGTCGCCGAAAGCGCAGTGGACCAGGATCTCGGTTCCGGCGGCGCGCTGGTGCTTCCGGATATGGTGGATGGGCAGGGAATCACGCGGCAGCTCGCCGTGGGCGCCGGCAAGGACGGCAACCTTTATCTGGTGGACCGGTCCAACTTGGGCAAGTTCACTCCCGGCACCAATGCCATTTACCAGGAGCTGGCGGGCGCGCTGCCGAACGGGGTTTGGGCCATGCCCGCCTATTTCAACGGCGTCCTTTATTACGGCTCGCAGGGATACAACCTCCAGGCCTTTGCGTTCCAAAACGCCCGGCTCACCAACGCGGCCTCGAAGTCGGCCATCGCCTTTGCCTATCCCGGCACCACGCCGGGCATCTCGGCTGCCGGCAATTCCAACGGCATCGTCTGGGCCACGGAAAACACCTCGCCGGCCGTGCTCCACGCCTACGCCCCCACCAACCTCGCGCAGGAATATTACAACAGCACCCAGGCGCCCGGCGGCCGTGACAGTTTCGGCAACGGCAACAAATTCATCACGCCGATGATTGCCAGCGGGCGCGTCTATGTGGGCACCACCACCGGCGTGGGCGTGCTGGGGCTGCTCGATGAATCCACGCTGACGCCGCTGGAGATCTGGCGGAACACTTACTTCGGCAATCCCTCCAATGTGGGCGCGGGCGCCAATGGCGCGAGCCCGGCCGGCGACGGCGTGCCGAACCTGATCAAATACGCCCTGGGTCTGGCGCCGCTCACGCCGGCCACCGACGCCCAGTTGCCGTCCGGCAGCATCCAGACCTTCGACGGCACGAACTACCTAATCCTCACCATCAACCGCGCCGCCGAACCGCCCGATGTCACTTACGTGGTCGAAGTCTCCAGCAATTTGTTGAGCGCGTGGTCCTCTGCTTCGCCCTACACCGTGACGCTCGCGAACACGGCCACGCAGCTCGTCGTGCGCGACAACACGCCGGTGCCCGCCGCCACCGCCCGCTTTATGCGGCTGGCGGTGACGAATCCCTGACCGCCGTCACTTTGTCTTCACGGCCCCGCGCAGCACCTTCACCGTCTCGGGCAATTTGTAATGCCGCTTCAACCCGGCGTCCGCGAGCACGCCCGCCGGCACCCGCGCGATGAATTCCGGAAACGTCCGTTCCACCCGGTCGCGCAGCAGTTTCTGGCCGGTCTTGGACGCCCAGAAATCGTCCTCGATTTTCCCCAGCGCCATCGCGGCCTCGTCGTTCGTCAGGTTCTCGCGCTTGGCGAGCGCCCAGGCCAGCTCGGGGTCTCCCGGCAGGGCCACGGGGAAGGCGACATACTTCAGCGTCACCTCCGCCTCGTCGCTCGTTTCCGGCGCCACCGCCCGCACGGGAATGTGGTTGTGCAACTGCGTGCCGTCCGGCAGCGAGACCTCCACGTTCAGCCCCTTCTTGTCTTCGTCCGGCTCGATCTCCAGGTCCGCGTCGCTGCCAAAGCCGGCGGTGAAATGCTCCTTCACCTCCGCCACCGTCTTGGCCTCCAAATCCGGCAGCTCAATGCGCTCGCAGAAGGTTTCAAAGGAATGCACCTGGTTCTTGGACCGCAGCTCGGCCTCGCAGGCGGAATAAATGCGTTCCGCCAGCTTGGGATCGGGCGCCACTTTGGGGAGGATGGATCGCAGCAGGTCCAGCAATTGCGCCTGTTCGTCCCGTTTCGATTTGCTTTTTTTTGTTTCAGCCATGGGAAATAAATGGGGTCAATGGGGCCGGCCCTTGTTGAGGGCGGCGGTGAACCAGTCCACCGTCGCCGGTTTGGCGGGCGGGCGGGCGGGCCCGCCGGCATGGGGGCGCGGTGCGGCCGGCCCGGTGCGGCCGCCGGCCTTGGCCGGGCCAACTTCCGGCGCGGCTTTCATGGACAGCGCGATCCGTTTGCGCGGCAGGTCCACTTCGGTGACCGTCACGGTGACCTTTTGCGCCACCTTCACCACTTCCGACGGATCCTTGACAAACCGGTCCGCCAACTGGCTCACGTGCACCAGGCCGTCCTGGTGCACGCCGATATCCACGAACGCTCCGAAGGCGGTGACATTGGTGACGATGCCCGGCAGTTTCATGCCCGGCTTGAGGTCCTCCATTTTTTCCACGCCGCTTTGGAAGGAGAAAACCTCGAACTTCTGCCGCGGGTCGCGGCCGGGCTTGGCCAGCTCGCCCAGAATGTCGGTCAAGGTGGGCAGGCCGACCGTTTCGGTGACGTATTTGGGCAGTTGGACGGCCTGGCGCAATTTCGCATCGCGCAGCAAATCGTTCACGGAACATTTCAGGTCCCGCGCCATGCGGTCCACCAGTTCGTAGCTTTCCGGATGCACGGCGCTGGCGTCCAGCGGCTGCCCGCCCTCGCGGATGCGCAGAAACCCGGCGGCCTGCTCGAAGGCCTTTTCGCCCAGGCGCGGAACTTTCTTGAGCTCCGCGCGCGATTTGAACGGCCCGTGCTCGTTGCGGTAAGTCACGATGTTGGCCGCCAGCGCCGGCCCCAGCCCGGAAACATACGCCAGCAACTGCTTGCTGGCCGTGTTCACTTCCACGCCCACGCGGTTCACGCAACTGACCACGACGTCGTCGAGGCTCCGCTTGAGCGCCCCCGGGTCCACGTCGTGCTGATATTGGCCCACGCCGATGGACTTGGGATCCAGCTTCACCAGTTCGGCCAGCGGGTCCATCAGCCGGCGGCCGATGGAGACGGCGCCGCGCACGGTGAGATCCTGATCGGGAAATTCCTCGCGCGCGACTTCGGAGGCCGAATAAATCGAGGCACCGCTCTCGTTGACCATCACAATCGGGACGGTCAGCTTGAGCCGCTTGAAGAAGGTCTCGGTCTCGCGCCCGGCCGTGCCGTTGCCGATGGCCACGGCCTCGATTCGGTATTTCTTCACCAGGCTCAACACGGCTTCCGCGGCGTCCCGCACTTCGCCCTGGGAGGATGCGGTGGGAAAAATCACGTCGTGATACAGCAGCTTGCCCTGCCGGTCCAGGCAGACGGTCTTGCAGCCGGTGCGGAAACCCGGATCAATGGCCAGCACATTTTTGCCCCCGAGCGGCGAGGCCAGCAGCAGCTCCCGCAGGTTTTCGGCGAAGACCCGGATGGCCTCGGTGTCCGCGCGTTTCTTGGTTTCCAGGCGCAGTTCCACTTCGATGGCCGGGCCGAGCAGGCGTTTGTAGCCGTCCTGCACCGCCAGCCGCACCTGTTCGGCCGCCGGCCCGCGGCCGGTGACAAACAGCGGCTCGAGCAGCGGCAGCACGGATTCCTCCGGCACGCTGATGCGCATCATCAAAAAACCCTCGGTCTCGCCGCGCCGGATGGCCAGCAGCCGGTGGCTGGGAATCTTGGCCACCGGTTCGCTCCAGTCGAAGTAATCCTTGAACTTGGCGGCCGCCTCCTGTTTGTCGGACAGCACCTTGGATTTCACCACGCCTTCGCGCCAGAACAGGTCGCGCAGCTTCGCCCGGGCCGCCGCGTCGTCGCTGACCCGCTCAGCGAGGATGTCCCGCGCCCCGGCCAGGGCGGCGGCGGCATCGGCCACGCCTTTTTCCGCGTTCACAAACGCGGCGGCGGCGGCTTGCGGATCGGCCGTGGATTGTTGCTGGAACAGGAGGTCCGCCAGCGGTTCGAGCCCCTGCTCGCGGGCGATGATGGCGCGGGTGCGCCGCTTGGGGCGGTAGGGCTGGAAGATATCCTCCAGCGCGGTCAAATTGTCCGCCCCCACCACCGCCGCCTTGAGCGCATCCGTCAGCAGATTGCGCTCGGTGAGCGATTTCAGGATGGCCTCGCGGCGCTGATCCAGCTCGGCCAGGCCCAGCATCCGCTCGCGGATGGCGGTGATGGCCACCTCGTCCAGCGTCCCGGTGGCTTCCTTGCGATAGCGGGCGATAAAGGGCACGGTGGCGCCTTCGGCGAACAGCTTGGCGGTGGCCAGCACTTGGCGCGGCTGGATTTTCAGCTCGTCGGCGATTCTTTGAATGTGAACTTCGTTCATCGAGAAAAACGGGCGGATGGTTTACCCGAGCGGACCGGCGGTGTAAAACAGATTAATATCCAACCACAGAGACCCAGAGACGCAGAGGTTAGAAAAAAAGCCATGAGGCAGGCGTATCCAGACAAAGCATACATACTTGCGCGAAAAAGGTTCGCGCATTGAACTCCTGAACCGGCGCGCGGCGTTCACGCCGGTTCAGTGTGCAAAGGTCTTGCAGCATAGGAAGTTGAAGCGGCGTGAACGCCGCGCTCCAACGGCTCGGTTGCGGGGAAAAATTTTAGGCTTGACGAGGCTTGACGATGTGGTGTTTTGCTGGGGTTTAACGATACCGAAAAATGCGCGCCGGGGCCGGTTCCGGGGCGGTGGAAAAGAGGGCGAACCGGGATGGATTGCAAGTCATCCTGCCCAAGCTACACGATGCCGCGAGCGGGCGCATTGATGCTCAAAAGCTCGCGGCGGGCGCGTGCGGGCGAAAGCGCCGTCGCCGCTGCGCTTTGCCGGCGCAGTCCATGACGCGCCCGGACTTGCCAAGCGTATGGTTATTGCGCGGGGCGTCATGGACTGCGGTGACAGGTCGCCCAGTTCCAAAGCGCGAATGATGGGATGGAACAGTTGGAACTATTTCGGGTGCAATGTCAGCGATACGCTGATTCGCGGCATTGCCGACCTCATGGCGACCAACGGGATGCAGGCTGCCGGCTACCAGTTCATCAACATTGATGATTGCTGGCAGGTGTCTCGCGACACGAATGGAGTCATCATGCCTGATCCGACGCGTTTTCCGAATGGCATTAAGGCCCTCGCCGATTATGTTCATTCCAAAGGGTTCAAGCTGGGCGTTTATTCAGATCACGGCCTGGAAACCTGCCAGGGAAGGCCGGGGGGCTACGGCTATGAATACCTCGACGCCAACACCTATGCCGCTTGGGTCGTGGATTACCTCAAATACGACAATTGTAATTTGCCGGCGGGGGACGATGCCGAGGCGGATTACCTGCGGATGGCTGACGCGTTGATGAGCAGTGGACGGCCCATCACGTTCAGCCTGTGCCACTGGTCAATGGCTGGAGTGTTTATGTCTATTTTGACGGAAACAATCAGGAGACCCGCGAGGGCAATTATACGATCAGCGGCCCGGGAATCACCACGACCTCCATTATCGGCTACGATACGGCCAATGTGGATTTCAGCGGGGCTTCATTCAGGCCAACGATTCAGCCGGCAATTATTTGGTGTTCTCCATCCCGAACGTGCAGGGTTTCACAATCAGCGCCACGCCGATAAATGACAGTGATACATATCCCCGCGCGCCAAGCAACGGGATTCAGATGATTCCAAAGTAACCTCGTTCAGCGAAACAGCCACGGCAGCCGGTCGAAGAAAAATTGCCCGTAGCCAATCGTGAAAATGGCGCAGCCATAAAGGGCGTGCTCGGCGGAGGTCAGCACCAGCGACCCGGTGCGCCGGTACGTGAGGCCAAAGAGCCAGCCGCCGGCCAGGGTCAGGGCCACTGCAAGCCAATTGTGGAAGACGATGTGGCAGTAGCCGAACGCGGCGGCGCTGGCGGCAAGCATGCCCGCGGCCCGGCCGAACAACGGGCGATAGCGCTCAAAAAAAAACGCGCGATAAATCAATTCCTGCGGGAAGACGGAAAACAGCGGGTAGGCCGCCAGCAACAGCAGCCAGAAGCCCGGGTGCCGGCGCGGCAGAAAAAACAGCGCCGGCGCATTCACCAGCCAGAGCAGGACGACCAGCCCGGGGAGGGCCGCCGCATAGAGGAGCAGCACCCGCACCCATTCGCGGCGGGGCACCCGCGGGCGCAGCAAACTGCGCACGCGGACGTGGTGGCGCCATTCGAGCGCGAGCCAGCAACCGGCGGTCATCACCAGCAGGACGGGTATGGCCGGCAGGGGCACCCAACGCGCGGCCACCGCCGCCGGCACGCCCAGGAACAGGGCGGCGCATTCCAATGCCAGCCAAAACCTCGGAACTCCTGGCGATGATTCCACGCGGCTCATCCGCACGAGCATGGGCGCTGGCGGGACGGGGCGAAAGGCAAAATCTATTCGCGCACCCAGGCCACCGGCCGGCTGGCGGCGCTTTCGTGAATCGCCTTGCCCAGCCACGCGATCGTCGTCCCCAGATCGGCCATGTTGCGCGCGGCCTCGGCGTCTTGGGCCACGGCGCCCCTGTCCAAGCCATACCCAAGATTCCAATACGTGGACCCCGGCACAATGGCGCCGGACATGAGGAACATGTGGTTGATGGTATCGAAGGCATGCGTGCCGCCGCCGCGCCGGACCGCCACCACGGCCGCGCCGATCTTGCCCCGGAACAGGCCGCCGTTGGCCAGCGCCACATATCCACTGCGATCGAGCAGCGCCTTCATCTCGGCGCTGACATCCGAGAAATACGTGGGCGAGCCGAGAATGATCGCATCCGCTGCGGCCATCTGCTCCATGCACTCATTAAAGGCGTCCGCCTTCTGGCCGCACCGCGAATTCTTGGTCTTAAAGCATTGGTTGCAGGCCCGGCAGCCGTGAATTTCCCGGCCGCCCAATTGGATGAATCCGGTTTCCCAGCCGGCGGCCGCCAGCGGCGCCAGCACTTGTTTCAAAAGATTTTCGGTGTTCCCGCCCTTGCGCGGGCTTCCGTTGATGGCAATCGCTTTCATAATGGTGAACTTGTAGGGGAAGGCCGGCCGGGTCGTCAAGCGGTTCCACGCATAAGCCGGATGGGTTTTCCTGATGGGCGCCGCTCATGCCCCGGGCCGCGGCGCTTTTGGCGGCCCGCCCGAAAAGAATCGGCCGCCGGCTTTTCGGCCGGCGGCCGATTCTGACTGTTCTGCTTTTGGGCGGACTGGCTCCTTCCCCGGACGTTGCTACCATTCTGGCGGTCCGGGCGGCCTCTCGCCGCCCGGGCCTTGCCCAGCGGCAGAAACCTGCCTATTAGCTCAGGAGTTTCAGCACCGACTGCGGCATCGAGTTGGCTTGCGCCAGCATCGCCGTGCCCGTCTGCACCAGGATGTTATCCTTGGCGTAGGTGGTGCTTTCCGTGGCCACATCCACGTCCGCAATCTGGCTGTTCGCCGCCTGCAGGTTGTTGTTCAGCGAGGAGAGCTGGTTGCTGTAATAGGTCAGACTTTCCTCGTTGGCCCCGATATTCGCGCGATCCGACGCGAGCTGCTGGATCGCCTTTTCCGTATCGCCCAGCGCCTTCTGCGAACCGCTGACGGACGTGATGTTATCGCCCGTCGCCGTCGTGTAGGTGGCGCTGCTGAGCTTCATGCCCACCATGCCAAACGTGTCGCCACTGGGGTCGGTGGTGACATTGAGCGTCGTGCCGTCGAACAGGCTGACGCCGTTGAACGACTGGGTGGACACGTTGTTGATGTAGGCGCCGAGGGCGCTGTACTCCTGCTGGTACAACGCGCGGTCGTTGGTGGTTTTGGTGACGTCCTGCGCCTCCACGGCCAGTTCGCTCATGCGTGAAAGGGCGGTGTTGACTTGTTGCAGGTAGCCATCCTGGGTCTGGCTGAACGACGTGGCGTCCGCCACGTTGTTCGAGGCCGCGGTGACGCGGGCCGTTTCCGAGGTTAACTGCATTGAGACGGCCAGCCCGGCCGGATCATCCGCCGGCGAAGTG